>Ga0208544_10000658_pt1 | contig 25850 bp, 13 predicted proteins | sample DEB08_DNA_9_FD_184526 | JGI IMG/M metagenome (GOLD analysis project Ga0208544, IMG submission 184526) | Aqueous microbial communities from the Delaware River and Bay under freshwater to marine salinity gradient to study organic matter... | ecosystem: Environmental > Aquatic > Marine > Coastal ... | reverse complement strand
TATAAAGTATATAATATATATAAAGTATATAATATATATAAAGTATATAATATATATAAAGTATATAATATATATAAAGTATATAATATATATAAAGTATATAATATATATAAAGTATATAGCTCTTTAAGTTAATTAATTAATAATGTTTTATGCATTAAATACATTAAGAATCTTATTACCACTTAAGGAGGTATACACCCCCCCCCGGTCTATACCCCCTTAGTTGGTAACAGACGGTCGGTAATGAATAAACGGTAGCTTGGTAAACAAACGCTAACTCGCTTATAGGTTTGTTTGTTGCGGCTTCTTAACACCTGAGGAAATGGCCGAGTGGACAAAGGCGGCAGACTGTAAATCTGTTAGTTTTACTTACGTTGGTTCGAATCCAACTTTTCTCAATAATCTGTTCCTAGATAACAAACATATTTAAACAAATTTAGTTTTTCTCTTTAAGAACATTTTTTAAAACTTAATTTACAACAAAAGACATCGTAAAATTATGGGATTAAATTCAGAGCACTTCCGCTCCGCCGACTTATTAAAAATTAAAAACGTTAGTTTAGGGTTACGTAAAAAGATATACCATCAGTTTCGGCTCAAATCAACGAAAACTACCATGGCTTGACGAAGCCTCTATTTAATGCGAGGGCGCCTTTACCACGACGTCTGGAAAGATTTCACGCATTTTTTTAAAATGAGTAACTCTGGCCTAGGGGTCGTTGAAAAGCTTAAAAAAGGCCTTGAGCTTTTTCCTAAACACGAGGACCACCCTTACCCCAAGCTTTACAAAGCCGAGGGCCGGGCGACTTGAAAACCGGATCACCTCGATTTGATGAAAGAAGAATTATCCTCTAACCCGTTCGACGCCTACCGTCAGACTGTAACCTTCCGTACTAAACAAGTTTTTTGGCCCCAAGACTATACTAATCACGAAAATAAATTACGAGGCCGGCGTAGTAAAACGACCATGGGGTATAAACCAAAGGTCCCAAACTACAGGCGACCTTTACACACGTCACGCTATAAAACGTACTTCAAACTATGGTGACGGTTTTTAAGTGTGTACCGGCAGTTTAATAACTACTCCTTCCTTACTTATTTCCATTACACTCAGTCCTTTAGCCAAAAACACCGCCAAGCGACTTACCACTTAATGTTTAATTTCCGACGCACTCGCCTTTTTATCAACTTAAAAAACGGTAAACACAGGAACTACCTAAGTTTAACCCTAGGGCTTTTCCTTAAGTTTTTTAAAAACAAGAAGTCCTTAAAAAAAAACAAAGTATTTAAGTTCCTCCTTATTAAATACCTACGGAAAATTTTAATCTTAGCTAACCTAAAGAACATATACCTTAGGGTAAAGAAAACACCCATCTTTCTACAGGAATTAATGAGTTTACTTACAAAACCTTTAGTTCGTCCCTTTTTAAACCCGTTAACTAAAAAATTAGTTAGCGAAACCCCCCGAAATTACTATAATATAAACTTCCTAACCTTTATATTTTCCCAAAATAAATCTTTTGCTACACAGAAGATTAGGCGAAAAGGAAGAATTAAACGTCGTATTCGTCGACGCCTCTTTAGATCCAATAGGGTCGCAGATTAAATTAAAAGGACTGCCCTGTTGGTCGGTACCTTATAGTGGATTATACTGAAATTAAGTATCATGAGTTTGACTTTGGCTCGGAGTGAACGCGTGCAAAATCTCTTGACACATGCGAATCTAATTGAGTTAGTGTTATAACTTGATGGTGAATTGGTGAGTAACGTACGGTACTTTACCTAAAAGTTTATTTTTAAAAAATAAATAATTACGCCACCTTAGGACTCACACGGGTTGAGCGGATGTAAATCTGACTCCCCAAACCAATTGCTTATAGGTATAAATAGGCAAGTGAGACCGCATAGGTTAAATCAAATATTTATGTCACATCCATCAAATGGGTGGTATTGAAACAATTCAAGTCAGGTTTATTGCTTGGCAGGCTTTATTCACTTTCTACTAACAATAGTTACAGTGCTTAAAGTAGTAAAGCTCTTAAGTTGCGTTATACGGGGGGAACCTCTATAACTCAACTTAAACTATACACTGCTATGTATTAGAATTCAAGCCTTGATTACTCTTCCGACCACGTAGCTACCTAAAATGTAAAGGCTTTGCATTTGAAGTAGTGTTAATACATCACGGGCGTTCAGGTTGAAACTTAGAAAAGAAGTTACTTAACTGTGACTCTAAACGAAAGTTTAAGTTAGATAAGAGTTAAGAAGCGGTAAGTCAACACCAACTTTTAACTTGGCAGAGTTATATAGACTCGCCGGATAGTGGCGTTTTCGAGATCCTAATTCTCAATATCGAGAATCTTCACGCCAGGTTAGAAATAATCTATAGTGTTGAGGGCCGGTGGCGAGCGGCTATTAAGATCTGAGCGGAAATTGTGTAACCTACGGCTTGCCGTTACTAAGCGCGAGGACTTCTTGGAGCAATGTCAAACTTCGATAGTCAGCAGGGGTCGGGAAAATCTTTAACCTTTCTGAAGAGTATTTACGTACCCTCCTTTAAGGCAAGATAAGATCAGTATATTACGGTATGTAGGTAAGGTTGAAACTTCCGATTCCCGAGTATTAAATTCGGTTCGGTATGATTGGATGCGTCTCGCGAGCGTAGGCCCTATCCCTATATATTTAGTAATAGTTAAATGCGCGTAGAGCAGGCATTTGCTTTAAGTTTTATGACTTTAAGGTGCCGCTAAGGTACCCTGAAAAACTTTATCGTTGCGTGCATTTACCACTTGAACGTGTTAAACCCCTAGCCACTTAAACGGAATCTTAAGGAAACGTCTTTAAGGTCGTAAGGTAAGGTTATTAAATTAAACTTTTGTAGAGTTTAGTAATCTAACGTTTCTGGCGGAGTTGGGTTGTCGGTCTCGGCCTTTTCCGTCGGCAATTCAAACGGTAAAAGAGCTAGTCGAGTTTATATAATAAAACCCACCTGCTCTATTTAGGAGCCTGCGGAGTAATTAAAGGTGGTTCCATATGCTCTCCCCGAGGAGGCCCACCTCATAAACACGAAATAGTGGTTGGCGGCGTACTCCTTGGTTATTCACGTTAGCAGCTTAGTAGAAGCTGCAAGCAGTAGTAATCTTGTACAGTACACGTCAAGTTGAATAAACAGCCCTACAAGATACCAGAGGTGGACTAACCTTGCCATTTGAGTTGAAGGCAAGGTTTTTTCGATCCGGAGTCCTGGGAGCGGGCCCTACAGCTATAAGTTTTAATAGACTGGTGTTCGTGCCTCAGTGAAACTAACCCCTTTTACCTCGGTTTAATTGTGTTTGTTTTAAGGTTGCATGTTCGGATTTGTTTCAGACATAAGATGTATTTAAGAATTGAAACAATCTTAGGGATTATTTCAATTTAGCGTTACATAAAATAATATATTTATGCTTTTAGATAAGATTGTACTAAGGTAGGTTTTTACTCGAAGTTGGGTAAGCCGAGGACCTTTAGCCGTATTGAAAGATCGGTCGGTCACACGGGGAATGAAAAACACCCCGCCGTTGGCAGCAGTGGAGAATATTGGTCAATGAGCGAAAGCTCGAACCAAGGTTTTGCGGAGATGAGAGATCTTAACGGTCGTGAAGGCTAAGGTAGTCGTAAAGTCTGTGCGCAGATCAGAATAGTGATGTTGAATCTGAAGAGAATCCCGGGCCAACAACGTGCCAGCAGCTGCGGTAAGACGTTGACGGGGGAGCGTTACTGGCCATTACTGGGCGTAAAGTGTGGCTAGATGGTTTAAAAAATTACAAATAAAATTCAAGGGCGGGCGTAAAAGTTTGTAAAATTTTAATACTAGAGAATTGGGGAAGTTAGCAATATGTATAATCTAGAGATAAAATTCTAAGAGATTATAACGATTTTCAAAAGCCACGGCAGTTAACTACCCTTTATTCTGACATCGAACCACTAAAGTATAAGTATCGAATAGGATTGGAGACCCTAGTAGTTTATACTTTGAATCAATGGGCATTACACGTTAGATAAGTATTTCTGGCGTGTCAGTTAACGCGAAAATGCCTCGCCTGGGGAGTAAGGCTGCAAAGGTTAAACTTAAAAAGATTGGCGGGAGTTTGTATGAACGGTGGAGCGTGTGGTTTAATTCGACAATCCGCGTGTAACCTTACCAGTATATTGAGCTTAAACGAAGTTATAAATAATTCTAACGTGACGAATTTAAGTTAGTTGGTACTGCATGGCTGTCGTCAGTTCGTGTTGTAAAATGTAATATTAAGTTATTCAACGAACGCAACCTTTAATATAAGTATTATTTAATTTTCTTGGTAAAGATACTAAACTTGTTTAGCTTACTAAGATTTTTTATTTCTTGTATCACGACAAAGCGAATGATTCATTTTATTTTAAAAATATTCAATGTGGAAAATTTACCTCAAGCTGATAAAGCTTAAAACACATGGTTTAGTATCTATAACCTGTACGAATCCGTATGGGTTCTTGGTTTTAGTTTCGACTTTTGCTCAGCGTGCGCGTTGAGATTTACATTAGTGGGTAATTCTCGTGCTTCCGGGTACGAGAGCATATACCGCAACTTAAAACTAAAGTACCCTAAAAGCTAATAGGAGTAACTGAGATGGTCTGTGTACCCGTTTTTTAAATGGACTTGTAGACGCACTTTGTTACTTAAAACTTACGTATTTAGCTGGATAAGTTAGTCATTTCTACTAAACGGTAAGTTTACTTGTCGTCCAATCCAATTTTTTAGGCGTAGATAGTTTATTTATTAGGTGTGCGGGGTAGGTTCAAATGAGGGGTATTTACGGCGTTGATGTCTCCGCGCTATTATATAAAGTAAAAGGCTTTAAGCTTTTTATTTGACACAATCTTAACTTGCTCTAACTACTTTGAGGTTTTTAATTATAAAGGTAACTGGACAAATTCGAGGGAGGGGGAAGACTAATTAGCTCTCTAAGCCTTTGAGGTTGTAGAGGGGGGCTTTTAAGAGACGCTTCCAACACCGATAGGTTACTGAAGAATGTGTAAAGTGTAAGTAAAATTAAGATCCGTGTTCGTAGGTATATAAACGCGTGCGTTTTATACTGTTTACGTGTATAGTAGATATAAACGCGAGGATGGTTTTAAGTCACCGGCTGAAAATAAAAATTAATTTGTTTTGTGGAAGTTAAGGAGAAGTCAAGTCATTATGGTCTAAATAAGCTGGGCTACACATGCGCTACAAGGGTAAATACAATGAGGTACTAAGGTGTAAACTCAAGTGAACCTATAAAAATTACCAAAGTTCGGATTGTAAGTTGAAACTCACTTACATGAAGTCGGAATCGTTAGTAATCGTAAATTAGTATGTTACGGTGAATGACCTATCAAACTTTGCACACACCGCCCATCACGCCCGAAGAGTCGTGTCGGCTGGAAACTTGATTAGAGGTTACTAGGGCCCCTATGTTATTCCTTAAACTCTATTTAAGGTACGTGTAGGGTTCTTTTAAATATTTCTTAAATTATAAATAGTAACTTTTTAGTGGGTTAAGGACGGTATGGCAATTTGGGCGAAGTTGACACAAGGTAATGGTAGGGGAACCTGTTTTTGGATTACACACAAGCTAATATTTTTTGTATATTTATACGAGTTCATAAACAAAAACACAAAGAACCCACACAAATCACCGCGTACAGGGTATTAGTGTTTAGTTAGTTAAAGCAATTTAACCTCGAAACCTTTTACATACTGTAACTATTAAGATATTTAGTAATTAAGATACGTCGCATTAAGGGGATGCCTGGATGTTAGACAAGGTAAGGAGTGGCTGTCCTATATTTAGCGGGAGTACTGGCACTACTGAGAACGATAAATAGAATTACACTAAAAGAAGTGAAGTGAAACATCTCATTAACTCTTTAAAATCAAATCAACTGAGAATTGGAGAGTAGTGGTGAGCGAAATTCATATAGCCCAATAGTGCCTCATACACATGAAACCAAAGCCTGGTTCGTGATTGTCCTTCGATTAAAAAGTACGCGACCCCTCACCCTCTATTACTAAGTAGGAGACCGAGGTTAGCTAGAGGGCCCGTCACATGAACGACTGGGGGGAGGAAGGAGGCTCCGAGAAATCGGCCAATAACATAACTGCATACACCCACCTTAACTGAATAAACGACTCAGCTTAATATTTTTGAATAAATAACCATAGAGGTGCAAGTCCTGTAGAGTTGAAATGTTTACAAGGTAAGTTATTGTATATTTAAGGGGTATAGTTTAATGGTAGAACAGCGGTCTTCAAAACCGCATGCGTGGGTTCGATTCCCGCTGCCCTTGTAATCTTTCTAGACTTATTAAGCCAAGCTGAGAAATCTAAAGTTATTAAAGCACTAAAAAAAAAAACCCCGGAAAAATTGCCTACTAAGGCAGCGAAAGCTCATAACACCAAAAAACGCCGAGGGCTTGCGAAATCGCTAAAACCTAAAGCCCGTATTTCGGCTGCAAAAGCTCACAAAAACAAGTATGTGCAACGCCGAGCAAATAATAAACTAAAAAAAATCGCTATAAAGCGGTTCCGTAATAGCAACTTTGCTACTCGGAAACGAATTAATAGGTGAACGAATAAACTTGGCTTTATGCTGGCCCCTAAAGTTTTAAACTTACCAAAATCTAAAAGATTACGTGTTATCGCACGTCCCTTACTACTTAACCCCCTTGCAGGAGTTATTATACGCCCCTCTTACCTACGGCGACGTAAACGCCACTTAAGGAAGAAGTTAACCCGTTATCGCTTCAACAACTTTTTTAAATATGCGAAAATACGGCGTCGAGGGCGCAAGGCTAAACTATTCCTAAAAAAACCGTCTTACGAGACGCTATGATCTTTTAAAACGACCAAAGGTTTCCGACTGTCGACTAAACTTAAGCCCCTTAAGCGGCACCTCCGTTATTTTCAGATTTTTAGAAAATCTCGCCGGTTAGCAGCACCCTTTTACAAGCACCAGCTACCAGTTGGTCTATACACCCTCCCAGAAAACAAAGCTATGTTCGCTTTTAAAGCCCAACGTTCGCAGTCGTTTTTTACCAATTTAGGGCAATTTGATCAGCGCCTAATTGATTTCCTCTTACCACTAGCCTTTACCCGAGTTTTTTTTAAGTCAGAGTTTACCTTCCCCTGAACTTCACCTCTCCTATTAAAAGATTGTAAACCCTTTTTAACTTTAACTGACGCTCGCCTTTGAACCCGCTTTAGTCAAAACGTTCCCTCACTAAACGCCAGCGCAAAACACTTTATTTTAGCTACTACTCAGGCTCTACCCACGGCCTTGACTCTACCTACAAAAAGTTTAAAAGTTTTTAAAGCTCACGACCGGACTCAAAGCAAATTATCAGCTCGTCTAAAGAAAAAAGTTAAACGGGTACGAAGACAATCACACAGATTTCACGCAAGCGTTGCCCTAGCTTCGGTCGCTGTAAGGCACCTTCGTATTAGGTACCGAAAACCTGTTTCGACATATATGTTGACATATGAGGATTACTTGGAAAAGGATCTAATCGTTTTAGGTTATAATGTCCGAGGCTACAGCCCCTCAACTGTCTTTTATAAAAAAACACGTAGTCCTCTGACGATGCTTAATTTTCATAGTGTATTAACCTACGGTGGGCGTAAGGGTCTTGGTGAGAACTTACTATCACAGTGGGCTTTATCTCCTAAAACGCAGATACACCAAACATCGAAACTTCCCCAGATATACGATTGAACCCTATTTTACGCTTTGAAGAAACTAACGAGGTCCCGTAAGGCGCCAAAGTTAAAATCTTTTAGGCGACTAATTGTAAAATCACAAGGTAAATTTCAAAGACGCCCAGTGCGCCGTAAGTTGACTAGGCGCTATAAAAAACTCCTAGCAACAAAACGGAATGTGGGCCCTGCAAAACCTCAACTCGTCTCTGCTCGAGCCGCATCTAAGCAAGATTCATCAAAACTCTTCACCTCTTTAGGCTATAACCTGCCTTCAGTTAACGCTAATGACGCGACAGATACTTTCTTTGAGGGCCTCAAGTCAAACATCTTTTTCTTAACAAACCTAACGTACTCCCCCTTAACCCTGAAACTATTACATTTAAAAACTAAACATAACGAGGCATTTGTAAAAAGTAACCACTTACGTGCCCTCGACAACTTACACTTTGGAGATCGAAAGTCGTATTACTCACACTCAAATTTAGCCTCGTGCGCCACCTTTTCTTACCGTTTACAGCGGCGTATTTTAAAAACCTTTAGTTTTAATCGATTTAACGTTAATGTCACAATGTGGTATTATAATAACTTAGTTCGATTTATTGAGAACTGTACAGGTCGTAAAACGCTGCTTAAATTTCATACATCAATTGAGAACGAATTAACTTACACTGATCTAGCTTTGTGTAGTTTGTGACACGGAAGAGTTTTAGGGTTCCAACGTATCCTTGGTCCAAGGTTCTTTCTAAAAGAGTCGTTAAAGATCCTCCACTTAGCTGTAAAGTTTAAAGACCCTGCTTTAATGTCTAATTGAATCAAAGCTATGATGAGGAGGATGAGCTTTTGAAAGTATAGACTCCTCTTTCGGTATATCAAGTACGTAATGCGCTACCTATTTTGAGCAAATTTTAACCGTATCGGCTTTAAAGGTCTAAAATTAAAACTTAAAGGTAAGATTAGTGTAGCGGGAAACGCTCGTACGCGAACCTTACTTTATCGAATCGGTGAAACGAGTCACTCAACATTCGATAACCGTGTAGCACATGAATTTAGTACAATTAGTACATTTACAGGTGTTATGGGTTTTCAAATATGATTTTTCTTCTAAAATTAACTTACCCACAAATGTGTATAATTGTTTTTGTCCCAAGACTTTAACTGACTCGCTACTTATTTATCCGATGACGCACTCTGAGCTGCTGATTCGTTAGCTTGAGATTCCACCTTCAATTTGTTCATGGCCGAGTACAGCTTGTTCTCATTTTTAACTAATCCTTTCTTTACCAAAACTCACTTCTTCTTAAATTCTTTAACCAAAATGTCTTTTATCGATTTAACTTTCATCAATGAGTCTGACGCATTAGCCCAAGACCGCGAGTTATTCGAATTTTTAATGTGAGATTTTAGCTCATATGTTTACAACAACTTCTTACCCCTACAAGTTATCTTTTATACAGACTACCAAAACTTATTAGTTACAATTTTATATAATTCACCTGAGTTAGCTATCGCATTAATGGATTTTGTGGAGACTTACTGAACAAACTCTTTTTCAAAAGTCGTACCTTCTGCCGTTTTTGATTTCTTCACTGACTCTAATATTGGAAAAATCTCTGAATGTCTAGACTACTGCGCTATTTTCATTGTTTTTATGTGATTAGCTATCATCACTTTAAACGTCTTCCGTTTAATGAACTGAACTAACCCCCTGGAAATCCACTTCGTACGTTTCTATAACTACCTTTTTTCTATGTCACGAGGTACTCGTGTACAATTTGAAGCTGCATTACAGGTTCTTTTATTTGTCCTGTTCTACGCTACTATGATGATCGCAACTTTCGACGACGATCAAGCTGAGCTACTTGAATTTTTCAACACAATGTGTTTCTACTTTTTTGCACTACTTCTTTTCTTTTTCATTTATAAATACTCTATCCACTACTTTGCTTTTCTCGAAGCTTCTGTCGCTGAAGGTTCAAACTTAAATTTTGCCTGAGTCCAATTCTCTAAAGACGTACTAAATACTTTTGCTTTTGTTTTACGGTTTTTCGTCTTAACTTTACGTCTTAATATTTACGACGCTCTCGACGATTTTTATGATTCATACTATATTTATGTAGGTGATTTCGATGACGATGAGTACCTAATTGACCTTATGTTACCCGCCCCTGGTGTAACCTTCTTTTATGCTGATTCTCACGACGATAAATCCGTCCACCTAGAAGATGAGGTAGACTTTATTGCTGATTTATTTAGTGTTTACTTCGTTATCTGAGGTAAATTAACCCTATTTGTTTTTTTCATTATTGAAGAACTACTACGGTTAGCCCTTGCCCTATACGTCACTTACTTAATTGTTTTCGAAGTCCACGCCATTAACCGTTCATACGTCGAAGATACTTATTTTGCTACAAAACGAATTATCTTTAAAAGTAATTCAACCTTCTCAAACCTCTAATCTTTTTAGTGTATAATTACATGTTTTTTCACCAAATGGTTAACTACTTTAACGCAAACGCAGCTAATATTAAAAATAAAGAAGAGGCTCTGAAGGCTTTAAAATCAGAGTACCTTAATTTACGTTTACATAAAAGCCGGTTAAAGCTTGGGGCAGTAAAATTTACTGTGCGAGAAGTGCGTTACAACTCAATTCTACTCTTTTCGCGTTTTGAAATGGTTTTTAAAGACCAGTCCGCTACGTCAACTGGAATGAGTGCCGTTGAATCTGCTTTAAGGCCTAACACCTGAAAGTGGGATTTTACAAACGTTATAGCCCTGCTTATCATTGTTTCTTCAGGGGGTTTATTCCTCCGCGAGTGGTTTTTATCAACTCTTGACAACTACTTTCCAGGGTTACTTACTCCTACCTCAGATGCTGAGGTTGAGCTGCTACGTTTTAGCCTGAATATGATAAATTCGTTAAATAATACCGCCCTAGCTGATCTCCTATCTTTAATATCAGAAATCGCTTCTCACTTTAGCTTCTTAATTTAAACTACATTACTTTGTTTTTAGGAGATTTTAATTTAATTATACTCTTTTTCTTCTTAATTATTTCTAGCTTACTAATCAATACCAATACAGCCTTACACTTACTACTCACCGCTGAGTTGCTGTGGATCACTCTGTACTGTGCCGTACTTTTTATCGGATTACTTTATGATAATTTGAACATACTATCACTCACATTCTTTTTCCTAATTTTCTCTGCAGTTGAGTTTGGTGTTGGACTAATCCTACTCTTAATGCAACACATTCTTACACGTACATTAAACTTAGACGATAAAGACGTAAACATCTTTAAATTTAACAACCGATCCTTACGCCGATTTAATACTAATCGGTTAAATTGGAAGCTATAGTAAAGTTGCACGCGACCCGAAATGGATTTTATATTCCGTAAAAAGATAATATCAAAAATTAAACACTCTTTTTTTGGCCCCTCAGCAAATGTCTTTGGGAACGAATCCACTCTAAATACTCGATTCTACGCGTCAACTCTTGACGCCTCAAAACATCTAACCCTTTCCGTTAGTTTACGAATGGAAAAATTTATAAACCTTTTCTCTATAATTTACAAAACCCTCATATGGTCTAAAGCTCGGGTAATTTACTACGTAAATAACTGAGTTTATACAACTAATCACAAGCGAATCGCTGTTAATTACTTCTGGTTTGTTATTTTCTCAGGTATCTGTGGTATGGTACTCGCTACAATTATTCGATTAGAGATGGCTTACCCCGGAATCGGTATTTTAGCAGGTGATAGTTTACAATACCTTAGTATTGTTACTGCCCACGCGGTTATCATGGTCTTTTTCATGATTATGCCCCTATTGTTTGGTGCATTCGGTAACTTTTTATTACCCACTCAATTAGGAGTCCACGATGTCGCCTTCCCCCGTTTAAATAGTGCAGCTTTCTGATTTTTACCAGCAGGTCTTCTTATGCTCGTCCAACTTGTATGTTTAGATCGACGGTACCAAAGAATGAACTGTTTTAACATCCGAGAGATCCAAGCCCTTTTAAAGGCTCGCTTCTTTTCAGATTTAGTTAACTCAAATGACCACACTATTTTTCTCAATAAGACAGTTATTGGTCTACGGTATAAAACCCATATGCTTGATATGATAAACCCTAACATGCTCCTTTTTTACCGTTACGGTATTCAATCTACGAGCGCAGCTAAATATTATAACTTCATTACCGAAGACGCAAGTGAACGGGCACCTTATAGTTTCCTGAACCAACACTCTTTAGTATACCAAGTCCTTACCTCTACTTTCTGTTTCCGAAAAGGCCTTCGGGACGTTCAAAGAAACATACTCCCTAACTACGACCATAACACACTATACAAAACTGATTTAACTATTATCGAGTCAACAGCTTGAATGAAAGTTTATTGACAAGTCATGGTCTACTACCTAACGAGTGCCGGTTCCTGCGGAAAAAACTTTCGCGGAGAGGACACATGCTGAGGACTATTCGACCACTTTATCGCTTCTATTGCTTCAGAGTTTAAACGTCAGTGGTACGAATTAATGAACACCCTTGATTTTAACGAACCTTTCTGAGTAACTGCTATTTGATACGATGGGACTCACGGTAAACATATTGACGACCTACAAATGGGTTTATTCCATAATAATATGGGCCTCCACAAAGACCGCTTAGATATGTATGTACAACCTATTCACCCAGAAATTATTACCTCTGAGGGCCTTTTTGTACTATACTTTACTGGTATTCACCACTTACTAAGTAAATCTCTCTTTGTTTTTTTCCGAAAATTGTTTATAACCTATTACCTCTTCTTTATCCGTTGAGGTAACAAAGCATTAAACTTGTATTATTATATTATGCTCTCAGGATACGCAAACTTAAAATACTTTAACCCCTACTACTGCGTCTCGTTTCTTCACCCAATTTCAAGCTCTTTTTCCGAGGCTCTGAAAGTTCTAAACTCTTGACCTAGTACTATGCTTTCAAACGCTAAATTATTCCTTACAGACCCACTCCTACTACTGACTCCCCGCGCTAGTTCTTTTTCAGCACTAAGTGTAGAGTTACGTGAACTAAACCTAGCTTCACTTGACTGAAGGGTTGACAACTCACTAATTTCTACCTCAGAAACAACGTTCTACGCAGACCACACGACTAAACTTAACGCCCGCCCCTGATCTAATACTGACATGGGTGCACAAATTGTAACTAGTGGAGAAGAGATCTCTTCAAATTACCGCTACCAACGTTTTACTAATCCAGTCTTTTTGTATCATTATAAGTTAGGTAACTATTTACCTCAAACTACCACCATGATGTTCCCTCACTTATTTACATCCATGGCTGAGGTTACCTCAGGAATCCGAAAATCTGCTTGGTTTTTGTCTAACGACTTCCTTGACCTCTTCACTGCAAACTTTAACCAGTATACCAGTTATTTTGCAGGTACAGGAAAAACCTTTGTACCCTCAATTACAGAAGCAGTTACCCTCTCTCACACCTTCGCTTTCTACAACTTCTTTAACGGGTTAGTTAATTCTAACGATTTTATGGACCAACGGTGAATCTCAATTAAGTCTATGAACCAAAAGTTTTATAAACTCTTTACTACAAGTTCTATGCAACAACGAGTTTATGGAAACTGAAGACAATTAAAATTTACTCGTGAAGCTTGACGTTGTAAATTACTCGCCTCTCGTCATCAAAAAACACTTTTCCACCGTTATATCAACGAAGAAAATGTTTTCTGAGCAGTTGAACGTAACGCTAAAGATCTACTCCCTGGATGAGCAATGATTACACCTTTCTCAGCCCGAACTCGATTTACCGCTATGGGTAAAGTTGATTTAGGTTTAATGGGGGTTTTTTTAGTTCTAAACTCCTCAATTGTAAGTTCAGCAAATTTTTTAGTAACTTACCGTTATTTATCAACTTTAAACAATAGGAAAATGCGTGACGCTAGGGCTTTCTTCGCTGAAGGTGTTATGGTTGCCTCATGAATGATGATCGCCGCAAATCCTATGCTTGCAATCGGAATCCTTATGCTTTTATCTGACCGTCATTGACAAACTTCCTTCTTTGATTACTCTGGAGGAGGTGATACGGTACTGTTCCAACATATGTTTTGATTTTTTGGGCATCCTGAAGTTTACGTTGTTATGATCCCTGTTTTCGGGTTTACTAACACGATCCTCTCATTCTACTTACGTAAACGCGTCTCTGCACGTGCTAGTCTCATGTATTCTATGTATACTATCGCTTTTTTAGGGTTCTTTGTTTGAGGGCACCATATGTATATGGTTGGTCTTGCTCATACAACTCGAATGCTTTTTAGTACATTAACAGTTATGATTTCTGTCCCTGCGGCAACGAAACTAATGCACTGATGTGTTACAATTGTTAATAGTTCTTTTGTAGTTGAATTACCACTTATCTTTACTTTCTTATTTATTTTCTTTTTTGTATCAGGAGGAATTAGTGGTATGGCTGTCGCACACACAGGAATGGACATTTTGTTCCACGATACGTTTTACGTCGTGGGTCATTTCCACGTTATGTTTGCGGGATCTGCTATGTTTGGATCCTTTGGAGCTTTCTACTTTTACTTCCCTTCTATTTTTGGAGTTAAGTTTAGCCGAATCTGAGGTTACCTTAACTGTACTTACTACCTTATTGGGCAATTAATGACGGTTATTCCTATGATTTGACTTGGGTATTCAGGTATGCCTCGTCGAGTCCTTGATTACCCTGCTGCATTAGGTGGATGACACGCAATTATTTCAGCGGGTCACATGCTAAGCGTCGCTGGTATGATGGCTTTTTTTATTATGATTTTTGATAGCCTACGTCAAGCTAAAGCGGTTACCCGAAATACCTTCGGTATCACTCGATTTAACACACGTCTTAACTTTTACCTATACGAAACTAACCGTACACATTTTTTAAAGAAAAAAGGGTGATACTTATCTCGATTTGACCGCCCCAACTCTCTTAAACTAAACAAACTTAACTTTAACAATAATGAGTACCTAGAAACAACTCTTTACTCATACTCCTTTTTGAAAAACTAATGCTGCGGCGTGTAGTACCAATGTTTAACGAGTTAATTATACTCCAAGTTTTCAGTTTCTTAGTTCTATGCTTTTTTGTACAAACAATTAATATTATTACCTTGTGATACCTAGCCGGACTCTACCTTATATTATTAGGTTTTTGAATGTGACTTGATGACGCCGATATTTATATCGGGTTTCTCTGAGTTATTGACTTAGGAGTCGGTTTAGTTTTCTTCCTATTTATTTTACACTTTTCAACTTTCTTACACCAAAAATCCGTAGTTGATAAGTCAAGCCGAATTTTATCTTTAATGAACATCTTACTAGTCTTCCTCCTAGTTTTTGGCTTCCATTTTATTAACCCAACAGATAACTCCTTTCAAGACGGTTTATCTAAATCATGGTTCTTACATATCTCATGGTATGACTACTACGACTTTTTGTTTAACCATACTGTAACAGATTTAAACACTTTACGGGAAATTTACTTCTACCATAACAGTTTTGACTTTTTTATTGTTAATTACCTTCTTTTTTTTGGTATTGTTAGTGCTATTCTATTATGTTTTTTAATTAAACGCGTGTTTAACTTTTTAAATGTCTCCCAACTTATTGACTATAAACTTTTTAATTTTACAAATTCAACGTACTTCATCCGAAACCAAAACTTCTTAAAACAACAATCAACGTCAACGGGAACTAGGGTTTGAACTAAAGCTAAAAATACGAAACTATAATGATTATTAAGAAATCTTGGTTGAACATAGCTGATAATACTAGTGTTAAATGACTTCAAACCTTCCACCTCTACAAGGGGTTTAACCGCCGGCGAACAACGATCGGTTTTTTTATTAAAGGATCAGCTCGGTCAGTAGAGCCCCCTCGCGTAGAATATAAAGGTTTTAAATTTAAGTTCAACCGTAAAGGGGATATTTGCCGAGGTTTACTCATTCGAACAAAGTACCCTTTAAAAAAAATGGACGGGGGTGTAATCTACTTTAATTCAAATAACGCAGTTCTAATCAGGAAAAAACAGGATCTAAAATCAAAATACCTGTTTGGGCCTGTTACAACGACGTTGTATCGTAAAAAGTTTAAAACCCTTTTTAAAACAATTATCTAAATATTTATAATCATCTTTTTTCGGTAGGTATAGCTCAATTGGTAGAGCGCTGGGTTGTGGCTCCAGAGGTTTTAGGTTCAAGTCCTAATACTTACCCGAAGTGTTTTCACTTATTTCGCCTGACTTCATAATTCACCTGAACAATAATACCGCTCAGTGGTCACTAGATGTACTCTTAAGCGCAAGTTTAGCCGAGAACACCTTTTCAGTTGCGAACTGATTAAGCACCACACAACCTTTATTTAATTCTTTTAGTCCTACAACGTCCCTTATCAATGAACTTTTCACTTTAGAATCCTTTGGAGGTGAGCTCATTGATAATGTTTTTCTCAACTCACTCTTCAGCTTACGCGACTCAGCTGAAGCAACTACAGTAGACGTAGTATCAGTACCTAGTACAAAAAAAAAATCTGGTTTTGTTTTTGATCCATCAACAGTAGATATTTCTTTTCTAGATACAATTAGAGCCGCACCCCACCCTAGTACCCTTGCAACTATTGACCCTATTGATATAACAACTGCAACTCCAGAAGAAATCGAAAAACACCGGATTGCTACATTAGAATTAGAAATTGAAAGGGCTTTATCCTACGATATTACTGAATCGCTTAAGGAGCAAGCTGAAGTTCCTGTAAACACTACTAACGTCGTTATGAATAAAGGTAAAGAAGTTAACCTTGCAAAACTTTCAAACCGTCAATTATACGACTTAGTTTACGAAACTGATAACCTAGACGATTTAGATGCAATTCAAAACACTGAAACTATTAGAAGTATGTACCACCACTCTATTCCTACTACTAAATTACAGTACCCCGAACCTTTCCTAGCGTCACCTTCACTTATCCATAACGATTTAGGTTTCCTTCACATTCTTCAATACCAATTTTGACTCTGATTTGTCTTCATTTTTCTAATTGTCTTCTTTTTTATCTCTTTCTTATGTGTAGTACGCTGATGTAATGTTAGAACTAGACCTCGCCGAGAAACTCGAGGAGTAAGTCGTTCAAAATGTGGTGACCTTATTACTGCAACCGTCCCTGTTACTTGAGCTGCGTCAATTATTGTTAGTGAATCAACTGATGCGACAGATTATTATGATGGTTTCGGTACATCTGAAATTATAATTGGAGTACGAGCATACCAGTGAGGGTGACAGTACTACTACCCCAAAAACATTGATTTACAGTATAATGTTAAACCTTCATACTCAACTTTTATTGGAAACTCTTTAAAGTATAATACTGTTAGTGGTAATACACTAAACCGTAATAACTTGTGACGGACTTACCAAAATAAATCTGCTGATCAGGTTATTACTCCTGCACACCTTCTGGCACTACCTACTGATAACGCTAAAGTTCTAAATTTTATGAACTTCAGAAATATTGGTTCTGCCCCTACCCAAGCAGCCCAAGCCTTTAAAAAAATCCGTGGTTTCTCAAAAGTTTATACTACTAATTTGAGTTACGTACCTACAAATTTAACCGGAAAGTATGTACAACTTAACAAGCTTTACCTCGATAACAACTCATTTAACAACTCATTCAGTTATGGTACTCGCCGTCAGCATAACTTAACTAGTAGCCGTGCTCTAACCTCAAACTACTCCTCCTTTTTAGATAATAATAGCCGCGAGCGTTTCTTGAGTTACACCTTAAATTTACAGACTAATCTTTACGGTTCTCACCTAAAAACTGAGGGTTACTCAAACCTATTAAAAAGTGATACTTTTAAAACTAACAACTTAACCTCAGCTACATTAAAAACTATTAGCGGTCTAGCTACAACTCTACCCGCTAAAACTTTAAACCCTTTAGCCCACTATCCAGTTTTGGCTAACACGTTAAACGACAACTCAGATAAAAAAATATTAGTTCACCCCTTTCGGAAGCTTCTTAACTCAAAACTAACTACAGTAAAACTCCTTAATAATTTACAAACCTGAAACGCGTCATCTTTAAATAATACATTAAGCAGTACAGCGTCTGGTTTTACTGCTAACCACTTTGGAAACACAAACACAACTACTAAATCGTTTAACCTTTCCTCTCCCAATCAAAGAGTCCTACCCTCAGACCGTACGGTAAGGCAATTCGTTAACGCTGACCCCCGGGCGTCTAATTTTAACTTAGACCCCGACCTAAACGTAATTTCCTCAAACCTACGTGCACTTGAGGCTTCAAATGTCGCTGGACTAAACCAAAACTACTATTCTTTACAGAAAAGTAGCTGAGTTAACAATTCAACATTTACAAACTTAGCAGGAAACCGACTCTTTTTAGACGCAAGCTACCCTGCAGTTTTATCAAATAACCCCATAATGCGTGGTAAAGACTTTGATTCAACACGCTCCATTACCCGTACTATTACCCCTGTAAATACAACCACAACTATTAATGATCGATTAAAAGGCGTAAAAGGTCGCGATGGGGTAGCACCCCTTATGTTAGGTGCCGGAGCGCAAATGCTCCCTACTATTACTAAAGCATACTGATCTATGTTCTGGGCCCACTCAAACCCTGACGCTCGACTTAAATCACTAATCACTGCTAATTTGTTTAACTCAAACTTCTATCTCCCATCTTTTACTACCTACGCAGATTACGATTTTTTAAATGAACAAGCTAATGACTTATTAGAAGATGCTTATTGAGAAACTTCTTTCTCGTCCTATGACTACTTCGATTATTTAAATATTCATGATGCTTTCCACAAAGACAAACCTAAAGACGTCATCTTAGAAGTTACAGTCCCTACGTTCCCTCGTCTAAACTTATATACAAAACTTAAACCCCTTGATACTTACATTGCTGCAGACAAAGAGCCTGAAGTTACTGGAGAATCATATCCCGCAGTTTTACATACTAAAAGTGCACTATTTGATGTATCAAGTATGCGTACACAAGATTTTAATTTAGTAACAGTCGAAAGGGAGGTTCTCGATGATATCGTAGATACCTACGCTTCTTTCAATAGTGATATTAATGTTTTTGGAAATCAAGTACTTAAAACTACCCGTACAGTTAATTCTCTCTATCCTCGAACTATCTCGACCGGAGACGTCCTTAACAGCTTTGGTCCTAACTATTCAAGTGCGTTAGCTGATGCTGACTTTAGTACTACAGACTCAAGTAATTTACCTTTAACTGATGAGTTAACCTTAAATGGGGGTAAAGATTTCCACGGCCAAACTGCTCGCCTTTCTAACCCTTTCTCTTTAAGAACTGCCGCAAAAAATTCAATTCAGACCCATGCAGCGTATGACAAAGTCTTTAAAGTCCGCTTCGATGAATCACGATCCCACGTAAACTCTGAAAGTTTCTCTGGTTTATCAGAAAGTCAACCTTTCGTAATGAGTGCTCGTGTACCTTACGAAAAATTAATAGGTAAAAATAAAGAAAGTTTTTACAGCCCAACCTTTTACTCTACCGAAACAAAACCACTCTTTAACGCAGAAACGTCACTGGCCAACTTATCTAACTTCCCATTCTACGATTTCCCTTTTACATTAAGTAAAGAAAGCGATATGACACGTTATGTTTGGTTCGATTGATACACTCGTTGAGGTAAACTTGAAATTCAACCCGCCTCAAATGTAAGGCTTTCATCTCTAGGAGTACCTTACAGTAAAAAACATTTTGATTATAGTGAGGGAGACGGAGACGAAATTAAACGCGTTGAAAGTTACTTTACTCGAATGTCACGTACTCGAAAAAACTACTTACCTAATTGAACGTACACCCCTTACCTATTTGCTAGAACCCAAATTTGAAATAATAACCAAAAGTTTTTTGATTTATGATCATCAGACGAGGGTACTTCTTCCTCAGCTCGTTATACCTTGTCATTAGCTAAGCAACAATGGAAAAACGTTGCGCTCTTTAACACTACAACATCTCACTTTACACCATCTGTCTCCGGAGATAGTATCTACTCAAAAAACTCTTGACGCCCCTACACTTCTGCCCACGCCTACTATTATAGCACAAGTCACTTAGCTGATTTACTAACGAAACGAGAGTATCTTTATCGTCAGTACTTTGAACTTAATAATAAGGTACTAAACTTACCTGCTGCCTTAACTTCTAACCCTAATAACCCTTTAATCGAAGAACTTAAAGCTACCTTTTTATTCATCGACCCTATTAATTATACCACTGAGTATTCCCGTGATTTCTATTACGGGTCTCTTGAATTTTTTAAATTCCTACTCTTTAAAGATTGACTACTTTGATTAAATCAAACAACTAACAACTTACCTATTAACTCAAGTGCTCTTACTAACTATCTGTTCTTTTACTTCCTACAAACCCCAGGAGATGATAAGTTAGGTAATAACGAGGAGTTATATAAGAACCAGTATCGTCCCATGCGTAAAGGTATTAATAATATGCTACGGCTACAAGGTTCTGGTGCTATCGCTATGCCCACAGAAATCCGACTGCGAATCCTAGCTTCATCTAAGGACGTTATTCACTCATGAGCAATTCCTTCAGCGGGAGTTAAGATTGATTGTATTCCTGGATATACATCTCATCGAATTATGATATTCCTGAATTCAGGAATTTATTGAGGACAATGTATGGAGATTTGTGGACGTTACCACCACTGAATGCCTATTATTATATACTTTATGAAACGAGACTTATTCTTTTTATGATGTACCCACTTTGCCTTCCAACCTGAAGTTGGAAACGTTTGAACGATGAACGACCGTCAGTACTCTGACTACATCCGATTCGCCTCTTACGATAAAAACAGCTGACTTTCTGAGTTAAGCCGCTCTCTATAACACACATTTTTATGCAACTCACGACATTTAAAAGCATATACCTCTACTTATCTTCATATTCAAAACCTAGCCTAACCCTAAATCACCGATTGGAAGTTAACTATTTTTTACAACCCCACCTTTCTAACGTCTGAATCCGGACTAAAATTAAAGTCCACCCCACTAACCAATTTAATCGCCGTAAACTAACTAAATTAATAGTTTTAGGGGAAGTAAAAAATCTTTATACACGTAAAAATAATTTGTCTTACTCTTACAGTAACGTAACTACGAAACTTACTGTAGGTCCAACACCTTTAACCCTGCTGACCCTACTCCAAGTTTACGAGTTGGGCTGATCCATCCACCACTTAAAGCTAGTACAGTGAACTAATATGCTTAACCAGATTCTACTCTACTCCGTACTAAAGCCTTATCTCGGAAAGTTTTTTTTAGGATTAACGAATTCTACGCACATTAACAATAAAACCACTATAAAAAACCTACTAATTAACATCTAATAATTCCCTTTTTATGAGATACCCCAACCATGTTATTTTAGACGTCCAAACGCACCAGACTCGACCTGCAAACCCATCTTGGGCTACAAGTTACCAAAAAAAAGTACACTTAGAAGTACATTTACTTCAAGACTTAATTAATTTTTACCGAGGGAGTAAAAAATCCTACTCTTTCAAACACCCAATTCTTGAAAAAAATATAACTACGTCCCTAAAACAACCTACCGTACTTATTAACGCCCAAAGTGACACAACTCCTCGCCAAAATAACATCCTCTGGGATATATTTAATATTAATTTCTTAAGAAAAGAGAAAATCTACACTAAACTTAAATACTCTCGTTGTCCCCAGTACGATATTGTTTCCGGAGGAGTTGCTGCTCTTTTTTCAGGATTCATAGGATTTCTAATTTGTGAGAAATTTGGGTTAGAATTACTAGACTCAGGTGACTTTTACACCTTCTTTATGTACGTAGTCTTTGCCTCTTTCTCACTTAGACCCTTTTTACGAATCCTAAGTAACACAGAAACAGAATGACACTTCATGAGTTATAAATACCTCTACACTTTCCTACGAGACTTAACTATAATTACTGTTAAAACTTTTAAGTACTACTTTAATAAGTTAATTAAAGTAACGTACTGACATTTAATTCCCTGAACTACTGTCCTACTAAACTTAGAGTTTTTATCCGCTATTTACCATTTCTGACGCCGCGTAATCGCATTTTTAAAAAACTGACCTCGAGTAGGTTACAAAACTTTTAAAGAAGTAAAGTAAAAATGTGCATTTAAATGTACATCTTGTTGGTGTTTTATAAGGCTCTTAGACTTATAAATATAATAAACAAACGATTTCAATTTGAGTAAGCCGTAGAATGGACTTATACGGTTGAACATAGGAAATTCAATTTCTAAGGCTAATATGTCTAGCATCGATAGTGAATAGTAGTGTGAACGAAAGGTGAAAAGTTATCATAATAGAACTCTTAAAAGAACCTGAAACTTAATGTATAATCTGCTAAAGCCTAAGCAATAGCGTACCTTTTGCATAATGGGCTAGTGAGTTAATAGAAATAGCAAGCTTAACTTTTAGGTAGGCGTAACGAAAGTATTAATATTTTAAAGTTATTTCTATTAAACCCGAAACTAATCGATCTAACTATGAACAAGTCGAAGGTTTATACCGGAGGACTGAACCCGTGAATGTTGCAAAATTCTGGGATGATTTGTGGTTAGGGGTGAAAGGCCAATCAAGATTAGTGATAGCTGGTTCTCTGCGAAAACTATTTAAGTAGTGTGAAAATGAATATTACGGTAAGGTAGAGTCATCTTTGAAATTAACGATAGAATATCTGGTCGCTTTTCTAGAAACTTACAATATACTGTAACATAATATTTTTAAACAGACGTAATCGCGCAAAGGTGATATGTCGAGAGGGAAACAGCCCAGACTAACTAATAAGGTGTTTAACATTTGTTAAGTTGAAAGGTGTTTAATTAATATATTACTTAGGGGATAGGCTTGGAAGCAGCCATTCATTAAAAATAGAGTAACAGCTTACTGAGTAAATATACTATTATGAATTAAAATAGTCCATTAATTAAGTGTCGATAATGTAAAGACGATTAAACAAATGACCGAATTATTAGAAGTACAATTTTAAATGTACTTGGTAGCAGAGTGTCTTGTATTTTGTTGAAGATTAATTGGTAAATTAGTTGGAAAAATCAGGATCAATTATACTAGTATGAGTAACGTAAAACAGAATGAGATTTGCTGTTGCTGTAAATTCTAAAGTTGTGTTACTAGGGAACTCCGTAACGCGCATAATTATCCCCTAAAAAAAAGACTAAAGTCGTATATTTAATGGGTACGCTTATCCAGACTTTTACCTGCAAATGCCCTAAGTACTTAATTAAAGGCGCTAGTAGGTAGAACTAGAAACAAGGTAGACTGGTAGAAGCCATGGCTAATCTTCGGGTTAGTTACTATCTGACGAGTATATTAAATCCGACACTAGTGAATGGGTAGAACATACTAAAGCATTGAAAGAATGTAGTTGAAGGAACTCGGCAAAATTACTCTGTAACTTAGGGAGAAGGAGGAGAGGTTACTTTAAATGCCCCTTAGGAATAACCCTTTTTTATCGTATAAACTTCAGATTAATTTAAAGCTCGAACGTTAAAGAATGCCTAAGGGAAGTAGGGGTAGCTTCTGTCATAAAAGAGGAGGTGGCGACTGTTTAATAAAAACACAGGACTCTGCTAAATTTAATCATGATGTATAGAGTCTGACGCCTGCCCAGTGCTGCAAGATAAAAAATTCTAAGTATAGCTTAGTTATTTAAGTCCCAGTAAACGGCGGCTGTAACCCTGACGGTCCGAAGGTAGCGAAATTCATTGGCGGGTAAGTTCCGTCCTGCATGAATGGCGTAACGACTGCCTCACTGTCTCCAGCTACAATTCAGTGAAATTGAATATTAGGTGAAAATGCCTAGAAAGAACAGCGGGACGGAAAGACCCCGTGCACCTTTACTAGAATCTTATATGATTTTAAATTATTAGTACTAAACGGGAGGTAATTTTTACCGCTTACCGTTTATACCATGATTTAAATTTAAGTAACGCCTAAACGATGCTCGAATATGAGCTATGGTGTGGAAGAGGTCTTATGCGACACGGCTCGACGGCGCTAGTATAACTTCAAGAAATATTGAAGGGGACACCTACAAGTTACGACATTGTAAGAGTGCTAGTTTCACTGGGGCGGTGACCTCCTAAAAAGTAACGGGGGTGCGCAATGGTCTAATAAAGCATGTTCTCATGCGAGTATTGTAATGAATTAAATTAGACTTGATTTTTTAACATACGTGTTAAAAAGGGGTGAAGAAATTTGCCTGTCATAGTGACCCGATAAAAATTTTTGCTTGAGAAAATTATCGATTAACGGATAAAAGGTACGCCGGGGATAACAGGCTAATAATTCCTAAGAGTCCCCATCGACGGAATTGGTTGGCACCTCGATGTCGGCTCATCATATCCTGGTTGAGAATCATCTTCCAAGGGTCGGTCTGTTCTACCGTTAAAATGGTACGTGAGCTGGGTTTAGAACGTCGTGAGACAGTTTGGTCCCTATCTGCTGTTAAGATGAAAAAAGTTAGACCCTTGCTTTAGTACGAGAGGACTGAGGTAGATTAATCTATGGTTCGACGATTGTTACAACATAGCAAGTCGTTAAGCTACATTAAGACAAGATAATTACTGAAAACAATTTAAAGTAAGAAGCTTATCTAGGATTTTTTCATATAGATATATTAAAGATCATGAGTCATGCATATTTTTTAAATGAACGTGGTGTGAGCTATTGAGTTTAAAAAAATATAATATCGACATCTTAAAACAATAATAAATAAATTTAAGGGAGTATAGCTCAATTGGTAGAGCATTTGACTTTTAATCAAACGGTTGTAGGTTCGAATCCTGCTACTCTCATATGCCTTTTAAACAAAAGTGAAACGTAAAAGAAATGAATACATTAAAAAAAATTAAATGAAGTTGATTAAGTTATTATAACATAGTAATCATTAAGTTAGCTTCAAGTGCGCGACTAGCTACACATAGTCTACACTCAGTGACACTACTTAATAAGTTCCTAACCCTCCAACCCCAATCACTTTCCTTAAACACCCCAACTAATAAATGAAAATCCTTAACAAAACCTACCACAAGTGGTCGCCTTAAATCACTTTCTTTACCTGTCGATGAGCAAGTTTCCGGAAAAGTTTGAAGATGAGAAACCCCTGATCAGTCGAAACTACTTAAAATTTTTTACCACTCACTATCTTTTACCTCTTCTTCCTGAATACGAGACTTCCGTACACATTCAGCCTTTAAATTACTGTTTATGCACTATCGAGGTGGAGAAGCAACAGTTATTAATACTGATGGGTATTTTAGACGGTGAAAGCACACTTACTTACTACTATTTAATTTATTTTATACACGTGAAAGTTTACCAACGTTCGGTTCTCGGGTCTTTAAAACCGAAATTTTAGCCTTAAATTGATCCTTTAAACTCCTTACTTATAAAATCTTTAAATTTGCCGCCCCCTTTTTCGTCTTTAATGACGAGGAGTACGGATTAACACCTTCAGTTGTACTAAGTAAGTGAAAACAAAAAAATATTAATTACGTTTTTTTACTAGAGTTAAAAATTTTTAAGAAACTACAATACTTCTTTAAAACCTACAGTTTATTTACTTTTGGGCTAGTACCGATGAATACTAACCCTTGATTAGTTTCATACCCAATCCCTGCTTTTAGCGATACTAAATTAGTACAATACTATTTTTTAAAGTTAATTCTATTAATTCGACAGGATGCTCTACACTTAAAATTTTATTCACGGTATAAACTTTGAACCCAATTTAAATTAAATCAATAAGAAATTAAAGCGGAGGTCTAGTCTAATAGGGGGATAGGGAAGCGAAGCGGAGGTCTAGTCTAATAGGGGGATAGGGAAGCGAAGCGGAGGTCTAGTCTAATAGGGGGATAGGGAAGCGAAGCGGAGGTCTAGTCTAATAGGGGGATAGGGAAGCGAAGCGGAGGTCTAGTC
>Ga0208544_10000655_pt1 | contig 26033 bp, 21 predicted proteins | sample DEB08_DNA_9_FD_184526 | JGI IMG/M metagenome (GOLD analysis project Ga0208544, IMG submission 184526) | Aqueous microbial communities from the Delaware River and Bay under freshwater to marine salinity gradient to study organic matter... | ecosystem: Environmental > Aquatic > Marine > Coastal ... | reverse complement strand
AGATGCTTTTTTCGTCCGTTCGATGGTCGCCTCTTTTGTCAGAGAATCATAAAACCCTTCTCTGACATTTTTTGTGGTCAAGCTAAAGTAAAGATGAAAAGCGACTGGTAAGGAGCGTCATCTTTGCTTTCGATTGACCTCCAACACAAAAAAAGTCAGAGAATCATAAAAAGGTAGGTGCGACCCCGCTGGGGTCGGGTCGGAAAGAATTGGGGGTGCCAGGGCTAACATAATTTGACCGCGCTGCGGTCCTTTTGCCAGACCTCAGCGTTGTGGATACCTACCGCTGGGATTGCCCGACCCAAAGGAATAACGTCAAATCAATGGGAATTAGATAGATTTAACCCCATTTGGCAAGGCCTCTTCCTGCTTGATCATGTAACTTGTGTTATAGCCGTAGTCCTGAAGGAGCAGGCCCGCCCGCTTAGGTGCGCGTGATCTCTTGATTACTTGACCTGGTTTTTACTCTCCAACGTAAAGATGCGTTAATACGTTTTTACGGTGCTACTCTTCCGCCACCGATCGCTAATTGTTGCCGCAAAAAAGGAGTAGTACGCGCCTTACTCAGTCAAAAAAATCAAACATCGTACATCGTACATCTTACATCTGAAATAATTTAAGAGGTAAGATTTTTGATTTAAAATTTAAGATTTTGGGCTGGCAATTTAGGTAGCAATCTTTTTTTTGGTCGGCGTGAAGCGGCGGCTTATAGCCTTCCGACTTCCGATTTCCGACTTCCGCTCACTCCATCTTCCCCACCACCCGGATCTCCACCCGCCGGTTTTGCGCCTGTTCTGCTTCCGATTGGGCTTTGGGGAAGCGCATTTCGTGGTTGCCGTAGCCCTGGTAGCTCACCTGGGCGGGCGGAATGCCGTGCTGGATGGCGTAGTCGTAGACCATCCGGGCACGGCGCACGGAGAGGTCCCACTCGTCCGAGTCTTCGGTCACCGGGGGGCGGTTGGGATAATTGACGTGGCCGGCGATCTCCACCTTCAGGTGGGCGTTGACCTCCAGGAAACGCTGCACCTTCGGCAATTCCGGTTGGGATTTTGGGAGCAAGACCGCCTGGTTGCCGACGAAGAAGAGGTTGCCAATATCCGCTACGGCGCCGGGTGCTGCTTTGGCCAGCCCGATGCGGAGGGTAGCGGGTAAATTGGGTTTTACTTTGATGATTTCACTGTAGAAGAAGTGGTCGAGGGCGTAGACGTCGATGCCGACGATAGAATCCAGGGGGAGTTCCAGGACAAATTTTCCGTCGCGATCCGTGCTTAGAGTATCCGCCAGGCTGCGGCTGTGCACCCGAATCGTCGCATTGGCGATGCCTTCGCCGGTGGCGGGGTCGGTCACTTGCCCCGGCCAACGCAGGTGGGGCACGGCCCGGAAGAGGTCGAGGGTTACCCGGCGATTGCGCTGGCGATCCTGCTCGCGGTCATTGCCAGCGGCGGGTTGCCGTTCGCCGAAAGTTTGCACCAGCAGGGTCGTGTCCCGCCAGAAATGTTGGAGCAGCACTTCCCGCGCGGCCCGGGCCCGCTCCTGGGCCAGTTTTTCGTTGTAGGCCAGGTCCCCAATGGCATCGGTGTGGGCCGTAAGGTAAACCCGGTCGGTAGCGCTGGCAGGCGCGGGAAAAGCCGCGAGAACCGCCAGGGCAGCCCCGTCGGGCACGGCGCTGCCGGAGGCGAAATAGAGGGTGTCGGTGTAGCTGAGCTGGAGGGCGTTGAAGCGTTGCGGAACCTGTGCTGCCAGGGCGTACGCCCAAAAGCAGCCAACAAAAAGAAACATTTTCATGGCGCATTTTTTTTATTGAACGGCTAACCAGGTAATCATCTTATTTTAGTATGTTTTTTTTACCTAAATCGGACGAAGGGTTGCCCAACCTGCTACTAAAATACATTACCTTTGTGAGATGAAGCAAATTCGTAATTTTTGTGTAATTGCCCACATTGACCACGGTAAGAGTACGTTGTCGGATCGTTTGCTACAAATGACGCAAACCATCTCCGACCGCGATATGAAAGCCCAGGCCCTGGACGATATGGATTTGGAGCGCGAGCGCGGTATCACCATCAAGAGCCATGCTATTCAGTTGAATTATATGCATACCGATGGGCAGGAATACATCCTCAACCTCATCGATACGCCTGGCCACGTAGATTTCAGTTACGAGGTCTCTCGTTCTATTGCCGCTTGCGAAGGTGCGCTCCTGATCGTGGATGCCACCCAGGGCATCCAGGCACAGACCATTTCCAACCTGTTTCTGGCCCTCGAACACGACCTCGAGATCATCCCCATCCTGAACAAAATCGACATGGATACGGCCATGGTCGAACGGGTCTCCGGGCAGATCATTGATCTGATCGGTTGCCCCGAAAAAGATATCCTTCACGCCAGTGGTAAGACCGGGCAAGGCGTAGCCGAAATACTGACGGCTATCGTCGATCGTATTCCCCCCCCGTTGGGCGATCCGGCAGCGCCCCTGCAGGCGTTGATCTTCGATTCTATCTTCAACCCCTTCCGCGGAGCCATCGCCAATATCCGTATCCTCAACGGCACCCTCCGCAAAGGCGACAAGGTGCGTTTCCTGGCGACGGGCAACGATTACTCCGCCGACGAGATCGGGGTCCTGAAGATGGACTATTTGCCCAAGCAGGAAATTTCGGCCGGCAACGTGGGCTACATCATCACGGGTATCAAGCAGTCGAGTGAGATCAAGGTAGGGGATACCCTGACCCTGGCTGACCGCCCTGCCGAACCCATCCAAGGCTTCGAAGAAGTAAAACCCATGGTCTTTGCGGGTATCTTTCCGCTCGACAACGACGACTTCGAAGACCTGCGCGACAGCCTCGAAAAACTTCAGCTCAACGACGCCAGCCTGGTCTTTGAACCCGAATCATCGGCCGCCCTGGGTTTTGGCTTTCGCTGCGGGTTCTTAGGGATGCTGCACCTGGATATCATCCAGGAACGCCTGTCCCGCGAATTCAACCAGGATGTGATCACCACCATCCCCAACGTAAGCTACCGCGCCTATATCCGCCGCGAACCCGATACCGTGCTGAATGTTCGCAACCCCACCGACCTGCCGGAACCGACGATCCTGGACCGGGTCGAGGAGCCCTACATCTCGGCACAGATCATCACGGAAACCGAATACATCGGCAATATCATGAATCTCTGTATCGAGAAACGGGGTATCCTGACCAAGCAACACTACCTGTCGCCGGAGCGCGTAGAACTCAACTTCGAATTGCCACTGGCCGAGATCGTCTTCGATTTTTACGACCGCCTCAAGAGCATCTCCCGCGGTTACGCTTCCTTCGACTACCAACCCCTCGACTACCGGGCGTCGGATCTGGTCAAGTTGGACATCAAGCTGAACAGCGAAAACGTGGATGCCCTCTCGGCCCTCGTTCACCGCAGCAAAGCCGAGGCTTTCGGTCGCAAAATCTGTAAAAAACTCAAGGAACTGCTGCCGCGCCAGCAGTTCGTTATCGCTATCCAGGCGGCCATCGGCGGCAAGATCATCGCCCGCGAAACGGTTTCAGCGATGCGCAAGGACGTGACCGCCAAGTGCTACGGCGGTGACATCTCGCGCAAGCGCAAGCTCTTGGAAAAGCAAAAGGCCGGTAAGAAAAAGATGCGCCAGTTCGGCAAAATCGAAGTGCCGCAGAAAGCTTTCCTCGATGTCCTGAAATTGGACTAGTGCGCCGAATGGCCTGGTACGAATAAAATAAATAAAAAAGGGGAAACCGAATTACTTCGGCTTCCCCTTTTTCGATTCCTTGATAAGCTCCAGTAAAGGGGTGACACTGCTAAAATAATCTTTCACCACTGGTTTGCAGGATGTAAGAAGCTAGCATAAGTCCTCCTCCCAGGAAAAAGGCGGCTGAAATGATGTAAATGATTAACATGGCTGTACGTTTTCTCAAGTAAAAAAATGGATTGTAATGTAAACGCACATGTTCAAAAGGGAAACAAAAACACCAGTGGCAAAAGACCACTTTAAGTTGGATGTTTTAAATCATAAGGGCGAGGTGTCAGTGACTTGGGATAATTGTTAAATCAATGACTTTTTAGAGTTGCTATGCAAGGATGATCATTATGCCTGCTAATGTAGGCCTTTTTTTGAAAAAAAATAGCGGTTGGGCTGAAAAATTGTTTTTTTTCAAAAAAAAACAAGCACCAGGACACCTGGCCTTTACTTATTCAGGGTGGGTTTGAATTTTAAACCAGCTGAGGTCAGCCAACTTTTCCGTCCGGGTGTTTATACAATGTTAATACGTTCCGGTGAGGTCTATTTGCACCAAAATAAATGTATTAGTTGGTCTACTTGAATTACCTTTGTGTAGATGTTGAAATTTTCCCGTCATATGGCCCCTTTCTTAGCCGTTTACCTCTTTTTGGTATCGGTGGGTATTCCTTTGCAGCGGGTTTATTGTGCTTGTGTCGGTCAGGAGAGCGTACACTTTCCGGATCTTTTTGCGGGCAGTCGTACGGATCAGTATGCTGCTTGCCAGCTTCAACCAACCCGTACGGTTGCCCAGGCCGGGTCGGCTTGTTGCCCGCCAACTGCTCAGAAGAGGGCCTCGGTAGCAGAATGTTGTGGTGTGCATGCCGATGCCGATGCCAATGCCGAAGAAAAGGAGGGGGCTTCTCCTGCCAAATGCCTGACGAGCGACCTCTTTTTCGTACAGTTCGGGGCGTGTTTTCTGGTGCCTGACCAAGAACCGCTGCCTGACCAGGTCACGGGCGCTTTTTCACCTGCGCTGGCTTCCGTTTACGCTGCTCCGCTGCCCGGCTTTTCTACCGCTACCATTCGCTGGACTGCACGGGTACCCGATCCGCCGCCAGGCCTGAAAGGGGCTGATATCCGCATTTTATACCAAAGTTTTTTGTGTTAGCTTATCTAAGTAGATGTAATTGCTGTGCAGCCTCCTCCGGCTGAGCAGGATAAAGCGGAGCTGTCGGCAGATGACCTGCCGGACAGCATTGTTGACACAAAAACATATAATTATGATCCCTAATACAGGGCCATTTTCCCACCTCCTTTTGGTTGTCCGACCCATGCTGTTGGTCGTTTTTTTGTCTTTGAGTACGGCTTCCCAGGGGTACGCCCAAGGTGGGGCTGTTCCCGAATTTATCACCGGATTTGTTTTCGATAGCGACGGTTTCCCCTTGCCGGGGGCTACGGTTCACTGGTTGTCGGGGCCGGGCACCACTTCCGATGTAGACGGTGCCTTCCAACTGGCCGCCGTTGCTGGCGAGTCGACGATCCGTTTTTCCTTCGTCGGTTTCCGGTCGGTAGACGTAGCGGTTGCTACGGCCACCTTTCCCCTGCGGATGGTGCTGGAGGAAGGCAACGAACTGGCCACCGTGGAAGTGACGGCGCGGAACAAGGGGAGTTTTACTTCGATCCTGGACGGTCGCAACGTCGAATCCATCACCAGTAAGGAACTGCGCAAAGCCCCTTGCTGTTCCTTGGCCGAAAGCTTTGAGAACAGCCCCGTGGTAGACCTGACCTACGGTGATCCGCTCACCGGCCGGCGCGAAATCCAACTGCTCGGTTTGCGGGGGAACTATACCCAGTTCACGCTGGAAAAACGGCCCGCCCTGACCGGCCTGGCCACACCCTACGCGCTCGACCTTATTCCGGGAACCTGGGTAAGTGGCATCCAGATCGGCAAAGGTGCCGGCTCACTGGAAGCTGGTGCCAGCGGAATGAGCGGCCAGATCAATACCGAATTGCAAAAACCGACCACGGACGCACCGCTGTTCGTCAATCTCTTTGGCAATTCCCAGGGGCGTGGCGAGGCCAACCTCCACCTCAACGGCGAGCTGTCCAAGACCCTGAGCATGGGCGTATACCTGCACAACAGTTTTACCAGAAATAAACACGACCGGGATTTTGACAGCTTCAAAGACATGCCCGATCGCAATACCCAGAGTGGGTTGGTGCGGCTCTTGCGCCGCAACCCGACCGATAACTGGGAAGGACAATGGAACGTGCTTTGGTCAAAAGACCAGCGCGACGGCGGGCAGCTGACCGTGCACGACCACGGCCAACCCAATCAGAACCCCTACCTGATCACCCAGGACAACCAGCACCTGGAGGTGTTCGGGAAAACCGGGTATTTTGGCTTCCGCAAACCCCACCAGTCCATCGGTTTTATCTACAGCGGTACTTATCACCAGTTGGACAACCTGTACGGCAACCAACGCCACCTGGGCGAACAACAGTCGGTGTACCTGAACACGTTGTACCATACCCAGCTTTTCAACAGCAACCACAAGCTATCCGTGGGGGCAAGCGCCCAGTATGATGATTTTGTCGAATCGCTGGGCGACAACAAGTACGACCGGCGCGAACATAGTGTGGGGGGCTACGGCGAATACACGTACCATACCGAGCGGTACCCCGGCCAGGATACTTACCGGGCCTTTACCGCCATTGCGGGCGTGCGGGCCGACCAGCATTCGCTGGGTGGGCTGCAGGTAGCGCCCAGGGTCAACCTCAAGTACAATTTCAGCGCGGCGAATGCCCTGCGGCTGTCGGCCGGGCGGGGGTGGCGATCACCCAATGTGTTGGTCGAAAACCTCAACCGCTTGCCGAGTAGCCGCCAGGTACGGTTTGTGGACCAACCGCTGGCCCGGCAACCCGGCTACCTCGGCCTGGAAACAGCCTGGAATTTCGGGATCAATTACACCCAGAATATCCAGGTCAATGAACGGGAAATGAACCTGATGCTGGACTTTTACCGCACCGATTTTCAGCACCAGATCGTGGTGGACGTGGAAGAAGACCTGGAAAGCATCTACCTCTACCAGCTGGACGGGCGGTCCTTCTCCAACAGCTTCCTGGCCAGTATCAGCTACGAAGTACTGCCCCGCGTAGACGCCAAACTGGCTTATAAATTCAACGACGTACAGACCACCTACCGGGAAAATGGCTTGCGACGTGCGCCACAAATACCCCGGCACCGCCTGCTGGCTACCCTCGATTACGATGGCAAACGGTTTCGTGCCAACGTCAACTACCAGTGGATGGGCACGCAACGCTTACCGGACCACGACCAGATTCCCGCCACTGTTTACGTGGCGCAACCGCAGGTAGCGCCAGCTTTTGGGTTGCTCAATGCGCAGGTCACTTACGTGGCCAACAGCAAACTGGAGGTGTATGCCGGTGCCGAGAACATCACCAATAAGGTACAACGAAACGCCATCATTGGTGCTTACGAACCTTTTGATGGCGATTATTTTGATGCCACCCAGGTGTACCAACCGCTGAATCAACGCGTTTACTTTGTGGGCTTGCGCTATGCGCTGCCTCGAAAATAGCAGTACTTATTTTTTAACCATCCAAATTAATACGCATGCGTACCCTTTTATTTGCCTTGGCCATCGTGCCATTCCTGGCCATGTCCGCCGCCATCGTCCCCGCTACAGCGCCGACGCCGACGACGACCACCACTTCGTCCCTCAGAACGAAGAAAGTCATTATCAAAACTTCTGCCGTTTGCGGGATGTGTAAAACGACTATCGAGAAGGCCTTGCAGGCGCTGGACGGCGTAGCAAAAGCCGAGTTGGATTTGGTTACCCAAAAAGTAACCGTCCGCTACGATACCAATAAGCTGGATGTCGCTACCCTCCGTCAGGCAGTTGCTGCTGCCGGCTATGATGCCGATGAGGTACCCGCTCGCCCGAAGGCGTACGAGAACCTACCCAACTGTTGCAAGAAAGGCACTAGTTGTGGCCCCGACGAAGCTAAGCACTAAGCACGAAGTAGTGTGAATCATTCAGGCACCAGCTAACGCCGGTATCACCTGGAGGCTCCAGAAGACGAACGAGCGCTTGTTGGGCCAGTTGGGACACCCGTCCGGACTGGCCCAACAAGCGCTCGTTTTTTTTTGCGGTAACGATCGGAAAATCAAAAGGCTGGCCGGGTTACAACAAGCCGTTGACGGTCAGTAAACCGACGTTGGGGTGTTCGGCTCCGCCCAACTGCTCTTGGGTGATGTTGAGGCTCTCGGCCTCGGGGAGATACTGGATAGTGACCAGGTCGTTGCTGCCGGGGGGGATGAGTCCGATGCTGACCATGACCCCTTCGATGTCGGCCCAGATCTGGTACTGGGTGCCGGGGGGGAGGGGAGGCAGGTTGTTGGGGGCAATCCAGCCTTGTTGTTGCGTCGGATTCCAGTAGGCAATGGCAAAATTATTGGGTGCCAGGGCTGTACCTTTCAAAATAATCGAACGCGTCGCCGGATCCTGTAGGTTGGCAAAAAGCAGCAATTGGGACTGGGCTTCCCGTTGGGATTTTTCGCAATATTCTTTTAGGGCAGCGAATTCTGCTTCCGTTTTGTTGATCTCCTGATGGATGCCCCGGTTGCTGCGGAGCAACCAGAGGGCAAAAAGTCCCAAAAAAATACTGGCCACGACGGCCACCACCGCAACCGTTCGGCTACGCCTGAGGATGGATTGCTGCAGCTTGGATAGTTGCGCCTCGTTGCGGGCCCGAACGCGCGGAGGGGGAGGAATTTCCTGTTGCCGTACGTATTGCTCCATGGCCTGGTGAAGGTCATGGACTTCTTTCTTCAACTCAGGATAACGAGACAGGTACGATTGTACCAATTCCTCATCCTCCGGACTGGTCAGACCAAGTACGTGTTGTTCTAATAATCCTGAATTGCGAAATTGCTCTTTGGTCATGCCTTACTTTTACCTAGCTGCTATTGTTTCATGGGCGCTTATGCGTTGAATCCTACAAATCAATATGCCTTGAATGCGAAACTGTCAAATCATCCCTTTGGTTCACCATGGATTCATTTATTTTAGGGCGTAAGGCAGTGCGCTTTGATCCGTTTGAACAAAAAGCTACTGCCTCAGCACGTGGTTTTAGAGCACGTGGTGGTAAGGATGAAATTCAGGCTGTTAAAGGGGGGACATATGCTAAGCGTACGCCAGCTCAATTAAGTGACTTTTTCTTTCTGCTGCTCTTTGAGTTGAAGCGGCGCATCAATGGTAGGGGGAAGGGAATTGGATTTCTGGGATTTTCCAAAAGTAAGATCGCTGGTAATGGTGTTCCAATTGATCCAGATGGCACCTAACAATAAGATGCCCAGGAGCAGGAGTTCATTTGTAGACATAGTGGTAGACAGTTTGGAGCTCTTGGCCTTATTTAGTGGATTTTAAATATGAAATTATATTGATTTCGATAACCTTTAGCACTGCGTTTTATCTCCTGTATTTTGAGATTCACCCGCTCGGCGTAGGCGTTAGTGGCTAAGCGTTTGAAGTAAGACTTAATTCCATACCAGTGCCTTTTCATCATGTTTACAAACTTTAGAATAGGTGCTAATTTACTCTTCGCAGCCAGTTTCATCCAGGCCCTTAACGGTGCTATTCGCCAGTTGTGTTGGGCATCGTTGAAAATCGCATGAAGTTGCTCCTTGAGGCGATAAGCTGTTCCGATATTGGGATGTGATACCGCCAGGTCTTCCAAGTGCTGGCGCTGATCCTCCTTGAGCTTGTTGTTGTTACGTAACCATAAGTAGCGACTGTTCTTCAGGTTCTTGTACGAACGCTGATCCTGGCGACGAATCTCATCCACAGCTTCATTCATTTTTTTGGCAATATGAAAACGATCGAAGACAATGCTCGCTTGGGGTAAATCCTCTTTTGCTCCTTTAATATAAGAGGTGGACATGTCCATCGTGACGCTACGGACTTCTTCCCGGTTCGCCCCTCGTACTTCCATGTCTATCAGGGCATGAGCAAAGGCCTCGTAGTCTTTACCAACAGCTACACCAACCACTTTTTTGCGTTCGCGGTCAGCAAAAATGGTTAGATAATTGTGGCCTTTTTTAGAGCTGGTTTCATCTACCGACAGTTCCTTAACCGGATCAAGGGATTGCAAACTCAAGGCTTGACTTACATGACGATTTACAATGCGGAAGACCCGTTTGGCTCCGATGCCCAAGCGTTCGCCCACCTTCGAATTGTTCATCCCTCCCGCTATCAGATTCATTACATCGTATTCATACAGCAAGGTAAAAGAGCTGCCTGCTTGCGCCCAGGGAACCTCTACCAACTTGACGTTCCCCTCATCTACTTTCACCCGGGGTACGGCCGCATGAACAATACAACGATGCTGAAAGAACTTTAAATGTTCCCACTGCCTTTGCTGATGGTCATAGATAGGATAAGCCTTGCCCTCATGGCTAAATTTAACCCGGCGACGATGGTTAAGGTAAATATGAAGCACCTTGTCTTCGCCATTGCCTTCAAAGACAACTCGCTTAATGTACCAAGGCCAGGGAAGCGATAACGCTGCTGCGAATAATTCGTGATCTGTCATCATGCAAATTAACAAAATCCACTATATTTTGGCAAGAACCAGTTTTGGGGAATGTTAATATAGGCTGTTTTAAGGTGTAGGGTTGTTTTTGGGGTGTCATATAGCGGTAAATTTATATTTTTTATTCTTAATTCTCAAATGTATCGGGGAAGTATCCGGCGATTTTGCGAATTTTTATGTTATATTTTTTTTGTGGGGGTGTACTGAATTTGCTTTGGGTTTTTGGGAGTAGCGAGGTAATAAAAACACAGGTTATTTTGTTTTACAGAATAAAATTCTGAATGAATATTTTTTTTTAACAAAATCAATACTTTATTTTTTGATGATTGTTTTTATTGGCCATTGTGCTTTATCTTTGTGCCGGTGAACAAAACGACAGGTTCAGCAAGATCGTATTCAATTAAGCATATAGTTTATGAAGAAGTATTCTCTTTTCCTCCTCTTACTTTTGGTAGCTTTACTCAACCTACCGGCCCAGCAAGTCAAATTCAAGCCCGGTCAGTTACAGGCCAATCTTGGGATCGGTTTGGTTCCTACCTACCCTGCCGATGCGACCATCACCCTGGTTCCGCCGGTAAGTGTAAGTGCCGATGTCTACCTCAGCCCCAACCTTTTCCTTGGTGCCTACGTTGGGTACAGTGAAGCAAAAGGGGAAACGACGTTCGTTAATGCCGGAATCACCGAGCAATACCACAATGCCACCTACCTGGTGGGTTTACGTACCGGTATCCAGAGCAACGACCTGGACGGCTGGCGGGTTTACGGCGGTTTCCTGACGGGAGCCAGCCTGCCCAAGGTGACCAAAACGATCGAATTCCTGCCAGGAGAAATTGAGCGCGCCGACGACCTGCCTTCTTTTACCCGCCCGACGGCTCCCCGTAGCCTGGTGTTCAGTGGTTTTGTAGGAACCCGCCGCTACCTGAATGACCACCTGAGCGTTTACGGCGAATTGGGTTTTGGTATTTCTCTGGTCAATTTAGGGATCAGCTTTAAGTTTTAATACCGCTTTTTTGGTACATTGGCTAACTTCGCTGACCAAAACTACGTGAACATGAACCTTGACCAAATTCCTCAGCTCCGTCACCTCGACAGCGGCAACTTTTTTCTCATCGCAGGGCCTTGTGCCATTGAAGGAGAAACCATGGCGCTGGAGATCGCTGAAAAGATAGCGGGTATCTGTGATCGCCTCGCTATTCCCTACATTTTTAAAGGGTCGTACCGCAAAGCCAACCGCTCCCGGCTCGATTCCTTTACGGGTATTGGCGATGAGAAAGCCCTGAAGATCCTCCGCAAGGTAGGTCAGGAACTGGGCCTGCCCGTGACCACCGATATCCATTCGGAAGCCGAAGCCGAACTGGCCGCTGCTTACGTAGACGTACTGCAAATCCCCGCCTTCCTTTGCCGGCAGACCAGCTTGTTGCAGGCCGCCGCCGCTACCGGGAAAGTGGTGAACGTGAAGAAAGGCCAATTTGTGAGTCCCGAGGCCATGCGCTTTGCCCAGGAGAAGGTGCTGGAGAGCGGGAATGACAAAGTATTCCTCACCGAACGCGGTACTACTTTTGGTTACCAGGACCTGGTCATCGATTTCCGCAGTATTCCCAAGATGCAATCCTTTGGGGCCAAGATCGTACTGGATTGTACGCACTCCCTGCAACAGCCCAATCAGGCTAGTGGCGTCACGGGTGGCCAGCCAGCCCTGATCGGTGCCGTCGCCAAAGCCGGTATTGCCGTAGGGGCCGACGGCTTATTCATCGAAACCCACCCGGAACCCGCCAAAGCCAAGAGCGACGGCGCCAATATGCTGCCGCTCGATCAATTGGAGGCGCTGCTGGAGCGCCTGGTCGCTATCCGGCAGGCGATTGCCTAAACCAGGCGCATGGCCTAAAACAACCTATTTGTGGGCTCCTTGGCCGAAACAAAGAAGATTGTTGGGCTAAAACTTGATTGTTGGCAAATATTATTGTATATTAATGGCTAATTCTGTTATAAGGTGAGTTCGCATTCCTTAATGATTCAAAACTACTCATCATGAAAAGATCCCGTACCCTCCTCGTTTGCTTAGTTCTGCTGGCAACAGCGGGCCTTTTCGCCCAAACCATTGAAAAAACCTTCGTACGTTCTTTCAATATTGCGGGTGCACAAGATATCAAACTCCAATTAGAAGGCGCCGTAGACGTGCAGACCTGGGATCAGCCCAGCGCCCGGGTACAAATGACCGTCGGGTTGGATAACAACTCCGAATCCATGTTGCGATCCCTGGCTCAGGCTGGCCGGTACAACCTGCGGGGGCAACTCGCCGAAGGCACCTACACCATCAGCGTACCCGGTCTGGGTCGGGAAGTACTGGTCAATGGCCAGTCCCTCAACGAAACAGTCAGCTACGTGGTTTTCGTGCCCGAGCCAGTGCGCGTCATCATCGATGGCACGACTTCTGCCGCAAATTTTTAGCTCCTCGTTACGGATATAATCGAAAATCAGTAGCCATTGCCGTAACAATCAATTGGCAAAGCGCGTTATAAAAGCGGTTCATTCCTCATGGGAGGAATGAACCGCTCCGTTTTTAAACCAACTACTGCATGCACCGTTTCCCTTTCCTTCACCTGGCCTGTTTGCTGTCAGGTATGCTGCTGGCCCAGGTCACCTTACGGGCCCAAATTCACGATCAGCTCCACTGGGTGTTCCCTCTAGATTCCGTCGCGGAAGTTCGCTTTGATCTGGTCGACCCCTTCGAGGTGGCCAATTGGGAAGGAAACCAGGTGATGGTTACGTCCGAAATTACCGTGTACAATGCCTCCAAAGGGATTATGCACTTCTTCATCGAGGAGAACAAACGCTACGACATTGTTGCCGATACCCTGCAACCAAAGGTGCTGACGCTGGAATCTTACCAATCGCGCCGCGCTCCCATCCAGTCGAAAGGCGAAACCTGCTACGAACAAATCCAGGTGAAAATTTTTCTACCCACCAGCTTTGCTCCGGTCGATGGCCAACTTTGGCGCAGAAAGGAGGAATAAGCGGTAAGCCCTTTCCGGCTTGCCGGGGGAAAATATCCATCGTATCTTTGTCGCCGTTTCCGCTTTTTTCGGATCAATACCGAACAGCTTATGATCAAGACACTAGAAATAAAATTGCGGCCGGCAGAAATGTCCGACGAAGCGCTCATCAAGGAGCGGGTAGCGCAACAATTACGGCAACCCATTGGTCAATTGGATGCCGTTCACGTGCTCCGGCGGAGTATTGATGCGCGGGGCCGCTCTCCTTTTTTTCGCGTGCAGGTGGCCGCTTACCTGGGGGAAGCCTACCAACCCGAACCCGCTATCCTCGACCAGTTTAAACCCGTCGACGAAGCGCCTGCGGTGCTGATTGTCGGGGCTGGCCCGGCGGGTATGTTTGCCGCCCTGGAGCTCATTGAGCTCGGCCTGAAGCCGATCATCCTGGAACGCGGTAAAGACGTGCGCACCCGCCGCCGCGACCTCCGTGCGATCCAGCAATTCGGCCAGGTAGACCCCCACTCGAACTATTGCTTTGGAGAGGGCGGCGCCGGCACCTATTCCGACGGCAAGCTCTACACCCGCTCCCACAAACGCGGCAGCATTGAAAAGGCGCTGCGGTTGCTGGTGGAACACGGCGCCGCTGGCGATATCCTCGTAGATGCACATCCCCATATCGGTTCCAATAAGCTGCCCAACATCGTGGCCAACATCCGGGAGACCATTTTGCGCTACGGCGGCGAGGTCCACTTTGAGCACCACGTCACGGACTTCATTATGGAGGACGACGCCATGAAGGGCGTGGTGGTGAACGACAACCTGGAACTGCGTGCCCAGGCCGTTATTTTGGCGACCGGCCATTCGGCCCGCGATATTTTTTACCTGTTGCACCGACACGGCGTGCCCATCGAGGCCAAGCCTTTTGCGTTGGGCGTACGGATTGAGCATCCGCAACCGCTGATCGACCAGATCCAGTACGGCCAGCGCGAGCGCGAGCGGGAGCTGCCCGCGTCGAGTTACCGGCTGGCCAGCCAGGTGGGCGGGCGTGGGGTTTTCAGTTTCTGCATGTGCCCCGGCGGACTGGTGGTGCCCGCAGCAACGGCACCCGGCGAGCTGGTGGTGAACGGGATGAGCATGAGCAGGCGCGACTCGCCCTACGCCAATTCGGGCACGGTGGTCGCCGTGGAGTTGGAAGACCTGGCGCCCTACGCCCAGCACGGGGTATTTGCGGGCCTCGCCTTTCAGCAGGCGGTAGAGCAGACGTTCTTTCAGCACGGCGATGGCAGCCAGCGGTCGCCAGCCCTGCGCTTGCCCGACTTTGCCCAGGGCCGCATTTCGGCTACGCTGCCGGGTACGTCCTACATTCCGGGCTTGTACGCAGCGCCAGTACACGAACTGCTACCCGCCGCCATCTACGACCGCCTGCGCCTGGGCGTGCAGGAATTTGGCCGGAAAATGAAAGGCTATTTCACCGAAGAAGCTACGGTCATCGGCACCGAAAGCCGGACGAGTTCCCCGATCAAAATTCCCCGCGACCGGGAAACCTATATGCACGAACAAGTACCGGGTCTCTTCCCCTGTGGCGAAGGCGCTGGCTACGCCGGGGGAATCATCTCGGCGGCGATGGACGGACAAAATGTGGCCCGCGCCGTACAGCGCTTCTACGGGTGAAACGGTCCCCCTTACACTTTTACACTTTTACACCTTTACCCCTTTACACCTTTACCCCCTTTTCCCTTTACCCCTTTTAAGATCAAACAATTATGAAAAATATTTTCGATTTACTCGGCCGGTTTTTCCTCTCCTTTATCTTTTTCTGGGAGGCCTACGATATGATAAAATACGGCAAAGACACCAAGTTGATGATGACGGAATACGGCCTGACCTGGCGCCAGGATCTGCTGCTCTACGGCGCCATCTCTTTCCTGATTGTGGGCGGGGTGCTGATCCTCACCGGCTACCGGGCCAAACTGGGGGCCATTATGCTGTTGGTTTACTGGTTGCCGGTGACACTGATCGTGCACGATTTTTGGAATTACCCCTTGCCGGAACAGCGTCTGGAGGGGATTCAGTTTATGAAAAACATTGCCGTTACCGGTGGGCTGCTCATGGTGTTCGCCAATGGGGTAGGGAAATACAGCGTCAAGCGGCTGTTTGCGACCTCGCGGGTGCGCAATGCCTGAGGTGTGAAACCTGGCCCGCCGCTCGCGCTAAGGATGGTAGTGGAGCCTGCGTAGCGGGCTGCCCGCAGGGCCGCAGCCACGTACAGCCTGACCCCCCAAATGAAAAAGCCTGGTTCTACATGAGTAGAACCAGGCTTTTTTATTTGGGGGGAAGCGCCCAGAAGATATTTATGGCTTGGCTTTCTTTTTAGACCTGCACATTTTATGACGCAGAAATGCCGCTGCTTAAAAAAAACCTCCGGAATTGCTTCCGGAGGCGGGGGGATCCTTGGATTGCCATATTGACAATCTGCCAGATTGTACCATTTAAGGTATGTAGGTGGGTTAAATATTGATGTTTTGCAAAGAACCCAAAAGCCCAAATACTTTCAGCAGCCAAATGACAACAGCCACAATAACCACAATATTGACGACTTTTTTGATCTTTCTATCCATCGGGATGTAGCTATTTACCAGCCAAAGTACAACGCCAATAACAACCAGTTGAATTAAAACATTTAGAAGGGGCATAATTTTCAGTTTAGGGGGAGGAAATGGTAATGGTGAATTTGTTTTCCATCATTCACCTTAATCACGTTGCTTCAAAGCAGGAGGACAAGCAACAGGATAATAATGATGACTGCTGCGGTAGAAAGATAGATGCCATTGCCGCTGGCTTTCAGTTCTTTTTTTATTCCCCGTACTTCTCTCCGTAATTCTCTTTTCTTAGTAGCGTTCAGCGCTGATTTATCCACGGCATTGATCTCGTCTAGCCGGGAAATCAGGACCTGGGCTTCTGTTGCAGGCACAGGGGTGCTGGCAGGCACCGTGGTGGTGGTGGCGGATAAGGCTGCCAGTTGATTGGGCATAAATGACAACAGCAGGAAGGCTGTCAGGATACACAAGGTTATTTTTTTCACGTTTCTAGTTTTTGTGTGCATAAAAAAAGGTTTGCTGGCCCTGCTTCCCTTCTACCTGAAACTACAGCAAGAACCACACTCCTCCGGTGGAGTGCCAGTCGATTTTTGCCTTGGTTTGAAGTAGGAAAGATAAAGAGAGGAAAGTGATTTACCAAACAAAAGTATCTAGTAAACTTCTTATTGTTATTGTACAATTTTTGAAAAAAGTTGCATAATTCACACATCTTCGAGCGGAATGCGTCTTTTGTGGCGGAGTTTTTTGAAAAAGGAAGGCGTTAAGCCCGTGACTTTCTTGAACTGTTTGGATAAATGAGCCACGCTGCTGTAGTTTAGCCGGTAAGAGATTTCGGTAAGATTCAGTTCATCATAGAGCATGAGTTCCTTTACCCGTTCAATCTTGTGCGCAATGATAAAATGTTCAATGGTGAGGCCCGTGGTCTCCGAAAAAAGATTGGCGAGATAGGTGTAGTCATGCTGGAGTTGCTGACAGAGGTACTCGGAATTTTTTATTCGGGGCAGTTCGCCGGAATAGTGGACCATTTCAATGATGGTTTTTTTTATTTTTTCAACCAATATGGCTCTTTTGTCATCCATCAATTCCAGTCCTAGCCCGGCCAAAGTGTTTTTTAATTTTTCCCGCTGCTCATCCGTCATCGGGGTATTCACTTCGACCTCTCCTAGTTCCACTGTTCCGTGGCACAACCCGAGGTTTTCCAAGGTCGATTTTACCAGCATTTTGCAGCGAATGCTTACCATGTATTTGATGTAAAGTTTCGAACTATCCTTTTGCTCCATGCTACTGGCGTTTAAGTGATAACCAGTTATTGGTTGGTTATTGTTCGATTTTGTTATAAAAAATGTCTGGTTTCGCCACCGCAAAACCAGACATTTTTATTTTTTTAGCGAAGGTCGCTCAGAAGACGCGGTGGTGGATTACCAAACGGGTGCTTGGGAGTGACGACCCAACCCCGCCAGCCTAACCTACCAGAAAATGGTGTAGAGGAAGGCCAGGATGAGTAGGATGCCAAAGGCGCCAACGTTGTAGCGGGTGTCGGTTTTGAAGACACCGGGCTCCAGTTCAATCCCTTTGGGGTCATCTTTTCCTTTGCCTTCGGCGTAGCTCATGACGATCATCAGGGCACAGGTAAAGAGGAAGGTGAGTCCCATTTGGTGCATCCAGGGAATCTGGCTGAGACCGCCGAGGAAACGCTCCATACCGGAGGCGTTGTCGGCTATTTCGCCGGAAGCGGTAACGGCCCCGATGATTTTGCCCAGCTTGAATAGGAAGGCGAACAAAATGGAAAGGACCGCCGCCCAGAGTGCCGAGCGGTTGGTGGCTTTTTTCCAGAAAAGGCCGAGGATGAAGATGGCCAGGATGCCGGGGCTGACCAGGCCGGTGTACTCCTGGATGACGTTGAAGATGCCTTTGGAGTCGCGCAGCAAAAAGGCGACGATGATGCCGATGATGATGGCGACGAAGGCGGTAATGCGGCCAACGTTGACCGTGGTGGTCTGGGACGCATTTTTATTGATGTAGACCCGGTAGATGTCCATGGTGAAGATGGTGGAGATGGAGTTCATCATGGAGGCTAGCGAAGATACGATGGCCGCGGCCAGGGCGGCAACCACCAGTCCGCGGAGCCCGGTGGGGACAAAGGAGCGGATGAGCCAGGGGAAAGCGTTGTCGTTGGCTTCGTAGGGGTGGGTCACGCTGAGGGTGTCGCGAATGCCGTCGATGATGGCGGTGCCATCGGGCTGGGCGTACATCACCCAGGCTACGATACCGGGCACCACGACGATGAGCGGAATAAGCAACTTGAGGAATCCGGCAAACACCAGGCCGCGCTGTGCTTCGCGGAGGTTCTTGGCGGCCAGGGCGCGCTGGATGATGTACTGGTTGAAGCCCCAGTAATAGAGGTTGGCCACCCACATGCCGCCCACCAGCACGGCGATGCCGGGGAGGTCGTTGTAGGCGGGGTGCCCTTTGTGCAAGATCATGTGAAACTTGTCGGAAGCCACGGTCATGACGTGCTCCAGACCAGTGAGGGCATTGCCGCTGGGCGTGACGTGGGTCAGGGCCAGGTAGGTGGTGATGAGCCCGCCCATAATGAGCAGACCAACCTGCAGGACATCGGTCCAGGCAACTGCCGAAAGCCCCCCGTAAACGGAATAGGCAATGGCTACGGCCGCCAGACCCACCATGCTGATGAGCAACAGGCTACCGTCGCCGGTGCCGATGATGGTGTCCAGCGCCAGTGCACCCAACAACATGACGGTTGCCAGGTTGACGAAGGTGAAAAGGGCGATCCAGAAGAGGGCGAGAATGGTTTTCAGATCGGTACTGAAACGCTGCTCCACAAATTCGGGAATGGTATAGAGTTCTTTTTTCAGGAAAATGGGTAAAAAGAATTTGGCCACCACCAGCAAAGCCACGGCCGCCATAAACTCGTAGGACGCAATGGCCAGACCCATGCCAAAGCCCTGGCCCGACATGCCGATCATTTGCTCAGCCGAGATGTTGGCCGCAATGAGCGAGGTACCGATGGCCCACCAGGGTAGCGATTTGCTGGCCAGGAAGTAATCTTCGGCGGTTTTTTCGGTTCCGGCTTTGGTTCTGGACATGTAAAGCCCCAGACCGACGATGAGCACACCGTAGGCGGCGAATACAATATAGTCGATAGTACCCATAGAAAAAGGTTGAGTTTAGTGTGGAAAAGAATCGCAATGCTGATTGAAAAGGCGGGTTCTTATGGTGAAAGAGACACCAAGTTATACTATTCTTATTAATTGCCAAATAATATTACGATTTCAGCACCAAGATACCCGGTCACTGCATCTTTTTGGGGCCACCGGTCGTTTAGCAAGGGATGTGTTTTTACTGTAACCAATCTGCCCGTTATGGATCAGCAGTTTATTGACCGCTTGTATCATTTACACGCTTCTACTCCGCGGGTGCCCTCGTCAGAAGCCGTTTGCAGTTGGCTGGATGGCCTACTGGGGTTGTTGTTTCCGGAACTGGCCACCCAACGATTTGCCAATCTGCGTGCTTTTGCCCACCAGTTTCAGCAGTCCCGCCAGGAGCTGTACACGATCCTGGAGATCCTGGAGGAGAGCCTGGAAATTTCTGCCACGGCTACCGAGTCGGCTTTTATAGCAGCCCTACCCGCGGTGCACCACCGCCTGGAGGCTGATGCGCAGGCCATTCTGTCGGGCGACCCGGCAGCCAACAGCCTGACGGAGGTGATCCGGACGTACCCAGGGTTTTACGCAATTGCGGTCTACCGGCTGGCCCACGAGTTTTGTCGGTTGGGGGTGCCGCTGATCCCACGGATCCTGACGGAGCACGCCCATACCCGCACGGGCGCCGATATTCACCCCTCGGCACATATCGGCGAGCGCTTCTGTATCGACCACGGCACGGGGGTGGTCATCGGGGAAACCGTCGTCATTGGTGACGATGTGAAGATCTACCAGGGCGTTACCCTCGGCGCCCTGAGCGTCAGGAAAGACCTGGCAAAAACCAAGCGCCACCCCACCATCGGCGACCGGGTGGTCATCTACGCCGGCGCTACCATCCTGGGCGGTGATACCGTCATCGGCGCCGATTCTATTATCGGTGGCAATACCTGGATCGTGGCCAGCGTGGCGCCGCGCAGCCGCGTGTATTACCAGCAGGGGGCAGAGAGAGAGGTGTAAAGCGGCCAAAGTCGGAGGTGGGAAGTCGGAGGTGGGAAGTCGGAGGTGGGAAGTGTTAGACAGTGGAAAGGGTGTAAAGGTGTAAACGAAAAGCCGGAATAATGACGGTCAAAAGTCCTCCTTTGGAGGAGGTACCCCTTGTGGGGGGAGGAGGAAAGAGGCGGCCAAAGTGGGAAAGCGGACCGAAAACGGAAGGCAATAAGTCGCCGCTTCACGCCGACCAAAAAAAAGATTGCTACCTAAATTGCCCGCCCAAAATCTTAAATCTTAAATCGGGAATCTTACATCTGAAATTATTTAAGATGTACGATGTTTGATTTTTTTGACTGAGTAAGGCGCGTACTACTCCTTCCTTGCGGCAACAATTAGCGATCGGCGGCGGAAGGGTAGCACCGTAAAAACGTATTAACGCATCTTTACGTAGGAGGGTAAACTCAGCCCCAGCAATCAGGAGATCACGCGCGTCTAAGCGGGCAGGGATTCTCCTTCAGGACTATGGCTATAACACAAGTTGCAGTCTACCAATGTGTGACCTCAGTTAATCTTATCGTTCAGATAATTTGACCGTTTTGCGGTCATTTATTGGGACCTCTATAGAGGTCTAAGTACTTTAGAAGCAGTATGATCAGTCAATTTTTTGACGACCCCAGAGGGGTCGCATTAAATCAACGGATAATCGATAAGACGATGCTTTTTCGTCCGGTGGATTATCACATCTTTTTGTCAAAGAACCATCATAAAAAGGCAGGTGCGACCCCGCTGGGGTCGGAAAGAATTAGCGGTGTTAGGGCTAACATAATTTGACCGCGCTGCGGTCATTTTGCTAGACCTCAGCGTTATACCGCTCTTCTTAAATATTGCGTGGCGCATAAGCAAAAAGCTTTTCAGTTTTGATTATAGAAAAATGTACCCCAACTGTAGGTGGTCTTCGAAATCAGAAGGCAATGAGTCGGCGTGAAGCGACGACTTATTGCCTTCTCACCGCTATTCGTAGACTATGTCTACGAATAAATATCAACAGCAGTCTGTGAATGCGGTGTCAGCCCACGCTGAAGACGTGGCAGGCAGCTACTATACGCTCATCTTGTATGGAGCGTATGGTATCGCGGATGCAATCCGCGACAATTCTGGTTGCAGGTTAACTGCCAGCGTTGAATTTACCACTAGCCTCGGCAAAAATCGCGCGTCTGGTCCCCCTTTACACTTACCCAACTTTTACACTTTTCCCACCTCGCCTAATTCGTTTCCACCCGCTTCCGTTCCGCATCAGAGGAAGAGTCGCGGCGATCGCGGCCTTTGATGTTTTGGTTGCCGAAGCTCCAGGTGATGCGGGCCTGCACCACGGGCGCTTCCCATTCGCTGGTGAGGTTGTAGTTGAGGTTGGCGTAATCGATGCGGCCGACGAAGAACTTCTGCACGATGCCATCGGCGCTGAGTTGGACGCGGAGTTTGTTGTCGAAGAATTTCTTCTGGATGCCGGCGTCGAGGCCGTAGAAGGTTTCGTGGCGGATGATGCCGTCGAGGCCCTTGCCCTGCAGCCAGCCCGTGACCTCCAGCTTCCAGTCTTTGGGCAGGTTGACATTGACCTGGAGGAAAGCGTTGGTGGTCCACTGGTTTTGCAGGTAGTCGAGTTCGAGGTATTCGGCCTGGTAGTCGTGGTAGAAGAGCATAAAGCCCCCGTAGCCCGAGATGGGCTTGGCGATGAAATCGAGGGGGAAGAAGAGGCTGCCGCCGTAGCGGATGTATTTGTCGAGGTTGATATCCGTCTGGAAGGCCTCGCCGGTTTCGTCGTTTTGTTCGATTACCTCGGTCAGGACGTTGCGGGTATAGTCGTAGGACAGGTTAAAGAAGGGCTGCTTCTCGTAGGTGAGCGAGAACTGGCCGCTATGGGTGAGCTCGGGCACCAGGAAGGGATTGCCTTTGGAGAAGGTGAGGGGATCGAGATACGAGATAAAGGGGTTGAGGTCGAAATAGCCGGGGCGTTCGATGCGGTAGCTGTAGGAGATGGCCGTACCCAGGGGCCCGATGAAGGGGGTGGAGATGCTGATGCTGGGAAAAACTTTGGCGATCTCGAGGTTGATGGCCGAGTCGAGGGTGACGCTGTAGCCGGTGGCCTGGGAGTCTTCGTAGCGGAGGCCCAGGTTGAAGTCGTATTCCCCATTGGTGTAAACCAGGTTGACGTAGCCGGCGTAAATGTCTTCGGCATAGTCGAATTGATTGGTTTGGTTGGCATCGTTGATCCAGACGCCGTTCTGGCGCAGGCTGGCCTGGAGTTCGTTGTCGAGGCGGGTAGCGCTGATCTTGGCGCCGGTATGGAACTGCCAATGCTGCCGGAAGGGCAGCTTGTAGTCGAGTTGGGCGGCGTAGATGCGGGTATTGGCGGGGGTGTTGTTGCGGCGGTCTTCGAAGTTGTTGCCGGTGGTGGTGAGGGTGTTTTCGGCGCGGCGCTGGTAATCGGCCAGGTTGGCATCGAGGCTGAGCACCTGCCCGGCGGTGTCAATCTCCCAGCGGTAGAAGCCGTCGACGGTGTAGGAGCGCCAGGAGCGGTCTTCCTTGTTTTGGGTGGTGAAGCGGTCCAGTTCAGCCCCTTCGGTACTCAGAATTTGGGTGGTGTTTTCGCTGGTATTTTCGTTGTTGCTGCGGTTGGCGTTGACGGAGATGCCTACGCGGTTTTTGCTGTTGAGGTCGTAGTCGGCGCCCAGGTTGAGGTAGGTCGACAGGGGGATCCCCGGCTCGTAGTTGTTCTGGCGGTAGGTGCGGTCGGTGAGGATGCGCTCCAGGGCGAGTCGTTCGATCCAGGTGCGGCGGTTGAAGCCTGCGCCCAGGTTGATGTTCCAGGGGCCGCTGCGGTGGTTCAGCTGGGTGCCCAGGCGGTATTTGGCCAGCTCGCCGTAGCCGATCCCGGTGGTGATGCTGCCGTTGGTGCCGAAGAGGGTATTTTTCTTGAGGATGATGTTGATGATGCCGTTGGTGCCTTCGGCGTCGTAGGCCGCGCCGGGCTGGGAGATGACCTCGATGCGGGCGATGTTGTCGGCGGGCATCTCGTTGAGCAGCGACTGGAGGTCCATGTACTTGGTGGGGCGGTTGTCGATGAGGATGGTCACGCCCTGGCGGCCCGCCATGGAGACGCGGTCGTTGACGACCACCAGGCCGGGAATCTTCTTGAGCAGGTCGGTCACGCTGCCTCCCTGGCCCGTGATGCTCTGGTCGACGTTCAGAATCAGCCGGCCGGCCTTTTGCTCCAGCAGGGGCTTCTTGGCCACCACTTCCACTTCGTCCAGCACGGTCGCTACGGTGGTGAGGCGGATGACGGGGATGACCTTGGCTTCCTTATTGGCCAACGAGAAAGGTTCGCCCAGGTAGTCGTCGTACCCGATACCCATCACTTTGAGCAGGTAATCGCCCGCGTCGAGGTTTTTGAACACGTAGCTGCCGTCTTCCTGGGAAAGATTCAGCTTAACGGCCGAAGAGTCAGCTGCACTTAGTAGCAAGACGTTGACAAATTCCGCTTCCTGGCCGTCGGTGGTAATGAGCTGGCCAGCGACCGAGGATTGGGCGGTGAGGGAAAAGCTGGAAATAAGAATAGCTATTGCCAGGCAGTTGAGTTGAAGCTGAAATTTCATAGACGGGGTGTTTTTAATTTTTTCTTCCAGGGTTGAACCAACAGCCGGAAAAAAGTGTCAGTATAGCGGTATAAAGATGTGGTGTTTTCCAGCGCACCCCTATTTGTTTCCGCCCAAAAGCGGCAGAAATCAGACAAATGGCCCGCTGTAAATGCCCCAACCCGTTTAAAACTACCCCTTTGGGTAGGTGGGGTGGGCGTTCGTTTTAGAGACGGGCAGTACCCCAGCCAGGTTGCAGCCGTTCATCTTTATTTTCAGGGACCTTTAAAATCAAAAGCAGCTCATGGGCAATATTATAGACCTGATCGGCAATACGCCGTTGGTAGAGATCCAGTCGATCATTCAGCGCCCGGGGGTGCAGGTGTTCGGCAAGTTGGAAGGGCAAAACCCCGGCGGCAGCGTCAAAGACCGGGCGGCCTACGGCATGATCAAAGGGGCGCTGGACCGCGGCGAGTTGCAGCCCGGTATGCGGCTGGTAGAAGCTACCAGTGGCAACACGGGGATCGCCCTGGCCATGATCGCGCGGGTGTTCGACATTCCGATCACTCTGATTATGCCCGACAATTCGACCCTCGAGCGGGTGCAGACCATGCAGGCCTACGGCGCCGAGGTAATCCTGACCCCCGCTGCCCGGACCATCGAGTACAGCCGCGAAATGGCCGAGGAGTTGGGCCAGCGGGCCGATTACCTGCTCCTCAACCAGTTTGCCAACCCCGACAACTGGGGCATGCACTACCGCACCACGGGCCCCGAAATTTGGGCGGCTACCGGTGGGCAGGTCACCCACTTCGTGAGCAGCATGGGCACCACCGGCACCATCATGGGCACCTCGCGCTACCTAAAGGAGCAAAACCCTGCCGTGCAGATCGTGGGCGTGCAGCCGACCGACGGTTCCAGCATTCCCGGCATCAGGCGTTGGTCGCCGGCCTTCCTGCCCGAAATTTACGAACCTGCCCGCGTAGACCAGATCATCGACGTGAGCCAGCTGGAGGCCGAAGACATGATGCGCCGGCTCGCCCGGGAAGAAGCCATCTTCGGCGGGGTGAGCAGTGGTGGTGCCGTGGCGGCAGCGGCCAAACTGGCGGCTACGCTGACGACCGGCCTGGTGGTTTGCATCATCTGCGACCGCGGCGACCGGTATTTGTCGAGTGGGCTATTCGGGGATTAGGGCAGCCAGGGGGCAATTTTGGTCTTGAAGTTGCTGAAGGCCCGGCTCTTGGTGGGGTCGTCCTGGTAGAGCTGCTGGTATTCGGCGATCATTTGTAGGAGGGTCGGCCGTTCCAGGATCCCTTCGTGGAAGCGCGCCAGCGCGATGAACAGGTGCACGATGGGCAAGTAATTGGCGTTGCTGCGGTAGGCTTTGTCCTGGCGCAGCAGTTGGTACTTCTGCTCTACTTTGAGCATCCGCTCGTACTGGTGCTGGTAGAGCATGGCCTCCAGGTAAACGGAGAAAAACAAGTGCCAGCGGTACTGCAGCACTTCTTTGGCGTAGGCTTTGAGGAAGATGGAGCCGTAGTTTTCGGCATTTTTGTAGAGCCCGTTTTTGTTGAGGGCTTCCATATAGAAAGCCACGAAGCTGACCCGGTTGTGGAGGTTGGACGTCTTTTTGACCTGCGGAGCCGCCGTTTTCATCAGTTGCAGGGCTTCCGGGTGGCGGCCCAGCCGGAGGAGCACCGCGCAGAGGTTGTTGACGTAGAGGGGGTAGTCGTGGTTGGGCGTACGCACCGACAGGTACCCGAAGTAAGCCGCCTGCTCGTAGTTGCCGTAGTGGGAGTGGAGCATCAGCTGGTTGTTGTAGTAGTTGACCAACAGGCGGCGGGAGTAAAACTCGCCGCGGAAGAACTGTTGTTCGAGGTAGGCGAATTTTTCCTTCAGGGCGTCAAACTGGCGGTAGTTGTAGCCGAGGAAGGTGAGGCGCACCAGGGCCAGGTAGCGGGTCTGGCCGTCGAGCGACTCGTCGTAGAAGACGGTCGTCAGCCAGTCTTCCCACTGCCGCGAATCGGCGGCCTGGCCAGCGTACTGGCCCACAATATCGAGGGTGGCATCGTGGAGTTTATCGTGTACGGCTTTGGAGCGCTGGTAGGCCTCGCGGTAGTTTTGCAGGTACTGGTCTACGAGTTGGTGGTCCAGGTAGCGCAGGCGGATGAGCAGAAAATGCCGGTAGTGCTCCACCAGCTCGTAGAATTTGGTGAAAAATACCGGCTGCTGGTTCCCTTTGACCATTTTGAGCAAGGCCTTTTCCGCGTCCATCACAATGCTGTCGGTCATGATCTGCTGCTCGGTAGCCAGCATCCAGC
>Ga0208544_10000654_pt1 | contig 26056 bp, 20 predicted proteins | sample DEB08_DNA_9_FD_184526 | JGI IMG/M metagenome (GOLD analysis project Ga0208544, IMG submission 184526) | Aqueous microbial communities from the Delaware River and Bay under freshwater to marine salinity gradient to study organic matter... | ecosystem: Environmental > Aquatic > Marine > Coastal ... | reverse complement strand
GTGTAAGTGTGTAAGTGTGTAAGTGTGTAAAAGTTTTCGAAGTCGGAAGTCGGCGGTGGGAAAGGAAAGTGGAAACGTGGAAAAGGGGAAAGGTGTAAAAGGGGGACTCGAAGTCGGAAATCGGAGGTGGGAAGTCGGAAATTTTAGACCGGGTAAAGGTGGAAAGGAAAGTGGAAACGTGGAAAAGGGGAAAGGTGTAAAAGGGGGACTCGAAGTCGGAAATCGGAGGTGGGAAGTCGGAAATTTTAGACCGGGTAAAGGTGGAAAGGAAAGTGGAAACGTGGAAAAGGGGAAAGGTGTAAAAGGGGGACTCGAAGTCGGAAATCGGAGGTGGGAAGTCGGAAATTTTAGACCGGGTAAAGGTGGAAAGGAAAGTGGAAACGTGGAAAAGGGGAAAGGTGTAAAAGGGGGACTCGAAGTCGGAAATCGGAGGTGGGAAGTTTTAGACTGTGTAAAGGTCTAAGCGTGTAAACGGGTGGCTGACCCAGCGTCGGGCATATCCATCTTCCCGCATGCGCTGAGAGCCACCAAAAATCACCCAGTCCCAGTGATCAAAGGATCGCGCACCTGAGCGGGCGGGCCTACTCCTTCAGGACTACGGCTATAGCACAAGTTGCATTATCAAGCAGGAAGATGCCTTGGCAAATGGGGTTAAATCTATCTAATCCCCATTGATTTGGCGTTATTCCTTTGGGTCGGGCAGTCCCAGCGGTAGGTATCCACAACGCTAAAGTATGGCAAAACGACCGCAGCGCGGTCAAATTATGTTAGCCCTAACACCGCCAATTCTTTCCGACCCGACCCCAGCGGGGTCGCACCAAAGGCTATAGGCATTGTGCTATAAACATGGAATCCCTTCAGGATTCAGTGCCAGGCTATAACACAGCATCCCTTCAGGATGCAGGGCCGCTGAAGAGCGGAATTGGGTAATCCTTAGTGAGAATGCTGGTTACTCGCCAGGGGCCGCGCCGGGAAGGATGCTGCTCCCGCCCCCTCAGCAGACCCAGAATGAGTTGTATGTTTATAGGGAAGATGATACAGCAGGGCAACGACCCCGAGGGGGTCGCATAAAATACCAACATTGGCGTCAGCCGGAGCCGACGACAATTATAGGTGGATGTGTCCCAACCGTAGTCATTTATGGCGCTGGGAGCAACAAATTAATATTAATCCCCCTGCAACTTGTGTAATAGCCGTAGTCCTTCAGGTGACTGCTGGCGCAGGGACGAGCAGCAGCAGGGATGGGCGGGAGGAACGACCAGACAGCCCGGCGACGGGTGGCTACCTGCTGCGCCAGCGGCCAGCAGGTGGGCGCCCGGCGGCTGCCCAAAAAACAATTGCGCCTGGGGGCGTCGGAAGCAGCGCGTTATGTTTAGTTTTAACCTTCAACAACAACGCCTGTAACCATGAAGCAGCCCCTCCTCTACCTCTACCTGATGCTGGCCGGTGTGAACCTGGCGGCGGAATACGCCCAGGAAACCTGGCTGATTGTGCTGACCAAGCCGCTGTTGCTGACGGTGCTGGCGGTATGGTTTTACGGGCGGGTGCGGCCACTGCGCGGTGGGTTTGAGCGCCTGCTACTGGTGGGGCTGGTGTTTTCGATCGGCGGCGACACCCTGCTGCTGCTGGTGGAGAACGGGCCGCGGGCCGAGCTTTTCTTCCTGCTGGGGTTGGGGAGTTTTCTGGTGGCCCAGCTGTGCTACGCCGGGGCTTTCGGGCAGTACCCGGGGGCGCGGCGCGAGGGGTTGGTGGTTCGGCAACCGGCCTGGGCGCTGCCGGGCTTGCTGTACCTGGCGGCGATGCTGGTGGTGCTGTGGCCGGGCCTGGGCATGGGCCTGCGGGTGCCGGTGGCGGTGTATGCGTGCGCTATTGTGGCCATGGCTACGGCGGCTCTCAACCTGGGTGGCGTGGCGCCGTCGGGCCCCTGGCGCGGGCTGCTGGTGGGGGTGTTGCTGTTTGTGCTGTCGGATTCGCTGATCGCCTGGAACAAGTTTGTGACCCCGCTGCCCTACGCGCGGGTGGGCATTATGCTGACCTACCTGGTGGGGCAGCTGCTGATTGCCTATGCGGGGTGGCGGATGGCACAAGTGGAAAAGGGGGGGACTCGAAGTCGGAAGTGGGAGGTGGGAAGTCGGAAGTTTTAGGCCGGGTAAAGGTGGGAAATCGGAAATGGCGGCGTGTAAAAGGGAGGTCAGGCAAGCGTTGCGTTTGTCTGCTAGCGGGAGCAGCGTGGTTTATGGCTTTAACTCTTTTCCGTGCACTATTAAGCTTGGCCTAACCGACCAAGGGGTTTATAACGGTGGTCTTTATTGAAAAACAATGTTGCTTTTTTTTGAAATAAAAACATTTTAAGGTATATTTACCCTGTGATCCGAAAGCGACTTCTTTTTGACCACCTTTCTGATTACTCATCGGTAACTACCCCTTGCGGCGGACACACTTCGCCAGGCCATCAAGGGCATTCAGCGGTTTTGTTTTCCTTGCTTGGTTGTTGGCAGTGCATAACTGGCAGCAATGGTGGTGGTTTGCCCCGTACGGCCAGTGGGTCGGAAGTGGGGCCGGCGTTCAGGCCTTAAGGGTGGGCCCCTCCCAAGGGGCTGCTATGCCCTGGCGAGAAATCCCCCCATCTCAATCACCCATCCAACCTCTCGCGAACTGGCAGCAAGGCGGTTTCACCCTAACCCTAATTTTCTGCTCAGCACCTGACTTTCCAGCAAATCGTGCGCCCCTTGAGATCGCCTCGCGCCAGGGGTGGTAGCAGGCCGCCGCCGCGGCGGCGCCCGTAGGGCCGACCAGCGGGAGCTGCGGACGACCCGGCCCGCAGGGAGGCGCCCAGAGCTATCGAATCTAAAAACAATTAATAGGACCAACAGGGTTTATTTACGCCGGATAGTACGAAGTGCCGTAGGTACGGCTTTTGATTCTTTGACAAAACTTATGCCCTCGCTTCTTTTCTACCCTACTATAAGGTAATTTTTCTAATTTTGCAGCGTTTTTCAGCAGGGTAGCTGATCGGTTTGTTGCTATGCAGCGCCGCGCCTACCCGCAAAATAATGCTCATTCACATTACCTTATAAAATTAGGCCACTCATGGTAAAACAATGGACTGCAGTGCTGATGATCTTCAGCATGACCATTGCCGGTTTATTTGCTCAAAAAGCGGACGATCGCGTGCTTTTCACGGTGGAAGGAAACCCCGTTGGGGTAGAAGAATTCACCTACATCTACGCCAAGACCAACGGCGACAAAGCCGACTTTTCGGAGCCGACTCTCCAGGAATACCTCGACCTCTACGTCAAATTCAAACTGAAGGTACAGCGTGCCAAAGAGATGCGCCTCGACACCATCAAGGCACTGCAGGAGGAGCTGGCGGGCTACCGGCGGCAACTGGCCGACAGCTACCTGGTGGATCGCGCCATCGGCGACCGCCTCATCAGCGAGGCTTACGACCACCTGAAACAAGATGTCGACATCAGCCACATCCTGGTGGCGATGAAGACCGACGCCAGCCCGGCCGACACCCTGGCGGCCTACACCAAGGCCATGGCTACCCTGGAGCGCATCAACAAGGGCGCCGCCTTTGCCGACGTGGCCAAAGAAGTTTCCGACGACCGCTACAGCAAGGACCGCGGTGGCCGGGTGGGTTTCACCACGGCCCTCTACCCTGCTGGTTTGTACAACCTCGAGTACGCCGCCTACCAGGCGCCCCTCAATAAGGTGACGGGCCCTATCCGCACCAACGCGGGTTACCACCTGTTGCTGGTGCACGAGCGCCGGCCGGCCCGCGGGGAAGTAGAAGCAGCCCACATCATGATGCGCACCGACAACCAGGACGAAGCCACTGCGAAAGCCCGGATCGACAGCGTGTACCAGGCCCTCCAGGGCGGAGCAGCCTTCGACGCCCTGGCCAAGGCCGTGAGCCAGGACGAGCGCACCGCCAGCAACGGCGGCTACATCGGCTTCTTCGGCATCAGCCGCTACGAGAAGCCCTTTGAAGATGCCGCTTTCGGCATCACCGCCGACGAAGGCTACTCCAAGCCCTTCAAGACCAGCCTCGGTTGGCACGTAATCAAAAGAATTAGTCGCAAGGAAATACAACCTTTCGCCGCCGAAAAGCCTCGTTTAGAGGGTAAGGTTCGGCAGGATCCCCGCTTTGATGCAGCGAAGAAAGCTTTGCTCGTCCATATCCGCCAGGACAACCACTTCACGGAGAATACGGCCGGGCTGAACGAATACATCGCCAGCTTGCCCGACACCTTCAACACCTTCCGCTGGAAGGCGGAGGAGCCCCTTTCGAAACTGGGTTTGTTTAGCCTCGACGGCGGCTACCAGGTCACGATGGGCGATTTCGCCACCTACCTGAGCAAGTCGACCCGCGAGCGGGTCAGCTACGCGCGGGAAGGTGACAACGAATCGGTAGCCCGCCGGCTCTACGCCCAGTTTGTGGACGACCAACTGCTGAAATACGAAGAATCGCAACTGGAGCAGCGGTATCCCGAGTTTCGCAGCCTCATGCGCGAGTACGAGGAAGGCATCCTGCTCTTCGAAGCGACCAAACTGGAGGTGTGGGACAAAGCAGCCCAGGACAGTGTGGGATTGGAAAAATTCTACACAGGTGTAGCCGGAAAGTACCGTTGGGCACCCCGGGCAAAAACGACCACCTACCGCGTAGGCCTCAACTACAAAGACGAAGCCGAAGCGGTGCGGGCTTACGCCCAAAACCATACCGCGGAAGAAGTGAAAGCCCGGTTCAATACCCCGGAAACCATGAAAGTGGTGACGGAAGAATCGCTGGTGGAACAGTTTCGCGCGCCGGAATTATCGGCGGTGGGTTGGCAAACCGGTAGCATTACGCCGCTGGAAGAAAACCAGCGCAGCAAAAACCTGAAGTTCGTGAAGATCGAAGCAATCCTGCCCGAAGCCAATAAGACACTGGCCGAAGCGCGGGGATACGTGATTGCCGACTACCAGGATGAACTCGAACGCGAATGGGTCGAAGCGTTGCGCAACAAGTACAAGGTGGTTATTAACCAGAAAGTATTTAAAAGTCTCGTGCGTTGATAACATTCGGTAACACGGTTAAAAATGGTGGCTTGCTGCTGCTGCTCCTGAGCTGCCTGCTGGTGGTGACGGGTTGTAGTAGCGAAAAACAGGAAGGCGCGGGCAATGTCCGGTTACTGGCACGGGTAGGCAACAAGACCCTGGACATCACCGAAATGGAGGGGATGTTCTACGACAGCATGAGCCCCGAGGACAGTGCGGCCGTCATTCAGGCTTTTGTGGGGCGGTGGGTACGCGAAGCAGCCATCCTCAACGAGGCGGAACGCAACATTCCACCCAACCTGAACATCAACAAGCTTGTGCGCGACTACCGGGCCTCCCTGGTGCGCAGCAACTACGAGAAGATTCTGGTAGAAAAGCTGCTCGATTCGGTGGTGACGCAAGCGGAACTGGAAGAATTTTACGCGGAAAACAAGCTGCTCTACGAGTTGGAAAAGCCGATCATGCGCTGTTTTTTTATTAAAGTTCCTATTCCCACGCCCGAAGGTAGCCGCCTGCGGAACTTGTGGAACATGGAATCCAAGGCCTCGGTCGCCGATTTGCAAAAATACTGTAACCAGTACGCCGAAGTTGCTTTGTTGGACAAAAACCTCTGGTACGCCATCGAAGATGTAGGCAAGCAGCTGCCCGACGGCACCATCACCACCGCCAACGTGGGTTCGAAACGCGATTTTACCCAGCGGGACGAACACCACCAGTACTACTTTCGGTTGTTTGAATTGAAAAACCGCAAAGAAATTGCCCCCTTGTCCTACATCGAAGACCAGGCGCGCAAAGTCATTTTACACAAGCGGAAGTTGCAGTTGGTGGAAGAAGTAAAAGAAGACATTTATCAGCGCGAATTGCGGGATAACAACGTGGAAATACTCATAAAGTAAGCATTCGGTATGAATAAGCATTTGATGATTTTACTGACCGTACTGACCCTGACTCAGGTGGTTTGCGCCCAACGGGTGGTCATTGACAAGGTCGTGGCGATGGTGGGTGGCGAGGTCGTATTGCTGTCTGAAATAGAAGAACAGTACTCCCTGATGAAAGCCCAGAACCCCAACGTACCCCAGGATCTGCGGTGTGACATCATGGACCAGTTACTGGCTTCCAAGTTACTGGTCAACCAGGCCAACCTGGACAGTATCCTCGTGGCCGACGAAGAGTTGGAAGAACAGCTCAATGCCCGGATTGAACGGATTTTAGCCTACATGAATGGCGACCTGGAACAGTTCCAGGCCTACTACGGCCAAAGTGTTACCCAGGTCAAGGAACAGTTTCGCGGTGACTTGCGTTCGCAGATTCTTTCCGAGCGCATGCGTGCGCAGGTACTGGCTGGCGTTACCGTTACGCCTTCCGAAGTGAAGCACTTTTTCCAGGAAATTCCGCGCGACAGCCTCCCCTACTTCAGTTCGGAAGTGGAGGTTGGCGAGATCGTCTACATTCCGCCAGTCAACGCCGAAGAGCGGGCCAAATCGATTGCCAAGCTGGAAGGTCTGCGCGAACAGATCGTGTCGGGAGCGGCTACCTTCGAGAGCACCGCCCAAAAATTCAGTGACGATGGCTCGGCGCGTATCGGTGGCGATCTGGGCTGGGCCAAGCGCGGCAAATTTGTGCCCGAATTTGAAGCTGCCGCCTACCAGTTGGAACCCAACGAAATCAGCCAGGTGGTTGAATCTGAGTTTGGTTTTCACCTCATCCAGCTCCTCGAACGCCGGGGCAACAGCATCCACGTGCGCCACATCCTGGTCCGCCCGGAAATCACCGAAGATGACCTGGCACAAGCAGAGCAGTACCTCGACTCGATACGGACCCTCATTGTGTCCGATTCTATGAGTTTTTCGTTGGCCGTCAAGCGTTTTGGCAACGAAGACGTGCAGAGCTACACCAACGATGGCCGGATGGTCAACCCCAATACCGGCAATACGTTCTTCGAGGTTGCAGAGCTCGATCCCGACGTTTACTTCGCCATCGACACCCTGAAGATCGGCGGGGTTACCAAGCCTTTTTCTTTTGCCAGCCCTACCGGCGAAACGCTGTACCGACTCGTACAACTGCAGTCGCGTACCGATCCCCACAAGGCTAATCTGCAACAAGACTACAGCAAAATTCTGGAAGCGACCAAGCAGTCGAAACAAAACGAATACCTGAGTACCTGGATCCAGGAGAAAGTCGCTTCTACTTACATCAACCTGGATAGCCGCTACACGGGGTGCCCGAGTTTATCAAAATGGAAAGAAGACGCCGGCCTTAAGCCCTAGTCCTGGTTTGCACAAGTCGTAAGAATTTAGCTATCTTTCACCGCCACAAATAATTGTGGTAATCCAGCGCTGCCAGGTTAGCATGTGCTGAGCTAAATTCTTACGCTTATGCGGTGGTTGGTTATACTTCTCTTTGCAGGCCTTTTGCTGTTCCACTTTTCTTGTGGAAGCCCCGACAATGGCGACCGCCCCGAGGTGGGAATAACCCTCGACAGCCTGGTGCGGCGGGTGGCTATTCCCAGTCAGCAAATGGGCAAGGTCTTCAATGCCAACGTGATCTTGCCCGAGAGCTATTTCCTGGACACCACGCCCCGGTTCTACCCGGTCGTTTACCTGTTGCACGGGTATTCTGGCAATTTTTCCAATTGGCACGAAAAAGTCCCCAGCCTGCGCAAACTGGCATCCCAACACCAACTCATCCTGGTTTGCCCGGAAGGCAATTTCAGCAGTTGGTACCTCGACAGCAGCCTGGATTCCGGGATGTTGTTTTTCACCTACATCAGCCAGGAAGTACCCAGTTATATCGACGCCCACTTCCGCACCTACGACGATGCCCGTTACCGCGGCATTACCGGCCTGAGCATGGGCGGCCACGGGGCTTTGCTGATTGCCCTTGCCCACCCCGACTGGTTTGGGGCAGCGGGCAGCATGAGCGGAGTGGTTGATCTGCGCACCCATCCCAACGACTATGACATTGCCAAGCACCTGGGCTCCTACGAAGCCGACACCCTGCTGTGGGCCGCCAACTCGGTGGTCGAAATAGCCAGCCAGCGCCGCCGCAGCAACCCGAAACTCATCATCGACTGTGGTACTTCTGACAGTCTCATCATCGATAACCGGCGGCTCCACGAGGTGCTGCTGGAAAACAATATCCCCCACACCTACACCGAGCGACCCGGCAACCACGACTGGCTCTACTGGGAAGAAGCCATCAATTACCAATTGCTCTTTTTTGACCGCTTTTTTAAAGAAGGTTAAGAACAGGTAAGCCCCAAAAACACCAACCATGATCCGCAATCACCGCACGGAAGTGCTTTCCGACCACTGGTATACCCTGCGCAAACACACGTTCGAGCTGCGGCTGCGCAGTGGCGAATGGGCAACACAGACCCGCGAAGCCTACGACCGGGGCAACGGGGCCGGAATTTTACTGTACAACAAAGCGGAAGGAAAGGTGCTGCTGACCCGTCAGTTCCGCCTACCCACCTTCGTGAATGGCAACCCCGATGGCATGATGATCGAAGTTTGTGCCGGCCTGCTGGACGAAGCCGACCCCGCCGACTGTATCCGCCGCGAAACAGAAGAAGAAACGGGCTACCGCATCCAGGAGGTGAAGAAGGTCTTGGAGGCCTACATGTCGCCGGGTGCCGTTACGGAGATCCTCTATCTTTTCGTGGGTGAATACCACGCCCATCAGAAAGTCAGCGAAGGCGGTGGCCTGGAAGAAGAAACCGAAGACATCGAAGTGCTGGAGTGCACCCTGGATGAAGCCCTGGCCATGGTAAAAAACGGCACCATCCGGGATGCCAAGACGATCATGCTGTTGCAATACGCGAAGCTGGAGGGGCTGGTTTAGCGCTGCTACCTGCATTCGAGCACCCCATCATCAAGCGGGTCTTTCAGCAAAGTACGCTGGTCGTGAAAATAGTTTTGTTCCAGCCGCCAGGGCATGGTTGCGCCCAATTTGGGCAGGCTGTCCAGTATTCTCAACAAATAGCCGGGGGTGAAATCAAAAAAAGGAACCAGTTCCAGCGTAGGGTCGTGCTGTCGGGGGCAAGCCTGGTGGTACCCCTTTTGGTCCATGTAATTGATGAGCCGGCAAACATACTGGCTGACCAGGTCACACTTCAAGGTCCAGGAGGCATTGGTGTACCCAAAAACCTGCGTCAGGTTGGGAATGTCGCTAAACATGGCGCCTTTGTAGGAAACCTTCTGCGAAAAATCCACCAACTCCCCATCCACTTCCACGGGAAACTGACAGACCACCGTGGCCGCCAGGCCCGTTGCGGTAACGATAATATCAGCATCCAGGGATCGGCCGGAAGCCAGTTGGATACCCGTCGGGGTAAACGCTGCGATCTGGTCGGTAACGATGGTGGCTTTTTTGGCTTTAAGCGCTAAAAAAAGATCGTCGTCGGGTACCAGACACACCCGTTGGTCCCAGGGATCATAGGACGGCGTGAAATGGGTCGCTACATCGAAATCGTTGCCCAGGATTTTCTTTATCCGCCTGATGAGCAGTTTTTTTACCGTTTTGGGGTAAGCCCGGGCCAACGCATAGCTATAGCGCTGGAACCGTATTCTGAGCCAGCGGTTGATGCGGTAGGCCAGGGGGGGTGACAGGTGTCGGTGGAGCCATTTGGCAATTTTATCCTCCGCGGGTTGGCTCACCACATAAGTTGGGCTGCGCTGCAACAGGGTTACGTGGGCAGCCTGTGCGGCTAAAGCGGGCACAAGCGTGACGGCCGTAGCGCCACTGCCGATGACGACGATGCGCTGGTTGGAATAATCCAGCCCGGCCGGCCATTTTTGCGGGTGGACAATGGTGCCTTTAAAGGTTTCGCGGCCTGGAAAAACGGGGGTATAACCCGCTTCGTAGCTGTAGTAGCCGGTACAGAGCGACAAAAAGGAGCAGGTGAAAATTTTCGGCTGCGCCAACTGACCCACCGACACCGTGACCGTCCACCGGGCGGTTTCCGACGACCAGGCGACTTTGGTCACCCGGTGCTCAAATAAGATATGCTGATCGATCCCCTCCGCCTGGATGGTATCTTCCAGGTATTCCAGGATCAATTCTCGGGGTGCAATGGCCTTGGGGTTCGTCCAGGGGCGGAAAGCAAAACCAAAGGTATACATGTCCGAATCGGAACGGATACCCGGATAGCGAAAGAGGTCCCAGGTGCCGCCGATATTTTTTCGGCCTTCCAGCATCGCATAGGTTTTGGTGGGGCAATCCGTTTGCAGGTAATGGGCTGCACTGATGCCCGAGATGCCCGCGCCAACGATGAGGGTGTCGAAATAGATGGGGTTCATTGTCGGTTTAACTTGACCACAAAATTTGTCAGAGAAGGATACAGTAATTAAGAGTTGCTATATTACACAATAATAAGCAATAGACGTGTAAAAGGAGACCGGTGAAAGATTTCAAAAACAAAGTCGTTGTCATCAGCGGAGCTGGTTCGGGGATTGGACGAGCGCTAGCCGTGGCATTCCAGGAATTGGGCGCCCGGCTGGCCCTGAACGATATCAATGCGGATACGTTGCTGGCCACCGTTACCCAGGTTGGCGGTCCGGCAGTGGTATTTTACCGGCATTTTGATGTGTCTGACCAAGCTGCCGTTTATCAATTTGCCGAAGACGTCGTGGCGCATTACGGGCGGGTAGATGTGGTGATCAACAATGCCGGGGTAGCTCTGGCCAAGCTGTCGGCCCTGAAGACAAGCCTGGCCGATTACGAGTGGATCATTGGAATCAACTTATGGGGGATGATGTACGGCACCCTGGCTTTTTTGCCACATCTGCAAAAGCAACCCGAATCCAGCGTCGTGAACTTATCCAGTATTTTTGGCGTACACGGCATCCCCTACCAGGCGGCCTACAGTACCACAAAATTTGGGATCCGGGGCTTCACCGAAGCACTGGCGCTGGAGGAACGGCTGCATCAGACCGGCGTAGTAGCCACCTCGGTGCATCCCGGCGGCATCCAAACCAACATCGCCCGCAGTGCCCGCTATGCTGGCACGGATAGCGCCACTATTGAGAAATTTGAAAAAGCCTTCCTGACCAGTCCGGAACAGGCTGCCCAAACGATTATTGCTGGCATCCGGCGTAAGAAAACCCGTATTCTCATTGGCCCCGATGCCCGCCTTTTTTATTATATTAATAAATTACCACACGGGATTATCACCTGGTTTTTGTTGCGGTTTGCCCGCAAAATGGCCTAACCTACTGCCTAACCTACTATCCAACGACTATGAAAATTCCTTTAAAAATACGGCTCCTGCTCTGGCTCATCAACCGGGACGCTACCCTGCAAATCCACCAGATGAGTGCCCCGCAGGCCCGGCAGGTCACCGAAAAAAAGAAGGCGCGCATTGAAAAGTTCCTCGACTACGCTCCCCTGCCGCTGCACCGGGTTTTCGACCTGGCCATTCCGGGAAGAGACAGCCAAATTCCCGTGCGGATCTACCAACCTACCGCCGAAAAAAACCTGCCTTTGATTGTGTACTTCCACGGGGGCGGATTTGTCTTACCTGGCGTGGATTCGCACGACAAAGTTTGCCGGCGCATCGCGCACGACAACCAGGCGGTGGTTCTATCGGTGGAATACCGCCTGGCACCGGAATTCAAATTCCCCATCCCGGTTCACGACAGCTACGATGCGACCGTATGGGCTGCCGAAAATGCCGCTCTACACCACGGCGACCCGACCCGACTGGTGGTGATGGGGGATAGCGCGGGCGGCAATTTAGCCACGGCGGTGTGCCTGCTGGCCCGGGACCTGCAGGGGCCAAAAATAGCCTGTCAGGTACTCATTTATCCCTGCACGGATGCGACCATGGGTTCTGATTCCATCACCACCTACGGCGCCGGCTACCTGCTCACCCACGCGTCGATGAAGTGGTTTGTAGGGCATTACAAAGCCACCGACAAAGATTTGTACTCCCCCTACATGTCGATGTTGCTGGCCGATGATGTGACCAACCTTCCGCCAGCGTTCGTCTTCACCGCCGAGTACGACCCCCTCAAAGATGAGGGCCGCCAGTACGCTGAAAAATTGCGGGCCGCCGGTAACGAAGTCTTATACAAAGATTATGGCGGGCTCATCCACGGGTTTATGAACATGCCGAAAATGTCGCCCCATATCCTGGGAGCCTACGCTGATATTCGGGCAGTTTTGGCGAAGTATTTATCTCCCAATAATTAACCAGGATGCCAGGCCCCGCAAAATTTCGTCCTTCCCACGCCGACCCGGTGCAGGATCTGTTTGGTCGGCCCGCAGGGTGGATGCTGTACTGGGGCAGTACAATCGTGGTGATGTTGTTGTTGGTGTTCGTGGGGTTGGCTGCCTTCATTCGGTATCCCGACCGGGTGGTTACGATCGTCCAGATCAGCACCCCCGTTCCACCGGCATCGGTAGTAGCGCGAATGACGGCGCCCATTGCCCAGCTACTGGTCGCCGACGCGGGAGCGGTACAACCAGGTGACGTACTGCTGGTGCTGGACAATCCGGCCAACTATGTGCACCTCCAGCAATTGGACCGTATCCTGCATGAGCTCGTTCTCCTGGACACCCCTACCGCGGTACTGGCCAGCAGCCTGCCCGCGCAGCTGGAGCTTGGTGAACTGGGCCGCGACTACGCCCAACTGCTCAATTACGCTACCGAATTGCGCTACCGGTTGGCACGCAGCAACAGCGGCCAGCGCGCCCAACTGCTCGACAAGCAATTGCAACATACGGCAGAAATCCAGGCCAATCTGGACACCCAACTGCTGATCCAACGACAGGAACTGGCGATTGCCGGGCGCAATGCCCAACAATTCCGCGAGCTTGCCGCCCGGAGCAGCGCCAGCCAGCTGGAGCTCGACGCGGCCGAAACCCGCTACCTGCAGGCCCTGCGCCAGGTACAGGAGCAGGACAACCGGCGCCGGCAAAACCAGCGGCAACGCGAAGCGCTGCTGGAAACCCGGCTGGCGCTCGAGGAACAACTCTCGGACCAGGTGATGATGCCGTGGCTGGGCTTCCAGGCCACGGTGCGCCAGCTGCGCCAGGGTTGGCAGGAATGGGAAGCCCGGTTCCTGTTGCGCGCACCCGTCTCCGGCCAGGTCACCTACTACCAGGCGCTGGCTCCCGGCCTGCTGGTGCAGGAGAACCAGGTGCTGTTGGGTATCGTCCCCGCCGGTGCGGCAGGAACGTGGGTAGCCGAGGGTATCCTCAACGGCAGCGCCAGCGGCAAAATAGCGGTGGGCGATACGGCTTACCTACAATTGGAAGCCTTCCCCTACCGCGAATTTGGGCAGGTCGCTGCCCGCGTTCAGCAGCTGGCCCTGGCTCCCCAACCAGCCGGAGGGGGCTACCGGATCCTGCTCGAACTGCCATCCGGGCTGACAACTACCTACGGCAAAACCCTACCCTTTCGGCAACAAATGCGGGCCCAGGGCATTATCCTCGGGGAAAAACGGAGTCTGCTGGCCCGCCTGCTTGACCGCTTGCGGAGCGGACAAAAAAACGAGTGAGGCAAACAACTAAAAAATCAACAGCAAAATCTATTCGGATTCAAGATAAATACTATCTTTGCACCCCATTAGGAATTTTACTTCATCAAACACATTACTAATGTTCGCAATCGTAACCATAGCTGGTCAGCAGTTTAAAGTTGAGGAAGGTCAGGAGATCTTCGTCCACCAGCTAGAAGCAAGCGAGGGTGACAGCCTGTCTTTCGATCAAGTTTTATTGATCAACAAGGAAGGTAACACCACCGTAGGCACGCCGATTCTGAACGCCAAGGTTAATGCTACGGTATTATTAGGCCATCAGAAAGGAGACAAAGTCATCGTATTCAAGAAGAAGCGCCGTAAGGGCTATCGCAAGAAGAACGGTCACCGCCAGCATTTTACCAAAATCAAAATTGACAGCATCGCCGGCTAAGTCGGTTGCATCATTGTTAACAAAAAAATCACTCTAACCATGGCACACAAAAAAGGTGTAGGTAGTACTGACAATGGCCGCGACAGCGCAAGTAAACGACTCGGTGTCAAATTATTTGGCGGACAAGTTGCTAAGGCCGGAAATATCCTCATTCGCCAGCGCGGTACCAAGTACCACCCCGGTGAAAATGTATACATGGGTAAAGATTTTACCCTGCACGCCCGCGTTGATGGGGTAGTTGCTTTTCGCAAGCGTCGTTCGGATCGGATGTACGTGAGCATTGTTCCTGCTGACGCGGTTGCCGTAGCAGCAGCGCCCAAGGCCGCTAAAGCAACAGCTCCGGTAGCGGAAGCGCGTTCTGTAGCAGCTCCTGCAGCAGCAGCAGCTCCAGCCGGTGAAAAAGTTACCCTCCCCAGCGGCAAGACCATCAAGCAGGATGACCTGAAGATGATCGAAGGCATCGGTCCCAAGATCGAAGGCCTGCTCCACGATGCCGGTATCAAAACCTGGGCGGATCTGGCTAATGCGCCGACCGAACAAGTACAAGCTATTCTCGACGAAGCTGGTCCACGCTACCGCATCCACGAGCCCACGACCTGGGCCAAGCAGGCACGCCTAGCCGCTGATGGCAACTGGGCGGAACTCGAAGCTTACCAGGATCACCTGGACGGTGGTCGGGAGCCCGAAGACAAATAAGCTGAACAGCAACAATAAATAAAAAAGCCCTTAGGACCCTGGTTCTAAGGGCTTTTTTATTTCCCCACAATGGGGTCCGAAACGTCCTTTTCGGCTTCACCCAAAAGCTTTGATCTGAACTTTACCTGAGTTGATCGAAAAAATAATGTTCTTTTTTATAAATTTTCTATTTTAGGACTGTAATAAATGGTACCCCTTGAGTTACTAATTACTAGCAACAACAAAGCAGCCCCCCTGCTTAAGGGTGTTGACTGCTCTAAATTCTTAAAATCCTATATGCTTTCAACAGCATCATTTTGTAAACCAAATTTCAATATGAAACAATTTATTTTGCTCTTTGCGTTGTCCCTCGGTTTCTATTTTGCCCAGGCGCAGGAAAAAGCCACGGACATTACCGTCGATCAGATTCTGGCCACCTACTTCGAAAACACGGGTGGTGTTGACAACTGGAAAGCGCTCACCAGTACGCGCATGGAAGGAAAAATGGTCCAAATGGGTATGGAGTTCCCTGGTGTCGTGACCTCCGCCGCACCCAACAAGCAACGGGTCGACGTCAATGTGCAGGGCCAGGAAATTATCCAAGCCTACGACGGCAAGGACGCCTGGTGGATCAACCCGTTTACCGGCAGTACCGACGCCCAACCGATGCCGCCAGAAATGGCAGAAAGCATGACCAAGGAAGTCTTTGAGAGCGTGCTGATCGACTACGCCGAGAAAGGCCACGCCGTGACCTACCTGGGCCACCAGGAAGTAGATGGCACCGATTGCTACGAGGTGAAAGTCGTTAAAAAAGATGGCGACGAACAGTTCTACTACTTCGAAACGGAAAACGTGGTTCCCATCATGATGAAGACCATTGCCTCCTCTGGCCCCGCGAAAGGCCAGGCCACCGAAACCTTCATGAGTGATTACGAGGAAGTGAACGGCCTGGTTATACCGATGTATATTGATACCAAGGTGAACGGCGCCAGCCAGTTCAGCATCACCATCACCAAGGTGGAATTCAACGTCCCCGTTAGCGAGGAGCTTTTTGCCTACCCAAAGGCTGCTGCTACCGGCGAAGACAAGAAGTAATTGACTATTGCATGTTTCACGTTTAGCTTTTTTCGGAATGGATTTTGGATGACCTTCAAAATCCATTCTTTTTATTCCTTTTTTGCTCCTCCTAAACCTTTGCCATGAAAATACTTCCAACTACCCTTAGTTTGATGTTGCTTTTCGCCAGTCTGCTGCTGACCGGCCAGTCGTTAACCACTACGTCTTCGTTGGTCAATGGCCTGCGGGCCCGCCAGCTGGGGCCTGCCGTCATGAGCGGGCGCGTGAGTACCATTGCCGTACGGCCCGACGACCCGACCGTCATCTACATCGGTGCGGCTGGCGGCGGCATCTGGAAGACCGTTACCGGTGGCACCATCCTGCGCCCCATCTTCGACGACTACAGCCAGTCTATTGGCAAGATCGCCATTGCCCCCAGCCAACCCGAGACGGTTTACGTCGGCACGGGTGAACCCTGGACCCGCAACAGCGTCTCGGTGGGCACGGGCATGTACAAAAGTACCAACGGCGGCAGCTCCTGGGAAAAAATAGGCCTCGGTGATTCGGAGCGGATCTCCGATATCCTGGTTCACCCCACCGATCCCAACACGGTGTACGTAGCCGCCCTTGGCCACCTCTGGGACGCCAACGAAGAACGCGGTGTCTTTAAAACCACCGACGGCGGACAAAGCTGGACCAAAATCCTCTACCTCGACGAAAACACGGGGGCTACCGACCTCGACTTCGACCCCACCAACCCGGAAGTTATCTACGCAGCCATGTGGAGCTTTCGCCGTTCCCCAGCCTTCTTCGACTCGGGCTTCACCGGCGGCAGTGGCCTCTACAAAAGCACCAACGGGGGCCAGGATTGGGCCAAAATTCACCAGGGCCTGCCCCAGGAAAAGCTCGGCCGCCTGGCCATTGGGGTCGCTCCTTCCAATCCCCAGGTGGTGTACCTGACGGTAGAATGTGCCAGCCCCGACCAGAAAGGCTTGTACCTCAGTACCGATGCCGGCGCCAACTGGAAACGGGTGAGCAACGATGCCAACACCACCATCCGCCCCTTCTATTTCAGCAACCTGACGGTGGATCCGCTCAACGACAGCATCGTGATGAAATGTGGCCTGAATGCCATTATCAGCGAAGACCAGGGCCGCGTATTCCGGTCGGTGAACGCCAACGTGCATTCGGATGTACACGACATCTGGATTGATCCGAGCAACACCAAACACCTCTTGTTTGCTACCGACGGCGGTATTTACGAAAGTATCGACCGGGGCCAAACGGCTAAAATGTGGATGAACCTGCCCGTTTCCCAGTTTTACCACGTGAGTGTGGACGACGCCCAGCCGTTCAATGTCTACGGCGGGCTCCAGGACAATGGCTCCTGGACAGCTCCCTCGCGCAAGTCGGGCGGCATTGGCAACAATGCCTGGACCAACCTCTACGGGGGCGACGGTTTCTATACTTTCCGCCACCCCACGAAAGCCCACCTGGTTTTTACCGAATACCAGGGCGGCAACCTCGTCCGCTACAACCAAAACACCGGACAGGCGAAATCCATTGCGCCCTACCGGCAGCAGCAGGAAGAAGACCTCCGCTACAACTGGAATACCCCCATCCACCTCAGCCCTACCCTACCCGACCGCATGTATTTTGCCAGCCAGTACCTCTACCGCAGCACGGATATGGGCGACAGCTGGGAACGGATTTCGCCCGACCTGACGACGGATAATCCGGACAAGCAACGCCAGGCCAGCTCTGGCGGCCTGAGCATCGACAATTCCACGGCCGAAAACCACTGTACCATCTACGCCATTGCCGAATCACCGGCTGATCCCAACACCATCTGGGTGGGTACCGACGACGGCAACCTGCAGTTGACTACCGATAACGGTACAACCTGGACCAACGTGGTGGGCAATGTCCCCGGCCTGCCCGCCCACACCTGGGTCACGTTCGTGGAGCCCAGCCCCTACGATGCCCGCACGGCTTTCGTCACCTTCGACGGGCACCGCACCGGCGACCCGACCACCTACCTCTATAAAACCACCGACGCCGGCCAGACCTGGACGCGCCTCACCTCCGATGCCATCAGCGGCTACGCCCTGAGTGTTCGCCAGGACCTGGTGCAACCGCAGCTGCTTTTTCTGGGTACGGAATTCGGCCTTTTCGTCTCGCTGGATGGCGGCCAGAGCTGGGCCAATTTCAACAACAACCTGCCGCCGGTAGGTGTTCGCGATATGGTCATCCATCCCCGCGATCCCGCGCTGGTGCTGGCCACCCACGGGCGCGGCGTCATCGTCCTGGACGACCTGACGCCCTGGCGGCAACTCAGCGCCAGCATGCTGCAGGAAAAGGTGGCCTTCTTCAAGCGGCCCGCTACCATCCTGCGCGATCCCGGAGCGGGTGGCGACTGGTTTGGGGGCATGGGCAACTACGTGGCCGGCAATCCGAGTTCAGCCGCCCAGGTGATCTATTACAACCAGAAGCGCCATACCTTTGGCAAGATGTTTTTTGAGATTTACAAGGACGGAGAAAAGATCAAGGAGATTGCCGCCGGGAAATCGGCCGGGATCAACATTGTACAAATGCCCACCAGCTGGCCCCCACCCAAGGCCGCTCCGACCCGCAACCGCTCCGCCCTGTTTGGCTCCATTTTTGGCCCTAACCTGGCGGCGGGCGAATACGAGGCCCGCCTGATCAAAGGCAAGGACACCTTCAGCACCACCTTTACCCTGGCCTTTGACCCCACCGCACCCTACACCACGGCGGAAAGGGCCCAGCAGCGCGCAGTCACCGTAGACTTGTACGAACAGAGCGAGCAACTCGCCTACATCTACCACGTCTACGAACAAATCCAGACCCAGGCCGCCGCCCTCCAGGGACTGAAAACCAAGCCGCAGGCCCAGGCCCAGCAGCTCGCCACTACCATCAAAAAAACCATGGGCACCCTCGTCGCCCTCGAAGGCGACTTCTACGTAGACGAAAGCGAGCGCATCCGCGAGCGCATCTCGAACCTCTACATGAAGGTGAGCCAGTATCCGGGGCAGCCGTCGGAGCCGCAGGTATTGGAAGCCCAACGACTGGGAAGCGAACTGGCAAAAATTGAAACCGCCTTCCAAGCTTGTCTGGACAAGGATGTCGCCAGCCTCAATGCCGTACTGGCCAAGGCTGGTCGCGATCCCCTGCAGTGGGACAGCAAGGCCTCCTTCTTCAACCAGGAAGACAGCGGCAGCGATGCCGGCTCGGGACAACTGAACTGGGAAGGCGACGAAATGTACCAGGCGCTGATGGGGACGCCCCTGGGTTGGCGCTGGGTACTGGCGTGGTAGGGAGCGAATGCCCAAACGTAAAGATGCGTTTTTACGTTTGCGGGCTTCCCTGAATCGTAAAACGCATGAACCTGTCTGGCTGGAGCCAGACAGGTTCATGCGTTTAGGTAGGCACTAAATCCAGCTTATTTTCCCATACTATATTTTACGGGCAGGTTGAATTGTACCCGTACCAGTTGACCACGCTGCACCCCAGGGACCCATTGTCCATCCGATAGTTCCACCACCCGGGCGGCTTCCTCGCCACAACCGGATCCTATATCCCTAACGACACGAATCCCACTCAATGTACCATCTGTTTCTACCACAAATGTCACGACCACTGTACCAACAACCCTATTTTCCTTTGCGGTCAAGGGGTATTTTACGTTGCGGTAAATAAATTCCAGTAACGCTTGCTGCGCACAGGATCCCCGTAAATTTTCATCGGTCATTGCTTCACATTCCGCCTTGTAAAAACGAGGCATTTCTTCTACTACTCTAAATATTTCCTCTTGCCCAGTTGGTGCTGGCGGTTGCCCCAAGAGGGAAAAGCTCATCAACATACTGACCAGTAGGAGCAAAAAAGTTGGTTTTTCGACGTGCATAAGTATCCTATTATTTTAAAAATGATGCCTTGGTGGCGAGTTGCATATTATAAAGATGAAAATGTGCTCCTCTTTGGTGTCTGTCGCCGCTTTTTTATGACCACCTGAGGCACCTGGCTATTTTATGCTTTCCTTGATCTTCGCCCAGCTGGCCGCCAATTCGGTGTACCGGTCCCTGGCATCGCGGCCGGGATCCTGGTCGGCGCCGGTCAGCAAGTTGTGCAGGTAGGCCACCTGATCGATCAGCATGGGCTGGGGATAGCTGATTGCTTCCTCCGTTTGTACCTCGGGCAGGACCTTTTCCAATGCGGAACGGCGCGCTGCCTCGCTTCGGCTCAACCGGTCGCGGGCGTTCAGGTTGCGCAGTTCCTTGTTCCAGGCGGCAACCGTCTGCCGGATTTCCGACAGGAGGGTGACCACCTGCTGATCCAGGGCCACCTGGGCCCGGATATCCGCATCCGTTACACCGCTCTGCGACAGCCGGGGATCAGCCACCAGGGAAAAAGCTTGTTCCTGCACCTGGTCGCCCACGCTCAGGCGTACCGTGTAGTTACCCGGCGCAGCCAGGGGACCATTCTTATAGCGGCGGTTGGCCCGGGCATCCCAGGGGCCGCGCAGGGTCATGTCCCACTCGAAGCGGTGTCCGCCGGCCTGGGCCTCCAGTGCCTTATCGACCAGGTAAAACTGTTGGTTCAAAGCCATATTCTCGACCAGTTCAGGCTGGTTGATGGTGCTGTCACTGGCGAAGGATTGGATCACCTGGCCTGCCGCATCGAGGATGTCCAACCGGAGCGGTGCCGCTGCGGTTTCAGGCAGGTAATAATCGATAAAGACGCCACCGGTTCCACTGTCCAGGAGGCTATCGTCCCGCACCAGCGGTTTGCGGTAGCGGATGGTCGTAGCCGCGGGCGGAAACAAAACGGGCTGTGCCGGTAGCTGGGCAATCGCAGGATGGTGGAGCAGCCCCACCTGGTCCATGATCCAAAATCCGCGGCCCATGGTAGAGAGCACCAGGTCGCCACGGTAGCATTTGATATCGGTGATGGGTACCAGGGGCAGGTTCTGCTGGAACGACTGCCAGGACTGGCCATCATCAAAGGACAGGAACATGCCGAATTCCGTGCCCAGGTAGAGGAGTCCGGGCCGCGTAGGGTCTTCGCGCACCACGCGGGTCGGGTTATCCTGGGGCAGTTGGCTGGTGGGGCCACTCAACAAAGTCCAGCTGGCGCCGTAGTCGTTGGTACGATACACGTAAGGGTGCCAATCGCCAAGCTGGTAGCGCAGGACGGCGATGTAGGCCTTGGCGGGATCGTGGGGCGAAGGTTCCACGGCATCCACCCGGCCACCGGGCGGGAGGTCGGACGGGGTAACGTCGGTCCAGGAAGCGCCATTGTCGCGGGTCACGTGCACGGGGCCATCGTTGGCGCCTACCCAAATGACGCCGGCCTGCACGGGGGATTCCCGCAGGGCATAGATGGTACTGTAGACCTCCTCGCCGGTAATGTCGCGGGTGATGGGGCTGCCGGATACGACCTGCTTATCGGCTTCAAAAGCGGTCAGGTCGGGAGAGATGGTCTCCCAGGTCAGGCCATCATCGGTGGTGCGGTGCACATACTGGGAAGCGTGGTACACTACGTCGGGGTTGTGGGGCGACACGTGCACCGGTGATACCCGCTGGAAGCGGTAGCGCAGATCGCGGGGGTTGGTGCCGTACATATCGGCGGCGCCAACGGCGTAAGACCGTTCCACCCCGGTGCGCTTGTCGAATACCCCAAAGCGACCCTTACAATTGGTATATACGATGTTGTGGTTGCCGGGTTTGGGTACGGCGGGCCCGGTTTCGCAGCCCCCGGTATTGATGATCCAGCCGATACCGGCAGCCTGCAGCGCACTGGGTGCCAGGCTGGGCACGGCAATGGTGGTGTAATTGTCTTGCTGTCCACCGTAGAGCCAGTAAGGGTACTGGTCGTCCAGTTCCACCTGGTAGATTTCGGCGGTATTCTGATTGAATTGGGTCGACCAGGTCTGCCCGCCGTTGTGGGTCACATTGGCGCCGCCGTCATTGGCCTGGATAAACAGGTCGGGGTTGGTGGGATTGATCCACATGTCGTGGTTGTCGCCGTGGGGAGGCCGCATGCGCGTCCAGTGTTCCCCACTATCGGTCGATTTGAAGTAGCCCGTCGCCATGGCGTACACCACGGCGGGGTTGGTGGGATCCACCTCTACATTGGTGTAATAAAACGGGCGGGAGCGAATTCCGTCGTTATCAGACATCTGCTGGAACGAATTCCCCTGATCCACGGATTTGTAGAGGCCGCCTGCTTTCCCGGGGGCTTCCACCAGGGCGTACACCACCTGGGGATCGGCTGCACAGACGGCGAGGTCGATCTTTCCGATGAGTCCGGTGGGCAGGCCCGTCGTCATTTTTTGCCAGGTATTGCCACCGTCGGTCGACTTGAAAACGCCACCTTCTGCGGGCTGGCCGCCGCTAATGATGGTCCAGGGTTTGCGCTCGGCTTTCCAGGCCGCGGCGTAGAGGATGTCCGGGCTGCCGGGCACCATTTCCAGGTCGGCAAAACCCACCTCCTCCGACAGGAAGAGCACCTGTTGCCAGTGTTTCCCGCCGTCCGTGGTGCGGTAGATGCCGCGTTCGGGATTGGCCTGAAAAGGTTGGCCGATAGCGGCGACGAACACCCGTGCCGTATCGGTGGGGTGGATAACCACGGCACCAATTTGCCCGACCTGGTCGAGGCCAGCAGGTTGCCAGCTTTTTCCGCCGTTGGTCGACTTGTACATCCCTTTGCCAACGATGACGTTGCTGCGCAGGCCATCCGATCCGGTACCCACGTAGATCAACTGGGGATCTTCGTCTGCTACCGCAATGGCTCCGATGGAGGGCGTTGCAAAATAGCCGTCGGAGACATTGGTCCAGCGGGTTCCATAGTCGGTGGTTTTCCAGACGCCGGCGCCGGTAGCGCCAAGATAAAAGGTACCTGGTTCGGCGGCAGTACCCGCCACGGCGGTCACCCGGCCACCCCGTTCAGGGCCGACGGAGCGGTATTGCAGGCCAGCGAGCGGGAGCTGGGCCCAGGAAAAGGTGCTAATGAATAAGGTAAAAATGCCGGTCAGACAAAAGGATGGAATACGTTTCATATGTTATTGAGCTAAGTTTATAGTGGAAAGATAAGCAAGTTGTTTTAAAATGAATTAAATTAGGGGTAACTAAGCAAAGATGTTATGTTAGACTTTCCTAAAGTACCGGAAACCAATATAGCAGGAATTTTCAATTACTGTTTCCGCTGGTGCGAGCGTTGCCCGTTCACCAGCTACTGCACCAACTTCCAGATGTTGGAGTAAATGGGTCAGGAGATTGATACCGACGAAAAAACCATTCCGCGGGTAATGCGGGAAATCCCCACCCATTTGAATGAGGTGATTAAGGAGTTGAAACAACATTACGAAAATGCCAGTTACGACTGGGACGTCATAAAATGTGCCGTAGATGCGGCGCAGCCGACCACCAGTGAACTGACCCTTAAAGAGCTGAGAAAAGTAAGTCGTCGCTTCACCATCCAACTCATCAAATGGTCGGAACTGGTGGAGGGGCAACCCCAACCCTCCAGTTGGGAAGAACCTTTCCCGGTACTACGCTGGTACGGCACCCTACTGACGGCCAAAGTGAACCGGGCGGTCAATGGCCTGGAAGAAGCCGCACCCAACGATACCCCGGAAAATAGCCGCAGCAATACCCAGAGCAGTGGCAATGGGTCGGCCAAGATCGCCCTGCTGGCCATCGCCCGGAGCCTGGGTGCCCTGGCGGTGATGTTGCGCAATCCGCTCCAGCACGAAGAGGCTTTACTCACTTTTGGCCTTGATCTGCTGCGCTTGCAGCAAAGCTTGCGTTTCCAGTATCCTTACGCAGACGCCTTTGAATGCGCCGGTTTCGATGATCCGGATTACTACGAAGAGATGGAGGAATTCTACAATGGCCACCTACCCATTGATCCCTTCCGCGACGGCCCCTGGCAGGTGCAAGGTGCCCGCGTTTCGGATAGTTTGTAAGCATTTGCCGGAATGCCAAGCCGGCATTTCCACGAAATTTGCCAATGCCCGATGGCCAAACAAAAAAATCCGCGAGTCAACCTGATAGGTTACTCGCGGATTTTTCACTACAACAGGTTGTCGGTTGTGCCAAACGGCACCTTAACTGCTACCTGCCTGCTTGCGGGGGAAGCGGAACGTCAATTATTGACCACCCCGGTTGCCACCCTGACGACCACCCTGGTTGCCATCACGAGGGCCTTTATGGGGTGCGGTTTCAGTCTGGTAAATTTCGAATTGCGCCGGGGTCAGGATACCCTGCATTTCGGCGTCTTTGTTGGCCTTGCGGGTTTGCATAGCCTCGCGGTCGGCATTAGCTCCCCGGTTAGCCTGCATTTGTTCGCGGTATTTTTGGTTGATGGCGTGGAATTGGGCCTGCTGCTCTTCGGTCAGGTTGAGCTTTTGCACCATATCCTGGCGGTGTTCGCTGGCCTGGCTAACTTGCTTACCTGCCTGGCTGCCGGGGCGTGACTTGTGGGCGCGCATTTCTCTACGCTCCTGTTTGGTAGGTGTGGTGGTCGGGGTCGGGGGGGTATCCTGGGCCTGGAGGTTCATGGCCAGGATAAAAGCGAAGCCGAAGCCGAAAAATTTGATCATTTTCATGTTGAAGCAGATTTGGTTGATGGTTGATGTCGTGTTGTGTTGTGTCAATTGCTACCGCTAAGGGGGTGGTCAATTCCATTGCACATCCTTTAGACGGCACTTGGGTAATAAAGTTTCCCGATTGAAAAAAAAATAACTTTTCATTAAGGAAAAGCAAAGCGGCTGAAAATCCGCCTTGAAAAGGCGTATTACCCATCTGATCCAGCCCCGGCGGGGGCGCGATTATTTCAACGGCGGCGCAGGCTGCTCCTCTCCCAGGGAAGTCACTCCACCGGCCATAATGTATTTCATGATCTCGGCGGGCTTGCCGGGTACGGGCTGGAGGTAGTGGGGTGGTACGAGGAACAATTGGCCACTGACCGAGATACTAAAGGGCATGTAGACGGTAATGAGGGGTTGATCCGTCCCCATGAGCTTCATCCCTTCGTCGGTGACGAACCCCATGCGGCGCAGCTCCGTATCGTTGCCCATTTTGACGAGGACCGGCCGGTTGAAACCCTGCTTCTGGCCGACAATGGCCTTGAGCATGTCCTTCACGGAAGTATAGATGGGCTTGATCAGGGGCACGCTTTCCAGTTGGTGTTCCAGGTAAATAAAGAAGGGCAATTTAATAAAGAAACTCCCGATGAAACCGATCAGAGTGACTACCACCAGGATGATGAGGATGCCCACCCCCGGAAAGCTGAGGCCCAACAACTGGTCGAGTTTGGTAAAGAGCCAGAAAAGCGCATACCCGGTAACGGAAATCGGGGTGATGTAGAATAAGCCTTGGAGAAAATAAGTGACCAGGGTTTTCATGGTTGCAATTTGAAGAGGATGGGCTACAGGGTGCCCGAATACGACAAATTTAAGTGGATTTCCAACCAACCTGTCAGCATTTTCAGTAAAGTCCTTTTAAATTTGCAAAAAATAAGCATCGGTTTATGGTTACTTATCGACTTGCCCAATCTACAGATGCGGTCCGGATCGCAGCCCTCCACGCCCAGAGCTGGCAGACACACAATGCGGGCATCTGGGCGGCGGCTTACCTGGACGGCCCGGTAGTAGCCGATCGGTTGGCGGTGTGGACCGCGCGGTTGCAGCAGCCCGCCGCCAATCAGCACCTGCTGGTAGCCGAACAAGCCGGGCAACTGGTCGGTTTTGCCTGCACCTATTTCAACGAAGAACCGCAGTACGGCACCTTGCTCGACAACCTGCACGTGGCCACCCGGGTACAAGGACAGGGAATTGGCAAAAAACTGATGCAATTGGCCGCTGCCGCCGCCTATCCTCGGTTTCCCGACGCGAAGTTTCACCTCTGGGCCCTGGAGGAAAACCACGCCGCCCGGAAATTCTACGAGCGCCTGGGAGGTGAAAATGTGGAGACTACGCCTTGCGAAAACCCCGATGGCACCTACTCGCCCGCCTGCCGCTACGTGTGGGCATCGGCCCGGGTGCTGGCGGGAGACTAGGTGGGAGGTTTTCGAAGTGGGAAGTTTTCGAAGTCGGAAGTCGGAAGGCTATAAGCCGCCGCTGCACGCCAACCAAAAAAGAGGTTGCTACCTTTAATTGCCAGCTCAAAAACAATATTTCACAAAATACTGGTAGTCAATAGCTTAAGAAAAAGGTAGTTTGAAGTGGGAAGTTTTAGACCGTGTAAAGGTGTAAGCGTGTAAAAGTGTAAACGGTGGGCGGGAACAGCGTCAGGCGTATCGAAGTGGGAAGTGGCTCGAAATCGGAAGTCGGAGGTGGGAGGTCGGA
>Ga0208544_10000651_pt1 | contig 26121 bp, 26 predicted proteins | sample DEB08_DNA_9_FD_184526 | JGI IMG/M metagenome (GOLD analysis project Ga0208544, IMG submission 184526) | Aqueous microbial communities from the Delaware River and Bay under freshwater to marine salinity gradient to study organic matter... | ecosystem: Environmental > Aquatic > Marine > Coastal ... | reverse complement strand
ACGAAGGAGAAACCTAACCCAAAACACCGAATGACACGCCAACCCCAGCGGCCTCAAACCCGGCCAAGGGGGTTGTCGCTCCCGGACAAGGTGGTTGACGCGCTACATGCTGGACCTTGAGAGCTTTTTTGATGACTTGGACGCTTTTGTCGACCGTTTTGGTGCCAGCAGAAAAGTCATCCTTCTCGGGCATAGTTGGGGAGCCATGATGGCTTCGGGTTATGTGGGTATGCATCCGGAAAAGATCGACAAGATCGTCATGATCGAGCCAGGGATTTTGAGGCCGGATTTGTCCCAACCATTCTTTGATTCACAATCAGGCCCGACTTGGGACATCTATCTTGATCTTGGCCGCATTTGGCTGAATTCGTGGCGTGTGGACATTCGGAAAGACAAATATGCGCGCGAAGACTACATTCTAAGCCACGCGTATTCACTCATGCCCGGTGAAGGTGTCCATTGCGGAAACGTCATACCAGAGGAATTTGAAGGCTGGCGTGCGAGCAGAAGAACCTTGGACGAAACCGTGATTGCCTATGTGAATGACACTGAACTACTGAAGCAACTGGATTTCATTTCTGACGCTCACAAGTTTGGCGGAAAAACTCTTATCATTGGCACAACCTGTAACACCATTTACGGCTCCAAGTACCAAGAACGACACCTGCCATTCTATCAAGATGCGAGGCTGGAAACGATCGATGACTCAGGTCACTTTGTCTTTTACGATCAGCCGGAAGTTTCGATAAGAATCATTCGGGATTTTCTAAGTAATTGACCCCAAAATTCGAGGGTTGGACGCTTCTTGATTCAGGGTCACCAAGTGAAAATTCAGGCCCATGTTTGAACCGCATTGCTCTGCTAGTTCGGTACTGCTTGGTCGTCCAAGCGGCTGACGCACAGTTTCTTTCCTCTTTCAATTGAACCGCGGCATTGTCCGCAACTCGGTCATAGACCCCTCGGACCTCGCTGCGGTCGCGACCAATGTCGGCTTTTCTGGCTGCATTGCAGCGTAACTCTTGGATCGATTGGGGCTGTCGATTTGCTGCACAAGCGAAGGACGCGATTTCAGTCCGGCCCATTATTGCTGTGCGTTTTACACCCATGCGGCTTTGCTTTCTCCGCCCATATTCTTGATGGAAGGCAGCACCTTCTGTCCGTCCCGGCGCACCCCGATGGCCGCCAGAACCGAGATGTTCGTAGCCTTTCGATCCAACCGGGTCTTAATAACGGTGCCCGCCAAAATCAGACGGACGATGTCTTCGTCGGCCAAGTCTCACGCCACCCAAGCGTCCCAGTCGACCTTTACCTTGCGCCAGGCGCGGCTGATTACGTCCTTGCTCACCGCGCCCCGGAATAGCCCATACAGCGCCCGCTTCACGCGCCGCGTGTTGGTCCCGGCCAAATAGACCGAGGCAATGAGCGCCTCGGCTTTCTTGGTTAGGCGCTGGTAACGCGGCAGCGCCTTTGATCGCCATTCCGTGGCCTTGCCGGCTTCATCGACAGCCCGGGCGCGCGGCACGCTTATCGTCTCGGTCCCAAACGTACCGATCAACTGGCGCTCTCGATGACCATGCCGATAGCCTTTGGGCTTGTCCGTGCCGCGGTCATAGCGGCAGCGCCCCAGAAACGCCTCCAGTTCCTCTTCGAAAACGGCCTCGATCGTGGCGCGGATATTTTGCCGCAGGCGATCCTCGATCGGATCGTAGCCGGCTTCATTGGCCAGTAGCGAAAGCGCAGCGGTGTCGTTATTATTCGTCATAGCGTGATCTCCCTGGCGGTTGCTGCCGCCGGTTGGGTGGGTTCAAGTCACCCAGAGATTACGCAACCCTCAAATTTCTACCACCTTCGCGACACTACCTTATGAGTGCAAAAGAATGTCTCGCCTGCATGATGCCAGAACGCATTCATTGTTCACACTGAGCAATAAGACGGGTCACTGAGACCCGCTGCACCAACTCAATTGTCTTAAATCAATGACTTTTTGCACCGCTCCCGTGACAACGGAACGGAGCGGTCAGTAGGTTTTGGCGATGTACGAATTCTTTTTTTGCACATGGTCGAACCTCAGCATCATCCAAGGCAAGCCCTTTGTGCGACTGCGTGAGAAGTGAACTTAACCAAGGCCTAATAATGCTCGATTGCCATAAGAAATCATTGTTGGATGTGTTTCGACAGCTAAATAGCTCCGCTGATGGCCTAACTACCGCCGAAGCAAAATCACGGATTGCCAAGCATGGACCAAATGAACTGAAGGTCGGGAAAGACACGCCGGAAATCTTGAAATTCCTGCTCCAGTTCAAGAACTTCTTTGCCCTTTTGCTGATTATTGGTGGCGCGTTGGCGATGACAGCCGAACGTCTCGATCCAGGTCAGGGGAATCTATACATCGCGATAGCGCTAATTGGTGTGGTGCTGCTGAATGCCGGATTTACCTATTTTCAGGAACATCAGAGCGAACGGATCATGGACAGCTTTAAAAAAATGCTGCCGTCTGAGATCACCGCTCTTCGCGACGGGAAACCGTGCGAGGTGCCGGTCGCTGAGCTTGTACCCGGAGATTTGGTTTCCCTGCGCGAAGGCGACCGTGTGCCCGCCGATGGGCGATTGATCGTCGCTAAAGAGCTGAAAATCGACAACTCTTCTCTTACCGGCGAAAGTGAACCGCAATTGCTCGATGAGGGGAAGTCGTCAGACGCGTTGCTGGAAAGCCCGAACATGGTGTTCTCTGGCTCATTGGTTCAAAGCGGCGAAGGCAGTTTCGTTTTGTGCGAGACCGGCATGAATACCCAGATCGGCAACATCGTGGCGCTGACCAAGGCAAGCAGTGCCACCGAAACGCCCATTCACAAAGAGCTGAAGTATTTCATAAAAGTGATCAGCTTCATCGCAATCTTTCTCGGAGTGACATTCTTCGCCGTCTCCGTCGCGATTGGCAACAGCATTATCGGGAGCCTCATTTTTTCGATCGGAATCATTGTCGCCAATGTTCCTGAAGGTCTACTCCCCACGGTCACTCTTAGCTTAACGATGGCCAGCCGTCGAATGGCTCAAAAGAACGCGCTAATAAAAAATCTTGAAAGTGTTGAGACGCTTGGGTCGACAACCGTCATCTGTACCGACAAGACCGGAACACTGACACAGAACCGGCTGGGCGTTAACACGATCGTGGTTGGCGGAGAACCTTACGAAGTCAGCAATGACCTTATCAAAGGCGCTCCCGCTTTTGACCAGCTTCTTGCGATCATGTGCATCTGCAACAACGCGTACCTAACAGGGCAAAACAGCTTCGCTGGTGATGCAACCGAAGGGGCTCTGCTGCTTTATGCGCGCGATCACGTAGATATTGATGCCTTGCGCAATGTTGCAGAGATCTCGGAACAGCCGTTCAACTCCATCACAAAAAGGATGATACTTGTTGCCGACCCGGGATCTGGGCCGCAGGCCTATCTGAAGGGCGCTCCGGAAGTTGTTCTCGGCATGTGCGACCGCATTGCTCTGGATGGCACCGAATACCCCCTGACCGATGAACGCCGTGCGGCGGTGATCCAGACATATCGCGAACTGGCTGGCCGCGGGGAGCGTGGGCTCGCGTTTGCCGCCAGAGAATGCGTCCGAAACGACGTGCCCGAAGACGGATATGTGTTTTATGGCATGACCGGCATGATTGACCCGCCGCGACCTGAGGTGCCTGACGCCCTCGAGAAGTGTCGCTCGGCGGGTATCAGAGTTATCATGCTGACTGGAGATTATGGCCTGACTGCAAAGACAATTGCTCACCAAATCGGGCTTATCGGCGCACATGGGCGCGTCGTTCAGGGCGATGAGCTTTCTTCCATGAGCGATGCAGATTTGCAGGCATTGCTGCGCGAGGAACCAGAAATCCTGTTTGCGCGGATTGCCCCGGCACAAAAGATGCAAGTGGTTCAGGCACTTCAGGCAAACGAGGAGATCGTCACTGTCACCGGGGACGGCGTAAACGATGCTCCTGCTTTGAAGAACGCTGACATGGGTGTGGCGATGGGCGTAATGGGCACCGATGTGGCCAAAGAAGCCAGCAACATGGTCTTGATGGATGACAATTTCGCCACCATCGTTGCAGCAGTCGAAGAAGGCCGAACCATCTTTGACAACATCAAGAAGTTCATCGCCTATATCCTGACCTCCAATATTCCGGAGATTTTGCCGTTTATCGCTTTTGTACTGTTGGATATCCCCTTACCGCTAACGGTCATCCTGATCCTCTCCATTGATTTAGTAACAGATATCTTGCCCGCATTGGGATTAGGTGCTGAAGGACCGGAAACCGATGTTATGAAGCGAAAACCGCGACCTAGAGGGGAACGTCTACTCAGCCGCAACCTACTTTTTATGAGCTACGGGATCGTCGGAATGCTGCAAGCGGCGGCAGGTTTTTTTACCTATTTCGTCATTCTGTACAATGGAGGCTGGGAATGGGGCCAGGATTTGGCCAGTACAGATCCGCTCTATCGCACTGCAATTACGGGTTTCTTTGCGTCGATAATCATATGCCAGGTGGCTGATGTCATTATCTGCCGCACCCGAACTCAGAGTTTGCTAACCGTTGGCTTTTGGTCAAACAGACTTGTTCTGTTTGGCATTGGATTTGAACTGCTGTTTCTCGCCTGCATCAGCTACCTGCCAGCCTTCAACCAATTCTTCGGAACCGCGCCGCTTGAAGGCTGGCATTTGCTTTTGTCAGTTCCATTCGCCCTGACCATACTAATCGGTGACGAAATTCGCCGCATCTATGTCCGTCGGGGCAATCCGTTCGTGTTGCGATGGTTGACGTGGTAGGGTTGTTTGCTCAAAAATCAGACGCCCGTATTGCGCGAGCAATCCGACAGCGGGGAAGCTCACTGCATCGGCGCGGAACTACAGGAAATGCTGCATTAAATTGAGACTACTACGTTAGCGAAGCGCAAAAGGACAAGTTCATTTGGCAGCGCTTTAGGGTCTGAAACGTTAGTAATGCCCGGCGGCAATTCTCCCAACTTCTCGAGACTACTCCTTTGAATTTATCTGACGTCAGTAGCAGTGGGACAGTTTAGGGTGCTTTGATAAGAGAGGGTCTCTGGCTCGGTGCAGTCATTCGCCGCGACACGCTTGAATGGATGGTATCGGCCGGAAACGGACCTTCTGCTCGCCCAGTGCCGGTGACTGCTTTGTCGGGCACTGCAGACATTGAGGGCGAGGACAACAGAACGAAGATACGGTCATCCGATTGTGCCGAACGTGGCTTCTGCAAAAAATGCGGGTCAAATCTATTTTGTCACATCATTGATAGCAACGAATTCCAAATAGCCGCCGGACTTCTTGTTGATCAGTCAGATTTGCGCCTGTCCCTGCAAGTTTTCACCGATAGGAAGCCGCCCTTCTATACATTGGCCGACAAGCATAAACCATGACTGCCGCAGAGGTCTATGCTGAATACGCTCCACCGTCGGATTGATTTCGCAACGGCAGCTTTGGTCCGCACAGCAGTCATTGGCACTTCCTGCAGCGAACGGCGGCTCTGGAGCCCATCTGCAATAATGCTGTATCGCAGCGAATGACAACTTTTGCGTACCCAGTCCGAAAGAAGCCGCCCAATTGGGAACCCTTCAAACTGTACTGAGGCACCTTGCCAAACGCATGAGTTGTTCTTACTTTGTTCCAACACTTAGATCAGGAGATCACCGTGACAGAAGAGCTCGAAACCGCCCCGAAAGTTCACTATATCTGCCAAACATATGTGGAAACGAAAGGTATGCAGGCTAATTTGCAGGTTGATAAGCTATTTCAGTATACCACGGCTGATCAGGCGCAGGAGCGCGCGACGCGGGAATGTCGTTCTGAAAATTGCGCTGGTGCTGATGCCTATATGATTGTCGAGGACCCAAATTCTGGTGAAGTTGGGCCGCCGACATTTTTGGTTAGGCATGGAACCGTTCCCGAAACGGATGACTTCTAGACCTTAGCTGGCCTGTGCATAGACGTGGGACTGCGCCATAACCATTTGCTTTATTTTTGTTGATGACGTTCGCGGATTGTAACGCACTTGCGCGATTTTTTTGCCCATTCGTTTGATGTAGGCATCCACATCAAGGTTGTGCGATTTCCCTCCCCAATCTTCGCCAATCACAAATATATCTGCGTTGACCGCGATGCAGCCCGACACATATTCAAGTTCATGGTAGGGGCGGACGATGTCGACGCAGCTTAACGCTTGCAACATTTCCACCCGCTGATCCAAAGGAACGATTGGGATATTCGGTTTGTAGAGGTTCACGACCTCATCTGAAGCAACGCCAACCGCAAGGACATCTCCCAAGGTTTTGCAATGCTTCAGCAAGGCAAGATGGCCGACATGAAGTAAATCGAAAGTGCCAACTGTATATACGATCATAGTTCGCTTTATCCTTTGACCTACCCACAAACAGTGCTAGTCAGCGGCATCTGATTGCACGCCAACGGAAATATTGTTCAGTTATTTCAAACAATTAAGTTGATGAGGCCCGGACTTTTTTAAGTCTGTAATCAACAAGTGTTTTGAAAACGACACGTTTCAAATGCACACAAAATGGGAAGCTGAGATTGCCTGTCAAACTTTGACTAGCGGCCTCACCCACTAACCCAAAGGATCAGCGATGACAACCGAAAACACCCCAGAGAACCCGACAAGGCCGATCCTGTCGTATATCAAGGACCTGCCCAATATCTGTTCTTTGGCTGGTCTGGGTTGCACGCTGCTTGCTATTTATTTTCTGATCGTCGGTCTTTATCCCGCCGCGATGATCGGCATGATCTGGGCGGTCGCATTTGATTGGGCTGATGGGCTTATCGCACGCCGGATGACCGGGCGCACAGGTGCTGATCGCAAATTTGGGGGCCAGCTTGACCTGTTGATTGATATTGTCAGCTACGCCGTCACCCCCGCGATTTTGGTATTGAGTTATGCCGACTTTCACCCGGCTTTTTTGCCGGCCGTTTTTGTTATGTTGGTTTTTGGCGCGATCCGGTTGAGCTACTTTAGCACTTTTGGACTGACAGATGATTCAAAATATACTGGGTTAGCCATTGATAATAATAGCATTATCCTTGTCTTTGTTTTCATGTTCGCTGGGTATTTTGACCGATCCGTGTTTGCCATCATTCTGGCAGTCACTGGCCTGTGCCTTGCGGTCTTAAACGTTTCTCAGATCAAGACGCCGAAGCTGTCGGGTAAACCTATCAACGTTGTTCTACTTGCGATCTACACGCTGACAGTGTCCATGATTTACGGTTGGAGTCTTTTGTAACTTTGGTCTGAAGCAGAAGGTATTTGCCCGGACAATCGGCAACTGGGTAGAGCAGCAAGCCCAATGCAGACATAACCAAAATCTACTGTTTGCGTCTGCAGCATCTCAGTCTTCGCGTGGGTTGATAAATCCATACCGCAACGCAGCAGAAAAAGCGGACATCGGTGCAAGCCGCAGCAAAATCAACAGGGGCTATGAACGGGTTTCGGACAGACCGGCCTTGTGCAAGCGCAGCTATTGCTCATGTAGCAAACGTTCGCACTCGCGGCGTCGCTTTTTTGGCAATGCACCATTTCTCACCGAACCGGCCGTTCAAATGCGCCGATCCGGGCAATTCTCAAACTGATCTTTCGCTGCGGTCTCTTCCAACAATCGAGACGCGGACAATGTGACCATTCTGCATAGCCCCTAAAATCTACTTGCCCGACTTCAACAACACTTCAAACGGGGTGGCCTTGTTTTGAAAGGCCGCAACAATTTCTGCGAGTGCGGATGCCGCGATTGAGGATGCATCACGCAAGGAAGGTACCAACCCTATGGGGCCGTTCAATCGCTCCAAAGACACCTCATTGACTCCCATTTGGCGAAGCGTTTCACAGCGCATATCATGGGTGCGGCGGCTTCCGAGACTTCCGATGAAATGCGCAGGGGTTTCGATTGCTGCGCGCAGCAAGCTCGGTTCCCAGTCGTGATCGTGAAACAGGGTCAGGAACGCAGTATGCGAATCCAGCATGTCCAGCATGGGGGCCGCATTTGGGGTGGTCAGATGAATTGATGCAGCGCTGGACAGATGCCCAATCGCAGCAAGGTCTTCGGCATCTGGTGAAAGGAGCCTCACATCAAAGCCCATCGCGTGCCCAACCTGGGCCATATGTCGAAAGATCGCTCCACGTCCCGCCAGGACCAAACGATGGCGCGGTGCGTAGGTGAAACGCTTTGAGAGTGCTTCATCGTCGCTGTGAAAGGACAAGGTGACAGGCTGACGCGCGGCGAACTGCGCCTCCGCCTGCAGGATCGCATCTGTATCAGGTGCCGGATCAATCAAGACCATCAATGCCCCGCCGCAAGGTAGTTTGAGGTCGCCAAAGCGTGACCCATCCCCATATCGGATCAGCTTCTTTTGCTTGGATTGCAGTGCCTCTTGAGCGTGAAGCTGAATGTCGCGGTCGATACATCCATTCGACAAATAACCCGTCATTGCGCCGGATTGTTCCACCAAAGCAAGCGAGCCGACCTCGCGGGCGGCTCCTCCCTTAATCGCCATTGAGGTGATCAACACAAAGGGTTGGGCCGCTCGTGTCAGAGCGGCCGCTTTGGCGATAATGTCCGACGCGTGTTCGGCGTAGGTGAGGGCGTTAGGCGGCGACGTCTTCATTGAGCACATTGGCGAAGGACTTAAAGAAATTGGCGGCCAGCTTTTTGGCCGTGCTTTGGATCAATCGGCTGCCCAATTGGACCAGCTTGCCACCGATCTCAGCCTTGGCTTCGTATCGCAAAATGGTTTTGTCTGGACCATCCGCGGTCAGTGTCACGTCCGCGCCGCCTTTGGCGTGGCCCGCAGCGCCACCATTACCTTGTCCGGTAAGCGAGAAGGCATCAGGCGCACCAGCCGTATCAAGTTGAACGTTGCCGCTAAACTTGGCTTTCACAGGGCCGATCTTCAAAACGACCTTCGCCTCCAGCTCTGTGTCAGAATGCTTGATCAGCTCCTCGCAACCTGGGATGCATTGCTGCAATATCGCAGGGTCATTCAGCGCGGCATAGACGCGTTCTTTCGGGGCATTGATGATGATTTCGTCGGCAAGTTCCATGTGGGTGTCCTTCTTAGCAACCGGGGAATTTGATGGCGGCCAACTGGTCGGCCTGTTCGGGTGTTAGGGCCAGCTTACGACGCCAATGAGCGGCGATCCGATTCAGCGTTTTCATACGGGTTCCTTCACGATGGCGGCTAAAGCGTCGTATGCTTCGGGCGTGTCGATATCTGCATAGAAACCGGGAGCGGCGAGCGCATGAAACTGAACCTGTTCGGGATTTTCGCGGGTGAATTTTTTGCAACCGGGCGATCTGGGGTCCGCCAAAATCTGCACGCGCAGTGCTGTGGGCACAACAATTGGATTGCCGCGCTGGTCGCCCAACTTCGGAATAGAGATCCGCCCGACATCGGCTTGGTTATGGGCAAGCAGCAACGCGGAGACATCAGCAGCAGACAACAGCGGTTGATCGCCAAGGCCAATCAAGATCGCCTTCGCGTCCCCAGCGCCGCGCAAACCGCAGGCCACAGATGTCGGCTGGCCTTGCGCATAATCAGCGTTAAAGACCGTCACAGCAGCGCTGCCTTCAAGTCCGGCCTCTACCACGTCGGCTTCATGCCCCGTCACAACCAGAACCGGACCATCAATTGCTGCTGAGTAGACATTCACCATATGGCGGATCATCGGCACGCCACTGATAGGCAGGAGCAGTTTGTTGCGAACACCCATCCGGCGCGACAGTCCAGCGGCCAATATGATCGCTGTGACATCATGCATTGGTTTGCGTCACGGCGGCGCGTCGGACCTGTACCAATTGCGCGAGGATCGACAGTGCGATTTCCTCTGGCGTCACGGCCCCCAGATCTAGCCCAGCGGGGGCATTTACGCTTTCAATCGCGGATTTATCAAAGCCCGCGCTAGCCAGCTTTTCAGCAAGAGTCGCATATTTCCGGTGGCTTCCAACGAAGGCCACATAGTCAGCCTTGGCAGCCAAAGCCACTTTCAATGCATCCAAGTCGCCCTGTCCTTGGGTCGCGATCACGATAAAGCTTCGCCGGATTGGCCTGTCTTCCTGAGGCACAGAGGCCACGGACCACGAAAATTGGGGAGCGAGCGCGCCCAGGGCTTGTGCTACAGGGGACGTCCCCATGATCACCAGTTGCGGCGTCGGCAGGCAAGGTTCGATGAAGATGTCGACCGTGCCACGAGACGGGCAACCGTTACGGGCAAACGTGGTGCCGTCCAATTGATCCCCTGCAGCCACGCCTTTTTCAGCCAGTAAATCTTCGGGTGCGACAGACACGAGTTGCGGGGTGCCATCCTGTAACGCCTGCATCGCGGCACGCTTTACGGCACCTCGGGTGCAACCGCCGCCCAACCAACCGTTCAGTATTGTCCCATCCGCACTAAGCAACGCCTTCGCGCCGGGTTTGGCTGCGGTAGATCCAGCAGTACGCACGATGGTCGCAAAGGCAAAAGGTTCGCCCCCGTCCCGCAGCGCTTGCGCGGCTTCGGCCAATGCGTCTGAGAGGACTTCGGCTGGGGTCATAGCGCGGCCAGCTCTGCTTCAAGTGCGGCCAGATCGCCCAACGTACTGGCCGCAGCGAACAGGTCCAAATGGGGTAAGGCCGCAGCCATACCATCTGCGACCGGAGCGTAGTCTTTCCAACCTTTCAAAGGGTTCATCCAGATCACCTTGCAGCCACGTTTCTTGAGTTTCGCAAGTGCGTCCGCAATCATTGCCGGGTCTTCCGTGTCGTAGCCATCCGATAGGATCAGCACGACGCTGCGCCCATCGACAAAGCGTTTGGCATAGGTGTCAGCAAAGCGCATCAAAGACTGCCCGATCTTGGATCCCCCGCCAAAGCCATCGGCCATTAATGACATTCGACCAATGGCGCGCATTGTATTCTTGTCGCGCAAAGCCTCGGTGATGCGCACAAGGCGAGTGTGAAAAAGATAAGCGTCAGCAGCAGTATCAGCGCGCATCAAACCCGCCAGGAAGGACAGAAACACCTGCGCATAAACCGACATAGAGCCCGATACATCGCAAAGCGCCACTATCTTGGGGGTCCGGTCCGGGCGCTTCTTGCGCAGCAAGCGGAGAGGTTCGCCACCGGTGGCCAAGCTCTGCCGGATCGTCTTGCGAAAATGCAGGCGGTCGCCCTTGCGCGCGGTAATCCGGCGGCGCGAACGTTTGTCGCGCAATGCGGCCCCCAATCGGCGGGCGACCTCTTCAGCTTGGGCAATTTCTTCAGGGCGGATCATCTCGCGCAGGTCTTTTTGGGCAAGGTTGGGTTGGTCTGTCGCAATCAGTTTGCCGGTCCCATCACTGTCCGCTTCACCGCCTTGATCGTCGGGCGCGGTGCTGGAACCAGAGGCCCCGACATCTTCACCCTTGGCGTCGCGCGACGAATGGACGTTGTCGCTTGTTGGGCTGGATTGGGTCGGGACGATTTTCGCTTTTACCCGTCCCATGTCCATCCAATAGCTGTTGAAAAGATCATCGAACCGCTCGGATTCTTCGCGGCACCCCGTGCAAACCGCCCGCAACGCGCGGCGGCTGTCATCGGGGCGGATAGCATCAACTTCGCTAAGGGCAGCGAGGGCCAGATCAGCCTCGGCCACGCCAAGACGTAAGCCGTTCTCGCGCAGATGTGCGATGAAACCAGCAACCCGCGCTGCTGGCCCCGGATCGCGGCCTGCGAATTTCGTCACACGGCTCATGCGGCTTTGCCTGCTATACGGCCCGCGATCTCGATGGTGATCTGGGCTTGATCACTTTGGGTTTTCAGCAGGGTCGTGAGTGTGGCTTGCAAAACAGCGGGGTTTTCTGTGAGATCGGCGATGCCCAGACCCATCAATGCAGCTGCAAAATCCAGCATTTCTGCGATGCCGGGGGTCTTTTCGAGTTCTTCTTCGCGCAACTTCTGCACAAATCCAACGATCTGTTCACCAAGCCGCGCCTCAACCTCGGGGCAGCGAGCTTTGAGAATTGCCAGTTCTGTTGCCCGGTCGGGGTATTCTACATAGGTATAAAGACAGCGGCGGCGCAGCGCGTCTGAAAGGTCGCGAGTCCCGTTTGATGTTAAGATCACAATCGGCCGTGTGGTCGCCCTGATCGTACCCAGTTCGGGGATCGAGATCTGAAAGTCGGACAAGATTTCCAGCAAATAGGCTTCGAATTCTTCATCAGCACGGTCGATTTCATCAATCAACAGCACCGGGGCAACATCTTGCGTGATCGCAGCCAACAATGGCCGTTCAAGCAGAAAGTCCCGTGAAAAGATGCGGTCTTCGACAGCTTTGCCTGTCTCTCCATCTTCGGCAGCGGCCCGAATGCTCAGAAGCTGGCGTTGATAGTTCCATTCATAAATGGCTTGGGCGGCATCCAGCCCCTCATAGCATTGCAGGCGCAAAAGCTTGGTGTCTTTGACCACCGACAATGTGCGCGCGATCTCGGTCTTTCCGACGCCAGCGGCCCCTTCCAGCAGCAAGGGGCGCCCAAGTGATAGCGCCAATTGTAGGGCAACAGCCAAGTCATCAGAGGCCACATAGCCCTCGCCCGCAAGCGCAGATTTCAAGTCAGTCCAAGTCATGATGTTCCCCGTAAGGTGGGCAATATTGCCCACCTTACCTGTTGCTTTAGTCGTGCATGCCAAGCTTGCTGGCCATCTGCCAAATCCGCCAGTGATCATGGGGCATATTGGTGTGCTTGTTGCCAAACGGGCGGAACGCATCCTGCACCGCGTTTGAAAAACAAGGCACACCGCCCACATGCGGGCTCTCGCCCACGCCCTTGGCCCCAATCGGGTGATGCGGGCTTGGGGTCACGGTGAAGTCGGTCTCGTAATTCGGAACTTCCCATGCGGTTGGCAGGAAGAAGTCCATCAGCGTGCCAGTCTTGACGTTACCCTGCTTGTCATAGGCAATCTCTTGCCCCAAGGCGACGGCCAGCGCTTCGGTCAGACCGCCATGCACTTGGCCTTCGATGATCATCGGGTTGATCCGTGTGCCGCAGTCATCCAGCGCATAGAAGCGGCGGATGTCGGTGACGCCGGTGTCCACATCGATGTCCATGACGCAGACGTAAGCCCCGAACGGATAGGTCATGTTGGGCGGATCGTAGTAGCTGACCGCTTCCAGACCCGGCTCAAGTCCGGGGATCGCCTGATTGTAGGCAGCAAAGGCGATTTCCTTCATCGTCTTGAACTTTTCAGGTGCGCCTTTGACAACAAACCGATCCACATCGAATTCCACATCGTTGTCGTGAACTTCAAGCAGGTAAGCCGCAATCATTTGGGCCTTGGCCCGAATTTTACGACCAGCCATCGCAGTTGCCGCACCCGCAACGGGTGTGGACCGCGATCCATAGGTTCCCAAACCATAAGGCGCGGTGTCAGTATCTCCTTCCTCAATCGTGATGCTGTCCGCAGGCAGACCAATCTCGGACGCAAGGATTTGCGCGAATGTTGTCGCGTGACCTTGACCTTGAGAAATCGTGCCAAGACGCGCAATCGCAGAGCCTGTCGGGTGAATGCGGATTTCGCAGCTGTCGAACATGCCAAGGCCCAGAATGTCACAATTCTTGACCGGACCTGCGCCGACGATCTCGGTGAAGAACGACAGACCGATGCCCATGATCGAGCGGGTCTTGCCGGCTTTAAAGTCCGCGACACGTTGCGCTTGCTCAGCGCGCAGACCCGCATAATCGACAGTCTTGAGTGCCTTGTCCCAAGCGGTGTGATAATCACCAGAGTCGTATTCCCAGCCAAGCGCGGCTTTATAAGGGAACTGTTCTTTCTTGATGAAATTGATCCGGCGTAGTTCTGCCGCATCCATATTCAGCTCAATCGCCAGAACCTCGATCATCCGTTCGATCAGATACACCGCCTCGGTCACACGGAACGAACAGCGGTAGCTAACGCCACCGGGGGCCTTGTTGGTGTAGACACCGTCGACCTCAAGGAATGCGGTCGGGATGTCATAGGACCCGGTGCAGATGTTCATAAACCCAGCCGGGAACTTGGTCGGATCGGCGCAGGCGTCAAAACCGCCGTGGTCGGCAACTACGTTGCATTTCAGCGCAGTGATCTTACCCTCTTTGGTGGCCGAGATTTTGCCGGTCATATGATAATCACGCGCGAATGCGGTGGTCATCAGATTGTCCATGCGGTCTTCGATCCATTTGACAGGCTTGCCGGTCACGATAGAGGCCACCACAGAACAAACATAACCCGGATAGGCACCAACCTTGTTGCCAAAGCCGCCGCCAATATCAGGGCTGACGACACGGATGTTGTGCTCTTCAATGCCCGAGATCAGCGAGACCACGGTACGGATCGCGTGGGGCGCTTGGAACGTACCCCAAAGTGTTAGCTTGCCGTTGACCTTGTCCATGGAGGCCACACAGCCGCAGGTTTCCAGCGGGCATGGATGGGTGCGGTGGTAGTACATCTCTTGCTCGACCACGACATCGGCGTTGGCTAGAACTTCTTCGGTCGGCTCGCGGTCGCCAGCTTCCCAAGTAAAGATGTGGTTGTGATGTTTGCGCGGGCCGTGGGCGCCATCAGGCAAAGAGCCGTCTTCAGCCACCAAATCCTCGCGCAGAACCACGTCTGATTTCAGCGCTTCATGTGGGTTCACGAGGACGGGCAGTTCTTCATACTCGACCTCGACCGCCTCGATGCCGTCAGCGGCGGCGTAGCGATCTTCGGCAACGACAAAGGCGACTTCCTGACCTTGGAACAGCACTTTACCATCTGCAAGAACCATCTGCTTGTCGCCAGCCAGTGTGGGCATCCAGTGAAGACCAAGAGGGCGCAGATCGTCCGCCGTCAGAACGGCCAAAACGCCGGGGACCTTTAGAGCGGCTTCGCTGTTGACGCTCTTGATCCGAGCATGCGCATAGGGAGAGCGCACAAAATCGCCAAACAACATGCCGTCCAGCTTGATGTCATCAACATAGTTGCCCTTGCCTTGGGTAAAACGGGCATCTTCGACGCGCTTGCGCGAACAGCCCAAGCCTTTGAGATTATCGACGCGTTCTTCGCGGGTAACTTCGTCCTTCATTCTGCGACCTCCTTGGCTGCATTCATCTCAGCCGCGGCGGCCTGAATGGATTTCACAATGTTCTGATAGCCCGTGCAGCGGCAAAGGTTGCCCGCCATGCCAAAGCGGATTTCTTCCTCAGTCGGGTTCGGGGTTTCTTCCAACAGTTTGGTGGCACGGGTAATCATACCGGGGGTGCAATAGCCGCACTGCAACCCGTGGTGTTCTTTGAAGGCAGTCTGCAAAGGGTGCAGATCATCCGGGTTGCCGATCCCTTCAATTGTGGTGATTTCTGAACCTTCGGCCTGTACAGCGAACATGGTGCAGGATTTGACCGACTTGCCGTCTATGGTGACCGTGCAAGCCCCGCAGTGGGAGGTTTCACAGCCGATGTGTGGACCCGTGATATTCAGCCGCTCGCGCAGCGTATAAATCAAGAGCTCGCGTGGTTCGGCGAGGAATTCTTCCTCCTTGCCGTTCACCTTCAGTTTGACGTGCATCTTCTTTGACATGATGTTCCTCCCTATGCCCGCGACCAAGCGCGTGCGATGGCACGGCGCAGAATGATGCCCGCCACATGGTTCTTGAATGCGACAGGGCCGCGGTTGTCTTCGGTCGGGTCGATGTCGCCCAACATGGCCGTTACCGCAGCTTTCAGCGCGGCTTTGTCCACTGACGTGCCAACAAGTGCGGCACCTGCGTCTGCGGAAAAGACTGGCACGTCGCTCAGGTTTGTCATTGCGATAGAGGCGGACACACAAGTGCCACCCTCGCTGACAATCTGCACAGCCGCAGCAGCGGTCGCATAGTCGCCAATCTTGCGCTTCTGCTTTTCGTAAGCATAGCCGCCTTTGGGCATTGGGATTATGACAGCTGTCAGAACCTCGTCATCCTCGCGCGCTGTCGCATAGGCCCCCTCATAGAAATCACGCGCAGCAATCTGACGTTCGCCATCCGGGCCGACCACAGTAAAGATTGCGTTCAGACATTGCATCAAACCGGGCATATCATTGCCCGGATCGCCATTGGCGACGTTGCCACCGACAGTGCCCATGTAGCGCACCTGAGGGTCGGCAATTTGCAACGCTGCTTCGCGCAGAATCGGAGCTGCCTCTGCCAGACCCGCGTGATCAATGATTTTCGTTTGGGTCAATAGGGCACCGATCTTGATGCTGTCGCCGCTAATCTCGATGTCGGACATGCCGCCCACATCCTGCAGGTCGATCAGATGCGGCACATCGGCCATGCGCAACTTCATCATCGGGATCAGGCTGTGACCGCCAGCCATGACACGTGCATCGTCGCCATGCTTTTCAAGAAGTGACAGCACACCGGCCATGTCCTTGGGTCTATAATATTCAAATGCCGCTGGAATCATCGGCTACTCCTCCCTGAAAGCGATTGATTTGCTTAACGTGAAGTCTGCATGCGGCCGCATGCCGCAGCACTAAAAATTCAATGAAACACAGCTAATTTGCACGAAATGCACACATTCATGCACGAACTGCGCTCGGTCGTGCGGCCAGTGCATCCTGTATCGTCTTGAGCTTCGAACGACTCACAGGCGCGCGCGGCGTTTCAGCCCCATCAAAGATGCAGTGCCCCTTGTCCTTTGTGCGCTCGAAGCGGGCGATGCGACTAGGATTGACGAGATAGCTGCGGTGGGTCTGCAAGAATCCGACAGGCAACAGCCGGCTGGACGCTTGGGTCACCGGCCAAGCACAGAACAACCTCTCATTTGCGGTATAGACTTGGGTGTAGTGGCCATCCGCGCGGACAAACAGCACGTCGCTTGCACGGACAAAAACTTTATGGCCTTCCCGCTCGCACGGGACTTGCAGTTCAGCCGCTGTGGTGGAGGCAGGAAGGGGTGAGAGCGCAGCGCGGGGCGCGACAAGATAGGTCACACTCACCCAGAGGCAGGCCCCAAAGATGACGAAGCTGAAAAAGATAACACCTAAGGCGAGCGTTTCATTGCTCATGGAAGGTCCAAACTCAGCAAAATTTTGCTCTTCCACAAAATTGGTGCCAGCCATCGCAAGGAAATGCACAGAACAGACCGCAAAGGCAAAGCATAGCGTCCCAAGCACAATGTTGCGGTTGGTACGGCGCCCATAGGCGATCCAAAACGCCAAAATGCACAGGCCAATCGCAACGCTCGACGAAAAGAGAACGCCCGTCGTGGAGTAGACCGCACGACACATCTCGAGCCCCGCCATACCAATGTAATGCATCACCAAAATGCCAACACCGACGATGCCCCCTGCCAATGTAATAGTCGCAGGTTTTCGTTCGGCGAAGTGCATCAGGATCAGCGCCGCCCCAACAAGCAAGATCGCCAAAAGCGCAGAGACAAGGGTGATGGCCGCATCGTAATAGAACAGGATGGGCATTTGCAGCCCCAACATGGCGACGAAGTGCATCGACCAAATGCCCCCGCCAAGTGCGATGGCAGCCAGCGCCACCGATACTTTCTTTTGGAACATAGGTTTCTGCGCCAAGTCACGCGTCAGCGACAGGCCCGTGAACCCCGCCGCGAGTGCGACAATGCACGACATTGCGATCAAGAAGCTGCTTTGGTGGACGCTGAGAAATTCCATTGGCCGAATGATGCCCAAGACTTTTGCGATTTGCAAACGCTATGCGGTTCGCTTGATCGTCATTTTGATCGGAGAGTGGAGGGAGCCGAGGAGACATCGACAAAGCGTCGGGTCGATCTAAGTAGACATTTTATTCAGTCGAAAATTCATTCGGTTCTTTTTGCGAAAGCAGACATAGGGGTGATTGTATTGCATAGGTCAGTTAGGGCTCAAACCGCCTTGCGGCAGCGCAGCGGGTCGAGTTCAGACCGCGTTCCGAAAGCAGCCATTCCCGAAACGCAGATGTTTCACACATTTCAGCGGCCTGACCCGATCCTTGGACATTCGGCTGTGGAAAGCGGTCGTAAGACAAGCGGCGACGGAATGACCGCCTCGTGCCCGAAGCGGCCGGATTGAAATAGCGGCCTTCGCTCATCCAGCAGACTGGTAACCCTGGCCAAGCCAAGAAGTACGTTGCAGCGCAGCCGCAAAAGCGACCATTCGTTGTGAGCGCATCGAGTGTCGGGGAGCCGATGACCGAGTTGTGGACGAAACGGAGCTTGGATGAAATGTAGGCTTTGGGTCAAATCATGCGGCAAATGTGCAGTCGAGACTTTGGTCCTGTGCGGACTGGGTGACCGATTTCACTGCAATCAAGCCATCAACCTTGAATAGCAGCTGCAAAACTCGCGAAACTTTCAGCAATGAAATTTTTTCGATGAGGCCGGGCAGCGTCATGGTTGCCCGATCAAAAATGAACCTGTCTTCATATAATGGTCCTTTAGCGCCGCGACGGCCGATTCCGTCTGCCCGGCAAGGACGAGATCCTTCAGGCGGTCATGCTCGACCGAAACGTTTCTCGATTGGCTGGACTGGGTCCGCGCCTGGAAACGATAGCGGATGTTCAACTCGTAAAGCTTGTCGCAGTCAGCAATCAGGATAGGGGAGTCGCAGGCAGAGATCAGGCTTATGTGAAAGCGCTTGTGCGCTTCCTCCCATTCGCGGTTGATCGTCGCGTTCGCGCTGCCTCGCGACCGGGGCACACCTGTCATGCGGTGATGCGGTGATGCGCCACAAGAACACGCTCCTCCCAGTCCGCGCCACCGGCCGCCATCGAACGACGCAGCGCTTCTTCCTCAAGAAAGCAGCGATTGGTCAGGATGTCCTGAAACTCCTCCGGCGACGTGCCCGCAACGAAGAAGCCGCGCTTGTCGAAGCGTTCCACCAGACCTGCGCTTACCAGACTGTTCAGTGCCTCGCGGATGGGCGAGGTGCCGCAACCGTGGCGTTCCGTCAGAAGACGCAGGCGAAGCTGCTCACCGGGCCGCAACTCGGCATAGCTGCCGTTCGTTGCGCCCGCAGCGATTTTCATGCCCGTGATGTCCGAGTTGTCCCGCACACCGGGCATTGATGCAGGGCGCAGCGAATGGCTGCTTCGGAGCCCTTTGCAGTCTCGCGCGATCTGACGCGACCGAAGCCCGATATCGCGGTTTCGCCGCGATTTGCTTGACTGGCCATGCCAGCAAAGTGCAGTGTCAGCCGGGGGTAGGACTGATGGCATCACCGGCACCGGCAATACGCCGCTACTACAATCAGCTTCTGGACAGCAGCCGCTGGGATGATTTCAAAGTCCGTCCCGGCGATGTTGTGGTCGCGACAGCCTACAAGGCGGGCACCACCTGGACTCAGAACATCGCGCTGCACCTGATCTTCCAAGACCTCAAGGTACGCCACATCGGCGGCGTTTCGCCCTGGCTCGACAATGCGTTTCGCGAGCACGCCGAGCACCTCGCGATACTGGAGCCACAGGTGCATCGCCGCGTGATCAAGAGCCACATGTATTTCGATGGGCTGCCGATCTGGCCCCAGGCCAGATACATCCATGTCGGCCGCGATCCGCGCGATGTGTTCATGTCGCTCTGGAACTTTTATGCCAATTTCGGCGACGAGATGTTCGAGGCTTTCGCCAGAACCGCGGCAGGCCCCCTACCCAGGCCGCCCGCCGACATCTCGACCTTCTTCGACCTGTGGATCTCCCGCGGCGCGATCGAGGGCGAGACCGATGGATATCCATTCTGGTCATGTATGCGGCAGACCCAGACCTGGTGGCCCGAACGGCATCGGGACAACGTTCTGTTCCTGCACTACGCCGACATGAAGGCAGACCTCAGGGGCCAGATCGCGCGGATCGCCCGATATCTCGAGATCGAGGTCGCGGATGAGATGCTCGACCGGATCACCGAACTTTGCGACTTCTCCTCGATGAAGCGCGATGCGGAGGCGCTTGAAGGACATGAAAGCGGGCTCAAGGGCGGCGCCACCGTGTTCTACAACAAGGGGACGAACGGTCGGTGGCGCGATTTGCTGACACCGGGGCAGCTCGCGCGTTACGAGGAGGTGGCTTCGAATGTGCTGGAGCCGGCGGCGAAGCGCTGGCTGGAACAGGGCGGGCCGACCGACGGAGCGGCCTGAGATTGGCTATACTCGCTTGCGCGGTCTTCGCTCAGACTGACCGAGGACGAAACGGAGACGGCCAAGATGCCGGGTAAAGCTGCCCTTCGTCGACGCCGCAGAATCCTGCGCTTTGGGCTCGACCCTATCATCTGAGCGTTCTGCTCAGATGTCTCCAACGTCCCGCATGTGAGACATCAGGTTACCGCTCGGCGAACGACCGGTTCCGATCCGGCTCATCGAGCGCGGTTCTACCGACCGCTTACGGTAAGTTGAGCTGCGCTGCAGCGAGGCGCTCGTCGCCGGGTAGTCATCTGGACGATCGGAGATGCCGCGGGTGCATCAAGTCCCGCAAATCGGTCATCGCTGCATTTTTCGCCAGTGTCTGCTCTGGGTCGAAGCTGCCATTGACACTGGGGCCTGTTAATAGGTCCAGAGGCTAGGATATTTGCGTAACCGTTTGCATTACTTTGCGCAGAAGCTGGATACGTGGCGAGGGGCGCTGCCACAACAAGCCGATTTCACGGAATGGGGCTGGGTCGGGGAGAGGGAGGCTGCGGATGGCAACCCCCTCAGGGCGCGGTCCGATTCAGTCCGGCACAATTGATACTCCGAGACAACGACCGACCAGCACGGCGATGACATCAAGTGCATCCAGTTCGTACCGTACATCGGGAGTGATGCCTGCGTCAGACAGCCAGGTTTGTGGCGCACGCCCCCCCATTGCTGACGGTCGTAACGAATGAAGGGGCTATCGCCCAGTATCGCTCCTATATCTGTGCGGGTTTCATTGCTGGGAATGAGCAGTACTAATTTTTCTCGTCGCCAAGTCTGAAAATCCCATGCCTTGGGCAGATCGAATGACGGCTTGACGACTGCCGCAGCGTCCAAATGCCCAGCTATTGTACGGTCATAAAGGTCGCTCGACGTACCCGGTTCAAGGAATATGCGAAGATCGGCGTCACTGCGTGAGAAGCTCATTAGGACATCGGGCAAAATGCCGGAGAGAACGGTAGAGATCGCGCCGATGCGAAGACTGCCTGCTATCGTCTGGCCGGTCACAGCTGCGCGTAGGCTGCGGTGTGCCGCCAACACCCCTTCGGCACGCGCGAGCACCGCATGGCCAGCCTCGGTTGGGCGCACTGTGCGTCCGGAGCGGGCCACTAGATCAGCACCGATTTCATCTTCCAACGCTCGGGTGCGCTGTGCCACAGCCGTCGCAGTCAAATTCAGATGTTGAGCCGCCGCGGCCAGCGAGCCGCGTTGTGCCACAGCGACCAGCGTTTCCAGGTTTCGTGTGTACGAAACAAACTATTCCTTCGCATAGAACGAAGGATACGGAACTATTCTTTGCGTCACCAGAGCGATATCGTCGCTGCGAACAACATGAACAAGGGAACAAGCAATGGACTTGGGTCTTTCGAACGCTCTGCGCAGCACGCTTGTCGGATGGGCAAAGATCTTAGCCGATGAAGTGGGTGAGGACGCCATTACCTCCAATATCGTGTTGCCGGACCGGGTCGCCACGAAGCGGATCACCTTCCTCGACGAAAAGAAGGCCGCGCGCGAAGGCCGTAGTGTTGAGGAAGGCCGCGCAGAGAGCCTCGCTGCGATCCCTGCCGGGCGCTACGGCGATCCCGAAGAATATGCCGATGTCGCGGCAGTCTTGGCCAGCACACGCGCCTCGAACATTACCGGCAGCATGATCCGCGGTGATGGCGGATATATTTCAAACGTTTGATAGCAAGGAAAATTGATATGACACTTTCGATCGAAGCCAAGGCCACACTTGAAAAAGTAACCACTGCGACCTTGACAACCATCTTGTTGAAAAAGGGTTTGCGCAATGTCTGGATACGCGGTGCCATGCCGCTGCGCGCTGACCAGTCGCGGCTGGTTGGTACAGCGTTTACGCTTCGCTTTGTCCCCGCGCGCGAGGACCTGGCGACCCCGGCGTCATGGGCCAGCCCGATCTCGACCCGTGCTGCGATCGAGGAAATGCCTGAAGGGTGCATCGCCGTTATTGACGCGATGGGGATCACCGACGCTGGCGTGTTCGGCGACATCCTTTGCGCCCGCATGAAGAAACGTAATGTCACCGCGATGATCACCGATGGTGCCGTACGCGACCTTGGTGGTGTGCTCGATACCGATCTACCGGTTTGGTGCAAGGGGGCGGCCGCACCTCCGTCGGTCGCGGGCCTGACATTTGTTGGCTGGAATGAGACCGTAGGCTGTGGTGGCGTCGCAGTTATACCCGGTGACATTGTCGTTGCCGACAGCGACGGGGCCGTGGTAATTCCGCAAGCTTTGTTGGACGAGGTCGTCGCCGAGTCGCCCGCGCAAGAAAAGCTAGAGGGATGGATCATTGGAGAAGTCGAACGTGGTGAGAAACTGCCCGGCCTCTATCCGATGAACGAAGAAACCAGGGTTCGCTACGAGACATGGCTAGCTGACAACCAAAGTTGAAATCTCATCGGTCGCTGGCGTCAGCACCCATGGGTCCAAGTTGGGGGATTTGAGATGGCAGTGTTGCTGGCTCACATAGCCAAGTCAGACCGCATTCATTGCTGGACAAAAAAACGCCCGCAGACGCGCGTTGAGCTCTTGTGAAAACTGGGGCTTCGAGCACGACGCGCATACCAAAAACGAAATCGAGGAACCTAAAGTCCACATTAATGTGATCGCTGAAAACGTCCTCGTTTCTGGTTAGGGTATTCTGGCAGATTTTCCGTGGCTGGGAGAGGAACGCAAACGCCTGAAACCATAGAAGTTCATCCGCCTGATGACCATTCACTCTGAGAAGACGCAGACATGATCATTGAACAACGCACTTACTCACTGAGAATTGGGCTGTGCCCAAGTATCTTGCGCTTTACGAGACACGGTTCTTGGTCGGGTGGTAAACAGTTTTTCAATTGATAACAGTGATTTGATGCCAGATCATTCATACGTGGGCTTATAAAATCTATGACGTACGCGAACAGTGTCGTAGCAAGCAGACCGCCGCATGTAGATAAAATCCCTGCGCGCTAGGTCGACGTTTTTCTTATATTTTTTGTTGGAAAAGACACTTGATGGGGAGGGAGATACCATTCTTGACCCCAACTGGCGGTTAGACGATCCTAAGACCCTTGACTGCAAAAAAAACTCGTCGGCCGTGGCCACTAGAACCCGATTACCAACTAAAGGTATGCGTAGATTTTGTATGCCGGAATGCAGCAGAAGCTCTTAATTAGGATACACTGAATGCCCGGACCCTTGAACGGAATACGGATCATCGACGCAACCACTATGATTTCAGGGCCTCTCGCCACGATGATCATGGCCGATCAGGGCGCCGAAGTGATAAAGATCGAGCATCCAAATGGCGGAGATCATAGCCGTCAGGTGGCTGGCAGGCGCGGCGGGTTTGCGGCCTCATTTCTCAACAATAATCGCAATAAGCGCTCGGTAACGTTGAACCTCAAGGATCCACGTGGCCTCGAAGCTGCGCTTCGACTTTGCGAGGGGGCCGACGTATTTGTCCAGAATTTTCGTCCCGGTGTTGCCGAGCGATTGGGTCTGGGCGAGCCAGCGATACGTGCCGTGCGCTCTGATATCATTTATGCTTCGATCGCAGGGTTCGGATTTGAAGGCGATTGGGCGGGCAAGCCTGTCTATGATCCGCTTGTTCAGGCGCTTTCGGGATTGGCGAGCGTTCAGGGCGGAGCAGACATTGCGCGGCCGCGCCTCGTGCGGACAATCCTGCCAGATAAAGTGACCGCAATTCAGGCGAGCCAGGCAATTACCGCTGCCCTGTTTGCAAGGACCCAAACAGGGCAAGGCAGTCATTTGACCCTGTCTATGCTGGACACAGTTGTGGCCTTCCTGTGGAGTTCTGATATGGCTGGATACACCTTCATTGGTGATGAGGCAGCCCCAGACGAAGGCGCTCAGGCTCAAAGCTTTGTTGAGCTGATTTATCAAACCAAGGATAGCTGGATGGCTGTTTCGGCCCACACCGATTCCACCTGGTCCGGCTTATCGGCCGCCGTGGGACGACCCGACTGGCTGAAAGACCCACGGTTTTCATCGGTCGCATTGCGAGAGATCAACAAGCCAGAGCGGCTTGCGCTGACACAAGAGGCTCTCTTGCAGGATACCACGGTGAACTGGATGACCCGGCTGACGGCAAAGGATGTGCCCTGCGCGCCTGTGCTGACCCGGGCGGAAATGTATAGCCATCCGCAGGTCACGGCCAACCACACCATCCTGGAATTGGACCACCCGCAAGCTGGACGCATCCGTCAGGCGCGCGCGCCCGCTCGGTTCTCAGCGAGCCCAGTTGCTCCGCCACGGCCGGCCCGCCGGCTTGGAGAAGATACGCGCGCTGTCCTGCACGAAGCAGGATACAGCGCCTATGATATCGACACCTTAATCAGGAGTGGTGTTGCGACAGATGTACAGGAGAGTATTGAGTGATAGACCTTTACTTCGCGCCGACACCGAACGGATGGAAAGCCTCCATCATGCTTGAGGAATGTGGGCTGGACTACGCACCAAAGCTTGTTCGGCTGTCCGAAGGCGAGCAATTTTCAGATAACTTTCTAAAAATCAGCCCGAACGCGAAGATCCCTGCCATCGTCGATTACTCACCCGCACCAGAATGGGGGAAATCACCGGTATCTGTATTCGAGTCTGCTGCGATATTGCTTTATCTGGCTGATAAAACGAAGCTCTTCGCCCCTTCCGCAAGCGACTTGCGGGCGCGCAAAGAGCTCATGGAATGGATGTTTTGGCAGGTTGGCAATCAGGGTCCGATGGGCGGACAACTTAGCCACTTTCGAAACTATGCCCCTGAGAATAACCGCGACTACGGCTTTAAGCGGTATCTTGGCGAATATGATCGCAACCTGGCGGTTCTGGAAAATCGACTGGAAAGTCAGGACTGGATACTGGCCGAATATTCAATCGCCGATATGCTGATCTTTCCATGGGCTTTCATCGCCAAACCTCTGGGCGCATCGCTTGAGGCCTTTCCGCGTGTTGCAGATTGGCGGGCACGGATCAAAGCCCGCCCCCCGGTGCAAAGGGCCATTGAGCTCTTTAAAAGCAAGCAAAACCGGGGCCAGCATCGCGCCGACAACAACAAGGTTCTGTTCAATCAAAGTTCGTCGGTTCTCCGGAGCAGTGCCCGGAAGTCCGACACGAATGAGCAGACCTGACTGCTTCAAGCTGTTTCTTTCGAGACGACCAAGGATTTTGTCACCGCCCTACCCACGTCAAGTTGATTTCCACTGATAGCGCCGCACTTTGTCATCGGTCAGTGGATCGCAGTATACGGCGGGGAGTAAACTGAGAAAAGATCTTCAGATGCAAATGCCGCTTTTAATTGAAGCAAGCGTACATAGCCCCAATGCTTTCCCTGGCGATCCAGCTCCTTATGCTGGAGCAGATAGTTTCACCTTTGTGCATCTTCGTATACGGGACGCGGAAGGCATAACGGGGCATGGGTTCACCGGTCGCTTCCTCGCCCGCGAAGTAGCTGGGTTTTTGAACAATACTGTCACTGAATCATGGCCGACGTTAGGGGAAGATCCGGTCGGTGACCTCATGGCACGGTTCAACCCGCGGGCCATGACTGGAGTTGTAATATCAGCGCTTTCAGCTCTCAACATCGCTCTGACAGACCTTCGGGCAAAGCGGTCTGGGGTTAGCGTTTCGACACTTCTGGGAGGCACCCGCACCAAGGCGCCTGTCCATGTAACCTGTGGTTTTTCAGCTTTGGATATTGATGCTTTGGTCGAGGCTTGCGGACGCGAGGTCGCGTCAGGCGCCAGAGGCGTGAAGGTTCTCGTCGCGGCCAAAGAGCGCGGCACTGCCGAGGATGTGGCACGACTCAAGGCGGTACGCGAGGCAATCGGCATGGACGCCGATCTGATAGCCGATGCAAATTGCGGAATGGATTTTGAGACGGCGAAGGAATTCATGTGCGCTGTGGCAGAT
>Ga0208544_10000649_pt1 | contig 26215 bp, 23 predicted proteins | sample DEB08_DNA_9_FD_184526 | JGI IMG/M metagenome (GOLD analysis project Ga0208544, IMG submission 184526) | Aqueous microbial communities from the Delaware River and Bay under freshwater to marine salinity gradient to study organic matter... | ecosystem: Environmental > Aquatic > Marine > Coastal ... | reverse complement strand
CTATGGCTTTTTCTTTCCACTTATTTGACGTAACTTTAGTTTGTCCTTTGGACGCTTTCCCTGTTTTTTCTGTTAGTTGCATAACTCAAAAATACGGGGATTTTTTTTTCCTCGTTTGCACAGCCTATGTCAATAACTATGAATTGGCATTTAAAACCAAAAAATATAGCGTTGATTTTTATGTACGCCGAACAACCGAAGCCATTAATGGTATTTATACTTTGGATGGTCAAATATCGTATTATCAAAAATTCAACGAAGGAATTCAGCAACAAATAGGTCTTTCTTATAATCGCTATGGGAACTTAACGAAGTGGTGGTATGTCAATGCCGTTGCAAGGGTTTTCAACGAAAATTCATCAATGAATTGGGTTCAGATAGTTTTGACCGAATCACGACCCGATTTAGGTTTACCAATAATTTTAAGTTATCTGAAACCATGAACCTTGATTTTTCTGGCACTTATCTTTCTAAATATGAAGATGCTTATTATATTCAAGATGCCTTTTTTCGATTAGATTTAATGTTACAAAAATCCTTTTTTAATAAAAGAGTATTGACTAGAATTTATATCAACGATGTCTTGAATACAATGAATTCGGGTTCTGTTCGACCTTTTGATAATTTCAGAACGGTTCGCAAAGAAAAGTGGAGAAGTCAGTATATTCGATTTTGGGCGAGCTATTCTTTTAATGGAAAGAATAAAATTAATAAGCGGAAGACTCAGAGTAAAAATGATGCTCGGCGAAGGCTTTAATAGTATACAGTCGGCAGTATTACAGTAGGCAGTAAGCAATATTTACTGTTTTATTCTAGTTCTTAGTAGGCTCTTCCGTTAATTCTATTTTTTCAAAATGAAAAGGCATGGACAAACTGCCTACTGCCTACTGTAATACTGCCTACTCCAACTCCATCATCAAATCACTATAAGACACCTCAATTAAATCGCTATTTTGAATGGCAAAAAGTTCCATATAATAAGCACATTGTTCTTCTAACTTCTCTATGCCAATAGTACCCGTTTCATCAATCGCTTCAATTTCTACATAAGCGCCTAAATCTTTGACCTCATCCAAATGAAATTTCACATTTTCTATAAAATAGATGCCTCGTTTTTTATCGACTACCGTTAAAGTACCCATTGCGGTGGCTAAGACTTCTTTTAAATATAAATCGGGCGGTAGACGACTATAAGTAACTTCGGAATTTTTAGGCCCTGCTTGATTCGGTCGATTATAATGAATGAGCGTATTTTCTATATTGCCTTCTCGTAATTTAAGCCGACCAATTGGTGCTTTAAAATAGGTGTCAATTTGATGGTCTATGCCTTTAAAATTCGCTTTATTAGCTAAAAGAATGGCTCTTATGTTTTCGGCATTGGCACATTTGGCTTTTATTTCTATGATGTTTACAGGCATTGCTTATTAGTTTTTTACAAAAAAAAGAGATTTAGGGGTATATCCAAATCTCTTTTTTGGGGTACTACGGTAAAATTGTAGCCTGACGACTCAGGTGAGTCGGGTTACAGTTTCTTTAGCACCTTTTTTTAAACTATATTTTATAGTTTTATTTCTTTTTCTTCTTCTTAAAATCTCCATCCTTCCAAGATTTGATAAATTTACCCCAAGAAATTGGGTTAAAAATATTCATCGGCGGCACTTGTCCGTAGTGATAATAATTAGATGCTTGTTCTTTTAAATAATAACTAGCATTTTCTCGACCATCTTTGACCACCGTGGCACGGGCTTTTGCTAACACATCTTCTGCTACATTTTCTCTAGCACGAGATTGTAAATCATTCGACACATCCATCGCCAAAAATTCTAATTTAAAATGCTCTCTACTTGGCCAAGGAAAAACCACCGTTTCAGGCAAATTAAAAGTATCCTGTGTCATCATCTGCACAATAGAATACCGATTGTCTTCTAGGGAATCAGGTACGACAAATTCTACGGTCTTATAACCTATAGTAGAAAAAACCACTGTTTCTCCTTTTCTAGCAACAATCGTAAAATAGCCTTTAAAATCCGTGTAATCTCCTCTATCCGAATCTTCTAGTATATAGACATTCGCATAAGGGATAGGCAAAAGTTCATTCTCATTTGTTCCATCTAACACCAATCCAGATAGTTGTACTAAATCTTTATTCGGGTCTTCTGTTTGTTGTGCAAATGCTTCTTGATTTAACAGACCAATAAAAGCAATTCCTAAGGCAAAATATTTCCACATAATTTTTTCAATTTTCAGTTTTCAATTTCCAATCTCCCATTTTCAAAATCACTATTAATCCCAAAGCTACAAAAAGGAAACGCTTTTTAAAACCTGCTGTACTTTAGTTTGGAAGGTATTAACAAAGATTTAACCTCTAAATAGAGTAAAAGACCCCTTCATAAAATGTGTCGGCTATTTGGTAGTAAACACTTACCCTTGCATAAAAAATTTAAATACATCCGCTCAGAAATATTTAAAAGCACTATTATTGCAGCCTAAATAACATATTTACTAAATCTTATCATATAATAATTCAATGAAAAAAATATATTTTTTATTATTTTTCACGATACTCTTATTTCAGGTAGCTTGTAAAAAAGAAAATCGTGTTTGTGTTAAATCCGATTTTATTGGTGAATTTGTTGGGCAGACTGTTTGCAAAAGTGAACTTGGTGCTACTGGTGCCCCTGTAGCTTCTGTTATAAGAGTCTCTAACGGTACCGCAGAAAATGAATTAATTATAACCATAGATGCTTTTACAATCGGGGTAATTATTGACGGTTGTAATATATTGGGTACTGATAAAAATGCTGATGTGGACGTCACTTTTTCGGGTAGTCTGAATGGGGAAAAACTAAAAGTAAAATTAGAAGGTATTGCTTTTAATACGGTCTTAGATTGTGAATCAGAAGGAGAGAAAAATTAAAACACCGAAGTACTAATCGACGACTATAGATTTTATCTTAAAATCCATAGTCGTCAATTAGGTTAAGCAGCAGCATATTTTTAACAGTTCTGATATTGGGCCAACTTAATAAATTTATTTTCCTTTAAAAGCAGCCCGCCGCTTCTCCACAAAGGCACTAGCGCCTTCCACAAAATCCGCACTCCCCGTCAAAGCACCAAAACTATTGATTTCCGTTTCAAAACCATTGACACAATCTGTAAAATAAGCATTCGTACATTCAATAACTTTGGCAATAGCGATAGGCGCTTTTTTAGCAATTTTATTAATGATTTCTTTGGCTTTATTCACCTCCTCCCCTACCGGTACCACATGATTGGCTAAACCTAAAGCCTTTGCCTCTTCCGCACCAATCATATCTGCGGTCATCGCTAATTCCATTGCTTTTCCTTTACCGACATGCTGAATTAGTCTTTGAGTGCCACCATAACCTGGAATAATGCCCAAATTAACTTCAGGTTGACCAAATCTTGCCTTCTCGCCTGCAATACGGATATGACATGCCATCGCCAATTCACATCCACCGCCTAGGGCAAAACCATTAACGGCTGCAATAACAGGTTTTGGAAACCGCTCAATTAAAAACATAATATCATTGCCTCTTCGAGATAAACGACTGCCTGCTTCGGCATCCATCCCTAAAAATTCTTTGATATCTGCCCCTGCGACAAAAGCTTTTTCGCCTGCGCCTGTCACCACAATTCCTTTAATAGCCAATTGTTTAGGCGTTTCATCTTCGCCAAAAAAATGAGCCAACTCGTCCATTGTTTGTTTATTCAAGGCATTCAATGCTTTTGGCCGATTTAAAGTAACGACTAGGATATTATCTTCGTTTTTGATTGCTAAGTTTTGATATTCCATTTATTTTCTATTTTTTTAATAAGTTGTTGAGCGCAAAGGTCGGTATTTCTCTTTATTTGTGCGAATGCTTTTTAATTTAATGTTAAGGTTCTCGTAGTTTATATACCAATAAAGAATTATTTTGTCGTTCTAGTAGAAGCGCACTTTATTTTATAATTTGCTCCCTCAAATAAATTATAACCAATCAATGAAGAAATTAATTCTTTGGGTTTTATGTTTTCCCATTGCCTTACTGGCACAAAACAATCAAGTATATACTATTCAAATCGGTACTTTTGTCAATCCTAAAGCAGCTGACTTTTCAACACTTCAACCTTTAGGTTATTTATATGCAACGCCTTTTGAAGGTAACTTTTCCAAAGTATTTTTAGGAGAATTCACGAATGAAACGGTTGCTCAAAATATGCTTTATACCGTTCGAAATAGTGGCTATGGTGCATTTATTGTCCAAAAATCATTATTGGGGAAACCCGAAGCTATTGTCGTCCAATTTACGACCAAAAACAAAAATCAAGTAATCGATTGGGCGTCCTTAAACACAATAGGTAAATTATATACGGTCTTGACGGACCCTAATCGTATCAAAATTGTTACAGGGCCTTTTGCAACAATTGATATTGCTCGTAGAAGAGTGGTAGAGATGCAACAATTCGGCTATAAAGATGCTTTTGTTAAAACGATTAATATTGGTTTATTACATGAAGTTGGTGCATTTGAAACGGGTAAAACGGCTGTCCAAAATAATTTAAATGCAGCAGTTGAAGCCATTATTAGCGATAATGTACCGACAAGTACTTATGATGCTAATTCCACCGCTATAATAACGCCTCAAAATGCGGTTATTAACACCCCTAAAAGTGCTGCACCAACCGTACGACCGCTGATTAAAAGAACTTCTGCTTTAGCTATTCAGAATGTCCTAAAAAGTAGCGGCTATTTTAATGGTAGTTTGGACGGTTTTTATGGAAAAGCCACGGAAGCTGGTTATCTGAATTTCGTAGCCAATGATTTTCAATATAAAAAATATGCCTTCTTAGTAGATTATTTTGCGGCTCAAAAAATCAATCCGACCACTTACAATTTTCAGCAAACCCTCAATAATTTATTAATCAATCCACCCAGTAGCCTCCAGCAATTAAATGCTAGCCAAATACCCTTGGCTAAGGCATATCGAGCTTATTGGCTACTGGCAAATAATGGACAACTTACAGAAATCAATCAATTGATGAATGCCGCTATTAGAGAGACTTTTGCAGACAAAAAAATTAAAAATGCGCCGCCTTTCGATTTCAATGCCACTTATTCTTACGAAGATATAACGCAGTTCATTTTGCATTTGCGCTATTTGCATGCCGCCCCAAAAAATGCGACTTATGCTATCCCTTGTTGGTTATTCGAACAGCATCCAACGGAAGCTTATGCGGCCTTTACCTCTAAATCTAAATTTGCCTCTTTTACCAATACCAAAATTGATGCTTGTACTAATTTTGATGAATGGCCTTCTATTAAAATGATGCAAACTTTATTGATTGATTTAGCACCTAGTAATTATACCGAAGCACAAATCACTAAAATGGCTAGTCTACAATCTGCTAGAAATTTTCTTTATTTATTCCCCGACAAATTAAGCCCAGCACAGAAAAAAGCAACCGACCAATGGCTGATTGATTTTTGGAAACAATTGGAAGCTAGTGGAGCAACCTATCCTGTTTTAGGTAAAAATTTAACCACTTTAAAAATATTATTCTATCAATCCCAAGTCGTTTTGGAAGACTATTTTATGAATAAGGAATTCACGCCTGATGCAGCAGAAGGATTAGCTTTAAGTGTGTTGAAAACTTATGTGGATGTGCCTTTGGCGGTTTATGGGCAGTGATTTTTCAGTTGTCAGTTATCGATTGTCCGTTTGTCTACAATAGCTAATCAGCTAAAAAAGTGATATTATAAAAAATATTGAACCAACATCTAAATCCGTTGGGAAGCCTAATCCGTTGGGCTTTAAAGAAATATACCCCAACTGATTTAATCTCCCAACGGATAATTATCTATTTTTAATCTGACGATCTAAATTATATAATTGCGGAATATTAAATAATAATAAGTGCAACTAATGAAATCATTATTATGGATAATATATAAACTAATATTGAACGAAGGACGGCGGTTATCCGACCCTGTTTAGAAAAAAATTGCCAAAAAAACCAAAATGCATAGGCCATTGAAGTAACAAGCATGACTAAAGCCAAAATATCTTCTTTACCTGTAAAGAAACTACCTATTGAGATAAATGAATACAAGAGAGCTTGCTGCCCTGTAATATAACTATTCAGCACAAAATGTTCCAGATAATTGTATCCTGCTCCTAAAAATACTAGATAAGAAGCAAGCGCATATATTGGAAGCAGCATTAATATGGTATAAGCATAATGCTTAGTAAACCAATTGAAAATTGCTAGTTGGCTAGTACTAGTACCTGTTTCAGATTCATAATTAAAAAACCCTTCGGAAGCATCATTCAAGAAAGTTTGACTTCCTAAGAGTTGGGCTAAAATAAAATAAATAGTCGAGAGGGTTAATGCGTAGGCAATTGGTTTAAAATGCTGTTTTCTTTTTCCAGATAAATAATCCCTAATGCTATGTCCTGGTCTGATGAATAATTCTTTCAATGTATAAAAGAACCCTTTATTAACTTGGAAAATACTACCAGATAACTCATTTAAAAAATAAAAGAAATTGATTTTATTAACTTTTGTGCTTTGACCACAAAAAGGGCAAAAATTTCCTTCAACTAAACGCTCACAGTTTTTACAATTCATTTTAGTCAATATTAGTGTTTATTCTAAAATAAATCGTATGGGAAGTGCTTCCAGAACTCCAAGTTCTGGAAGCACTAAACCTTTTAAAATAAAGTCTATTAAACATAACCATTACCAGCTACTTTATCAAAGTATTCCCACAAGTCATACATTTCCCTTTTTTGTTTCTTTCAAAATAAAAATCCATTCGACCTAATAACATACCTGCCCAACCAACTTGATTAATAATGACTTCTGCTTGGTCTAAATTTCGGTAAGCCGCCGCCTTTTTCATAAACGTATGCGTATGCCCACCAATAATCACATCAATGTTTCTGCTATTCTCCGCCAATACGACATCCGATACTTTATTATTTCGGTAGCGATATCCTAAATGGGATAAGCAAATCACTAAATCACATTTTTGTGCTTTTTTTAATTCTAAGGCATATTTATTAGCAGCAGCAATCGGGTCTAAATAACGAGTGCCTTTATAATGCTTTTCAGGTACCATTCCCTCTAATTCTATTCCTACCCCCAAAACACCGATTTTAAGTCCGTCTTTTTTAAAAATTTTATACGGCTTTGTTTTTCCATTCATGAGCGTATCCGAAAAATCGTAATTACTCACTAAAAAAGGGAAATTGGCGAGCGGTAATTGTTTATACAATCCTTCCATCCCTCCATCGAAATCATGATTGCCTAAAGTCGCCGCATCGTATTTCATTTCCGACATGAGCTTAAATTCTAATTCTCCCAAAAAGAAATTAAAATAAGGTGTGCCTTGAAAAATATCCCCTGCATCTAAGAGCAGTAAATTTTCTTCTGCTGCTCGGATTTTTTTAATTAAACTTGCCCTTCTTGCTGCACCTCCCAATCCTTCGTTGCGACTTCCATCCATTGGAAATGGCTCAATTCTGCTGTGCACATCATTGGTGTGCAATACCGTTAATTTTATCAAATCGTCTTTGGCAAATGCGGATAAAGGAAACGTACCAACACTACTCATTAAAGTAGCCGTTCCTGCTTTTCGTATAAAAGTTCGTCTTTTCATTTTTGTTATTTAATTTGAGTTGGGGGTTGTATAGCCTAATTTTTGGTTAATACGATTCTACCTTCTATCTTACTTTCAATCACTTGCTGATTAGCGGTATGTGCTTCCACATCGGCAATCAGTACATCTCGAATAAAAAGGGAGAGTGCTTGTTGCGGCTTTCCTCGTAAGAATCCAGCATCACTACCGCCATTGGCTACATAATCTGGCAAAGCCACTTGATATAATTTACCCTTTTCTAAGGCAACTCCGTTTATTTGGATGTCAAGCGTTTTCGCATCACTTTGGGTTACTTTTATTCCTCGGCTTACAGGCCATCCACCACCAGTAATAATATGCTGCATTAATTCTTGCACTTCTGCACTATTTAAAGACAAAATAACTATCATATTATCAAAAGGCATCAATTCATAAATCATTCCTCTAGTAATCTTTCCTTTTTTAATCTGCGGAATGCGAATACCGCCATAATTTTGAATGGCAAAAGCGATGGGTTTTCCCAATTGCTTTTCTGTTTGTCGTTGGATTGCATCCGCCATCCAATTTCCAAGGGTGGATTCTGGTCGTTTCTTTTTTAAATCAGTGGAAGTCTCCCCTATTACTTGATTCATTTGCTCATCAAGTTTTATTTTATAAGGTTGAATCATAGCGTTAATAGTTGCATCTTCTCCCGTTTCTAACTCAGCGTTAAGGGATTGTTTGCTCGCTTCAATACTCGATAGGTAATTAACACTACGGCAAGAAAACAGGCAGATAATGGCGATTAGTAAAATAAATTTACCTTTAAAGTTCACATACATATTTCTAAAGACTATAGACAAAATCCAAAAGTAGGAAATTAGTAACGGATAAAAAATAAGTTGGACAAATTATATTTGATAGATCACAGCTTGCTCCAATTTGTCGGAGGTTATATATGTCACCTACACAATCTCACAATCATTACAACCATTTCTAGTTTATCCCATTTATACTTTGGCTACTATCCTAAAAAGCGTAATTTTACGATATTAAGTAGCTCCCAATAAAAGTTCTAAAACATAAATATAATGATAGAAAAAGCTACCTTAGCGCCCACTCTTTTCATGGATTTTGAAGAAGAAGCAATTCAAACCTTTATTGCCCAAAATACCCTATCAGAACAGACTAAAGAAGAAAAAGCGATAGCCTTATATTATGCGGTGCGAGATTTAGTGCGCTATGACCCTTATACCTATAGTTTTGACAAGGCCACTTTCAGCGCAAGTCATGTCGTAAAAACTGGCAGGGCTTGGTGTGTTCCGAAAGCCATCTTATACACTGCTTGCTGTCGAGCCATCGGCGTTCCAGCTCGATTGGGATTCGCTGATGTTAGGAATCACTTATCGACGGAGCGAATGCGCCAAACGATGAAAACGGATATTTTTATTTGGCATGGTTACACGTCTGTTTTTTTAAATGGTAAATGGGTAAAAGCTACTCCTGCATTCAACATTGAATTATGTGAAAAATTTGGACTCAAACCACTAGAGTTTGATGGAACGGAGGATAGTATTTATCATCCTTTTGATTTAGCGGGGAATCAGCACATGGAATATTTGAAAGACCATGGTGTTTTCGACGACTTCCCTTTAGAGACGATGGTGGAGGCATGTATTAAAATGTATGGAAATCCTAAAAAAACGGATGCGGATTTTGATGAAGATGTGGAAAAAGAAATGGCACTACCACTACAGTAAAAAGTGTGAGTATCTAAAAAGGTAACACGACCCTCGGGAGTCGTACGCTTTATAATCGACCCACCGTTTTCACCATAGCGCCAAAGAAGTAAAACTTAAAACCATAGCCGTCAGGTTAACGATTTAATTTTGGTGTTTTTTAAAGCTAATTAGGTTAAAAACCTAAAGAATATTGGTTTGAAGATTTTATCTTCAAACATCGACATCTGCATAAATCGTTGACTATCAGTAATAATTTTCTTAACCTGACGGCTATGGCTTAAAACAGCAACTCAAGTTTAATAAAATTCAAATAAAATTTAAAAGTAATAAAATGCGAGACAAGATTTTAACAGAAGAGCATATAATGTTTAGAGATGCGATTAATGCTTTTTTACTAAAAGAGGCAGTTCCTCATGCTGAAAAATGGGAAGACGCAGGGATAGTAGACCGAGATATTTGGACAAAGGCAGGAGAAATGGGTATGCTTTGTATGGATATGCCAGAAGAATATGGCGGTATGGGGATCAAGGACTTTCGATACAATGCTATCGTAACAGAGGCGATGATTAAACATGGGGTGAATGGCCCTGGTTTTGTTTTGCAAAATGATGTAATGGCGCCTTATTTTGAAAAATATTTTACGAAAGCGCAAAAAGATAAATGGTTAGCGGGAATCGTTTCTGGAGAAATTATTACAGCTATCGCCATGACCGAACCAGATGCAGGAAGTGATTTAATTGGGACAAGAGCAACCGCTGTCAGAAAAGGAGACCATTATATATTGAATGGAACCAAAACATATATTACCAATGGTATTTTGAGTGATTTGATTGTTGTCGTCGCCAAAACTGACCCAGCAGCAGGACATAAAGGCGTAAGTCTATTATTAGTAGAAAGAGGCATGGAAGGGTTTGAAAGAGGTAAGAATTTGAAAAAACTTGGACTAAAAGCCCAAGATACCGCTGAATTGTTTTTTAGAGATGTGAAAGTTCCCGTAGAAAATCTATTAGGGGAAGAAGGTAGAGGCTTTTATTATTTGATGCACAATTTACCACAAGAACGACTCTCTATTGCAGTTGGTGGAGTTGCCGCCGCAGAAAATATCTTGGCGGAAACTTTAACTTATGTAAAAGAACGAACTGCATTCGGAAGACCAATTGGTAAATTCCAAAACTCTCGTTTCAAAATGGCAGAAATGCAAACCGAAATTACCATCGCTAGAACTTTTGTAGATGAATGTATTCTTGAGTTGAATGAAAATAAATTATCCAATGAAAAAGCAGCCATGGCAAAATATTGGGTAACCGAGATGAATGGTCGAGTGGTTGACCAATGTTTGCAATTACATGGAGGGGCAGGCTATATGTGGGAATATGCAGTGGCAAGAGCTTATGCTAATGCTAGAATTAGTCGAATTTTCGGAGGTACTAATGAAATTATGCGAGAAATTATTGGTAAGTCGATGGGTTTGTAAACACTAACAACTTAGATAAAAATATCTTTTTAAATAATTGAAACAAAGCGGCTGTGGGAAACAATCGCTTTGTATAGGCGGCTGTTTCCCACAGCCGCCCAATTTTAAATAATCATCCCTCCGCTTTATTAAAACAATACAGCTAAAATTAAATTTTAGTTATCAGATGTGACGGGAATAGGTCTAACCTGATACCTGTAACCAAGCACCATTTTTTTTAAGTGTTCCAATCTCAATATTTATGTCTCCTTTTTGATATAAAACATTTACTAAACCCTACCATAGATAAGATAGCATCGTTCGTCAAAATTTCGGCTAATCAAATTTGAATTACAAGTCCTAATCACTACAAAATAAAGCTCTTTAAATGCTTTAATAATAGTCGGCTGTCTCTTATAATTTTGCGGTTATGTTCAATTTTTTTGAAAAAAATCAATATTTTTAGTAATATTTTACTATTTTTTTTCAAAACAACCCAATTACTTAATATTTATTTTATATTTATTTATAAACACTTGAATATCATTATTTTAAATTTAATTTTTAATGATTTATAATTTTGTTCTTCCTGACTTAAAGTTTACAAACCCAACCTAAAAGAAAGTAAACAACTGATAGTCAAGCCCCTAGTTATCTACCATAACAACCATATAAAGAAGCAAGTATTAAAACAATTTATAATTTTTTAAATATTTAATAAAAAAGCTTTGCATAATTGAAAATGATTGCTATCTTTGTCTTGTAATTAAAACGAAATAAGAAATTTGTTTATTTATAAGACCAAAAATCCCACAACTTTTGGTCAATTGAAATAAGGTAAATATTTCTAATCCCACACTAAGAAATCCCACACTTCTTAGCTTTAGAAATAAATCTTAATTCATCAACTATCTTTCCCAGTCGCATCCTATAGTTATAGTATAACTAAATTCCATTATTTGTAACAATTATCCTAAATTTTAACATTTTCATCAAATCCCCTCTTTATTCGGAGATTTTTATTAAGAAATGCTAAAAATTTAGAAATGAAGTCACTTTTTACAACTTTACTACTAGCACTTACAACACTACTTACAGCGCAAACTGTTTCTTTTGAACCAGCAACGTCTTTAATGGACGATAATGCAACTGCTTCTATAGATGGTGTAGTATATGCAGAAGAAGCTGCTGTTGCAGTAAGTAATGAATTTAACTTAGATTTTGAAACAGATGCTTATTATGGCGATATCGTTATCAGCTATAACCTAAACACTGTAGCAAATGTTAAATTGGAAATTGAAAAAGAAGGTGCAGCAACTATTTCTTTAGTAAATGGTACTCAGTCAACTGGAACTCAAGAAGTTCTTTGGGATGAAAATTTAGAAGCAGGAAAGTACACTATCAAACTAATTGTAGGTGGAAAAATTCAAACTAAGACACTTAACTTATCATTATAAAATACAACCTCTTAATACGGAATTAACAAATCTATAAAATTAAAAGTTCTCGCAAAATCAACTTTAAAAGTCAACGAAACCAGAAAGCTAAAAATTTAGTTTTCACCATTACCACCACACTTTGAAACCTATTACTTTTCACACACTATAAAACGAGAACACCCTTAAAAATAAAAGTACTTTTCCTGTATCGGAAAAGTGCTTTTTGTTTTGGTACTTTATTTTTCACTAAAAGAATTATTGCTATTCTTCTGTTTATAATGTAATTAAATTAGATTTGGCTTTAATTTGATGTAGAAAAATCCTATCGGTATTTAACACGAATTTCGTCCACAGACGGAATAAAATGCGGATAGGCTACTATTTAATCTAAGTTGCGGAAAACCCAAATGGTTATATTGTTCTATGGTTATATTGCTAAAAATGACCAAAAATGTTAGTTACCACACATCGGTTATGAGTCATAATAGAAGCATAAAAAATCAGCGAAATTAGGATAAGTTTATCCAATCAATAAACTGGTACCTGACAACCGCTACACCTACTCCATATTATCCATTAAAATCTCGAATGATTGTTTCTCATACCCTTTAGGGATTCGACCAATTTCTGAAGAATTAGAAGGACCTGTTGGATCTACGATATAAAATTGCTTTCCCTTATATCCAATAGATGGTCCGATTGGAGTATCAAGTGCAACCGCCACGGTAAGATGGTCTGGAAAAGCTACAATAATCATGGGCAAATCTAATAATGATTCGACCAACCCATAAAATAAGGCTGACCTATCTTCGCAATCAGAATAAGGATAAAAAAAAACTTCGTCTCGAATCATTGGTTTGCTGCGCCCGAAATAGGATTCATCTTCTTTATAGGTAAAAGCCGATCTAGTAAAAGATACTAATATTTCTAAGGCTTCCTTCGTCGTTTTTCCTTTTATAATTTCTTTTATTTGAGGTAGTAAAGTTTTTCGTAAAAGTGGTGAAAAAGGGGTTTTAACGTAATCCGTCTCCCCTATTACTGGATATTTTTCCATTACGTTTACTAACGTACGATCACATTGGACAGTAATTTCATAATTGTTCGTTTTCCATTCAAAATCAAGTTTCTTCTGTTGTTTATTTGACTTTAATTTCGGTAACTTATTTAAAGAAAAGGAGAAAGGTCTTCCATCAGGCGTTGCCAAAAAATTCAATAAATAGACGCCTTTACTAGAAGCTGTTCGTTTATGTTGCATTTCTGTCAAGCCAACAAATTTATTACCTTCATCTTCGATGAGTGGCGTTTCATAAATATCCTCCAGCGACCGTACATAGATAAAGGCATCATTTCTTAAAAATGCCAATCGAGTATCATACCCTAGTTTTGATAGTAAAAACCAAGTGGCTAAAGTTTTCTCTTTCCGAGAGTTATCATAAAATATCTCTGCCACCGCCCGCTGGGTTAATTCATAAACTAGCCAATCATTTAAAGCTAAGCGATGTTGCTCATTTCTTAAAGCATTTATTAGGGGTTCATAGCTTGATTCCTCCAAAGTTTCGTAATAACGAACAATTGATTGCTCTTCCATTTTTCCAGAAAAGGAACTTTTAATCTCTGGGTCATAAGTCATTTCTATTTGTTCACTATAAAAAAGAATGGAAAGGGTTTGATTATTACCTTTATCCCATAAAAAAGAAAAACAAAAAGGGATTAACAATAAAGCTAGAAATAGCCTATAAGATGTTTGCATGTATTGAGTAATTGAGCTAAAAGATGATTTGAACTTAAATATTAACTGACAACTAAGGGGTCGGACATATTTATTCGGATAATAATTGTCGAATTGTTTTATTGCTATATTGTTGTATGACAATGGGTTACGATAACAATACAACAATAAAACAATACAACAATTTTGTCCGACCACTTAAATACTTATCTTCAAAACGATGTAAACTGTAAATTATTCCAGATTCAAGAAAAAAATTCAAAGGAAAAGAAAATTAGAAAGGCGTAAAAAAGGTAGCTGGTTGCCATAGACCATAATAGAGGGAAATTTCTTCCGTCTTGAGGGTAAAGTAGTGTTCGGATTGTTTTTTTCTCTAACATCTAAACAACCAGCATAACCACCTATCATATAAATAAAAGGAGGTATTATAGGGGGAAAAGGGGTAAGAATTAATATTCAATTAAAAATAGTCACAGAATGCAACTTAAATGTAGTAGAATAAACTATTCGGACTACAAAGGTAAAAAATAAAATGATGCTATTCCTATAAAAGCTCACTTTTCTATTAATTTTCTATTTAATAATTTTAACACATAGCCTATTATTTGTTAAGTAATAAAATATTATAATTTTTAATAATTTAAATTAATTCATTTTTATTCAATCACACAAACCAAAACACAAAACCATCTATATTATTTTTTTTATTCCTTTAATTGCCTGTCATAAATGATTACTTTTAGACTTGCTTTTAATTTTAAAACATAAATTACTTTTTGAAACCATCTACTTATAGTTGAACTAATGTCTAAGAAAACAGAAATTTTTCAAATTATCCTCAATAGCTTTATCAGCACTACAGGTATGGGGATGTTGACTATTTTACCAATGATGTTGGGAGGAATTGTTGATGAATTATTACTAGATCGAACTATGGTAGGTTGGATTGCCTCCGTTAATATTATAGGTGTCGGCATTGGTGGGATTATCGCTTCGCTATATATAGGTAAAGCGCCCTTAGTAAAAATTGTACGTATTGGATTAATCGGTCTAATTCTTTTTGAAATAGCTTCTATTTTTACCATTCAGCCCAATTATTTATTAATGGTCAGATTTTGTTCAGGCATCTTTGGTGGTTTGATTTACGCAGGTGCATTAGGGGCATTTTCTGGCTTAAAAGACCCAATTAAGGCCTTTGGTATTTATGTAGTGGTTTATTGTATTTGGAGTGGTATCAGCCTAATGTCTTTACCTTTTATATTATATCATTTTGGTATTAATGGTGGTTACTTGTTGTTAGCGTTCATGGGTATTATAAGCCTCTTTTTAAGTCCAGTTATTAATCAATTAGCACAAAATATTAAGGAAAAAAGCTTTGATTCCCTCTCTTTTTTATTGTCCAAACAAACAGTAATATTAGCCTTATTAGCCTACTTTGCTATGCAAATGGCAGGTGGCACTATCTGGGCTTACACTGAACGAATCGGAAAAGAAGCTGGATTAAATCAAGAAACGATTGGTTTAACTTTAGGTGCAGGCACTTTTCTTTCTATGTTTGGCGGCTTATTAGTTTTCTACCTAGGGAATAGTAAAGGGTTAAAATGGCCCATAATAATCGGCTTAATCACCATGGCGGTGAGTGGTTTATTATTATATTGGGGGGAAATGCCATTGATTTTTCTTTTAGCTAATGGTTTATTAGGTGGTGCTTGGGGATTTCTAATTCCTTTTTATCAGCAGGTTCAGGCAAGTTTAGACGTTCAAGGAAAAGTCGTTTCTTTAGGTACGATTGTCAATATGGCTGGACGTTCTTTTGGGCCCGCTTTATCTGCCCTTTTACTTGGCACTGCCGCTTTTATTAATGTGATTTGGCTAGCAGTGCTTGCTTTAGTGCTTAGTTTTATGTTTTTGATTCCTTTATTTAGGAATAAAAGTAAAGCGGCATAAAGAGGAAGAACAATTTGCTAAATTTTCAAATTCAGTAAATTTAAAATCAGAAAACTACAGATTTAATAAATCAAGACTTGTCAATTATCCCGCTCATGGTTTCAACTTCTTTATAAATGGCATAAAAAAACTCGGACAAATCATTCGCCCGAGTTGTATTCAATCAAAAGTAATCAAAAAAATATATTGTTAGGCTCTTTTTAAACTAGCCCGATTTTTCGGTAATTTTTTAAAATAATCCATTCCTTCTATATCCAAATCTATCTTGCCTAAGTCTTCAAAAAGTAGATTCCCCATTAAATTAATCAGCAAAAAGCTGTCTTCATCGTCTACTAGCAATATAACGCCCGTAATGTGCGCTCCATTCTCCTGAACCATAAAATTAACATTTGCCGAGCCTTCCTTGACCATAATTAGCGACACAAAGCGGTCTTTTCGCAAATTTCTCAATAAAGAATTGACTTCTTTTTTAGATACGGGATTAAAATCCTCTATCCATAAAGCAGTCAATTTGCTTAATTTTTGTAAAGTTTTATGTGCTTTTTTGTCATCTGAATGATTGCCAATTAATTGTAATAAACCACCTTGTAAGGTCAATTTATTCACATTTTCTATTCCTGCATATTGTTCAACGAATCTTTCTAGTCCATTTTGGGCAATAGCATTGCTGGTTGCCAAAAATGCAACAAATAAAAATATCCAACTTTTCATAATGAAATATTAAAGGTGTATGAGGTGATTAATTTAAATCTAAGTAGTCGGGCAAAATTGTTATATTGTTATATTGTTACCGTAACATATTAGCGAACAATAATTTAGCAATATAACAATTCAGCAATTATTACCTGAATAAGTATTTGTATATAGTAATAACTCTCCTATTCATTCCGTTTTTTCAATTCTTTTAAATCTTCTATGCCGTCCATTTCTATAGCATCTGATAATTTGGAAATCTTGTCTAAATCAATATCTCCAACAAAACTCATTAAGACAAAATCGTGTTCTTTTCCACCAGAAATAAGTAGCAATTCATCAATTTTATTGCCTGTTTCTTTGACGACAAACTCTACCCTATTCCCCTTCTTCGTTCTAACTGTCATCAATAATTCGTACTCGCTTTTCGTATTAATTTTGCTTTTAGCCTCTCGGTATAACTCGTAGGCATCTTCATCTGAAATCAAAATCCGCAAACCTTTTAATTTTTCGGTCACTTCTTTGAAATCGTCATAGTCTTCATCATCGGAATCTAACTTGGAAATCATGGAAAACATTTTTCCACTTACATAAACAACGGTAAAACGTTCGTCTTCTAAATATTTGTCAAAATATTCAGAAATAGCGTCTGCTTGCCCAAAGGAAGTGCCTAAATAGGCAAAAAGCAGACAACAAATTAAGGTGATTTTTTTCATAATTCATTAATTTTAATAAAGAGGAAGCGGCGGTAATTAATGGAAATAATTGGCAGCGTAATTTTACTGCTGCCTACTGAATCTTGCCTACCGCCTACTATCATTCGGATGATTTAATAAATTGGCCTACTTGCTGTACTTTAGCCACTTGCTGAAGTGCTGCTTCTGTTCCATTATTCAATTTTTTAGAGACCAATAATAAGGCGGCTTTTGTTTTCAAAAAGGCTTCTTTCGGGTTCTTAATTTCTTTACTGGCCCAGTACGCCTCCATTCTTTCAGCCTTACTAGGTATTTGCATTTTTTGATACCCTATACTGGCAAATATCAAGAGCAAAATCGCAGCTGCTATTCGCCTTATTAAATATATTTTAGAACGAATAAAAGGCTTTATAACTTGCTTATTTTCAGCTACTAATAAAGCTTCTATTGGTTTTACTAAGATTTGTTTTTTAGACGCTTCAAAATACTGAAACATAGAAACATAGGGTAATAATTCCGCATCTACTTGATTGCTAGAAAAGTAAGTCTTTAAGGCTTTTTCTTCTGCAATAGTCGTTTCTCCAGCCCAATATTTTTCTACTAAAGCTTTATAATTCATAGATTTCTTTTTTGACTAAAGCCGCTTTTAAATTTTGTCTGCCTCGAAATAAATTAACCTTTACTTGATTCATCGGCATGTCCAAAAAGGCTGCTATTTCTTTATAAGACAATTCTTCAATATCTCGCAATTGTAAGACTAACTTCTGGTTTTCTGGTAGGGTCTGAATCAGTTGGTGAATCCTTTTTACCGTATCCTTACGTTCTGTCAATTGTGCAGGATTTTGATACGTACTCACGATGTTTAGTTGCATATCTAAACTTTCTGTTGGCCGCTTTTTAGCTCGTAACTTATCCACTGATAAATTGCGAGTTAAGCGAATACTCCAGGCTTCCAAATTATTGATACTCGGCAATTCAGCTCTTTTATGCCACAACTTAATTAATACCTCTTGCACGACATCCTCTGCTTCCGTAGTATTATCTACCATCCGTAAAGCAAAGCGATACAGTCGGTCTTTAATAGGCATTATCAGTTGTGTAAAGTTTTTTATTGTCATTTCACCCCGAAGACGTTTTGATTTTTTAAAATGTTACAGGGCAAGTAAAAAAAAATAAAAAGGAGTTGAAATTTATTTCGATGAAGGTGGTGATTTAGGAGATTTAGATAAGTCTAAGTAATGAATAAAAGATAATTTAAATGTATTTTTATTTTTTCAACGCTACTAACTAGCACAAAATGAATGGGCACTTTTACAAGGTAGGTCAATTTTTAGGTAGGACATAGGAAAGTAGAGAAAATTACTATCAACTAATCTCTTAGAATGCTATTAGCTGTAGGCGATAGCATAGTTAATCGCCAAATACTGCTCGATTCTTTACAAGAAACACCTGACCAGCATCTGCAATTAAAATATACGTTTTAGCAGGTAGTTTCTAATTCTTCTCGTAGTTCTTGCAGGTGTTCTTCAGAAAGTGGCTTATTTTTAAAGCCTTTCACTAATGGATTACTAACTGCTTTATGTTCATCCGCAGGATTAATAGAAGTGGACAACATAATAATAATAGGAGATTTGATGACTTCAATTTTTGCATATCGTTCCAGAAATTCCCATCCATCAATTTTAGGCATATTAATATCTAAAAATATAGCATCCGGGATAATTGGATTTTCTTGAGTATTCAAATCTGTAAAATACGCTAAAGCCTTTTCTGGTTCAGAAAAAAAAATAAAATTCTCTACTAACCCAGAGTCTCGCACAATTACTTTATGATAAAAATTAGTCGCATAATCATCATCTACAAAGACTAATAATTTTATTTTTTCCATAGACTTACTATTAATGTAGGGTTGAAAATAAGGAGGGATATCATTGATAATTCATAAATCATTCCAATTCTATGGATTTGAAAAAAAATTAAAGTAATTCTTCGTTAACAATCACTTCTATTATTGAAATAGTAATTCAACATTCATCATCTATTCTCTATTTAGCGAGGAGGTGAGCAAAAATATAAAGGGATTTTTTCGCCGTTCCTAAAATAAAAAAAGCCCTCTCAAAAATTAATTTGAAAGAGCTTTAGTGATCCCATCAGGATTCGAACCTGAGGCCTGCTCATTAGAAGTGAGCTGCTCTATCCAGCTGAGCTATGGGACCATTTAAAATGCTTAACTTTCTAAGCGGGTGCAAACTTAAAACATTCTTAGGGAATAAGCCAATATTCTTTTCAAAAATTTACTTTTTTTTTATTTCCTGTTGAATTTGGCTTAGAATTACCTACTCGATTGTAAATTTTTAATAAAAATGCTAAAAATGAAGATTTTTAAATTGTTCCTTAAAGGCTACTATAACGGAATTCGCTTTTATTCATAGCTTTCTAAATGGTCAATTAATTCATCCAAAAGATGAAACAACCGATTGCTTTTGGTACGGTTAAAATGATACGCTAATTCTCCTGCTACCTCTCTTATTGCGCTTGGGCGAAACCTAATCCATTTTTTTCGTTTGTTTGTTAAATCAGTCTGTGTCAAATTATCGTGTACCAAAAAGGCCGCATATTTTATAATTGCTGCTTTTTGTTCGTTGTTTAGGTCAATTTCTATGTATCCTTTTTCCATTGACGGTTATTTTTGATTTTAAAAAATGTCACCCAATCATCAGCACTCATCATTTTTTTTTGGGTTAAATTCTAGTTTATCATCTTTTAATTTTTCAAAGTAGATATCTTTTTAAAGGGCATTTTGACAAATTTATCTATTGTTTAAAAGTAGTTGACATTTTTGCAGGATTTTTTTGACAGGATTTACAGGATTTTTCTCGATTAAGTAACAGTCAAAAAATAACTTCCGCATTTTGCTTGCAGACCTCTAAGTATTTTGACTGAATTATTTTTCAATTAAGTGTTGGTCGTAATATACAAAATGCCCCATTTCAGAATCATTTATTAATAGTCTAAAATAAACTTAGACAAATTCTGCCCTTTTTGCAATTCTAATTTTTTCCGCAAACGATAGCGAGCAATTTCTACTCCTCGCTGAGAAATCCCCATAAGGTTAGCAATATCTTTAGTATTCAAATTAAGGCGCAAAAAAGCACAAAGCTTTTGTTCATTAGGGGAAAGGTCTAAGAATTGTTCTCTTAAACGGGCTAAGAAATCACCATGAACTCGATTAAAATGGTGTTCAAACTGTTTCCAATCCTCCTGTATTTTTAAGGTGGAATCTATTTTTCTCTCTATTTTTTCTAATGCTCGCCTCGTTTCTGTATTTTTTCCTTTTTGCTTCACCTCTTTGAGGTCTTCTTTGATCGTTTCAATAAATTCATTTTTAACGACCAAATTCATAGTGGAAGCAGCTAGCAAGTTATTTAAGTGGCGCAGTTCCCTTTGCATTGTTTCTTCTTTTAATTGCAATAATTCCTGCTCTTTTTGAGACTCAACTTCAATAAGTTTTTGTTGTTTTTCTGATAATTCTTGTTGTTTTTTGGCTTCTATTTTTTTTGCTTTCAGTTTATAGTGACGCTTTTGAGATCTCAATATTTGGAATAGTATTAGGCTACCTACTATTAAATACAAAATTTTGGCCAATAAACTCTTATAAAATGGAGGCTTTACCCTAAGCTTTAAAGGCTGGCTAGTAACTATACTTCCCAAATAATTTCTTGTTTGTACTCGGAATTCATATTTGCCTTCTTTAAGGTTGGTATATTCTTTAATTGCAGTATTCGTCCATTCTCCATAAGCATCGTCAAATCCTTTCAAAAAATATCGGAACTGTTGATTATTCATTTCATTAAATTGAAAAGATTCCACCTCAAATTGTAGCACTTTTGCCTTATAAGAAACTGTTAATGGCTGCAATATTGCTGAATTTAATTCAAATGTTTTTCGAGCAAACAAAATACTATCCTCGGCAACACTAAATACTTTGCTAATCAAGAGTGGCTTTTCAATTTTTATGCGGTCTTCTAATTGAGGATTATAATGAATAAAGCCTTCATTGGCATTGAACCAAACGCCGTTATTCGTATTTACCGAGACATTCAAGAGGTCATTATTGAAATAATAGCGTAACTGGTAAAGAGAAGAAGGTACAAAAACATAATTTTTTGCACTAATTTGTTTAAAAAAACCTACCAAATTCTCTGCAATGACATGAATATTTTTTTGATTATCTTGTACCAATAAATAAACAGGTTGCTCTCCGATAGCCTCCGAAAACATTTCTGCCTTAATAATCTGGTTGCTTGTCTGGTTCAATTGATATATTCCATTTTGAGTAGCTAAATATAGCTCACTATCAATATAGCTTAAAATAACCTGTTCCTCAATAGGAATTCCTGCTGTATTTGATATTTTGTTTACCGTCGCTTCCATTAATGCTTCTGTCAAATTCAACTGATACAAGCCTTTATAAAACTGACTTACCCATATTTTTCCTTGTCGGTCTTCTTCAAAAAAACGACTTGATTCGTTGAATCCACTAATTTTTTGAATGGGTTGTACCATCCTATCCTCATTAATCTTAAAAAGATACAAACCAGAATAAGTACCTCCGATAGCATATTCTGGCCTCGACCGCAACTGTTTTATTTGCCATAAACCATCTGTTTCTGCTATCTGTTTGGCTACGCCGTTTTCTAAAAGGAATAAACCAGTATGATGCCCAGCATAAAGTCTTCCAATAATTTTTTGCATGCCATAAGCAGGGCCTTCTGTTCCCTTTAGAAAAACGCTTTGAGTCGTATTTTTTGCTAAAAAATAAATTCCATTAGAAGTTGTATAATAAGTTCCCTCCTCCATTTCAAAAACATCATAACCACTTCCCTGAATGCTTACATCTTGGTTGATAAACCGCATTGGAGAGTTGATGTCTATGAGTGCAATTCCGTTTTGTGTGCCCACCCATAAATTGCCAGCATAGTCTTGGAAGGTACGTAAACATGCATTCGTGAGCAAACCATCTCGGGTTGTAATATTTTCTATAGTTTTATTTTGTAAATCGTATAGAAACAAACCAGAAGTTTGAGTAGCAATGGCTAATCGAGTATCCGAGAGTTGAAGGACATGGTTTACATACTTTCCTTGTAAGGCTTTAATTAGGTCATTATATCTTTCATTAATACCAAAAGGGCTCGAAAATTCAATTTTACCAGAATTATAGAATAATAGATACCCCTCATCTTGTGGTATTACGCTAGCAATATTCAGTTGATTTTGGTTTTGCTGGAAAGCAGGAATAAGTGCTTGACCTTTTATTTCGAATAGGTTACCCTGTTGACTTTGGGTAAGTAGTTTGCCATTTACATGAAAAGACTTATTAAAACCATTCTTATGTTCAACAATAGAGATGTCTTGCCCATTATATACATAAATACCTTGAAAAGTACAGAAATAAACTTTTGAATTGAAAAGAAAGACATCCCAAACTTCATCAAAATCTCGGGCAGCAGCTGGGATTTTTTCTATTAGAGAAACAAAGTGCCAATCTTCATTAAAGTAACCAAATTCTCCCTGAGAGCCTAAATATAATCGGTTGGTATTTTCATCAAAGGCAAGAGACCGAATCTTTTTACCTGTATTATAAGCGTGAACTTCCCAGTCATTTCCATTATAAGAAAGCACCCCTAAATTATTCGCTACAAAAAGCGTCATACTTCTGTTTTGAGCGAAATCAATATTTTGAATGCCTGCTTTATAATTTGCTGGTGTGAAGTTATGAATTGGATACTTACCACCAAAAGCTTGGACAGAGTATACAAACAAAAAGAGAATAATTGAATAAAAGAGAAGTCTAATGATGTAATATTTTTTAGCCATGTATAATTTTGTGAAAGACAAATATAGTTAATTATCAATGGATTAGATTAAAAAAAACAGAATATTGATGTAGTATTTAAAAATATTAATGAAATAATTGTTGAGGTGCATTTTTGCCTTTTATTTTAAAAATAATTTTAAATTTGATAAAATTCACTTGTCTAATAATTTATTTAAAAAGGTAAATTACCAGTAATAATACTTCAGAAAGATTAAAATGAATTTTATGAAAATATATCGGTTCTTTGATAATTTTTGCATTTGGGCTAAACAATATAGATTGTCCGTTGTCTTTTTCGTTAATTGCCAATGACTTCGACAATAGCGAAATGTCAATTCGACGAAGTCAATCTATATTCACTGACACTTTTGCAAAAATTATCAAAGAACCAATATATCAAGGTTAATTAAGTAAAAAATAATTAAGATGAAAAACCTCTTCCTAAATCTCCTTCTTCTTTTCCTTTCAACCTCCTTATTTTCTCAAAACAGTCAAGTTTCCGTTGTCAATAATAATAGTGGAACCAAATTAATAGTGGATGGGAAAGACTTCATGGTCAATGGTATCAACTGGGATTATTTCCCCATTGGCACTAATTTTAATTACAGCTTGTGGAAGCAACCTGATGACATTATTAAATCAGCATTGGATTCAGAAATGTCTCTGCTCAAAAACATGGGTGTAAATACTATCCGAGTCTATACTGGTATGCAGCCTAAATGGATCTCCTACATTTATGAAAAGTATGGTATATACACTATGTTAAACCATTCATTTGGGCGCTATGGATTAACTATAAATGGTGCATGGGTAGCCGTTACCGATTATAGAGACCCAACAACACAAGCGCTTTTATTGTCTGAAGTTACTGAAATGGCTGAAACGTATAAAGGCACTCCTGGTTTACTGCTATTTTTATTAGGAAACGAAAATAATTACGGACTTTTTTGGGCAGGTGCTGAAACAGAGGATTTTCCTGATGATGAAGAAGAAAAGAGATTTATTGGAGAAGAACGTGGAAGGCCCATGTATAAGTTGATGAATGATGCAGCAATAAAAATGAAAGCTATTAATTCATCGAATCCTGTTGCTATTTGTAATGGGGATGTTTTATTTATCGATATAATTGCGGAAGAATGTAAAGACGTGGATATATATGGTACGAATGCTTATCGTGGTATTTCCTTCGGAGATATGTTTCAGGTGGTCAAAGATAAATTGAATAAACCTATTCTATTTACAGAATTTGGCGCAGATGCTTTCAATGCCATTGAAAATACAGAAGATCAATTTTCTCAGGCTTATTACATGGTAGGCAACTGGAAAGAAATTTATGAAAATGCGGCGGGCTTGGGTAAAGCCAACAACTCTATTGGTGGGTTCACCTTTCAATTTAGTGATGGTTGGTGGAAATTTGGTCAAACCAAAAATTTAGATATTCATGATAATAATGCCTCTTGGCTAGGTGGTGGTTACGAAAGAGATATTGAAAATGGGGAGAATAATATGAACGAGGAATGGTTTGGAATTTGCGCTAAAGGACCAAATAATCAACGTGGACTTTATCAATTATTTCCTAGAGCTGCCTATTATGCTTTAAAAGAAGCGCACCAATTAAACCCTTATGCAAGTGGTACTACCCTTGAATCCGTTGATAGTTATTTTTCAGGAATTTCATTAATGGATGCCGTGATAAAAGCCAGAGGAGATAAAGCTGCACTAGTGAGTGAGCGAGGTAAGAAAATTAGATTGAGTAGCTTGAGAGCAGATTTGACCACCTTTAGTACTGGGGGGAAGCTAATTTCAACTCCTGAGGAAGGTAATCCTGATGAATTGAAATATCCCAACGAGCTTGGATTTGGTCACATGCAATCCTATTTTATTGGCGTGGAAGCCAAGCCAAGTGAAAGTGTGCGTGCCAATGTTTCTTTTAACATACTCGGCAATGTAGCAGATAACGCCATTAACGAAATTTTTTACGAAAATAGAGGTCGAACTCGAACCGTACCCACCACCAATGGAAATTTGGCGGTAACCGATAGGAATCGAATAGCTGTTTATAATGCCGATTATAGTTGGAATAGTAAACATTTTGACTTGACTGGTTTTTATCGGACAGGACATTATCATTGGGGGTATGAAGGCGATTTTTTTGGTCTATATCCAGAAGCTAATTATGGACCTAACATTGATATTTATAATGGAAATGCGCCGTTTGGTTTTGAGCTAAATGGAAAAAGGGCGCTGAAACATTTTAAGGTGGCGTTTGGGCCAGAACTTTGGTGGGGAGCTAATCCTGCAGTATTGGTAAAATATTCTAGAAAAATTGGACATACTGATGTATCAGGTATCTTTCATGAAGATATTGATGACCCTAGTACTGCTGTTAGTTCATTTGCTATACCACAACCTCGTACTCGTAGAGCAACCCTTCATTTAAAGAGAGAATTCGGGAAAGTAGGAGTAGAATTAGGTGGAATTTGGGGAGGACAACCATTAGTTGGTCGAAAATTCCAATTTGTAGAAGATACAGAACGAATCGACCAAGTTTATCAAGATGAGATAAGTTCAAAAGATACTTGGGGTGGGAAAATGAAAGTAACTTATGCTTCTGGACCATTTAATTGGTATGCGCAAGGAGCAGCAATGGGATTAGCGGCATTTGGAGGTGCAGATTATACCCAAACGTATACAGGATGGCGATTAAAGGATAGTGGAAGTGGCAACCAATACAATTTCTTAACTGGTTTTACTTTTCTTGTGGGAGATGTGCAGATAGCGCCAAATTTTTTATGGCAAAAACCAGTAGTTGGCCCGATTCCGTTTGATGTATTGGCACCAGGAAGACCAAGGAATATTTTAGATGACCCATTTGCGGTAAGAAATAATAGACTTGTTCGGGATTGATAATCAGCAAGATAGAGCTAATTGATAATTTGATAGTCCTGCACATATTCCAATTATTCTATTTTTTAACTCTTGACATTTTAATCGGCATCTATTTTTTAGGATACG
>Ga0208544_10000647_pt1 | contig 26307 bp, 25 predicted proteins | sample DEB08_DNA_9_FD_184526 | JGI IMG/M metagenome (GOLD analysis project Ga0208544, IMG submission 184526) | Aqueous microbial communities from the Delaware River and Bay under freshwater to marine salinity gradient to study organic matter... | ecosystem: Environmental > Aquatic > Marine > Coastal ... | reverse complement strand
CGCGCTTTCCACGCTTGGAAGCCGTCTGCCCAACGCGGTGATCTTGTCGGACGAGTTGAACCACGCCTCGATGATCGAGGGGATCCGCCACGCGCGTTGTCAGAAAGTCATCTGGAAGCATAACGACCCCGCCGATCTGGACCGCAAACTGGCCGGATTGCCGGCAAACGCGACCAAGATTGTCGCGTTCGAAAGCGTCTATTCCATGGATGGCGACATTGCCCCCATCGCAGAGATCCTTGATGTCTGCGAAAAGCATGGCGCACTGTCTTACATTGATGAAGTGCATGCGGTGGGCATGTATGGCCCACGCGGCGGCGGTGTTGCCGAGCGTGAAGGCCTTATGGACCGGATCACATTGATCGAAGGGACGCTTGGTAAGGCCTATGGTGTGGTCGGCGGCTACATTTCGGGTTCCAGGGCGCTGTGCGATTTCATCCGCAGCTTTGCATCGGGGTTCATCTTCACCACCGCCTTGCCGCCTGCGGTGGCTGCGGCGGCGACCGCCTCTATCAAGCACCTGAAGGAAAGTAGTGTCGAGCGGGACATGCAAAAGCGGCAGGTTGCCCGTTTGCGCGCCCGTCTGGATGCTGAGGGTATTCCGCACGAAAAAAACGCAAGCCACATCATTCCCGTGATGGTGAAAGACCCCGTCAAGTGCCGCATGCTGAGCGATATCTTGATGGATCAGTTCGGTATCTACGTGCAGCCCATCAACTATCCCACTGTGCCCAAGGGCACCGAGCGTCTGCGGTTCACCCCCGGACCGCTGCATTCTGATGAGGACATTGAATTTCTGGTTCAGGCGCTGAAAACACTGTGGAAACAATGCGCGATTGCACACGCGGTCGCGTAAAATTGTAAAAAAAAGTGGACCCTTCCGTAATCGGCATAGTTATAGTGCGGTGAGCTTTTTGAAGGGAGACTACTCTATGAGTCGCACGATTCTTTTTGCAGCGGCAACAATGCTGCTGTCCGCACCTGCCGCGTTCGCGGATGAGCACATCACCGGCGATGCCGCTGCGGGTGAAACGGCGTTTCGTCAATGCATCGCCTGCCATGTCGTGATGAACGACGCAGGCGAAACCCTTGCCGGGCGCAACGCGCGCACGGGTCCGAACCTTTATGCCGTCTCCGGACGCGTCATCGGTTCGATCGAAGATTTCCGTTACTCGGCCGGTCTGGTTGCATTGCATGACGCCGGAACGGAATGGGAGCAGGACAACTTTGTTGCCTACGTTCAGGACCCGACCGCCTATATCCGTGAAGCAACGGGCGACAATGGCGCGCGCGGCGCCATGTCGTTCCGCGTGCGGACGGAAGAAGACGCACTGAACCTCTATGCCTATCTGGCGTCGCTGGTTCCGGCCGAATAATCCGTCAGTCATTGCTGGCACCCGAAATCAAGAAGGGCGGTCCGTGTCAGGCCGCCCTTTTTCTATGGCGCTGGGGCCTCTTTACCCCGCAAGGAACTGCGTAATCGCCTGAGCGACGGCATCGGGCGCTTCTTCCTGTGCCAGATGGCCGACATCTGGCAGACGCAACAGCCGCGCATCGGGCATCACGCCCGCAGCGGTTTCGGCAACTCCGATGGGGACAGCGCTGTCATTCTCGCCGTGGATAAACAAGGTTGGCACCGAGATCTGGGGTAAGGCGCGGTTCAGGTCGTCCAATGACCACTGGGCCATCATGGCCAATGTGCCGTCCACATGCGCCCGCGTTCCCATAAGCCGACCGTATAGCGCCAGCCCGTCTTCATCCAGTTTCGTGCCTGTGGCGCTGATCAATGATTGAACATTTGTCCCCCGCTGCGAAATCAACAGCCCGGTCAGCGGGTTCAGCGCAAGCATCTTGGCCATCAGCGGGAACAGCCACCCGGCCGGTCCCTTGAAGTTCTCCAACGCGCCGTTGATCGCTACGATCCGATCAACCCCATCGGGTAGGGTCCGCGCCAGTTGAAGCGCCACGGCGGCACCAGCCGAATGGCCGATAATCACGCGGGGAGCCCACCCTTCCTGTGCGATCAGCCTGCCGAGATCAGCCGCCACATCAGGCAGCCGCGATCGCCCGCGCGCGCCCATCCGGGTAAAGCCATGGCCCGGCAGATCCACGGCGATCAGCCTGTGATGATCGGCCAACAGGGGCATGAGATGACGCCACGAATGCGTGGATGCACCGGCTCCGTGCAGCAGCAAGATATCAGGTCCGCGACCCGTGATCTGGACGTGCCAGCGATGTGGCACGCTGGCGACGATCTGACTGTTGTCGGCATTGGGCCAGTCGGATGGGGGTAACGGCCCCCTCATGCTCCATCCAATGAGGTGTCCACAGCTGCGGAAAGCGCCTTGGAATCCGCGCGTGGCAGGGGGAGATAGGGCATGCCCATCTGGGCCGCCAGATCGCTCAGGCTGCGTGTCGGCCTGTTGCCCATGTCGATGACAAGGCCGGGGGTTCCACGTGCGCGCAACGCCCGCGCCATGAGGGTTGCGTCCGCCGCCGCCGTGGCGCGGTTGGCGGCACCCGAAAGGTCCACGTTGGCGCGCCCGTCCGTCAGCAAGGCAATCGACGGTGTCATGCCCTTGCCACGGGTCAATTCCGCAAGTTCGAGCGCACATTTCAATCCGGCGGCCAGCGGCGTCCCCCCGCCTCCGGGCAGGCCGGAAAGCCGCCGTTTGGTTTGGACAAGCGAGCGAGTTGGCGGCAACAAGACCTCGGCCTGATCCCCACGGAATGAAATCAGCGCAACGTGGTCTCGCCGGGCATAGGCTTGTGACAACAGCAGTTCGACAGCGCCCTTGGCCTCGGCCAGTCTGGCCAAGGCGGCGGACCCTGAGGCATCGACAACGAATATGATCGCGCGGTCGGATGTTTCCTGAAACTGCTTTACCCGGATGTCAGACATGCGGATGTGCAGGCGATCATGCTGACCGGTTGCCGCCCGCCTGATCGGTTGCCACGGGGCGGCGGCGCGCAGGGTCGCGACCAGATCGACCCGCGATTGGCCGTCTAACTTGCCGGGGCGCGACGGCATGGGCCGCCCGCGCCGGTTGCCCTTTTTGGCTGCGCCCGACCCGGTGGCCGACGGCGCATTGCGCGTGGCGCGCCCGGCCTCGAGCCGCGCCAGCAGGTCGGGCGGAATCATCGCCTTGGCGGCTTCCAGCAAGATTTCTTGCGGCAGGAATTCGGGCTGCTCGTCGGGGTCGGTATCATCTTCGGCTGACGTATCATCCGGATCAGGCAGGTCTGGTTCCGTTTGTTCGGGGGCCTCCGATTCGGGAACTTGCGTGGCGCGTGGCACCAAGACAAGTTCAACCGCCGTGACAAGATCGGGTTCGTCCACCTCGGTTTCGCCCGCCAAGGCGGCACAGGCGCGTGCGACGGCCAGCGCCTGCAACGGCGCGCGCAGTGACGAGATGCCCAGCCGATGCGCGACCTTCGTCATCTCGCACAGCGCGTTGTCCGAGACCGTGACGCGGGGCAGCAGGTCGCGCGCAGCTGCCAGCGCGTCCCGGTCCATGTCCAGTTCGGGGGCGCAGGAAAGGGGCTGATCCGTCAGGTCGATGTGAATGGCAAGGCGTTCCGCCAAGGCGGTGGGCAGGGTTTCATCCGCTTCGGCCCCTTCATCAAGCGCGATCAGGGCCAGACCCGTCGGCCTGTCGAGCGCGCCGGCCAGCCGTGCGGCCAGAGCGGCACTTGCCCGTTCAGCCATGGGCAGGATCAGCACCGCCGGGTCGCGCAGAATACCGCGCGTGCGTGTGAGTTGCCCGGTGGCAAGTGTGGCCGAAAGATCGATACCACCGAACAGGGCATCATCCGCGATATTGGTGTGCAGGCGCCGCAAGGAATGACCCAACAGGGCGGTTTCGATACCGTCCATGACCCGGTCGCGCACTGGCCCGACACGCGCCCGCAGCCACATGCCGCCAAGCGCGGCGGGATCCAGCGCAAGGCAGGCAATCGCCAAGCTGACCCGTGTCCAGCGCGCATCGGGGTCTGTCACGCCAGCACCTCCTCCAGCGTGCGGATGACGCGGGTCGTGGACCCTGCATCATCCAGCGGGTCGCGGCGCAACCTGTGCCGCAGCGCGCTGGGGGCGACGCGCCGCAATTGATCGCGGGTCACGACGGGCGCGCCATCGAAGGCGGCCAAGGCCCTTGCGGCGCGCAGAAGGGTCAGTTCACCCCGCAATCCATCCGAGCCAAGCGCGACGCAAAGCCTTGCGCAATCATGCAGCACGGCGTCGTCGGCCTCGACATGGGGCAAGGCCGCGCGCGCGCTGACGATCTTGTCGCGCAGCGCCATGTCGGCATCATGCCACGTGGTCATGAAGGTTGCGCTATCGCGGTCAAAGCTGTCGCGGCGGCGGATCACCTCGACCCGCGTGTCGATATCCTTGGGGCTTGTGACTTCGACCGACAGGCCGAACCGGTCAAGCAATTGCGGGCGCAATTCGCCCTCTTCCGGGTTGCCAGACCCGACAAGGACAAACCGGGCCGCGTGCCGAATGGACAGCCCTTCGCGTTCCACCACGTTTTGCCCGGACTGTGCCACATCCAGCAGCAGATCAACGAGATGGTCCTCCAGCAGGTTGACCTCGTCTATGTAAAGATACCCGCGATTGGCCCGCGCCAGAAGGCCCGGTTCGAACGCCTTCAGCCCCTGCGTGAGCGCCTTTTCAATGTCCAACGCGCCGACCACGCGATCTTCGGTCGCGCCCAGTGGAAGGTCGATGACCGGGGTGGGCTTTTCGATCAGTTCGGTGTGCGTCACCTGCGCCCAATCGGGGACATCTGTCAGGGTCGCCGAGTTCACGGGGCAGCCAGCCACGGCCGTGATGGGCGGCAGCAACGCCGCCAAGCCGCGCACCGCAGTGGATTTCCCGGTGCCACGGTCGCCAAAGACCAACACGCCCCCGATGCCCGGATCGATGGCGGTAAGGGTCATGGCAAGCTTCATATCGTCTTGTCCGACGATTGCGGAAAAGGGGAAGGGTTGGGTCATTCAGCAGGGACTTTCATGGATGTATCGGAGAGGAGCCGGCGCCCCTCCCATGTGCCGGCAACCGATTGCACGGCGAAACGCGCATACAGTTCCTCTTGGAACCAGTTGCCGTCGCGGACCGCGCGAATGGCGCGGGCATGTGGGCCATCGTGGCGGGCGAAGGCGGCCATGCTGGTCGCATCCGGCCAGATGGAGAATGTGACTTGCTGGAACCAAGGCAGTTCCCCGATGCCAATCTTGAACAGGACGTTCGGATCGGCACCGATCACGGCGGAAATATTGGGCACATGTCGCCAGAACCGGAGGGCGATCGATGGCTTGATGGTGGCACGGGTCAGTGCGGCGATGGGGCCTGCAACGGGGAGATCGGTGCCGTGAAACGGGGACTGCCCGGCCCATTGCCCACGCGCGGATTGAGGCGTCAGGAAGATGGTGCAAGCCTCGGCTGCCTTGGCGGCATATCTCCGAAAAACGCGGGCCTCTGCCATGACGCGTTCGGCTGTTGCCTTGTCTGGCCAAGTCGCCAAAATCGCATATACGGCGGTGTTCGGGATGGGCGTGAACCCTTCGCCGGTGCCCGACCCGCAGAGTTTGAAAAACCCGAGTTCCGGCAGGGCACGCAACGCGAATCGGGCAGTGGCCATCTGTGCCAGCGCCCAAAGCTTCGCGTTCAAGGTGTCAAAGCGATAAAGGCTTAGCGTGACGGTCTGCATCGACGCCCTTTCAAACTGTCAACTTACTCTGACACATTGCTGGTGGTGGGAAAAGGTTTGTTTGCGCTTTCTTTTTCTTGGCAAAGGCCCCTGTCTTCCAATAGTGTAAGCCTAGCTAGACAGTTGGAATGACCGCCATATGACCGAGCACAGACCCATAGGCACCCCCTCGCGGGCCATCGTTATTGGCGCTGGCTTGGGGGGATTATCTGCCGCAATGCGCCTTGGTGCCAAGGGATATCATGTCACGGTTCTGGACCGGCTGGACCGCGCCGGGGGGCGGGGATCTTCGTTGACACAGAACGGGCATCGGTTTGACCTTGGGCCGACCATTGTGACCGTGCCGCAAGTGTTCGAACAACTTTGGGCGGAATGCGGACGCGATTTCCGCGCCGATGTCGATTTGCGGCCGGTGGATCCCTATTACGAAATCCGGTGGGACGATGGCTCCACTTTTTCGGTGCGGCAGGATGAACAGGCGATGTTGGCCGAGGTTGCCCGCCTGAGTCCCGGCGACGTGCCGGGTTACAAGCGGTTCCTGAAAGATAGCGAAAAACGCTATCAATTCGGGTTCGAGGGGTTGGGCCGCCGCCCGATGAACAAATTGATGGACTTGATCAAGGAACTGCCGGGCTTTGTCGCCCTTCGCGCCGACAGGTCCGTTTATGCCCATGCCGCGTCGCGTGTACGCGACCCGCGTCTGCGGATGGCGTTGTCGTTTCACCCGCTGTTCATCGGGGGTGATCCGGTGAACGTGACGTCGATGTATATTCTGGTGTCCCATCTGGAGAAGGAATTTGGCGTCCATTACGCCATGGGCGGTGTGCAGGCGATGGCCGATGCCATGGTCGGCGTGATCCGTGACCAGGGCGGGGATGTCCTGCTTGACCGCGAGATTGACGAAATCACGACCCGGAATGGGCGGGCGACGGGCGTGACAACCACCGATGGGCACCAGATGGATGCTGATATCGTCGTGTCAAATGCAGACCCGGGTCACACCTATGACCGTCTGCTTCGCAACCACACAAAGAAACGCTGGACGCCCAAGCGCCTCAATAGATCGCGATGGTCCATGGGTCTGTTCGTGTGGTATTTCGGGACCAAGGGCACCGCCGGGCAATGGGGCGATGTGGGGCACCACACGATCTTGAACAGCCCGCGCTACAAGGGACTGCTGAAGGATATCTTCATCAAGCGGCATCTGGCCGACGACATGTCGATCTATCTTCACAGGCCATCGGTCACGGACCCCAGCGTTGCGCCAGCCGGGGCCGACACGTTCTATGCCCTTAGCCCGGTGCCGAACCTTCACGGCGAAAACAGTGTCGATTGGGCCGAACAGAGCGAGATTTACCGCAAGAAGATGGCCCGCGTGTTGCACGAAAAGCTGATCCCCGGCTTTGAGGAACACCTGTCTGCGTCTGAGGTCTTCACGCCGGATACGTTTCAGTCGCGCTACCTCAGCCCTCATGGAGCTGGCTTCTCGCTGGAGCCGCGGATCTTCCAGTCGGCATGGTTCCGGCCGCATAACATCAGCGAAGAGGTTGAAAACCTGTTCCTTGTGGGTGCCGGAACGCACCCGGGCGCAGGCATCCCTTCGGTCGTGACCTCGTCTGAGGTGCTGACCCAACTGGTTCCCGATGCGCCCAACCCGATGCGGGCCCCTGTCAAATTGGCCGCGGAATGATCGCCCCCGCCGATCTGGCGCATTGCCGAGAGGCAATCCGCGAGGGATCATACTCCTTCCACGCAGCTTCAAGGCTGTTGCCGGCGAAGGTCCGCGATCCTGCCTTGGCGCTTTATGCGTTCTGTCGGTTGGCCGATGATGAGGTGGATCTTAACGACCACAAGCCTGCCGCCGTATTGCGCCTGCGCGACCGGTTGGATCTGGCCTATGCCGGGACGCCGCGCAACGCGCCGGCGGATCGTGCCTTTGCAGCCCTGATTGCGGAATTCGACATGCCACGCGCCCTGCCCGAGGCGTTGTTGGAAGGCTTGGCATGGGACGGCATGGAACGGCGCTATGCGACCTTGTCCGACCTGCGTGGTTATGCGGCACGCGTAGCCAGCGCCGTCGGTGCGATGATGTGCGTCCTGATGGAGGTCCGCGACCCCCACGCTTTGGCGCGGGCCTGCGATCTGGGCGTGGCCATGCAACTGACCAACATCGCGCGCGACATTGGAGAGGATGCTCGTGAGGGGAGGCTGTATCTGCCGACCGATTGGATGGACGAAGAAGGAATAACGCCAGAAAGCTTTTTTGCCGACCCGCGCCCAAGCGCCCCCATCCGCCGCATGACCCGCCGCCTGCTGGTGGAGGCTGAGCGGCTTTATATCCGATCCGACCCCGGAATCGCGGCGCTACCGTTTGCCACGCGTCCGGGCATTTTTGCTGCGCGGCATTGTTATGATGCCATCGGACGGCAGGTTGCGCGCAATGAGTATGACAGCATAACGATGCGTGCGACGACCACCGGCAACCGCAAGATGCGCCTTCTGGGTCTGTCGGTGATCCGTGCCGGGTTGTCGGCAGTTTTACCGGGTAGCGCGGTCATCTATGCACGTCCCCTGCCCGAGGTGGCGTTCCTTGTTGACGCCGTGGTGCGGAACGCGCCCGTCAAGAAAGGGTGGGGCGATAGCCTGCTTTCCGTGCTGTCGCAACTTGAAGCGCGTGACCGAGAAGAACAGGGGATGGAACGCAGCGCATAAGTGGCTATGTAGAAGGTATGGATTGGTCCGTTTTCATACTTTTTCTAGCCGCTTGTTGTGCAGCTGCCGCTACGGGGTCGATGTTCGCGCCCGGAGAGTGGTACCGCGCATTGTCGAAACCAAGCTGGACGCCGCCCAATTGGTTGTTCCCTGTCGCTTGGACGATCCTTTATATTAGTTCGGCCTACGCCGCCGCGCGGGTGGCCATGTTGGACGGCAACGCGCATGCCATGGGATTTTGGGCCCTGCAAATCGCGCTGAACACCCTTTGGACGCCGGTCTTTTTTGGTCTGCAGCGCATGAAGGCCGGGGCGGTCATCATCGGGATGCTGTGGATCGCGGTCTGTGGTGCGATGGTCAGCTTCATGATGCTGGATTGGGTCGCTGGCGCGCTGATGGTGCCCTACCTTGTCTGGGTCACGGTAGCCGGCGCGCTGAACATCTCGGTCTTGCTGTTGAACCCGACGCCCGCGACACCCGCAGAATAAGACCGGGCGACAGGCCCTAGATGGTTTTCTGAAGTTGTGTTCTTGGACCAGCCAATAAAAAAGGGCGCCGCAATGGGCGCCCTTTGGTGTTTGTTGACAGGGGAGATCACGCCAGCGAGCGTTCGACCTCTTCCCGCTCGAAGATCTCGATGACATCGCCTTTGCGGATGTCTTCGTAGTTCTCGAACGCCATGCCGCATTCTTGACCGGACTGGACCTCTTTGACCTCGTCCTTGAAACGCTTGAGCGTCTTGAGAGTGCCTTCGTGGATCACGACATCGTCGCGCAGCAGGCGGACACCGGCGGACCGGCGGGCGATACCCTCGGTCACCAGACACCCTGCGACGTTGCCAACACCAGAGACCTTGAAGACCTCTTGAATGCGAGCGTAGCCGATGAAGTTTTCGCGCACTTCGGCGGACAACAGGCCAGATGCTGCTGCTTTCACGTCATCCACAAGATCGTAGATCACCGAATAATACCGGATCTCCACGCCCTTTTGGTTGGCGCTGCTGCGGGCAGGCGCGTTGGCACGGACGTTGAAACCGATAACCGGCGCGCCCGATGCTTCGGCCAGACCGACATCGCTTTCGGTGATGGCGCCGACACCGTAGTGCAGGACGCGCACGCGCACCTCGTCGTTGCCGATCTTTTCCATCGCCTGCACGATGGCCTCGGCCGAACCCTGCACGTCGGCTTTTACCACAATCGGCAGTTCGGAGACGTTCTTGTCATCCTTGGCCTTTTGCAAAAGCTGATCCAGCGTGGTTGCGGCACCAGCGGCGGCGCGTTTTTCCTTGGCGGCATTGGCGCGATATTCCGCGATTTCGCGCGCCTGCGCTTCGGTTTCGACCACGTTCAGAACGTCGCCCGCTTCGGGTGTGCCGTTCAGGCCCAGCACTTCGACGGGGACGGACGGACCGGCCTCTTCCACGCGCTCACCCTTGTCGTTCACCAATGCACGGACCTTGCCCCACTGTTCGCCGACAACGAAGATATCGCCACGGTGCAGGGTACCGTTTTGCACCAAGACGGTTGCCACGGGGCCACGGCCTACGTCCAGCTGCGCCTCGATCACGGCACCTTGTGCGGCCCGATTCGGATTTGCCTTGAGTTCCAGAAGTTCTGCCTGCAGCGCGATGGCTTCAAGCAATTGATCCAGACCCTGACCCGTATGTGCCGACACCTCAACATCTTGCACCTCGCCGGACATCTGTTCGACGACGACTTCATGCTGAAGCAGATCGGTCCGCACTTTTTGCGGGTTGGCCGAAGGTTTATCGACCTTGTTGATCGCCACGATCATGGGAACCTTGGCGGCCTTGGCGTGATTGATCGCCTCGATCGTCTGGGGCATGACGGCGTCATCGGCGGCAACCACAAGCACCACGATGTCTGTCACCTGCGCGCCACGGGCCCGCATTGATGTGAACGCCGCGTGGCCGGGCGTGTCGAGGAAGCACAAGACCGCGCCGGTATCGGTTTTGACCTGATAGGCCCCGATATGCTGCGTGATCCCGCCAGCTTCGCCAGCCACGACCTTGGCATTGCGGATCGCGTCCAACAGTGACGTCTTGCCGTGATCCACGTGACCCATGATGGTGATCACGGGTGGCCGGGTTACCTGATCTTCGTCCTTGTCCTCAATGGTGTCGATCACCTGTTCCACGTCCGCATCGGAAACGCGGAGCATCTTGTGACCGAACTCCTCAATGATGAGTTCAGCGGTATCTTGGTCGATCGGCTGGTTCTGCGTGACCATCATGCCCATGTTCATGAGCGATTTGACGACGTCAGGAACCCGTTCGGCCATGCGGTTGGCAAGCTCGGACACGGTAATGGTCTCGGGCACGCGCACGTCGCGGATGACCTTTTCACGTTCGGCCATGCCGCCCATGGCTTTTTGCCGCTGACGTTCTTGCTTGCGCTTCATGGCAGCCATGGAGCGTTGACGCCCGCCTTCGCCACCCGTCAACGCTTCGTTGAGAGTCAGTTTGCCAGCCCGACGGCCATCGCGTTCTGCGCCGCGGTTGGGGCGCTCGCGCTTGTCGTCGCGATCGCCGTCCTTGCGTGTGGGCAAGGCACCCGGTTTACCAGCACCACGCACGGCACCAGCCGTAGTGGGCACGCCGGCGTCGGCCACTTTGGGGCTGACCGTTTCGGCCACCTTGGGTGCGTTGCGGCGATCAACTTCTTCTTGCTGGCGGCGCGCGTCTTCTTCGGCCTTGGCCTTCAGAGCTTCCTCGCGCTCGCGCTCTTCGCGTTCCTTTGCCTCGGCATCGGCACGGCGACGTGCGCGATCTTCGTCACGCTCTTTTTCTTCCTGAACGCGGCGTTCCTGGTCTTCGACCTCACGCGCCTTGGCGTTTTGCAGCGCGCGCAGGCGACGCTCCAACTCGGCGTCCGGCACGTTTGTGGTGCGCTTGCCGCCTTCGGCATTGATTGCAGCGGCGGATTGGCCACCGGGTTTGGGAACCATGACCCGCTTGCGCTTGGTCTCTACGACCACACTTTTCGTGCGCCCACGCGAGAAGCTTTGGTTCACACGTCCCGCGTGTGCCCCACCCGACAAGCCAAGGGGTTTCTTTCCGTCCTGATCGCTCATGCGTCTTTCTGATCCTTCTCGGCGGCAGATCCGCCGTTTGCCTTACGCAGGCCTTGCAGCTTTGCCGCTCCCTCTACAACACGAGGAGTGAGTCCGCCAGCCGCAAGCGCGCCATGTATCACACTTTGGCGTCCGAATGCCAAACCCAATTCCTGGGCGGTCAGGACGCTGAAATAGCGGCCGCCTTCCGGCGTCCACAGCTTTGATTTCCCCCGCTCAGAACCATCGGTGGCCTGAAGCAGGACCTTTGCCTCGCCTTTGGCGAGCCATTCCTTCACCTTTTCGAAACCGGCGATCGCCCTGCCGGACTTTCGGCTTAGCGCGATCATGTCGGTCAGCTGGCGCACCAGCCCCTGTTCGATAAGGCCCATCATATCATCGACCAGCGTCACCGGCATGCGCGCCGCGCGCGCAAACAGGTTCTTCTTGATCGCCAAGGCCAGCGCGTCACGATCGGCGCTGACCCAGATGCCCCGTCCGGGTAGCCGTTCCAGAAGATCTGGGACGACGACGCCATCGGGCGATACGACAAATCGGATCAGCCCCGGCTTTGGCGCAACTTCGCCCGTGGCGATGCAGCGTCTTTCCGGGTCATCCCCACGCATTTTGGTTCGGCCGCCTCGTGTCATGGGCGATCCTCTAGGGGCAGGGCCCTCAGGCCTCTGCCGCCTCTCCCTTTGCTGCATTTGCAAGCGACTCGGCGGCGGCTTGCGCCTCCAACTCCTCGATGGTGACCCAGCCCAATTGCAGGCGAGCGGTCATGACCATGTTTTGCGCTTCTTCAAGGCTGACGTCGAAGGGTTCCAGAAGACCGGTATCTTTCACACGCTCGCCGCCTACCGTTGTCCAGCCGCCGGCCAATTCCCAATCTGCGCAAGTTGCGAAGTCTTCCAGCGTTTTCACATCATCGTTGCCAAGTGCCACAAGCATCTGGGGGGTGAGGCCTTCGAATTCAATAAGGGACTCTTCCACACCGATGGACTTGGCATGCTCCAGCGCCTTCTTGTTCTGCTCCTCAAGATAGTCGCGTGCCCGCGCCTGCAGTTCCTCGGCGGTCGATTCGTCAACGCCGTCGATCACCAGCAGTTCGTCCAGTTCGACGTAGGCAACTTCCTCCAGCGAGGTGAAGCCCTCGGAGACCAGGAGTTGGGCAAAGAATTCGTCCAGATCCAGATTATCCATGAAGACCTTGGTCCGCTCGGCGAATTCGGCCTGACGGCGGGAGGATTCCTCCTCCTCGGTCAGGATGTCGATATCCAGCCCAGTCAGCTGCGACGCAAGCCGCACGTTCTGACCGCGACGACCAATGGCCAGCGACAGCTGTTCGTCGGGCACCACGACCTCGATCCGCTCGGCGTCTTCGTCGATGACGACCTTGCTGACCTCTGCGGGCTGCAACGCGTTGACGAGGAAGGTGGCGGCATCTTCGTTCCACGGGATGATGTCGATCTTTTCACCTTGCAACTCGTTCACCACGGCCTGCACGCGGCTGCCGCGCATACCGACGCAGGCACCCACAGGGTCGATGGAGTTGTCGTAGGAAATGACGGCGATCTTGGCGCGCGAACCGGGGTCACGGGCCACGGCCTTGATCTCGATGATGCCATCGTAGATTTCCGGCACTTCCATCTTGAACAGTTCCGCCATGAACTGCGGATCGGTACGTGACAGGAAGATCTGCGGCCCACGCACTTCGCGGCGGACATCCTTGATGTAGCAACGGATGCGATCGTTCGGACGATAGCTTTCGCGGCCGATCTTTTCGTTCCGGCGCAGGACACCCTCGCCCCGTCCGATGTCGACGATGACGTTACCGTATTCCTCGCGCTTGACGACGCCGTTGATGATGGTGCCGGCGCGGTCCTTGAATTCCTCGTACTGACGATCCCGCTCTGCTTCGCGGACCTTTTGCAGGATCACCTGCTTGGCCGATTGCGCGGCGATCCGGCCCATCTCGACGGGCGGCACCTCTTCGACGACGGTGTCGCCGACGGTAGGGTTTTCCATGAACTGCTTGGCCTGCGCGACGGTTAGTTCGGCCTTTTCGTTTTCAAGGGCGTCATCTTCCACAACCGTACGGACGCGCGTGAACGTCGCCTTGCCGGTCTTGCGATCAATGTGGACGCGTATATCCAGTTCGGAGCCATAACGCGACTTGGCGGCACGGGCGAGGCTTTCTTCCATCGCCTCGACCACCAGGCCGGGGTCAATCATCTTTTCGCGGGCAACGGCCTCGGCGGTTTGCAGAAGCTCTAGCTGGTTCGCTGATGTAATCGCCATGTCTCAGTCCTCTGCCTGTTCGGGCTCTTCTTCGATTGTGTCGAATTTGGTTTCGTCGATGATGCCCGCCGCCTTGCGCTGACGCAGCATCTCAGAGATCAGTTCGTCCGTCAGGATCAACTTGGCGTCGGACAGCCAATCGAAATGCAGCCCGATGGTGACGGGTTCGCCACCTGCGCCGTCTTCGGAAATATTGATCAGCACTTCATCGCCTTCGATACCCGCAAGGATACCTTTGAAGCGGCGGCGGCCATCGATCATCTCGGTCGTTTCGATCCGGGCTTCGTATCCTTCCCAAGTTTCGAAATCCTTGAGCCGGGTCAGCGGACGGTCGATACCGGGGGACGACACCTCCAGCGTGTAGGCATCATCAAGCGGGTCTTCCACGTCGAGCGTGGCGCTGACGGCGGTGGAGATGCGGGCGCACTCGTCCACTTCGATCCCGCCATCGGGGCGTTCAGCCATGATCTGCAGCGTCTTTGTATTGCCGCCCATCACACGAATGCGCACGATTTCGAACCCCATGTCTTCGATGACGGGGGTCAGGATCTCGGCCATACGGCGGTCCATCGATGATTTGGCGATCAGGGTTTCCATGAGTCCGACTACTTATGATTCAAGCACAAAAAAACGGGCGCGCGGCCCGTTGAAACTCTCCGGTGGTGCATCGGGGGTGGAGGCCGACACGCCGCTGTTGAGGGGGATATAGGGGATATCGGACGGCGGCGCAAGTCATCCGCAGTAAATGCGAAAAACCGCGCCGGTCTCATCGGTGACGAAGTTGATCCGGTTCAACAGGTAATCCATCGTCACGGGGGCGTTTTCGGCATGAACCCTTAGCGGCTGCTCAAGCGACAGGCCCTCTGCGACCGCAGCGGGTTGGCCGATCAACGCCTGATGCTGCGCAATGTTGCAAGTATCATCCACGACCAAGGAATCATGCTTTTCCTGCGCCATGACGGCGACAGGAAGGAAGGCAAGCAGACAGACGATGAGCGAATGTTTCATGGTGCCCTCTGGTTGCGTCACCAGAAAGATTGGCACAAGGTCAATCCAAATCAAGACCCGAGGGAGGGACAGAGATATGCGAACCCGTGCCGCCGTAGCGATGGAAGCTGGTAAGCCGCTGGAAGTAATGGAAGTGAACCTTGAAGGCCCCAAAGCGGGCGAGGTTCTGGTTGAAATCAAAGCCACCGGCATTTGCCATACCGATGAATTCACCCTGTCCGGTGCGGACCCCGAGGGGCTGTTTCCCGCCATTCTCGGCCACGAGGGCGCGGGCGTGGTTCTGGAGGTTGGCGAAGGCGTGACCACCTTGAAGCCCGGCGATCATGTCATCCCGCTTTATACGCCGGAATGTCGGCAGTGCTATTCGTGTCTGTCCGGCAAGACGAACCTGTGCACGGCGATTCGCAATACCCAAGGCCAGGGCCTGATGCCCGATGGCACTACGCGGTTTTCGATGTTGGATGGCACACCCATTTTCCACTACATGGGGTGTTCGACTTTTGCGAACCACACGGTTCTGCCCGAAATCGCGCTGGCCAAGGTGCGTGACGACGCACCGTTCGACAAGATCTGTTACATCGGTTGCGGGGTCACCACCGGCATCGGGTCGGTGATTAACACCGCAGGGGTGGAGATTGGATCAACGGCTGCGGTCTTCGGTCTGGGCGGAATCGGTTTGAACGTGATCCAAGGGCTGCGCATGGCAGGTGCCGACATGATCATCGGCGTCGATCTGAACGACGCCAAGGAGGAGATGGCGCGCAAATTCGGCATGACGCACTTTGTGAACCCCGCCAAGATCGCCGGATCCGTCGTTCAGGAGATCGTGAACCTGACCAAGTCTGAGCGGGACCAGATCGGGGGCGTGGATTATTCATTCGACGCCACGGGCAATGTGAAGGTGATGCGCGATGCGTTGGAATGTTCGCACCGGGGCTGGGGCGTTTCCGTCATTATCGGTGTGGCCCCGGCAGGTGCGGAAATTGCCACGCGGCCGTTCCAGTTGGTAACCGGGCGGGTCTGGAAAGGCACCGCGTTTGGCGGTGCAAAAGGCCGGACCGATGTGCCAAAATTCGTGGATTGGTACATGGACGGCAAGATCGAGATTGACCCGATGATCACCCACACGCTGAGCCTTGATGACATTAACAAGGGGTTTGACCTGATGCATGCGGGAGAAAGCATTCGCGCGGTTGTTGTCTATTGACGCTGAGCGTTCGCCCCTATGCGGCCGATGATGCGGCGGCGCTTTGGGCGATGTTGAAGCCGGTCTTTCGTGCCGGTGACACCTATGCGGTCAATCGCGATATCTCGAAAGAGGATGCGCTTGAATTCTGGCTGGGGTCCGGGCACGCGGTTTTTGTGGCCGAGGACCGCGACGTTCTGGGCACGTATTTCGTGTGCCCAAACAAGGCGGGCGGGGGCGGTCACGTGGCAAACGCGGCTTATGTGACGGCGGCGGGTTTCGGGGGCAAGGGCGTGGCGCGCGCCATGCTGGTCCATTCGCTGGATACTGCCCGCGCCATGGGGTTTAGGGCAATGCAGTACAATTTTGTGGTCAGCACCAACACACGCGCGGTCGATACGTGGCTGCGCGCGGGGTTTGAAGTTGTCGGTCGCGTGCCTGGTGCGTTCAACCATCCGGACCACGGCTATGTCGATGCATTTGTCATGCACAAACCTCTGGTCTCCGACGGGGATTGACCGCTTCTGAGCCGATAGCAGGGCCGCTGGTGAAGGCGCGGTTGCTTCGATATGGTATGGGCCATGAAGATTGCCACCTGCACCATTGTCGTTGCCATCGCACTGTGCGGGTCTGCACCGGTGGTGGCGCAATCTGGGCAGGTGTTGGACGTTACGCAGCCAACAGAAGTATTTTCCATGCTGTCTTATGCCGTCATGGATGAGGCGAACGCACTGAACCCCGCGGACGTTTTCGAGATCGAGATTTCTGAGAGCGGGGGGATCACAGATGTGTTCGTCCGCCTTGCACCCGGAGCGGTGGTGGCGTTTGCGGATTCGACGCAACAGGCCATCGGAAAGACGATGGTGGTGTCGATCTGTGGCAACCCGGTGTTGCGCGCGACGGTGCGGGCTGCAATGACCAGCGGGACACTGTACATTCCAAATATAAATGCCGTTCAGGCCGAGGCGCTCCGCAGTGTCTGGCACGGACGGCAAACATGCCAAGATATACCAGCCGAGGTCTTTCCCATTGCCCAATAACACACCGCTTCTTGCCGTTCTGATCGACGCGGATAACACGTCCTACAAACACGCCAAGGCGATCTTCGACGAGATTGCCGGCTTTGGAGAGGCGAGCGTCCGCCGGATATACGGTGATTTCAGTTCAAGCCACATGAAGGGCTGGTCGGCGGTGCAGGCCGAGTTCGGGATTGTCCCACACCACCAGCCCGCGAATACGGTCGGCAAGAACGCCTCTGACATCGCGCTTGTGATTGATGCGATGGATCTGATGCATTCAAGTCGCTTCGACGGGTTTGTCCTTGTGTCCTCCGACAGCGATTTCACCCGATTGGCCAGCCGTATCCGTGAGCAGGGTCTGGATGTCTACGGGATCGGGCAGCAAAAGACGCCGGATGCGTTCCGCAAGGCCTGCAAACGGTTCATCTTTATCGAGAACCTTCTGGGGGCGGAGCCTGCTGCCGACAAGCCCGTGGCACCAAGTGGAAAGACCGAGGACCTGCCCGACGCACGCGACCTGATCTTTCGCGCGATGGAAGCGATCGAACAGGATGACGATTGGTATTCGCTGGGCCAGATCGGTCAATATATCACCGCTGCCAACCCTGATTTTGATACGCGGACTTATGGCAAACGCAAGCTGAGTGATCTGATCGAAAGCCTCAAGATGCTTGAGGTCAAACGTGGTCAGGGCAGCAACCAGATGTTTGTGCGGCGCCTCGACTAGGCGCCGTCAGGGCGCCTGCCGATCCCCCCAGTTGAGCCAGGCGATATCTTCCGGCGCGAACAACTCCGCCATGCGCGCATCATAGGCCGCCATGTCCTCCGCCGTCAGGCGGCCTTCCCATTTGTTCGAACTGCCCGAGGCATAGAAATTCGCCAGATCATGCATCGAAGCGTCTTTGTGAAAGCGCATGTCGCTCGCCTCGACAGCTTTGCGCATCGACGCAAAACTGGTGGCTTCCACGATCTCGGCACACAGCTCCGGGTCAAGCGGTATATCCAAGAGCCCGGCCACACGGGTGATCTGTCCGGCGGGATCGCGGGTCAGATCGGCATAGTGAAAGAAATGGACATTGCCGTTCGCCTCGCGTGCCCGCGCCTCGCCCAAGTGGAGTGCGAGCGAGGCCAGCGTCATGTCATCCATGCCCTGCTCGGTGCTCGGCCCGTCGAGGAACCGCCTGAAGCCTGCGCGATCATCGCCTTCGAACATGTGATCGAACGCGTTGATCTTCAGGTTTTCGGCAAAGCTCCGCATCGAGAAATGCATATCGACCGGGTGCCGGTAGACAACGATATAGGTGGGCTCGGGCGCATAGGGGACGCCGTCCATGGGTGTGTGGCTCTTGATGCAGCGCCGCCGCGTCAAACCATCGAGGAAGTCGGTGATTTCACGGCGATCGCGGAAATTGCAATCCACCCACGGCGCGCTGTGCCATCCGCCTGCGTCCGGCACGACCTTGCCATGGATCAGCATCATCACGATGTTAAGCATCCATGTGGTCCCGCATTTCGGCGGCGTGGTGACGAGCACATCATCGGGCCGCATCTTGAACCAGGACCAAACATCGGTGTTCGTCACCGGGCCGAGATATTCACGGGTCCGTTCGGTGTGCAACTCTGCCATGGTCCCTCCAGTCGCCTATTCGCGATGACGCTAGGGGAGGTCTTGGCTCAGGTATAGCTTTATCTGCGGGCGTAGCGGGCCATAAAGGTCTTCACCGCCTCATCCGCGATCCGGGCGATGTCTTCCTCACTCACAGAGGGCACGATCCCGAACATCAGCTTCAGCAGAAGATCCGTCCGGCACAGTTGCGCCAACTGATCGGCGGCCAGAAACGGGTCTTCGATATCCAGCGCGTCGCGCGCCTTGGGGCTTTGCAGGAATTCGCTGATCTTGCGGTTCCATCGGCGTGGGCCGCTTTCGTAGAATGCCTGCCCAAGTGCGGGGAACCGCTGTGCCTCGGCGATGCAGACCCGGAACATGTCTCGTCCGAAGGCCGACACGACAAAGCTGGTCAGGGCGTGGCAAATATAGTGAAGCGACTCTGGCACCGTCATGGTGCCGGATCCGAGCGTAAATTCGATCTCGGACTGATGCCCGCACTCTTCGGTCAGGACCGCCATGAAGAGGTGCTGTTTGTCGGGGAAATAGCTGTAGAGCGTCGCCTTGGACACGCCCGAGTCGCGCGCGATTTCGTCCACGCTTGCGCCTTCGTAGCCCTCGCGCATGAAGACGGCGCGCGCGCCGACAACTACCTGATCGTACTTGCGACCCTTCTTGATCTGGAGTGCAGCGTTCATCGTGGCGTTGATTTCCCTTCCCTCAAGGCACCTTAAACCGATCAGTTCAGTTTCAGCAAGGATTTGGGCCTTGTCTTTTGGCCTGAAACGAAAACGGCGCCACCCGGTCATCTGGCATCTTGCGGCCGGGACAGAGACTTGCGGCGGGCCGGACACCGCATCGGACGGGGCGATGCAGCACGCCGGATCACGCTAAGCCAAATCAAGCAGTTAAGCGGCCCATGCGTCGGCTAAAGAAAATGGATCGCAGAGCGATCGGGATTTGTGAAACCCGGCTGGACTCGGTCGATCCGGGTGGCATATGCCGAAGTCATGTTGGAAATCTTCCTCAAGACGCTGCCGTTTTTTGCGCTGATCGGTCTTGGCTATCAGGCCTGCCGCAGTGGATTCTTCACGGCCGAGGCTGCGGCCTATTTGACGAAATTCGTTTTCTACTTCGCCCTTTCGGCGATGTTGTTCCGCTTTGCGGCCAATCTGTCCCTTCGGGAGATTTTCGACTGGTGGTTTGTGGCCGCCTATCTGTGGGGCTGTTTCACGGTCTATCTGATCGCCACGGGTGTTGCGCTGATCCGCAAGCGCGGCATTCAAGAGGCCGCCTTCGAAGCGCAATGCGCCGTGATCGGCAACGCCGGCTTTCTGGGCGTGCCAATGTTGATCGTACTGCTTGGCCCAGATGCCGCGGGTCCGGTACTCATGGTGCTGGCGCTGGATCTGATTGTGTTTTCGTCGCTGATTGTGATCTTGATCACCGGCAGCCGCGATGGGCGAATGTCGCTTGGTATCTTGAAGACCGTCGGTTTGGGTCTGGTGAAAAACCCGATGATCGTCTCGATGAGCCTTGGCCTTGCGTGGTCGGGTACGGGGTGGGCGGTGCCTGTCCCGGTGAACGAGTTCTTGGCGATATTGGGGGCGGCGGCGACGCCCGGCGCATTGTTCGCGATTGGTGCGTCGCTGGCGGACAAATCAGCCGAGCGTTTGTCGGTTGCGGGCTGGCTGACGTTTTGCAAGCTGGTGCTGCACCCCGCAGCCGTGGCGTTTGCCGCGCTGGTGTTGTTCCCGGTGGAAACGTTCAGCGCTGCCGTGATGATCGCGGCGGCGTCCCTGCCGGTCGCGGGCAACGTGTTCATTCTGGCCCAGCATTATGGTGTTGCGCCTCAGCGCGTGTCGGCCTCTATTCTTGTATCGACAGCGCTCAGCATCGTGACGGTGTCGGTTGTGGTTGCATGGGTCGCCAACATGGCGGGGATAACGCCCGGCGGCTGAGTGCTGGACGCACCCAACTGCGCGCGATAGGCCTTGGACAACATCACGGAGGCAACGATGGACACCCTTTCCGAAAACCGATGCTTTGGCGGAACGCAGGGCGTCTATAGACACGCTTCGGATGCAACGGGCACGGACATGACATTCGGCCTGTTCATGCCGGCAGAGGCAGCCGGCGGACCGGTGCCGGTCTTGTGGTATTTGTCGGGGCTGACCTGCACCCACGAAAACGCCATGGGCAAGGCTGGCGCGCAGGGCTGGGCCGCAGAACAGGGCATTGCGCTGGTGTTCCCCGACACGTCGCCACGCGGCGACGATGTTCCCGACGATGCTGCCTATGATCTGGGCAAGGGGGCCGGGTTCTACGTGAACGCGACGCAAGACCCTTGGGCCGAACATTTTCAGATGTGGGATTACATCACCGACGAATTGCCCCGTGCGCTGTTCAGCCGCTTTGCGTTGGACGAAGAACGTCAGGCGATTACCGGCCATTCGATGGGGGGGCATGGTGCGCTGACCATCGCGATATCATTCCCCGACCGGTTCGCCAGCGTGTCGGCGTTTGCCCCCATCTGCAACCCGATGAAAAGCGACTGGGGCCGCAAACAGTTGGGCGCATATCTGGGCCCCAACACCGCCCTGTGGGAGGCTCATGATGCAACCCTCCTGATGGAGCGGCACGGCTTTCCCGGCCCCGTGTTGATAGACACCGGGACCGTCGACCAATTTGCCGATCTTCTAAAGACCGAGGCTCTGGCTGCGGCCATGGCGCTTCGGCGGCAGCCAGCAACGCTGCGCCTGCAGTCTGGATATGACCATAGCTATTTCTTTGTCTCGACCTTCATGGAAGACCATATCGCGTTCCATGCCGAGGCGCTTTACGGGGTGACCGGATGACAATTGAGGCCGTAATTTTCGATATCGGTAATGTGCTGATCGAATGGCAACCTGAACGGTATTATGATCGCGTGATCGGAAGGGATCGGCGCGAACAACTGTTTGCCACGGTTGATCTGCACGGAATGAACGAGCGGTTGGACATGGGCGAAGGGTTTCGCGACGTGATCTATGAAACCGCTGATGCCTACCCTGATTTCCGTGACGAGATACGCCGTTGGCACGATAACTGGATCGAACTGGCGCACCCTGTGATCCCCCATTCCGTCAAGCTGCTGCGTGTCCTGCGCGCCAAGGGTGTGCCTGTTTTCGCGCTGACGAATTTCGGAGTGGAAAGCTATGCCTACGCGCAGACGCAGTTCGATTTCCTGAACGAATTCGACCATGAATATGTTTCGGGCCAGATGAAGGTGACCAAGCCGTCGCCACAGATTTTTGCGATGGTCGAGGAACATTCCGGCCTGCCGCCCGAGGCGCTGTTGTTCGCCGATGACCGGGCAGCCAACATAACAGCCGCCCGTGTACGTGGATGGCATGCCCATCTGTTCGAGAATCCGCAGGGTTGGGCGGATGAACTGGTGGCACACGGATTGCTGAGCAAAGATGAGGCCGTCGCATGAGCCCGCGTATCATTACACCTGCCATTGAAGACGAGTTGGACTGGCGCGCGCTGGCCGACGCGATTGCCGCTGGCCACCATCGGCCGCGCGCCGAGATAGCCGATACCTTTCTGTATCGCGATCGCGACACCATGCTGACCCGGTCCGCATGGATCGATGGGTTGGGGTCGCTGGTGAAGGTCGCCATGATCATGCCGAACCAACCCGCCGCCATTCAGGGCGGTGTGATGTTGTTCAACGACACCACCGGCGTGCTGGACGCGGTGTTGGATTTCGGGCTGGTTACGAAATGGAAGACCGTCGGTGACAGTGTTCTGGCGGCAAGCTTGTTGGCACGTCCCGATAGCCGAAAGATCCTGATCGTGGGGGCGGGCACTGTTGGGCGGAACCTGTGGGAAGCCTATGGCGCGATGTTTCCCGGCGCTGAATTCACCATCTGGAACCGCACCCCTGCAGGGGCGGCGGCGTTCGCGCAGGATTGCCCCGGAACACGGATCGCCAGCGATCTGGAGCAAGCCGTGGGCGAGGCCGATATCGTTGCGTCCGCCACGATGACGACCGAGCCGATCTTGCATGGCGCATGGTTTCGCCCCGGCCAGCATATTGATCTGATCGGCGCGTATCGCCCCGACATGCGAGAGGTTGACGACGCAACGCTGACGCGCGCGCGTATCTTCGTGGATAGCCGCGATACGACCATCGCCCACATTGGCGAATTGAAGATCCCGCTGGCCAATGGCGTCATTGCCGAAACAGATGTGTTGGCTGATTATTACGACCTGCCGTCCGGGGCATTCGCGCGCCAGTCGGCTGATGAGATTACCTTGTTCAAGAACGGTGGCGGCGCGCATCTTGATTTGATGACTGCGTCCTACATACTGAACGCCGTTGGATGATCTGGTTACTGCTATTGCTGCTGGTCGTGGGCGTTTTGGGTGCATGGTTTCTGGCCGATGCAACGCAGACAGAACTTTCTGCGGTACGCAAGGCGGCCAACCCCCGGTTGGTAACATTGCCCGCTGGCGTGACCCGCGCCGACTGGCATGGTGACGTCGATGGCCCTGTTCTGGTGTGCATCCACGGACTGTCCACCGCATCCCATGTCTGGGGGCCGTTGGTGCCGCTTCTGGTGGATCAGGGATATCGGGTGCTGACGTACGACCTGTTTGGTCGCGGGTTGTCGGACCGGGTGCCGGGCCCGCAGACCCGCGAGTTTTTTCTGCGCCAGTTCCGTCAATTGCTGGAGGCGGAAGGGGTTGAGGGGCCTGTTACCCTTGTTGGCTATTCGATGGGTGGGCAGATTGCCGCCGCCCGCGCAGTCGAGGCGCCGGACCATGTGGCCCGGTTGATCTTGCTTGCACCAGCGGGGTTGGGGTTTACGCCCGGTCGGATTGTGCAATTGGCGACCGAGATCCCCGTTCTTGGCGATTGGGTGCAGGCGGTGGTCTGCCCGGTGGTGCAGCAATGGAACCTGATGCGCGCGACCGGAACATCACCCGAAGTTGACGCCGTATTGGCCGAGACTGCCAAGGATTTGCGTGTGGATGGCACAATGGCGGGACTGTTGTCTTCGCAACGCAACCTCTTGTCCGAGGGTATGATCGAAGATCACCGGTCGGTCGCACGTTCCGGCGTGCCATTGGTGGTGCTTTGGGGAGAGGTCGACGCCGTGATACCTGCCTGCGCCATGGGCAGGCTGGCACAGATCAACCGGACCGCGATACAGCATCAGGTGGCGGGCGCGGGCCATGCCCTGCCCTATACGCATGCGGCCGAGGTGGCGCGCGAGATTGGTGAAACGCTTTAGGCGGCCAGCGGACGCCGTTCCAACGGCGTTTCCTTCACCGGCAGATGCACAATGGCGGAAACCGCACCCACGGCCACGCCGACCCACCAGACGGCCGTGTAGTCGCCGTAGATGTCGAACAGTTTCCCGCCAAGCCAGACGCCCAGAAAGCTGCCCAACTGGTGGCTGAAAAAGATGATCCCATACAGCGTCCCCATGTAGCGCAGCCCGTAGATGTAGCCGACCAGACCCGACGTCAGCGGCACCGTTGCCAGCCAGAGGGACCCCATGACAACCGAGAAGATGATGACGCTGGTAGGTGTGATCGGGAATATGATGAAGATGCCAGCCGCCAAGGTGCGGCCCACGTATATGCCTGCCAGCAGATATTTCTTGGGAAACCGCTTGCCCAGCCAGCCAGCGGTTATCGTGCCTGCGATATTGGCAAGGCCAATCAGTGAGATGGCCAAGGCCCCAAGGGCGCTTGTGGTGGTGATGCCGATGCCATGGAGTAGAGAGCCCGGTGCAATGGGTCCGCAAAGCTCGGTCACGAAGGCCGGGAAATGGGCGGTGATGAAGCCAAGCTGATAACCGCAGGAAAAGAAACCCACGAAGATCAGGGTAAAAGATGGGTCGCGAAATGCGGTTCCCAGCGCTTGGGACATGGATTTCTCAAGCTCGGCCTTGCTGCCCTGTGCCGGGGCACGCAGCATCGGCAGAACAAACAGAGCCGCAAGGATCAGCCCGGCAAACACAAGGAACACGCTTTGCCAAGGCATCAGCGTCATAAGGCCCACAGCCAGCGGAGGCCCGACGATCTGTCCGATGGATCCTGCTGCGGTTGTAATGCCAAGCGCCATGGAGCGGTTCTCATCCGAAGCGGCGCGACCGACGATTGCGAGAATCAGGCCAAAGCCGGTGCCCGCGATTCCAAACCCCACAAGGATTTCAAGCAGTTGGTGTTGTTCTGGCGTGACGGCGAAAGCTGACAGGACAAGCCCGAGAGCGTACAGCGCGGCACCAAGGACGATGGCTTTGCGGTCACCGAACTTTTCCGCGATGGCTCCAAAGAATGGCTGACCTATTCCCCAGGCAAGATTCTGGATGGCGATGGCGAGGGAGAATTCAGCGCGCAGCCAGCCAAATTCCTCGGCAATGGGGATCTGGAACACCCCAAAGCTGGACCTGATCGCAAAGCTGGCAATGATGATGACGCAGCCGCCAATAAGGACTGGGGAAATAAGACTGGCTTGGCGATCCATGTAAGTCCCTCATGCGCGGCTGGCTGACTTTGGATTGATACCCGGAGGGCGTCAATTCAGATGTCATGATGAATTGGGCAACGAAAACTTCTGTGACCCGTAACATGTTATTTCCTTGTGGAAATTCCGTGCTTATTCGCGCTAAGTCAGCGTTATGTCGCAACATCTGACCGCCCTTTACGATACCCGCGTCGCCGAAGGTGTGCTGCGCCCGGACCCGGCGCAACGGGCGGTCTTGCAGCGGCTGGAACTTCTGCGAGAGACGCTTGAGGCTCCGCAGCGCAAGGGGTTCCTGACCCGGTTCCGCAAGGCCGAGCCAATGGCGAAACAGGGGCTGTACCTTTGGGGCGGGGTGGGGCGCGGCAAGTCCATGTTGATGGACCTGTTTTTTGCTCATGTGGGCATAACCCAGAAGCGCCGCGTTCATTTCCATGCCTTCATGCAAGAGGTGCAGGGCGCGTTGCATGAGGTTCGGAAGACCGGCGTGGACGACGCGATCAAACCGGTGGCCGAGGCGATAGCGAAAGACCTCCGGCTGCTGTGTTTCGACGAAATGCAGATCACCGATATTGCCGATGCGATGATCGTGGGCCGCCTGTTCGAGCGTCTGTTCGCGGCTGGCGTTTTCATTATCACAACGTCGAACCGGGCCCCGACAGACCTGTACAAAGACGGACTGAACCGGGACCTTTTTGTCCCTTTTATTAATCTGTTGGAAGACCGGCTGGAGGTTGATCAGCTGGAGGCGATGACCGATTATAGGCAAGATCGGCTGGCCGGAGCGCAGACGTATTTCACGCCTGCCGATGCGGTAGCCAGACGTCAGGTCGACATCATCTGGCGCGATCTGACCGGCGGTCGGGAAGAGCTGCTGACCCTTGAGGTGAAGGGACGCCACGTGGTCATTCCGCGATATTGGGCGGGCATGGCGCGGGCGGGGTTTCATGACCTGTGCGGCAAGCCGTTGGGGCCTGCGGATTATCTTGCGCTGGTGGGGGCGATCAAGCTGCTGGTTCTGGAGGATGTGCCGGAGCTGAGCCCTGCGAAATCAAACGAGGCCAAGCGGTTCGTGACGTTGATCGATACGCTTTACGAAGGAAAAGTTGCGCTGGTCATCAGTGCCGACGCCGAAGCCGAAAACCTGTACGCCGAAGGGACCGGAA
>Ga0208544_10000646_pt1 | contig 26315 bp, 39 predicted proteins | sample DEB08_DNA_9_FD_184526 | JGI IMG/M metagenome (GOLD analysis project Ga0208544, IMG submission 184526) | Aqueous microbial communities from the Delaware River and Bay under freshwater to marine salinity gradient to study organic matter... | ecosystem: Environmental > Aquatic > Marine > Coastal ... | reverse complement strand
GACAATGTTGAGATGACAGTTGACCTGATCGTGCCAATCGCGATGGAAGAGCGTCTACGCTTTGCTATCCGTGAAGGCGGTCGTACCGTCGGCGCCGGCATCGTTGCTGAAATTCTTGAGTAAAGATTAAAAGTTGGGGCGCGCGCCTTTGTGTTAGCGCCCCGAATTATTGCCGACGGAGAAGGCTGGCAAATAGCGCCAACTGGACCAAAGGATTGAGAAAGTTTGAACATGACTGGGCAAAATATTCGCATTCGACTGAAAGCGTTTGACCATCGTATCCTCGATGCTTCGACCAAAGAGATTGTCTCTACGGCCAAGCGTACAGGTGCTCAGGTTCGCGGTCCTGTACCGCTGCCGACAAGAATTGAAAAATTCACGGTCAACCGTTCGCCGCACATCGATAAGAAAAGCCGCGAGCAGTTTGAAATGCGCACACACAAGCGGATGCTGGACATTGTGGATCCTACCCCACAAACAGTTGATGCGTTGATGAAGTTGGATCTGTCTGCTGGGGTTGATGTAGAAATCAAGCTCTAACGGATAGTTGGAATAGTTGGAGACAGGGCCCAAAAGCGGCGTCCTGCAACTCTGTAAAGGAATTGAACCGATGCGTTCTGGTGTTATAGCACAGAAGTTGGGTATGACCCGCATCTATACAGATGCGGGAGAGCAGGTACCTGTTACCGTTCTCAAACTGGATAGTCTCCAGGTTGTTGCTCAGCGTACGGAAGATAAACATGGTTACACAGCTGTTCAGCTTGGTGCTGGCATGGCAAAGGTGAAGAATACTTCGCAGCCTATGCGCGGTCACTTTGCTGTAGCAAAAGTGGAACCGAAACGGAAAGTCGTGGAATTCCGCGTTTCTCCTGATAACATGCTCGATGTTGGTGCAGAACTTTCTGCCGAACATTATGTGGCAGGTCAAAAGGTTGATGTGAGCGGAACAAGCATTGGTAAAGGTTTTGCCGGTGTTATGAAGCGCCACAACTTTGGCGGCGGCCGTGCTTCTCACGGTAACTCTGTTTCTCACCGTTCACATGGTTCTACTGGCCAGTGTCAGGATCCAGGTAAGGTTTTCAAGGGTAAGAAGATGGCAGGCCATATGGGCAATGTCAGCGTGACGACCCAGAACTTGGAAATCATTCGTACAGATGCAGATCGTGGTTTGCTTCTTGTTCGCGGTGCTGTTCCTGGTTCAAAAGGTGCTTGGATCACAGTTAAGGATGCTGTTAAAAAGGCGCTTCCTGATAATGCTCCAATGCCTGCTGGTCTTAAGTCTTCAGGTGCTCCAAAAGCTGCAGAAGCTGAAAATGTTGGAGGCGAAGCATAATGGATATGAACGTAACAACCCTCGAAGGTAAAGCTTCCGGTAAAATCTCTCTATCTGATGAGATTTTCGGACTTGAGCCTCGCGAAGATATTCTTCAGCGCATGGTGCGCTATCAGTTGGCAAAACGCCGCGCTGGTACCCATGATGTGAAGAACCGCAGCGAGATCAACCGCTCGAATGTTCGCATGTACAAACAGAAGGGTACAGGCCGCGCCCGTCACTCTACTGCAAAAGCTCCTCAGTTCCGTGGTGGTGGTCGTGCATTCGGTCCAACACCTCGTGACCATGCTTTTGATTTGCCTAAAAAGGTTCGGGCTTTGGCTTTGCGTCACGCACTTTCATCAAAGCGTGCTTCTGACCAAATCATCGTAATTGATGATCTTGCGATGAAGGAAGCTAAAACATCAGCAATGCGCGTTACATTGAAGGGCTTGGGCCTAGAAAATGCCCTGTTTATCGGTGGTGCAGAGCTGGATATGAATTTCGCGCTTGCAACTCGCAATATTCCGCATATGGATGTCTTGCCGGTGCAAGGAATCAATGTTTACGACATTTTGCGCCGGGAGAAACTTGTTCTTTCTAAAGCAGCTGTCGAGGCTCTGGAGGCTCGTTTCAAATGAGTAAGGTTCGCCATTACGATGTGATCGTATCTCCGGTCATTACTGAAAAAACAACCATGGCTTCTGAAGCCGATCAGGTTGTGTTTAATGTTGCTCCAAACGCAACCAAGTCTGAAATCAAGGCTGCGGTTGAAAGCTTATTCAGTGTGAAAGTGACTGCGGTCAACACATTGGTTCGCAAGGGCAAAGTAAAGCGCTTTAAAGGCATTATGGGCCGTCAAAGCGATGTCAAAAAGGCGGTTGTTACGTTGGCTGATGGACAGTCAATTGATGTAACAACAGGCCTTTAAAGAATTGTAGGCAAGGGTTTAAGAACCATGGCACTCAAAAAGTTTAATCCGATTACGCCTGGCACACGCCAGCTGGTGATTGTGGATCGCTCAGGATTGTGGAAGGGCAAGCCAGTCAAGACATTGACTGAAGGTCTTTCTTCTTCTGGTGGACGTAACAATGCCGGTCGTGTAACTGCGCATCATCGTGGCGGTGGCCACAAGCGTTCTTACCGCATCATCGACTTCAAGCGTCGTAAGTGGGACGTGCAGGGCACTGTGGAACGTATCGAATACGATCCTAACCGCACCGCATTTATTGCTTTGATCAAATATAGCGATGGTGAGCTTGCATATATCTTGGCTCCACAGCGTCTAGCTGCTGGCGATAAGGTAATTGCCGCGGCTTCTGCTGATATCAAGCCAGGCAATGCGATGCCATTGAAGGCCATTCCGGTCGGTTCAATCATCCATGCTGTTGAAATGAAGCCAGAAAAGGGCGCTCAAATCGCTCGTTCCGCTGGTACATATGCACAGTTGGTTGGTCGTGATGGTGCAATGTCTATTTTGCGCTTGAATTCAGGCGAGCAGCGTTTGGTCCATGGTAATTGCATGGCAACCATCGGCGCGGTTTCAAACCCTGATAATTCGAATACCAACAAAGGTAAGGCTGGCCGTAATCGCTGGCTTGGTAAACGTCCTCATGTTCGTGGTGTTGCCATGAACCCGGTCGATCACCCACATGGTGGTGGTGAGGGTCGTACTTCTGGTGGTCGTCACCCGGTTACCCCTTGGGGCAAGCCGACCAAAGGCAAGAAAACCCGGACAAACAAAACGTCCGATAAGTTCATCATGCGCTCACGTCATCAGCGCAAGAAATAGAGGCTATACTAGTGACTCGTTCAGTTTGGAAAGGCCCGTTTATCGACGGCTATCTGCTTAAAAAAGCAGACAAAGTTCGCGAAGGCGGCCGCAATGAAGTAATCAAGACTTGGAGCCGTCGTTCGACGATCCTGCCGCAATTCGTGGGTCTGACCTTCGGTGTTTATAATGGTCAAAAGCATATCCCCGTTAATATCAACGAGGACATGGTAGGCCACAAGCTGGGTGAGTTTTCTCCCTCGCGCACCTATTACGGTCATGGTGCGGACAAGAAAGCGAAGAGGAAATAACCATGGGCAAGCCAAAGCGCGAACGCTCGCTGAAGGATAATGAGGCTCGGGCAATCACCCGGACCATCCGTGTCAGCCCTCAAAAATTGAATTTGGTTGCTGCTTTGATCCGCGGCAAGAAGGCTCAGGCAGCTCTTGCTGATCTTCAGTTTTCTCGCAAGCGTATCTCTGAAACGGTCCTTAAGACCCTTCAGTCAGCCATCGCAAATGCTGAGAACAACCATGATCTCGATGTAGATAACTTGGTTGTTGCTGAAGCTTTTGTCGGTAAGGCAATTGTCATGAAACGTTTTCATGTGCGCGGTCGTGGCCGTGCGAGCCGGATTTTGCGTCCATTCTCGCACCTTACAATCGTTGTTCGTGAAGTACAGGAAGAGGAGGCCGCCTGATGGGTCAAAAGATCAATCCAATAGGCTTTCGCCTTGGTATCAATAAAACATGGGATAGCCGTTGGTTCGCAAGTTCCGGTGAGTATGGCCAGCTTCTTCATGAAGATTTGGCAATCCGCGCCTATGTTGAAAAAGAATTGGCAGCTGCTTCTATTTCTAAAGTAGTTATTGAGCGCCCGCACAAAAAATGCCGTGTGACAATTCATGCTGCACGCCCTGGTATCATAATTGGTAAAAAGGGTGCAGACATCGAGAAAGTCCGTGCAAAAGTTGGTCAGCTGACTGCTTCTGAAGTTCACATCAATATTGTGGAAGTTCGCAAGCCAGAGATCGATGCAACGATTGTTGCACAGTCTATTGCGCAGCAGCTTGAGCGTCGTATTGCTTTCCGTCGTGCCATGAAACGCGCAGTTCAGTCTGCAATGCGTCTTGGAGCAGAAGGTATCCGTATCAATTGCGGCGGTCGTCTTGGCGGTGCAGAAATTGCTCGTATGGAGTGGTATCGTGAAGGCCGCGTGCCGTTGCATACGCTACGTGCGGATATCGATTATGGTACAGCTCGCGCATCAACTGCCTATGGCATTTGTGGTGTGAAGGTCTGGATCTTCAAGGGCGAAATCCTTGAGCATGATCCATATGCTTCCGAGCGTCGTGCTACTGAAGGAAATGACCAGGGAAATAACAACCGTCGCCAAAACGCCTAAGGGTGTTGGTCGGTCCTCTGGAAGGATTTAGGAAAGAAGAATTATGCTTCAGCCAAAGCGCACCAAATTCCGCAAGCAGCACAAAGGCAAGCTTCACGGCAATGCTAAAGGCGGCACGGACTTGAATTTCGGCAGTTATGGCCTTAAAGCCCAAGAGCCGAATCGTGTAAACGCTCGTGAGATCGAGGCGGCTCGCCGCGCGATCACCCGTCACATGAAACGTGCCGGTCGCGTGTGGATCCGTATTTTCCCTGATTTGCCTGTAACTTCCAAACCTACGGAAGTTCGTATGGGTAAAGGTAAGGGTTCTGTTGACTATTGGGCAGCCCGTGTAAAACCAGGCCGCGTCATGTTCGAAATCGATGGTGTGTCCGAAGAAATCGCCCGTGAAGCTCTCCGCCTCGGTGCAATGAAGTTGTCTGTAAAAACACGTTTTATTCAGCGTATCGCCGACTAAGCGGTAACTGAGAAAGAAGGAAGTCTAGCCATGAAGGCCAGTGACGTTCGAGCAATGACTGAAGATCAACTCAAAGATGAGTTGTTAAAGCTTAAGAAAGAGCAGTTTAACCTGCGCTTTCAAAAGGCTACAGGTCAATTAGAAAACACAGTGCGTCAGCGGCAAATTCGCCGTGATATCGCACGTATTCAAACAATCGCCCGCCAAAAGCAGGTCGAAGAAGCAAAAGCGTAAGGAATCGGATATGCCAAAGCGCGTATTGCAGGGCACTGTTGTCAGTGACAAAAACGAAAAAACAGTAGTAGTGAAGGTAGAGCGTCGCTTTACACACCCGCTATTCAAAAAGACCGTTCGTCGTTCGAAGAACTACAAAGCTCACGACGCAATGAACAAATGCAAGGTCGGAGATATCATTCTTATTGAAGAATGCGCTCCAATCTCCAAAGATAAGCGCTGGACGGTTATCGAAGGCCAAGCCCAATAATAGGGCAGGGTGTTACGAGCTAAATACGAATAACCCGCGTTAAAAGAAGTAAACTTCAGGACGCTTAAGAGACAAGAAGGTAGTTAGTCATGATTCAGATGCAAACAAACCTCGACGTTGCCGACAATTCCGGTGCCCGTCGTGTTATGTGCATCAAAGTCCTGGGCGGTTCCAAACGGAGATACGCCTCGGTTGGTGACATTATTGTGGTTTCAATTAAAGAAGCCATCCCGCGCGGTCGCGTGAAAAAAGGCGATGTGATGAAAGCTGTTGTGGTTCGCACCAGAAAAGCTATCAGCCGCGCTGACGGAAGTGTTATTCGTTTCGACGGTAACGCGGCTGTTCTCGTTGACAATAAATCAGAGCCAGTGGGTACCCGTATTTTCGGGCCTGTTCCTCGTGAGCTTCGCGCTAAGCGGCACATGAAGATCATTTCCCTGGCCCCAGAAGTTTTGTAAGGAGCGACCGATATGCAAAAGATCCGCAAAGGCGATCAGGTGGTCGTTCTTACCGGCAAGGACAAGGGCCGCACCGGTGAAATCATTCAAATGATGCCAAAAGAAGGCCGTGCACTTGTGCGTGGTATCAATCTGGTTAAGCGTCACACACGTCAAAGCCAGACTTCAGAAGGTGGCATTATCACTAAAGAAGCGCCGATCCAGGTTTCAAATCTTGCTTTGGCTGATCCCAAAGACGGCAAGGCGACACGGGTTGGATTTAAAACAATGGACGATGGCCGCAAGGTCCGCGTTGCTAAGCGTTCCGGAGAAGTGATCGATGGCTGACACCAATTACACACCGCGCATGCGCAAAATGTATGACGAAGTAGTTCGTAAGAAAATTCAGGAACAATTCGGATACAAGAACGTAATGGAAGTTCCGCGCATTGATAAAGTCGTGCTGAACATGGGCGTTGGCGAATCTACCGCTGACTCTAAGAAAGCACAGCGTGCCGCAGACGATCTGACCCTTATTGCTGGTCAAAAGTCTATTGTGACACGTGCATCAAAATCTATCGCTGGCTTTAAAGTCCGTGAAGACATGCCTCTTGGAGCAAAGGTAACTTTGCGCCGCGAGCATATGTATGAATTTCTTGACCGCCTGATCAACATCGCGCTTCCGCGCGTTCGAGATTTCCGCGGCCTGAACCCGAAAAGCTTTGATGGCCGTGGCAACTTTGCTATGGGCATTAAGGAACACATTGTGTTTCCGGAGATCGAATACGATAAGGTCGATCAGATCTGGGGCATGGACGTCATCGTTTGTACGACGGCGAAAACGGATGATGAAGCGCGTGCATTGTTGACCGCATTCAATTTCCCTTTTCCAAAGTAACGGCAAGCGTCAGGAAGGATTAAAGCATGGCTAAGACAAGCGCCATTGAGAAAAATGATCGCAAGAAGAAAACTGTTGCGAATCAAGCTGCTAAACGGGCAGCTCTCAAAAAGATCATCATGGATAAGTCCACACCAATGGAAGAGCGCTTCAGTGTTCAGTTGAAATTGGCAGCGCTTCCTCGCGATGGATCTAAGACCCGTGTTCGCAATCGTTGCGAAGTTTCTGGTCGCCCTCGCGGTGTATACAGGAAGTTAAGAATGTCACGTATCGCGTTGCGCGATCTTGGCAATACCGGCAAAGTGCCGGGCCTCGTCAAATCAAGCTGGTAAGGAGCGAATTATGTCTTTAACCGATCCTCTCGGTGATATGCTTACACGCATCCGTAATGGTTTGATGCGCGGTAAAAGCAAGATCTCTACGCCAAACTCCAAATTGCGCGCTCGCGTACTGGACGTTTTGCAATCTGAAGGTTATATCCGCGGTTATAGCCAAGTAGATTACGGCCCGGGCAAGTCCGAGCTAGAAATCGAATTGAAATACCACGACGATTCTCCAGTAATTCGTGAGATCATCCGTATTTCAAAACCTGGTCGTCGTGTATATGCCTCTGTTAAGAACATTCCAAATGTTGCTAACGGCTTGGGCATCGCCATTATCTCTACGCCAAATGGCGTGATGGCTGACCACGATGCTCGTGAACAGAATGTTGGTGGCGAAGTACTCTGCCAGATCTTCTGATCTGGTGCGGTCTTAGGATCGTTAAAGTATTTCACTGAATTTTTGATGTTAACCGGACAGGTAAGAATATGTCTCGGATAGGTAAAAAACCGGTCGCAGTTCCACAGGGCGTTACAGCTTCTGTTGATGGCCAAACCGTTACTGCAAAAGGCCCTAAGGGCGAGTTGAAATTCGTTGTCAACGAAGAAGTCATCGTAAAGATGGGTGAAGACGGCGTTAAGGTTGATCCACGTGATCAGACCAAGGATGCTCGTTCTAAATGGGGTATGTCACGTACATCCATCGTAAACATCATGACTGGTGTTTCTGACGGGTTCACGCGCTCACTGGAAATCAACGGCGTTGGTTACCGTGCAGCAATGCAGGGCAAGAACCTGCAATTGTCGCTTGGTTTCAGCCATGAAGTTGTCTATGAGGTGCCTGAAGGCATCACTGTGGCAACTCCAAAGCCAACTGAAATTACCGTAACGGGTATCGACAAACAAAAAGTCGGTCAGGTTTGTGCGGAAATTCGCAGTTACCGTAAGCCAGAGCCTTATAAAGGCAAGGGCGTTAATTATGCCGAAGAAAAAATCTTCCGCAAAGAAGGCAAGAAGAAGTAGGCTAGACGATTATGGCAAGCAAACACTCAGGTTCAAAACGTCGTGCACAGCGCGTTCGTCGTCAGCTCAAGAAAGTTTCTGGCGATCGCGTACGTTTGAGCATTCACCGTTCTTCCAAGAACATCTATGCTCAAATCATTGACGACGCTAAAGGCGTAACAGTTGCAGCTGCATCTACTCTTGAAAAAGACGTGCGCAGTAGCTTGAAAACTGGTGCTGACTCAGCTGCTGCTGCAGCGATCGGCAAACTGGTTGCAGAGCGTGCAACGAAAGCTGGCGTTAAAGAGGTTGTATTCGACCGCGGTGCATTCTTGTACCATGGCCGCGTAAAGGCTCTTGCAGAAGCTGCTCGCGAAGCGGGCTTAAGCTTCTAATTTCCGCTGTTAGCGGAATATCGAAAATATCATCCCTGTTAGACAGGTCTCCGCCCAGGCGGTGAAACCGGCTAACTTACAGAAGTGCTTCCGGAAAAAAATAAGGACAGGAAAATGGCACAAGATAGAAAAGGTCGTAATGACCGCGAAGAGCGCGACAGCGAATTTGTCGACAAGCTCGTCGGTATTAACCGCGTTGCTAAAGTGGTTAAAGGTGGACGTCGGTTTGGTTTTGCCGCACTCGTCGTTGTTGGTGATCAAAAGGGCCGTGTAGGCTTTGGTCATGGTAAAGCGCGCGAAGTGCCTGAGGCAATCCGCAAGGCGACTGAAGAAGCCAAAAGAAATTTGATTTTTGTTCCATTGCGCTCTGGCCGCACACTTCACCACGATGGCGATGGCCGTCACGGTGCTGGTAAGGTTCACTTGCGTGCAGCTGAGCCAGGTACTGGTATCATTGCTGGTGGTCCAATGCGTGCGGTTTTTGAGACACTTGGTGTACAGGACGTTGTTGCCAAGTCGATTGGTTCTTCAAACCCTTACAACATGGTTCGTGCAACATTCGACGCTTTGAAGCGCCAGATGCACCCGAAAGATATTGCTGCTCAGCGCGGTTTGAAGTATTCAACACTTCAAGATCGCCGCCGCAATCTTATTGGTACCGAGGAATAAACTGCCCAATTTGGGGGCAGGGTGATCCTGCCGGAAGATAGGAGCCAGAAAAATGGCTGACAAGAAAAAAACTATCACAGTTGAGCAGATCGGCAGCCCATTGCGCCGTCCTGACAAACAGCGCCGTACGCTGATTGGTCTTGGCCTCAACAAAATGCACAAGCAACGCACTCTGGAAGATACTCCAGCGGTTCGCGGCATGGTCAACAAAATCTCACACCTCGTTCGCATCGTCGACGAAGCCTGAGACGGAGAGACATTATGAAACTGAATGATATCAGAGACAATGAAGGTGCAAATCCTTCTTCCCGTCGTGTAGGCCGCGGTATCGGCTCATCCAAGGGTAAAACTGCTGGTCGCGGCGTTAAAGGTCAAAAATCACGCTCAGGCGTTGCCTTAAACGGTTTTGAGGGCGGTCAAATGCCAATTTACCGTCGTTTGCCAAAACGCGGTTTCTCAAATGCGATGTTTGCAAATTCATACAACACCGTATCTCTTGGCCGTCTTCAGACAGCTATTGATGCAGGTCGTTTGGATCCAAAAGCAACTGTTGATGCAGCTGCATTGATTGCTGCGGGCGTTATTCGCCGTGAGCTTGATGGTGTTCGTATTCTTTCTGATGGCGACATCAAAGCTAAATTGACACTGTCAATTGCTGGCGCTTCTAAAGTTGCTATGGAAAAGCTTGAAAAAGCTGGATGTAAAGTCAGCATTGCTGGTGCAACAGAAGGCACAGTGCCATTTGTTGATAACATCGTTTTGATCGACGGCATTGGTACGAAGACAGCTAAGGCGCTTCGCGCTGCAGGCGTTCCTACTTTGACTGGCTTGCTCAAAATGGATGATGCCGCTCTTGCAAAAATCTGTAAAGATACTGGCCTTGGCAGTTCTTGGAAATCCCAAGAATGGAAAGTTCAGGCGCAAGAAATGGTCGACGGCAAACCACCAAGATCACAGGTTGATAAAGATCTGGCTCATAAGATGGCCGCCGAAGCAGGCAAATAGGCCGAAACAATTCGAAACGGCCCGGGAAATTCCCGGGCTTTTTCATTTGAGGGGAGGGTTTGACGGAGATTTTATCTCACTTGAACCAATCTCTTTCAAACACTGGTTGAAAAGTGGACCCTCTAGGGTCCATATAGAGCGTTCTATTCTATGTGGCTGAGGGCAAATGTGCGCCAGCCGGAAACTTGGAGAATTCCATGGCATCAGCTGCCGAACAACTCGCCGCCAATCTCAGCTTCTCAAATTTTAATAAAGCAACGGAGCTGAAACAGCGCCTTTGGTTTACTTTGGGTGCATTGATCGTTTATCGCCTTGGGACTTACATCCCGCTGCCAGGTATTAACCCAGCAGCTTACGCACAGGCATTTGATAGCCAAAGCCAAGGCGTATTGGGACTGTTCAATATGTTTGCTGGTGGCGCCGTTGAGCGTCTCGCGATCTTGGCGCTTGGTATTATGCCATATATTTCCGCATCGATTATCATGCAGTTGATGACCTCTATTGTGCCATCGCTTGAAGCGTTGAAAAAAGAGGGCGAGCAGGGCCGTAAGGTTATCAACCAATACACCCGCTACGGAACCGTTATTCTTGCAACCTTGCAGGCTTATGGTATCGCGGTTGGACTTGAGGGCGGCGCTAATATCGTTACTGATCCAGGCTGGTTCTTTAAATTGACAGCCGTGCTTTCGCTTGTTGGCGGCACGATGTTCCTAATGTGGCTTGGTGAGCAGATGACAGCGCGCGGCGTTGGCAATGGTATTTCTCTGATCATCTTTGCTGGTATTGTGGCTGCTATTCCAGGCGCAATTGTTCAATTGTTAGAGCAGGGCCGCCAAGGCGTTATCGCGACACCAATCATCCTTTTGGTTCTTGTAAGCATGATCGTTTTGATTGCTGCAATCGTGTTTGTGGAAAGAGCGCAGAGACGCCTCCTGATCCAATATCCAAAGCGTCAGGTTGGTATGAAAATGTTCCAGGGTGACTCGTCACACCTGCCGCTGAAGTTGAACACTGCCGGCGTTATCCCGCCAATCTTTGCTTCATCCTTGCTATTACTGCCTTTGACTGTTGCGGGATTTGCAAACTCTGAATCCATGCCAGGTTGGTTAGGCGCTATCGCTGCGAACCTTGGTCGCGGCCAGCCTGTATATCTATTGCTTTATGCGGCGCTGATCGTGTTCTTTGCATTCTTCTATACAGCGATTGTTTTCAATCCGAAGGACACCGCTGACAACTTGAAAAAGCAGGGTGGGTTCATTCCAGGCATTCGCCCGGGCGAACGCACAGCAGACTATATCGAGTATGTTTTGACCCGCGTAACAGTGGTCGGTGCTCTCTATTTGGTTATCGTTTGTTTGATCCCAGAAGTCTTCCTTAGCAATATCGGCATTTCCGCCTTTCTAGGAGGAACGTCTATGTTGATTATGGTTAGTGTTCCGATGGATACTATCCAACAGGTACAAGGGCATTTGCTGGCTCACCAATACGAAGGTTTGGTGAAGAAGTCGCAATTGCGCGGAGGCAAATCTGGGAGAAACAAGAGAAAATGAAGCTGATATTGTTGGGCCCGCCTGGTGCGGGTAAGGGGACACAAGCAAAGTTTTTAGTAGATGCCTATGGCATTCCGCAGCTTTCAACGGGCGATATGCTCCGCGAGGCTGTAGCCAAAAAAACTGATGTTGGCATGAAAGCCAAAGCGGTTATGGATGCAGGAAAGCTTGTTTCAGATGATATTATGAATGCGATCATTTCTGATCGCATTGGTGAGGCCGATTGCAAAAAGGGCTTCATTCTTGATGGATTTCCTCGCACACTAGATCAGGCGGACGCTCTCTATCACATGCTTGACGACAAAGGCATGAAGATTGATCGGGTCGTTTCTCTTAAAGTTGACGATGATGCTTTGGTCGAACGTGTCTCAGGTCGTTATACCTGCGCTGGCTGCGGTGAGGGCTACCATGACAGCTTCAAAAAACCTAAAAAAGAAGGTGTCTGTGATCGTTGCGGTTCAACTGAGTTTAAACGTCGGCCCGATGACAATGCAGAAACACTGAAAACACGGTTGTTTTCATATTACAAAGATACTGCGCCTTTGCTTGGCTATTATCATGCTTATCGCAATTTGAGCACGGTTGACGGCATGGGCGAAATATCTGCGATTACCAAACAAATCCGCAAGGTTTTGGATTCGGCTTCGTAGAAAATTAATAATTGTGTTGACGGCTTGACTCCAACTGGTTTTCAAGTCTAAAGCACGTAGTAATTAATTCTGACAATAGATCGGTTCCGGATTCTTGTAGAATCACGGCATCGGTCTTTTGTTTTGAGGGCAGCACTCTCAAGAATATGAACCCTTCGCACGGGCCGGCCTCCACCGGACGCGAAGAAATGAAACAGACCGCTCTGCCACAAGGCTTGATCGGCGCACATGGAGAATGAAAATGGCTCGTATAGCTGGCGTAAACATTCCTACTGGAAAACGCGTAATCATCGCATTGCAATATATTCACGGTATCGGCCCAAAAGGCGCTAGCGAAATCGTTGAAAAAGCAGGTATCGAACTTACCCGTCGTGTAAGTGCATTGTCTGATGCGGAAGTTCTGAAAATTCGTGAAATTATCGACGCTGATTTCACCGTTGAAGGTGATCTTCGTCGTGAGACTTCCATGAACATTAAACGCTTGATGGATTTGGGCTGCTATCGCGGTCTTCGTCACCGTCGTGGCCTGCCTGTTCGTGGTCAACGTACCCATACAAACGCCCGCACCCGTAAAGGCCCTGCGAAAGCGATTGCTGGTAAGAAGAAGTAATTTGAGTGATCGGCAGCAATTGCCGGTCGTTTTATTGAATTTGGGTTTGGGCCGGTTGTATTGGCGTAAACCCGGTGGAGCTGCTGGAATTACGGCAGCGTAGAGATCAAACGAAGGAAACTAAAATGGCTAAAGAAGCTGCTCGCGTAAAAAAACGCGAACGCAAGAATATTTCATCGGGCGTTGCCCATGTGAACTCAACATTCAACAACTCAATGGTTACGATCACTGACGCACAGGGAAATACCATTTCCTGGTCTTCAGCTGGTATCCATGGCTTTAAAGGCTCACGTAAGGCAACCCCTTATGCGGCTCAGGTTACTGCTGAAGATGCAGCTAAAAAAGCAATGGATCATGGTATGAAAACCCTTGAAGTTGAAGTTCGCGGTCCAGGTTCTGGTCGCGAGTCAGCGCTTCGCGCTCTTCAGGCTGCAGGATTTATCATCACTTCAATTCGTGATGTGACGTCAATTCCTCACAATGGTGTTCGTCCGCGCAAAAAGCGCCGCGTTTAACCTTAGTGAATTCGCGCCTGCAAATATCCGCATTGCAGGTTTGCCTTGGGATTATGCCACGAGTGGATGGTGGCAGACCAAACCATAGGAAGCATATCATATGATTCAGAAAAACTGGGCTGAATTGATCAAGCCAAACAAGCTGGAAATCGTTTCTTCAAGCCCCACAAAGGCTGTCATTGTTGCTGAACCCCTCGAGCGCGGCTATGGCCTCACGCTTGGTAATGCGCTACGTCGCGTTCTTTTATCGTCTTTGCAGGGTGCTTCTGTCACCGCTGTTCAGATCGACGGTGTTTTGCACGAATTCTCCTCCATTGCCGGTGTACGCGAAGACGTGACCGACATGGTTCTTAACATCAAGGAAATCGCTGTCCGCATGGAAGGCGATGGTCCAAAACGCATGGTTGTCCGCAAAGAAGGACCAGGCGTTGTTACAGCTGGCGATATCCAGACTGTGGGCGATGTTGAAATCTTGAACCCAGAGCATGTTATCTGCACATTGGATGATGGCGCTGAGATCCGCATGGAACTTACTGTCAACACTGGTAAAGGTTATGTGCCTGCAGACCGCAATCGTGCAGAAGATGCGCCAATTGGCCTTATTCCAATCGATAGCCTGTATTCACCAGTCCGTAAGGTTTCTTACAAGATCGATGCGACACGCGAAGGTCAGGTTCTTGACTATGACAAGCTGACATTGACCATCGAAACCAATGGCGCTGTAACACCTGAAGATGCTTTGGCTTATGCCGCCCGTATCGTTCAGGATCAGTTGTCTATCTTTGTAAACTTCGACGAGCCTGTAAAAGAAGTTGTCGAAGAAGAAGTTCAGGAATTGGCTTTCAATCCTGCGCTTTTGAAAAAAGTAGACGAGTTGGAATTGTCTGTTCGTTCAGCAAACTGCTTGAAAAACGACAATATCGTTTATATCGGTGATCTCATTCAGAAGACCGAAAGCGAAATGCTGCGCACACCAAACTTTGGTCGCAAGTCTTTGAACGAGATCAAAGAAGTGCTGGCCGGAATGGGCTTGCATCTTGGTATGGAAGTGCCTACTTGGCCGCCTGAAAATATTGAAGATTTGGCTAAGCGTTACGAAGACGCTTACTAAACCTAAAACAAATGCTGATCGGGGTTATCTCCGGTCAGCTTTTTATTGAAAACAACCTCCCGGGCTTAAGTCCTAGGCTGGGAAAATCCTAAAGGAGAAGGCATATGAGACACGGAATGAAAGGGCGCAAGCTCAATATCACAGCTAGTCACCGTAAAGCGATGTTCGCAAATATGGCTGCAAGCATCATCGAACACGAACAGATCGTAACAACTTTGCCAAAAGCAAAAGAGATCCGTTCTATCGTTGATAAGCTGGTTACTCTTGGCAAGCGCGGCGATTTGCATGCACGTCGTCAGGCGATTGCTCAAATCCGCAATGTTGAACAGGTCAAGAAATTGTTTGATGTGATTGGTCCTCGTTACCAAGAGCGTCAGGGCGGATACACCCGCGTTCTTAAAGCTGGTTACCGTCGCGGCGACAACGCGCCAATGGCAGTTGTTGAACTGGTTGATCGTGACGTTGAAGCAAAAGGTTCTGGCGATCGCGCACGTCTAGAAGCTGCAGAAGCGGCAAATCCGACTACGCCTACAGAAAGCTAAGCTTTCAATAAATAATTTGAAAAGGTCGGGGTCCAAAATTTTGGGCTCCGGCTTTTTTGTTTCTAACACACTCGAAACCATCACTTAATCTTGCTAAGGTTTTTTACGGTTGGGGCCTACTGATTTGGAGAGAAAATATATGCGTTCGTTCTTTGTATCTGTGATCATGTTGGCGCTAAGCCCAATGCTATTGCTTCAACCAGCTCAAGCACAAACCTCAATCGAGGATGTGTTTAAGAAAACCATTGATGAGTTGCTCGGCAAGGGTAAATCCAAGAGCAAAGACCAAGAGGCAAAGCGCGTTCCAGAAACCATGCCGGAAATCACGCTTTCTTTTGCGCCTTTGGTCAAGAAAGCTTCCCCTTCCGTGGTCAATGTCTATGCTGCTAAAAAAGTGCGCCAGCAACGCTCGCCTTTTGGAGGCGATCCATTCTTTGAACGTTTCTTCGGTAACAATAATCCATTCTCCCAACCAAAGCCCCGCGTTCAATCCTCTCTTGGCTCCGGCGTAATCGTCGGTTCTAACGGTATCATTTTGACCAATAATCATGTCATTGAAGGCGCTGACGAGGTCAAAATCGCATTGTTTGATGGTCGCGAGTTTGAATGCGAGATCATGTTGAAAGATGAAAAGTCTGATCTTGCCGTTTTGCGGGTCAAAGACAAAGTCAATCTTCAGGCTATTGAAATCGCAGACTCAGAAGATGTAGAAGTGGGCGATCTGGTTTTAGCCATTGGTAACCCGTTCGGCGTAGGTCAGACCGTTACATCCGGCATCGTCTCTGCCGTTGCCCGTTCGCGGGTTGGGGTGAACGACTTTGATTTTTTCATTCAGACCGATGCGGCCATCAACCCGGGTAACTCCGGTGGTGCGCTTATTGATATGAAAGGGCGTCTGGTTGGGGTCAACACAGCAATCTATTCGCGCTCTGGTGGCTCGAACGGTATCGGCTTCGCGATCCCTTCCAATATGGCTCAAGTGGTCATTCGTTCTGCTCAATCAGGCGATGCAGTTGTAACGCGTCCTTGGATTGGAGCGGATTTCCAGGAAGTTACGCCTGACATTGCCGAGTCACTGGGGATGAATAGACCGGGCGGCGTATTGGTGGCAGGCATTTATGACGATGGCCCTGCAGACAAAGCAGGCCTTCGCCCCGGTGATGTGGTCATTGGTATCAATCAAAAAATCTTGCAAAATAACGATGCGCTCTCTTATCGCCTCGATACGATTGGTATTGGTGGCGATGCTGAGCTGATTGTCATTTCAGGCAAAGAGCGCAAGGTCGTTACCCTTCGTCTTGTGGAAGCGCCGGAGACCACGCCAAGAGAAGATACACGCATTGACGCCGCTGCCGTTTTGGGCGGTGCGTTGGTCGCCAATTTGTCTCCCGCTGTTGCCCAGCAGGTTGGTGTTTCGTCTACACGTAGCGGAGTTATCGTTCTCGATGTTCCCCGTAGAACGCGTGCTGAAGCCAATGGCGTCAAGAAGGGGGATATGATCATCGCAATCAATGGTGTTGAAATGGAAGATGTAGCTGATGTAGTCGAGATAACCTCAAAAGAGTCGCGTCGTGGCTGGCAGGTGGTTCTTGAGCGTTCCGGCCAGCAATTGGTGTTTGAACGTAACGGCTCTTTCTTCCGTCAATTTAGGCCATAGCTGAAAATAAGATGGTGGATTTATTCAACTCAGGTGCAGCAAGCCCGGAAGCCGACCGCCAATATAGGCCGTTGGCAGATAGGCTTCGCCCGGCATCTCTTGGTGAAGTGGTTGGGCAAGACCACCTGACAGGAGAGGGCGGCGTTCTAACCCGAATGATCCGCTCGGGAAGTCTTGGCAGTCTCATTTTTTGGGGACCACCAGGGACTGGCAAAACGACGATTGCGCGATTACTTGCAGGAGAAACCGATCTTGCTTTTGAGCAGATATCGGCGATCTTTTCCGGTGTTGCTGATCTTAAAAAAGTTTTTGAAACCGCCAGACATCGCAGATCGAATGGCAAATCGACACTCCTGTTTGTCGATGAGATTCATCGCTTCAACAAAGCCCAGCAAGATAGCTTTTTACCGGTCATGGAAGACGGCACGATTGTTCTTGTCGGCGCGACGACAGAAAATCCAAGTTTTGAATTAAACGCAGCTTTGTTATCGCGGGCTAGCGTTTTGACCTTCAAATCCCATACGCCTGAAAGCTTGGAGCAGCTTTTGGGCAGAGCAGAAGCATTGCTTGAAAAGCCGCTTCCTTTGGATGAGACAGCTCGTGCGACTTTGTTACGAATGGGCGATGGCGATGGGCGCGCAATTCTTTCTCTAGCAGAAGAAGTCTGGCGCACTGCCAATGAGGGCGAAATTTATCAAGCCGAACAGTTGCAGACCATATTGCAACGCCGCGCCCCGATTTATGACAAAGGCGCAGATGGCCACTACAATCTGATTTCAGCGCTCCATAAGTCTGTGCGTGGCTCTGATCCTGATGCTGCTCTTTATTATATGTGCCGAATGCTGGACGCAGGCGAGGACCCGCGTTTTGTTGGTCGCCGTCTGGTTCGTATGGCATCAGAAGACATTGGCAACGCAGACCCTCAGGCTTTGGTAGTCTGCAATGCTGCGAAAGATACCTATGACTTTTTGGGCTCCCCAGAAGGGGAGTTGGCATTGGCCCAGGCTTGCGTCTACCTGGCAACGGCCCCTAAATCCAACGCTGTTTATGTGGCGTATAAGGCCGCTGTTGCTGCAGCAAAGGCCAATGGCTCGCTCTTGCCACCAAAACACATATTGAACGCGCCAACGAAACTGATGAAAGGCGAGGGCTATGGGGATGGTTATCGCTATGACCATGACGAACCAGATGCCTTTTCTGGGCAGGATTATTTCCCAACGGAAATTGGCCGACAACGATATTATGATCCGCCGGAACGCGGCTTTGAACGCGAAATCAAAAAGCGCATCGATTATTGGCAGAAACTGCGCGCTGAGCGCGGAACAAATAAATAGGGTTTTTGTTGCTCCATTTGACCAAGGTCAATGCGGGAAACCTTAATCCACCTACCCTCAGGATAACCAAGGAGGTTATCCATGAAGCCGCAATCAAAAATAATAGCGCTAATTGTTCTCGGATTTCTTTTGCCAAGTTTGACGTCGTTTTCATTTGCCCAAACGTCTGATCCAGCTTGGCTAGACACATTGAATTTTGAAATGGAGCGTGAGCAGGAGTGCGAAGTGGCCTATTATATCCGCATCAAAGAAGGGATGCTTGGCACCAAGAAAACCTATGAAGCACGGGTGCAATGCGTTGATGGCCGTCAGTTCGATGCATCAAGAGTAGGCGAGGTAGATGATTTTGAGATCAAAGCCTGTGAAGTTGAGACCTGTTAAGGAGAAATTGAATGTATATCCTTGTGATGTATGAAACCGTTGAAGGCCATACCAAAAAACTCGCTGAAACCATCGCTAAATGGCTGGAGGAGGTTGGTCTGAAGGTGATGCTTACTTCAGCTTCCCAAATCGGCTTTTGCGATCCCGGGGAGTTTGATGGCGCTATTTTGTGCGCGCCTATTCACATGGCGCAATACCCGCAGGCATTTGTTGACTACATCAATGACTGGCGCGATGGGCTTGAGGCAATTCCGACTGCTCTGGTAACCGTTTCACTTGGTATAGCCAGTCAATTCCCCGACGAGCGGGCAGAAGTTGAGTTGTTTCCACGCCAATTGCAGGATGATACAGGCTGGAAGGCAAATATTGAGCATAATGCGGCTGGGGCATTGAAATTCAGGGAATATGATTTCTTTAAACGATGGATAATGCGGCGTATTTCTGAAAAAGAGGGCGGGCCTGTTGATACCAGCAAGGATCACGAACTCACAGACTGGTCAGCCCTTAAGGAGTTTACCCTCAAATTTGCCAAGACTGTCCAGGATTGAGGGCATCGGCCTAAGAGCAACCTTTCATTTGTCGAAGTTAGATTTCTCGGTTAACAACGCAGAATGACACATCTTCTACTAATAGCCCTTGGCGGGGCCTTGGGTGCCTCATTGCGCCATCTTTCAGGCTTGGCATTGCTGCGCCTGTTGGGTCCAGCATTTCCTTGGGGCACGCTGTTTGTTAACGTAATCGGATCACTTGCCATGGGCTTGCTGATTGGCTGGCTGGTAAAACGGACGGGTACATCTACCGAAATAAAGCTCTTTCTTGCCACAGGCCTATTGGGCGGGTTCACAACCTTTTCGGCATTTTCGCTAGATGCAGCTAATTTATGGGAACGTGGCGAACTGAGTTTGGCATTTGGATATGTGGTATCGAGTGTCTTGTTTTCAATTATAGCGATATTTGCCGGACTTTGGTTATCACGCACCCTTGCATGATTTCCGATTGGGTGGCACATCAGACCAACGAACAGATGCGGTTTGTTATTGGTTTTTCAAGTCGCAAACTATATCAATAACTTCCATGCGTTAATTGAATCAATTTGATAGTTCAAAACTCTAGATAATCATCCAACAGATGAGTTGGACGGAACAAATACAATGGCTGGTGTCGACCAAATCAAAGTGGAAAAAGACGAAAACGGAATGCGCTTGGACCGCTGGTTCAAATCGCACTTTCCTGGACTCGGATTTGGACCACTACAAAAGCTTTTGCGTTCCGGCCAGATCCGCGTTGATGGCGGCCGCGTAAAGTCAGACACGCGTATGGCAGAAGGCCAGCTTGTTCGTATTCCCCCATCGCTGGCCATGTCGAATGAAAGCGGAGGTCATGATCCGCTGACATCCAACACCATTCGCAACAGGCAAGATGCTGATGTTTTAAAGGCTATGACCTTGTATGAGGACGAAAAGGTTTTTGTCTTCAACAAACCTGCTGGTCTTGCTGTGCAGGGCGGCTCCGGTCTCACTCGCCATGTTGATCAAATGCTGGAGTCAATCCGCAATAAAAGAGGCGAGAAGCCCCGTCTGGTTCACCGTCTTGACCGTGAAACCTCTGGTGTCTTGGTCGTTGCCCGCACCAGAAGCGCTGCAGCAGCCCTCACAAAACAGTTTCGTGGACGAAAAACTGAAAAGACCTATTGGGCCATTTTGAAAGGCGTCCCCAAACCACGTCAGGGAAAAATCTCGAATTGGCTCACAAAAGTAAAAGATCCTGAAAACGATGATTATATGGCGGTCGTGAAACACGGCACGCCAGACTCAGATCACTCTGTTTCCAACTACAAGGTTATAGAGGCATCTGGCCCTAATCTGTCTTGGGTAGAATTAAAGCCCGTAACCGGACGAACCCACCAGTTGCGCGTTCATACTCAACACTTGGGCCATCCAATCATTGGCGACTCCAAATATTTCAATATTGAAAACTGGGCACTGCCGGGCGGCATTCAAAATAAGCTGCATCTTCATGCGCGACAAATTCGAATTCCTCATCCAGATGGCGGCACGATCGATGTTACGGCGCCATTGCCCCCACATATGCTGCAAACATGGAACCTTTTAGGGTTTGATCCTGATCACGTAGAAGAAGACGAACAGGAAACTTTTTTCAAAAAGTGATTCGCTATCCATTGCCGCTGATTCGCGAAGCAGTTATACAAAACGAATCATGAAGCTAATTTTATTCGATGTAGACGGAACATTAATAGACAGTCAGGCGATCATCCATGAGTCGATGCGCCAGACCTTCCTGCATTTTGGCTATTCGGAGCCAGAGTTAGAATCAACCAAATCCATTATTGGGCTGACCTTAGATCGGGCAATTGCCACCATATTGCAGCGCAATATTGATGATGAAGTGCTGGCAATGACTGCCGAATATAAAGATGCCTATGTGGCATTGGCGCAAAAAGATGAAATGCAAAGCATGCCATTCCACGGCATTCCTGGCTTGATACATCGCCTAAGCAATAGATCAGACATTACTTTGGGTGTTGTGACTGGGAAGTCGCGCCGAGGCGTTCAAAGACTGTTTCAAACAACACATTTTGTGGATCGATTCACTGTTAGCCGGTGCGCCGATGATTGCCCTTCAAAACCACATCCTGCCATGGTGCGCGAATGTTGCGAAGAGATCGGTATAAGCCCGTTTAATACAGTTGTTATCGGTGATACCGGTTTCGACATGGAAATGGCTAAATCTGCTGGTGCAAACTCTATTGGCGTTTCTTGGGGCTATCATCCCGTGGAGCGCATATATTCCGCAGGAGCTGAACAGGTCGTTCATAGCGTGTCTTCTTTGGAAGATGCACTGTTTTCTTTTCTTGGGCCGATGAAAAACACGGTTGAAGTTCCGAGAACTGTTACCAGCTTCGCCAGTTTCGGATCATTGCAAAATGCGTGACCTGTTATTTGACGCGGAAGCTGCTGCGGCTAAAAGCCCGGAAGCTTCAGCACAACAACACATGCGTCCGGTGTTGCCAAAGCGATTTTACAAATCTGTTGATGTATCACAGGATCCAGCCAATCCTGGTGATTGGCTGATTTTGCTCGATGGGAAGAAAGTTAAAACACCGGCGAAATCCTTTTTGAAGCTGCCAAATGGCGCATCGGCACGGCTAATTGCAGCAGAATGGGATGCTCAGCTCGAAAAGATTGACCCTGCCATAATGCCCATGACGCGTTTAGCGAATACCGCAATCGACGGAATTGCTTCCGATCCGCAAGCCGTTCTTGAAGATATCGTTCGTTTCGCAGCCAATGATTTGCTGTACTACCGCGCATCACATCCTGAAAGGCTTGTTAAGTCGCAATGTGAAGTTTGGGATCCAATACTTGATACACTGGCTTCAGAAATTGGCGCGCGGTTTGAAACTACCGAAGGTATAATTCATGTTCCACAGCCTAAAGAGGCTTTGGCATTGTATTCTGCGCGATTGTCAAAACACAATACGCCAATTCAATTGGCTTGCCTTCATACTATCACATCGCTTACAGGCTCGGCCTTGATTGCGCTTTGTTTGGCAGAAGAATATCTCACTTTAGACAAGGCATGGACTGCAGCCCATGTAGACGAAGATCATAATATTTCTCTTTGGGGCGAAGATTTTGAAGCGGGTAAAAGGCGGCAATCCCGCTTGTCAGAAATGACCGCGTCCCATACACTTTTTAGGGCTTTGGCAGAGTAGTCTCTTTGGGTATTGAGCCAATTAACAAAACGGCTGAAAGATATCCACACTATGAAGACGCTTTCCAACCCTGATCCTATCTCAAATTCTTCGAACAAAGGCGTCGTTACCAATGCGATGCTGCTCATGGTGGTTGCCATGATGTTTATTCCGATGATGGACGTGTTTTCTAAAATTCTATCCACATCTCATGCTGTCAGTCCGGTGATGATTACATTCATTCGGTTTTTAGGGCAGGCGGTTTTACTGTTTTTTGTAATATGGATGACGCGTGGGCTGGCGGCGATAAAAGGTAATTTTATCGGTATCAACTTGCTTCGTGGCATGCTTGTCGGTGCAGCCGTAAGCATGTTCTTTATCGCAATAAAATATTTGCCATTGGCCGATGCAATTGCAATTTTCTTTGTAGAGCCGCTTATTGTGCTGTTTCTCTCCTCCCTGTTTTTGGGCGAAAAAGTTGGATGGCGCAGAAACGCGGCTGCTATTGTCGGTTTTGGTGGGGCGCTTTTGATTATCCAGCCAACCTATGCCGTATTTGGCGTCAAAGCATTGTTGCCGCTGGTGACAGCCTGCTTGTTCGCAATCTATTTGATCCTATCGCGCAAAATTGGCCAGCGTGACCATCCACTCACAATGCAGTTTTGGTCAGGTGTTGGTGGCGTTGCTATATGCATTGTGTTTCTCTTGATTGGTAATATGAGCGGTTTGGAAGATTTCAGCTTTACGCTTCCTAGCTCACAGCTCGCCATAATCTATCTTTTGGCGATCATCTTGATTGCTACTTTGGGCCATCTGCTAATCATCATTGCCTTCTCTAAAGCTGAAGCTTCGATCTTGGCTCCATTTCAATATTTGGAAATTGTTACTATGACGATTGCCGGATATCTCGTATTCGGAGATTTTCCCTCTCCTATAAAATGGCTTGGCATAGCCATCATTGTTGGTTCCGGTCTTTATATTTTTATGCGTGAACGAAATAACGATTCGCAGCCCCAACTGGACGAGGTCGTGTAACGGCTAAGCTGCTGGGATTAACCAAGCGCTAACCATCTTTCTTGGTATTGCCGAAACTATGCTCTGATATATTTTCCTCCATTGTTTGAAATACGCCACGATTTATCGGGCAATAACGGGTAGGGGGACTATCCCATGCATACAGAAAATCACGGACCTTACGCAGCTTTGTTAGAAAGACCTGGAATGATTTCCGAGCGTGATGTTCGCCACTTGCGTCGTGAAGTATTTCAAGATGGGATCGTAAGCCAGCTTGAAGCAGATGCAGTGTTCTCGCTGAATGATGCCATTGAAAATAAATGCGCTGAGTGGAACGAGTTTTTTGTTGAGGCTATGACAGACTATACGGTCCAGCAGGCAGAGCCTCGCGGCTATGTCAGTAATGCCAATGCCCAGTGGTTGGTCAATCGCATTTCGCATGACGGTGTTGTTGATAGCGCCAGCGAACTGGAGCTGTTGGTTCGCGTTTTGGCAAAAGCCAATGATTGCCCACCTGCACTTGCCAGCTTTGCTTTGGCACAGATAGCTTTTGCGGTTATTGAAGGCGAGGGACCATTGGCGCGCGGTATGCAGCTGACCAAAGGTGTGATCGGCGAGCCGGAAGTCGAATTACTTCGCACGGTACTATACGCGGCAGGCGGCGCAAACGGTCTTTCAATCAGTAAACAAGAAGCTGAAATTTTGTTCGACCTCAATGAGCGGACTGACGCAACGCGCAACAACACCGCTTGGCAAGACCTGTTTGTTCGCGCAACAGCCAATTATTTGATGGCTGTTTCAGCCTATAGCGCGCCCTCACGCAGCGAAGCATTGGCGCGCCAAGAGTGGCTTGAAGATACTGATGAAGACGTGACAGGAATGCTTGGCAATATCGTTGGCGGGATGGGAAAGATTTTCACTGAGGGCTTTTTTGATGATGTTTTTACATCATCCCATGTTCAGATGGAACGCGCCTGGAACAGCAAAAACACAGCCAGGGAAGTCGCAATGCAAAATGCTGAGGCTATTGATTCAGCAGAGGCAGCTTGGCTCGTAGAACGCATTAAACGGGATGGAGCGGTCAATGCCAATGAAAAGGCGCTGCTGGCGTTTATTCGAAAAGAAAGCCATTTGGTCGACCCCAAGGTTGTGGAATTATTTTCACAAGTCGCCTAAAGAATCCTGCATGAATTGAAAATTGCCGGGGCATTGCTCCGGCTTTTTCTACTCTATCTCAGGGCTAACGGGCCCAAATATGTCATCAAAATTACGTCTCAAGGCAATGTCCAGATCGGCCATGGTTACGGGCAAACCAAGATCGACGAGACTGGTAACGCCATGGCCCTCTACGCCGCAGGGAACAATGCCCGAAAAGTGCTCAAGCTCCGGCTCCACATTTATCGATATGCCATGAAAGCTAACCCATTTGCGTAACCGTATGCCAATGGCTGCAATCTTGTCTTCTCGCCCAATGCCGGGCGCTATAGGCGCTTTATCAGGGCGGCGGACCCAAACTCCTACGCGGTCCTCTCGCCGCTCTCCAGTGACGTTAAAGTCACCAAGGGTTGCTATGATCCAGCTTTCCAAAGCAGCCACATAGGCACGCACATCCTGTGTGCGTTTCGATAAATCAAGCATCACATAGGCAACGCGCTGTCCCGGCCCATGATAGGTATATTCGCCGCCGCGGCCGGTTTCAAAAACTGGGAACTTGTCAGGCATCAGCAAGTCACTGGCTTTTGCACTTGTTCCAGCTGTGTAAAGCGGTGGGTGCTCGACGAGCCAAACGGTTTCAGGAGCATTACCGTCAGCAATGTCTTTTGCAAGCCGATCCATTTTTTCGACGGCATCTTTATAGGCAATCAGTCCGTCAGAAACTTCCCATGTTACTGGCCGTGCATTCGGTTTGCTTTTCATGGAAACATGTAGCTCTGATCGAACTTTTGGTCCTGTTGGCGCCTGACGGGGAGGTGTGTTCAAAAAAGAATGCCTTTGTGAGTAATTCGCTTTGTTGGAGCCTTACAAAAAATATTCTGCTTTGCCAATCTATCCCTTGTCTACCCATCGGGCATTTGCTACATGCCCATTCGAGCAATCAAACAAGTTGCTCCTGTTTCTAATGCGGCCGTGGCGGAATTGGTAGACGCGCAGCGTTGAGGTCGCTGTCCTTTAACCGGGGTGGAAGTTCGAGTCTTCTCGACCGCACCAGAAACAGTATGAGAAGCCTCCGGTAAAAGCCGGGGGCTTTTTTGTATTCGAAAGCATTTCTGTATCAGCGATAAATGTTGCTCCTTCTGAAGCTTCAATAGAATGGCTTAATGTTGACATTTATCATGAAATCAAAGAAGTGTTTCGATTGATGAAATAACTTTGAAGTGAAAAAATAATGGACGCAATTGTCTCATTTCCCAAATCTGGACGTACTTGGTTGAGAGTAATGTTAGATGAGTTAGGTGTGGAAGTTGAGTATTCTCACGCACGTTCAGGCCATCGTGGCGCTAATCATATGTCTGAGTTAAATACGAATGAAGAAAAGAATTTTAGCCGCGTTTTATTTCTTCACCGAGATCCAAGAGACACAGTAGTTTCTGGTTATTACCAAAAGGAGAAGAGACTGAGTGGGTATGAAGGAACTATTTCTGAATTTATTAGAAGTCCAAATCACGGCGTAGAAAAAATAATTCATTTCAACAATTTATGGATTGATTTAGCGAAAACTCGAAAGGACATGATGGTCGTGAGTTATGAGCAGTTGCATGAAAATACTCATGGCAAGCTCAAACAAATTGCAAATTTTTTCGGGCATAATCTTTCAGACGCTGAAATCGATAAAGCAGTCGGAGCAGGTCAGTTTGACACGATGAAAGATCGTGAAAAATCTGGCTTTTACGAAAAGCAATACGGGAAAGCTTTGGCGGTGCATGATTTGCAGGACGAAAATAGCTTCAAAGTGCGCAAAGGCCAAGTTGGCGGTTATAGAGAAGAGCTTTCAGCTGAAGATATTGAGTTGTAAAAGTCTCGACTTGATCTGACACCGCGCCCTTTTCACCGGAGTGAATTAGGCGCGGCGCATCTCTTGCAA
>Ga0208544_10000644_pt1 | contig 26424 bp, 16 predicted proteins | sample DEB08_DNA_9_FD_184526 | JGI IMG/M metagenome (GOLD analysis project Ga0208544, IMG submission 184526) | Aqueous microbial communities from the Delaware River and Bay under freshwater to marine salinity gradient to study organic matter... | ecosystem: Environmental > Aquatic > Marine > Coastal ... | reverse complement strand
AAATTTAACCTTTGTTATGAGAACAATCATCTTATCTATTCAATTAATCGCCCTGATCGCCGTCTTTAGCTGTGGACGTAAAGCAGCGGAGCAGCAGGCGGGAGAAAAAACGGAAGTAGCTACGCCAACTCAAGAAAGAACGGTTAGTGCTTTGATTGACCGTATTGATGGCATTGCGAATCTGACCGATGATCAGAAAGTAAGGATCCAGGGTCTTGCCGAGGAATTAGGTGTAGACAAGCTGACTGGCGATGCACAGCGTGATGGAATGAGAAAAATGAACAATGTCATTATAAGCGAAATCCTGACCCCCGAACAGCTAGAAGCTTTGAAAGCTGCCAGAGCAGCTCGTCAAGGTGGCGGCGGCGGCGAATAAGTCGCTGGCATTTTTGCTTAAACCCCAGCACCAGTGCTGGTGGTTACAAATTATGCGATTTGATCGTAAAAAGCCAGATAGGCCTCCATCGCCCGCTGTAGCGAAAAACTTCTTGGCGGGCGATGGAGCCATTCTTTTCGAAAAGCGTGCTCTAGACTTATCCCCATTCCTTTTACCGACTGTTCCGTCATTTGCACGTAGTGGCCATGTACGACCTCGGCCAATGCTCCCCTTCCGGAAGAAATAAGGGGTACGCCTATCGCCATCGCTTCCACCGCCACGAAGCAAAACCCTTCGCTGTACGAAGGAATGGCAACGGCGCTGGCCTTACGCACCAGCTTATAGAGTTCATCAACGGTTAATTCGTGCCATAATTCCACACTTCCTGCGGGGCACCACTGCTCGATAAGCTGCTGAATGGTCTGGTATAAACGCTCCGGATACTGGGGTATTACCAACTGCAATTTGCTTTCCGGGTGGTGTTTCACAAAAGCGCCCCAGGCAGGAATCAGCAAATCCAGTCCTTTGGAAACCCCCAGGCGACCAAAGTACAGCACGGTAAATTTTTCGGGTGCCTCCCATTGGTAATTCTCAAACGCAGCATAGTCAATACCATTATAAATAAGTTGGATCTTATCTTCCTGGACACCACTCGCCATCAGGGCTTGCTTCGTGGCTTCAGACACCGCTACATAGTAGTTAAAAGGCAAACGGGTAATCAACTGTTCGAAGGAATAATAGAGCCAGCGTTGGGCTTTGGTCAGGAAAGGAAGTTCGAACCACAATTTCCCCCACACTTCGTGAAAAGTCAGGATAGTAGGCTTGCGGTACAGGCGGCCGATAAGCCAAGCTGGCAGCGCCGCATTGTAAGTTGTGGTGTGGATAAAATCCACCTGGCGGGCCAAAACCACTAATCGCGGCAAGCTAAATAGAGTGAACAAAAAGCGGTTGAAGCACTGCACCCGTTCGACGTGTACCCCACCAATCACTTCCTGGGCGGACAGTTCTTTTCTGAATCGGGTAGTAAGAACCCTGACTTCGTCGCCACGTGCGGCTAACCCTTCGGCCAACTGTTTAAACAATTTCTCGGCACCGCCTAAATAGGGATGGTAATGCTCCAGTACGAAGAGAATCTTCATGAGGGGGCCTGCGCTTTTTCGAAACGGTCGAGCGCCAACTGTCGGTTCAGTTCGGTAATGGCCCTGCGCTGGGCCACTTGCAGGCGGTAGATGCGGTATTGGAAATAGAACAATATACCCAGGCCGAGGAAAAGTACGGCATTGGTATTGCTTTTAAACCCGAATAGGGCTGCCACAAAGTTGGAGATTTCGTCGGGGAAAACCGCCAACAAAGCTACCCCAATCCAGAGCAATCCACTGAACAAGGCTTCGCCCAGGTTGAGCCTTCCCCGGCGGTAGCGCAACGCCTGGTTGGCCATAAAGAGCAGGGCTACGAGGGGAACAACTACTTGAAAAAAGCGAATTTCCATATCTTTTCAATTTATAATAAGGCGTACTTCTTCTTATTTAAAAATCAGCTTCCACAGGAAATGAAACGCCGTCAGGAGACCCACCTGGAAGTCCTGCCCCTTGCTGACGGAATAGTCGGTGTAGCGAACCCGAATAGGGGTTTCGGCAACCTTCAGCTTGGCGCGTTCTGCCAGAATGATCATTTCGCTGCAGTAGCTGAAATCGTCCTGCAACAAATCCAGGGCAGCAATGGCGCGCTGGTTGAGCAACCGAAATCCCGACTGGGTATCGGTATAATGGTGGGTACAAAAGGAATTGGTCAGGATGTTGGCTGCCGTATTAAAAAACCGGCGCAAATAGGGAATTTGATTTTGGGTGCCAGCAAATCGACTGCCAATGACAAGGTCTGCCTGTTGTGCTTGCATGGTGGTGATCAGGCCTTCCAGATCCTCGGGGAAGTGTTGGCCATCGGAATCCATAAAAGCGAGGTAGGGCCAACCGTATTTACGGGCCAGGGAAATCCCCGTTTGGCACGCAGCTCCTGCCCCCCGATTCAGAGGATGCCGAACAACTTGCTCACCCATTGCCAGCACCTTTGCCGCAGTACCATCGGTACTTCCATCGTCAATAACCACAATACGAAAATTACCTACCTGTCGAATGTCGCGAATGACCTGCTCAATGATACGCGCTTCGTTAAAAGCCGGAAGAATAAGTGTTATCGGTAGCCTTTCGGGCATGGGCTCCACGGTTAATTGATTTTGAACAAGGCAATCCGGCCAGGATATATCGTCTTACCCGCCAGTTCGGGTTTCGCCGCAGCGAGCTGCCCATTTGGCAACCGGACCGGTTGGGTATTGGGGGCTTCTACGTAGTTGTCCGTAGCTACCAAGGTGACCTGCTGGGGATTCTGGTAGATCAGTTCTAAAAACTTTTGGCACTTCTTGCGCAAAGTTTGCTCGGGCGTTTGGTCCAGGGTAGGCGAATTGATGTCATAAAGCAAATAACGGAAGCCATTGGCTTTGAGCACCTGAAAGAAATCGTTTTCATTGCGCAGGTAACGAATCATTTCGGCAAAACGTCCCAACTGATTGTCTTCGAAAACCCGCTGGTCATTGTGGTCAATGTGGAATTGCAGATAGCTGTTGACCCGGAATACCTTGGCCTGTTGGTCTGCATTAATCGTTTGGGCAATTTGCTGCACCGTAGGATCAAAGGCGCGCAAAGTTTTGGCGTAATTGCTATCCATCCGGGAAACGTATTCGATCATGGGCCAGTTAAACAGGATATTAGGAGGTTGCTGGGCGTTGGAAGAGCTGAAGAGGATGACTATATTCAAGCCAATTTGCATCATGATAACCCCACCAAAAGCAACGCTACTCCATTTCTCCCACAACTTTCCAAAGAGTAGCTCGGGTTGTTGGAAATAATAAATTAAGAAGACGGGTAAAAGGACCCACAGGGGCATGGCATACCAGGTGATGGCATTGCCAAGGAGTAACCAGTACCAGCCAAACGCCAGGCAGAAGGCCCCCAGCCCGACCAATTCGGCGGGCCACTGACGGGTTCGGTGTCGCAGGATGCGGGGTATTACTAACAGCATACCGAGCAACAAGGGGAAATACACCAGCGGCGGGAGCTCGCTTAAACTTTTCCAAACTGGGGCTAAACTTCCGCCTATGAGCAGGAAAGGTTGTTCGCAAGCGTCGAGGAGTTGAAGCCAAAAATCTTGGCTGCTGGCCGACAGGGCTGACAAATTCCCCTGATTGGCCGCATGGCGGGCGGCAATATGTGCCGCCGTATCCGGCGCTTCGGTAAGCGACCAGAAACAAAGAGCCAGGTAAAAGACACCACCAATGGCTACTAATCCGTTGGTCAGTAATGTGCGAAGTTTGTTTCCGCTGCCAAAAGTCAGGAATAACAAGGGCAATAGAGCCAGCAGGAAAAAGCCAGTCTCCTGGTGGCGGAGGCCCTTCACATTGGTATTGAGAGCCAGATCGAAGGGAATGCTCAAATAGCGGTTGATCCCCTTTTCGTAACCGATGTACCGTTGTAGTTCCTCCCGTTTGGAGTCGCCAATCAAATTGTCATTATCCGCTACTGGTTCCTGCGGCACCGCTGATTCCGTGCTGGCTGGCGCCTGCTGCTGGGAGGTACGTTTTACGAAAGGCGCACGGCTGGGCGCTTCGTGGCGGGGTGCACGGTTGAAATGGAGGGAGAGCAATTCTTTAGGAATTTCTAAAACGGGGGAAGTAGGTTTGCCGTAGAGGACATGGTCCACCGAAAAGGCAAAATTATGTTCGCTGAGGTGTTTAATCCCCCAGGGCATGAAGGAGAGTAGAAACCCTATACCAACCGCGGTAACAATTGACACGGCCGGGCGAAGCAGCGAACGATTGTTCCACCAAAGTACCGCTCCCAATAGTCCGCCGGTGACCACTAGCCCCAGCCCGATTAGCTGCGCGGCGGCTGGCGTGATTTCTAGATTGCCGAGCTCGTAAAACCCCGTCAGAAAAAGTAATCCTGTAACAAATAGGAGCCAGCTGCCAAAGAGCAAGTACCGACCCAGGTGAAAAAGATAAATGGCCAGAATGGCAATGACCAGAAAAAGGGCCGTGTATTTAATGCTAAAAGAAAACCCCAACAACCACCCATTGAGTAAGATGGCCTGCCCGGCAGGCTGGCGCCACCAACTAACGGTCATCTGCTGCGCCCAGTCCAACTGATGGTCTAAAGCCAATTGTAGGCAGGCCAGACTGATAAACAACAAGCCCAGGTCTACTTTCTCATCGATCATGGCTTGAAACCCAACAGCCGGTAAACCCGCCACCAACACAATAAGAAGCAGGGCGTATGCCGGGCGTAGCCACCGCCGGGAAATTTGGTACCCCATGAGCAACGCGGGCACGTACAACACATGGGAGAGTAATAAGCTAAAAGTAAGGCTTTGAAACAAAAGCTCCCCCCAGCTCATCACCACCGACCACCCAAATGCCTGTACCGCACCCGGGAGGGCGTTGGACTGAGCGGTCAGGTGAGCCAGATTGGCGTACAAAGCAGCTCCATCAAATCCGATGGGGAAGGCTTTTAAACTGGCCAGCCAGTACATGGCTGCTGTAACTAATCCGGTCAGGGCCAGGGGCAATTCCCACCAGTGCGTGATCTTCCAGGTGTAGCGGGTAATTATCCATGCCTGCAGGTTTTGCCAGGTTTGCTTTCGTTGATAATAGGTCGCACCTGCCAGTACAACCCCCAATAATGCACCGTACAGCACGTGCAGTAAACCCAGGATGGTACTCAGAAAGACCAACACACTCACCCCTACGGCGATAGCCAGCAGCGGTGACTGGTAACGCTGGCCCAGGCGCTGCGTGACACTGGAACCGACGGCAGATAAGCCCAGACCCAGCACCAAGAGTGAGCACAGGTACCAACAGCTATTCAACAAGAAAGCTAATATAGCTGGCCCGCTGGCGGTTAACTTCAACCCAATGGCATTCCTGAACATAACAAACATAAAAACGGCCAACAGCAGTACAATTGCCAGGATAAAAACACCGCGGATGCCAATCTGCCAGGATTTTTTTTGGGCCAACATGCGCGAACTTCCTACCCCTAATAATACCAGGGCAACCAACAGCACCGTAAAGGGGATGGCGTAAGGGTGATCAGCCAACAACGCAATATATTGGGCATGGTTGCCCATGAAAAGAATCACTACCAGGAATAACCAAACGGCTATTCCAACCCCCGAAAAAAAGTGACCTGTTTTCAAAAACTTAGCAGCTGCCGTCAAGGTTATGTTATTTAGTTCGCCGAAAAAGCAAGGTAAAAAAAATGGAACAGTTCATCCGCTCTTGTTACAACCGGTACTCACCCCATGCTACTATTCGGTCATTATTTATTCTAAACTTGTTTTATTCTGAGTATCAACCACGAAAAACACGTATTTTTTCGTTGTCGTTAAACACCAAAAGTAATGCCTTTAGTGAAATATATGCTCAGTCTGTGCTGCCTTTGTGTTTTTTGCCTGAATTCCCTGGTGGCCCAACCCGACAGTACCCGCCCTGATTATGCTTTGCTGTGGGAAATATCCGGAAACGGATTAGCCCAACCTTCCTATGTATTCGGATCCATGCACGTGCGCTACGAAGCCGTTTTCGAATTTCCGGATTCCTTGTTTATTTGCCTTAATGCCGTGGATGCTTTTGCCAACGAAGTTCACCTGGATTCCGCCATGCAGCGAATTTTTCAGGTTTTTGTCGGCGGGGAAAAACTTCAGGTAGATTCGATTTACCAACAACTGGTTACCGAAAAATCAGAAAAAACCGACTCGCTGGATCGGCTGTTTGTGAAACAGCACAAGGAGCCATTCAATGTCCGTAAATTCCTGAAAGAACAAGGGCGCTTTGAAGACCTTACTGAACGAGGACTTCGGTCTACCACGTTGGATGCCTGGCTGATGGAAATGGCTCGGGGCATGGGCAAAAAACTTTATGGACTGGAAAAAATTGATGACCACCTGTTCGAACCAACGCAGCAGTTGATCAATTCACGTAAAAACAACTTTTCCTTATTTGATAACCATTTAGATGACCTGTTGGAGTTGTACTACCAGGGTGATCTGTATCCAATTGATCTTTTTATCAGAACGGTTCCCGAGGCTTTTGGCCAACTCGCTTTGATTCCCCGCAATTACATTATGGTGAACAGTATGCGGAAAATAATGCAAGACCAGCAATTATTCAGCGTGGTCGGTGCTGCACATTTACCGGGACCGGAAGGGGTATTGCAAATCCTGCGCAACGAAGGGTACAACGTACGCCGGGTCATGCCTACGTTCACGGGCTTGCGCGACCGCTTTAGCGTAACAGCCGCGCAACGACCCTGGCCCGTTTTTACGGCCGATCGGGCAGCTTTTTCTTTGGCTATGCCCTGGGGTATCCAGCATACCATGCGCAGTGGTTATTATGACAATTACTATTCCTTTGACATTGGTCGCGGTCTTACCTATCAGTTCGTTACCGGTCCTTTGCTGCCCGGTGATTATACCTATTTCGAAGATAAATTCATGCTCAATGAAGGCTTTGTTGTCGAAAAAAAGGAACCATTTACGTTCCATGGGCTGGTAGGGCACCGCTACGAATTGATCAGCTATGGAAGTGACCAGCAGTATTGTCTGGGCTACACTTTTATTCGCAATCAGCAACTCTATTTCCTGAAAATTGGAGCTTACGGAAAAGAGGTACTGGAGGACAATCCCGATGTATTGACCTTTTTGGAACGCTTTTCTGTTGCACCTCCACGCCCAGTCAGTTGGGAAACAATAACGGACACCCTGGGCGGATTTAAGATCCGATTGCCCAGTACCTTCAGCTACTCCCTATCCGCAACCAATGCACTCGAATCCGGCGATCTACCCTACGGTCCTATTCAACACATTTACCAGGCCGGATTTGAACCCGTAGCCGCTTCCGTATGGCTGCAATATTTTGACTCGGAGCCAGGGGCTGAACCGGTCAACAAACAGGCCCAATTGCAAACGGGCGTCGACTATTTGTCTGAGATTTACGGAATAGCGTTGCGCATTACCGACCGCAAATCTTATCTGGGGCTACCCTGTTGGGAGCTCGCCGGCACCTACCCCGATCAGCAATTAAATTTTATCGGCAAGGTGATCGCCCGCGGCAACCGGCTGTATTTATTGAGCCAGGTAGACCAGGATAAAACACCCTATACTAAAAAATTCCTCCCTTCCTTCGAGATTTTACCAACCTACCCCAGCGGCCACTGGCAGCCTCAATCGCTAGCTAATGGCGAGGTTGAGATGTGGTTGCCAGCTATCCCGGTGCTTAACAATATTAATGCGCAGGACGATCAGACGGTACCCGAAAATTTCCACTACCAGGTCAAGGCTTTAGATCCTGCCGCAGGCGGAACCATACAAATTGATATTTTCGCTATGCCCGATCTTTTTGGGGTAGTAGACACGAGTTTGTTTTACGAGCAGGCTTTTCGGGATTTTACCGGGCCCAAGGATGCTTTGCTCCAGGATAAAAGCATCCAACTGCCCTATCCCGCGCCGGCAAAAGGGCAGGAACGATATTTCTCCACCAACAACAGCGGCATTATTCAACGCATTCAGGTGTATGCACAAGGAGGCTATTGGGTTCGGAAAAAAGCCTATGGCACTGCTGATTATCTTCGATCAACCGGAATTGAGCATTTTTTTGCTGGAGATCGCTGGCGGACTAAACCGGTCGCTCCTACCCTATTCAAAGCACCAGCAGTTCGCCTGTTGGCGGCCCTGAACAGTTCTGATACGCTAATCCTCAAAGCTGCACTCAAAGCGTTTGATCCGGTGCAGTCCTTTCATTCAACTGATCTACCCCAGTTGGGGCAACTGTTACGGAATAGCAGTCGGTTGACTACTGCGCTCGGTGACGAGCTTCGCCAACTCCTGATCCAATTGTTTTACCAGGCTGGCCCGCAGGGGTGGGAAAACCTAGCCGATTGTTATGCCCAATCTGGTGACCGGCCGGTGCTGCGCCAAACCATCCTTCAACAATTAGGGCAGGAAAAAGAAAAAGAAGCTCATCAGCTGTTTTTCCGGCTTTTGCAAAGTGACCCTGCCTTTTCCCGCCAGGCCACCCCCGCTATTTTCGCTGGTTTTGACGGCCAGCCAACCTTGACGTTGGCCTACTGGGAAAACTGGAAGGCCCTCTGGGACAACGAGCAGGAACCTGCTTATTGCTGGGAATTGATCCGGCAGTTATTGGCAGACAAGGATTTGGATGCAAGCATGGTATTGGCCTACCAGCCGCAATTGGTAGCACGTGGTGGTACCCGCCTGGAGGAAGTCCTCCAATCAGAAAATAGCCTTGAAGCGGAATATATTTTAGCGGTTTATGCCTTACTCCCTGCCAAACCTGATCTTTTAAACCAGACGCACGACTTCTTCGACCGGAGTCAGGTGAATCAAGCCAAGATTCAGGCGGCAAGTGTATTACTGGCCAACGAAGAAAGTATTCCTATAGCTGGCGTCAGAAAAATCATGCGGCAAGCTGATCTGGCCGTTCCCATGATTCGCCTACTAAATACTTACCAGCAGCTTCATCTCCTGCGCAAAAGAGAATACGACGAGGAAAACGTTGCGCGTTACCTGCTCATGGAAGAATTCTTGCTGGAAGAAAAAGAAGGTATAGAAAACATTACCCTCGAAAACACCCTTGATGTGCTGGTCAATGGAGCGACCAGGCGGGTCTATATATTCACCTTCGCCTTTGGTGGAGAACAGCATCACCTGGCCGTAGTTGGTTATTTTTCAACCGATCACCAGGACCGAACTTTTAGTGACGGAGGTTGGGTGAATTATACCCGCTACACCATCAATAGCAGACGCCGGATGCGCAAAGCAGAACAATTGGCAGCCGAGATGCTACCGGACAGGTAAAAAGGCTGCCGCTTTAGTGGTTGGAAGGGGTAGCAGGTTATTTATACCCAGCCGAGCATGTTTTTCACCCACTACCCTTTCCGGAAACAATGGCGGACAGGTTGAAAGCTACTTAAAAAGGTTATCGTATCCTTCGGTACCTTTTCCTCGCGTTTGGCCTTCGGCAGTACGATCCGGGAGGGAATTGAGGTCCAGGGTATCTTTCTGCCGTCCTTCGCCCAACAACATCAGGGTACTTTGCTGTTCCCATTGTTCCAGCATCCGCATACCGTCTTCCGCGAAGACCCCATTCTGCAAGTCTACCGAATCCATGAAGTTGGCTGACATTTCCATGAAACGCTCCATCTCTCCTACCTTACTGGCTACATCTTCAGCAACAGCTTCCATGGCCATATCAAACATGGCACGTTTGTCCGGATCGCCAGAAATAACACTCATCGCCGATTTCATCGCCGAATGAGAAGCACGAATGGCTTTGCGCTCCTGTTCTTTCATGTTAACCTGGTCCTTGGTATCTTCCAATAAAATCTCCGAGTTATCGTGCATTTTATTGAGAATGCGGTACATGATTTCCATGCGTGCATGGAGCGCCTGGTACTTCTCGTTGCTTTCTTTCAGGCGGGCAGCCTTGCGCGAAGACAAGACCATTTGCTGGTCCATGTCCTTGGATTTGGCAGCACTGGCCAACTTCATTTGCTTATCAATTTCTGCGGTGTTGCCTTCCATCAACGTGGCCAACTGGCGCATTTGTCCGCGCAGTTTACCTATTTGGGAACGCATCTTCACGAGGTTATCCTGGAGGTCTTCAATATAACTCTTCAGGATACCAATGGGATCGAGGTTGACGAACATGCCGGTCAGTCCCCGCATAAAACTTTTGTAGGCATAGCCAATCAGGTTGCGCATCTTGGGGTCGAGCACCAGATAAGCGACTACGCCCAGTGCAGCCAGCGTTCCAGCCAGGTAAAGGGTATTGGCAAAAATAGTGCCCCAGGGCAGGGCAGTAAGTAAATAGCCAGCGCCGGCAACCAGCGCGGCCAGAAAAATGAGTCCGGTAACTCCTTCGGGTCGTTTCCAGAATGACTTCTCCTTTCCTACGTTTGGCATTTCTGACATGTCGATAATTTTGCTAAATAATGATTAAAGATAACGATTAATATCCTCCAAATCCGTATTGATTTGGTTGAGCAAAGATTTCAAGGTTGCTTCAAAACGTTCGTGCACATCATTGATACTGCTTTGAGCCGTAGTAATACTTTCATCTGCTTCGGCAATTATTTTTTCGGCCTCAGCTTTCTTTTGCTGAAATTCCTGAATTTTCGCTTCGTATTCAATAACCTTTTTCTGTAAGATTTCTACTTCTCGCCGCTTGCCATCCACCTTCGCTTTAACCTGGTTGGCCAGCGCTGCGTCAAAACTCTTTTTCTCACGAAGTAGCACTTCTTTGTAGTGATCGGCCGTTTTGAGTAGCTTTTCCTTCGTCAGCCCCATAGTGGATGCCGTAACAAAAGCGGACTTAAAGGCCACTTCTTCCTCCATATTGAGGGATTGCAGGCGGCCTAGCGATTGCTTAAATTCCAGGTAGTCAAAACCGGGCAAATTTTCCCGTTCGAGAGCGGCAACCAGTGATTCCATGCTACGTTCGTCCAGACCGTGATGTGCTCCAAAAAAATCCTTCATTGAAATGATATCTAAAGTTCTTGTGCAATATTAATTCATACCCCGCAAGAAACCTAAGGGCAGCCAGAAAAGATAAGAAAAATAGACAGACCCCTGTGCTTTTTCGACGATTTCAAAAGTTTGTCCTCATTTGCGTGCTCTTTTTGCCAAATTTAGCCCAGGATGTCAACTTCGCTAAAACCATTACTTTGCTTATTCACTTGTATCTGTACCGCAATTCGTTCCTTCAAAGCGGGTACGTGGGAAATCACCCCAATGGTTTTGCCACTGGCCTGCAGGTTTTCCAGGGTGTCGAGGGCTAGATCTAAACTGCGCTCATCGAGGGTGCCAAAGCCCTCATCAATAAACAGGGAACCAATTTGGGCGTGCCGACCCGCCAGATCAGATAGCCCCAATGCCAGGGCCAGACTAATGAGAAAGGATTCGCCCCCACTCAGCGTAAACATACTGCGCCGATTATCGGCCTGGAAAGTATCAATGATTTCCAGGCCCAGGTCGGTGTCGGCTTGCTTGCTGATAAAATACCGCCCATTGAGCCGTCCCAGGTGCTGGTTGGCCAGGGCTACCAGCCGTTGCAGGGTAAGCCCCTGGGCGTAGGTGCGGAATTTCTTACCGTCGGCCTGGCCAATCATTTCGTTGAGATTATACCACCGGTTGTAGGTTTGCCGCTGGCTGGCAATCTCAGCCAGCAGCGATTGGTATTGCTGTTCGCGCTGCAGCTGTTGTTGGAATTTTTCTTCCAGCTGACCAAGATCAAGCAGTTGCTGTTGGTGTATTTTTTTAGCGGTGAGCAATGCTTCCCTTTCTGCGTCCCGGGCGGCCTGTTCGGATTCCGTGGGTCGGTATTTTTTTTCTTCTCGTTGGCTTTCCAAAAGGGCACGTGTAATTTCTGCCTGTTTCTCCCGGAACTGTTGCACCTGTTTCTCCAATATTTCTTCCTCAGCCAGGGTCAACTGCTCAAGGAAAGCTGCTTCTACAGTAGCAAAGCCCAGGTTTTTCAGGGCTGCCCCTAATTCCTTCGTCAACTGGCTGGCAATCTTTGCTCCTTTTTTTTGCGCCGCTTCATTGTCTTCAACGGCTTGTTTATGTGCTGCGGATTGCTCATTCAGTGATTGTAGCTGCGCCCGGACTTGCGCCAGTGCCAGTTCCTTTTCCGTCAACTGCTCCTGGAAAGCTTCCTGGACTTCATTTACCGACTGTTCGCCGAATAACGCCAGGCGTTCTTTTCGAATAGCCTGCAGCTTTTCTTCGTGCTTTGCTAAAGCGGTATCCCCTTCTTCCGTGCGGGCCACTTGTTTGACCAACTGTCCGGACAGTTCTTTTAATTCCGCTTTTGACACCAACAAATCTTGCTGCAATTGCTGGCGTTTTTCGGTATTCGTGGTCCAGGCTGTTGCAATAGTCCGCAATTGCTCGAAGGTGGAACGAGCCGTCGCCAGGTCAAAGGAGAAGCCCAGTGGTACAATTTGAGTTTCCAATTTCTTCTGGGCAGTATCAAAAATAGCCTTACTGGCTACCAGTGCCTGGTCAGACCGTTGAAGTTGTGCCTTAATTGATGCCAACTCAACGCTGACAGTCAGCAATTTACGATCTGTTTCCTCAACAGCTGTGGTGCTTTTTTCAAGCTGTTCCGACAATTTTTCCAATTCGCCTTTCACGTGTCGCCAGTGACCAAGCTGTTCTTCAATTTGCGCCAATTGCTGAGCCAGTAAGGTGCCGCTTTCTGCCTGCCAGGTTTGACTGGGCAGGTGCAAAACGCGGGCTATTTGTTCCTCGTATTGGAGCAATTTTTGTCTTTGTTCATGGAGCCGCCCGTTCAAAGATTGGAGATCATTGCCCAGCAGCAGCTCGACCTCCTGATAAATCTCCGTGTCGCGTTGTAACAGCTTCCGCTCCTCGTCAAGCAGTTGGGAAAAGAAAGCCTCCGCCCGGGCGAATTCACTCCTGGCTTTGTCGACGAAGGGGGTCACTGGATGTTCATGAAACGGATGCTCCCTGGACAGGCAAAGTGGACAAGGATCGCCGGGCTGCAGTTGCTGCCGATCTTTAGCATAGTTGGCGATGGCTTGCTGTTGTTCGAAGATCGTGCGTTTATAAACCAATTCAAGCTGGAATTCTTCCCGCTGTTCAACTATACTGAGCAATGCCTTATTGTTTGTTTGCTGAGCAGTTAGCAACTCGCTGAGGCGATTTTCCAACTGCTGCTGCTCGGCCAGTAGGGGTCGATAACCTTCTTCCAAGGTAGACAGCTGTTGTAGCAACTGCTTTTTTTCTTGCAACTCTTGAATCGCTACCCCCATTTTGGACAGGATAGCATGATCGTCGGCGACAAAATCGCTGGGCAGCAGTTGATCAAACGCTGCTTGTTGCGTCTGCAAAATAGTTTGTTGCTGTTGTAACGTATGGGCTATTTTTGTTTCCCGCTGGGTTACTTCCAGTCCTGTTTGTTGTAGTTCGTCGTATTCTTGTTGGAGGCGGTGGCGGTGCTGGTAATGCTCCAGCAGTTGCTCGCGTTGCTGCTCAATGAGCGGCAACTGTTGTGGCAGGGCCTTAAAGACCGCTTGATCCTGCAGCCACTGGTCCAGTTCTGCCAACCTTACTTTATTGGTGTTGATTTGCTTAAAAAGTTGGTCTTTTCGCTGCTGCAAACCTGCCTGCTCGGTCCGCCGGGAGAGCTGTTCTTGCTGCAGCGTCAGCAGTTGTTGGTGATGTGCCTGGAACTGTTCATCAAGTCGGTCAACGGTGCGAAAAATCGACTCATTGGCTTTGGCGGTATTTTTCAGGGCCAACAACGCTGTTTCCAGTTCCTGCACTTGTGGTGTTAGTGCTGCTTGTTGCTTAAGTATTTCCTGCTTACGCCCGGCCAGTTGCTGCGCTATCGCTAACAGTTCCTGCTCCTGCCTGCCCCAAGTACTTAGTTGTTCAAATGGTTTAGAAAAAGGACGCAGGGACTTCGAACGTTGCAGCCGGGTTAACTGGGAGGCAAAGGCCGTTTGTGCTTCGTCCAATTGGGCCTGTTCATGCTGGAGGAGGTTTATTCTGTCCTGGGCTTCTTCCCAGCGATCCAGGCGTTGCACTTTTGCCTGCAACCGTTCGAGGTTCTTTTCCTGGGCCTGGCAGGCTAATCGTACCGTTGTCAATTCCGCTGGTTGGATCAATTCACCCGCCAACAAGCCCAACTGTTCGAGCCGATCCTGGAGTTGGTTCAAAGCCTGCTTTTCCAGCCGAAAACGATCATATGCGGCTACGGACAATTGGGAATATATATCTGTACCGGTGATTCGTTCCAGCAGATCCGAGCGCTCGCGTTCATCGGCTTTCAGGAAGGCCGCAAACTCGCCCTGTGACAGCAACACGGAACGGGTAAACCGCTGATAGTCCAGCTTAGAAATGGCTTCTACCGCGTCATCAACTTCCTTGATCTTTTCAGCAATAGGAATAAATCCCTGGCTTTCCTCGTCCCATTGGCCGAGCTCCCGCTTGGGGCCAATGAGGTTGCCGTCCAGCTTGTTGCGGGCGCGATAAAGCCGCCAACTGGCCAGGTAGCGAATACCTCCTACCTCAAATTCGACTTCGGCATGGCATTCCGTAGCACCGAAACTGAGTACTTCCTTGACCTCCTTGTTGCGGGCCAGCCGACCGTATAAGGCAAGGGTGATCGCATCCAGGATCGTCGTTTTTCCGGCACCGGTATCACCCGTGATAGCGAAAATCCCCGCATGCACCAAAGGCGGCTTTTCAAAATCAAGGGTCAGCTGTTGGCGCAGCGAGTTAAGGTTATTGATATGAATCCGGAGTATCTTCATTATGCTATTCGCTCAACCATCCAGTTTTGTAATTCTCTAAAAGTCAACGTCAATTCTTCCAGTTGCGCTTCGTCTAAATCGCCCTGGCTGGTACATTTCTTTTGAAAGACTTCCTCAACGTCTAAAAATTCCAGATCAGGCGTGTCGGCCACACTGGTCGTCAGGCTTTCAAAAGGCCGGTTGATGCGAATTTTTACCAGCTCCAGTCGCATATCAGCAGTAAAATCTCGCAGCAACTGATCGAGTTGTGGTTGGTAGCTTTCCGTATCCACAATAACTTCTACCCAGGGGGTCAGTTCCTCGTTGTCGCGGGCAGCAAAACGCTCCAGGCTGGCCTCTACGTGCGCTAAGTTGCCTTGAATAGTTTTAAGCCGCCGAAAGGTAGGTACTGCCAGGGCCTCAATTTGGGTGATCGCCGCACCATTGAAATGAACGATATTTACCAACTTTTCGTCCTTGGTTTCGCTAAAACTAAGCGGAACCAGCGACCCGGCGTAGCGAATATGTTCCGCCTCTCCGATCTTTTGCGCCCGGTGGATGTGCCCTAGGGCCACATAACTGAACAGGTCGGGGAACTGTCCGGCTTCCATGTTCTCGCGGTTGCCCACGTAGATATTGTCTTGCTTGTCGGCAGCTACGGCTCCTTTGGCATACAAATGCCCCATCGCAACGATTGGAATGTTGTTGGCTTGCCAGGGACCGGCCAATTCAGCCAGCTGTTGGTAGTGGTCCGTTAGCCCTTGTTGCAGCCGGTCGGTACGCTCCTGCTGGTTTTCACCCGCCCGGCTGATCCGCAGGTCCCGGTCGCGTAGAAAAGGTACCGCCGCAATCACCATTTCAGGCTCCCCTTGCACATTACGCAACACCACCAACTCGTCGGCTAAGTTGTCCGTTGCGGCTCCCAATACGTGAATATGGAAAGCTTGTAGCAGTTCTCGTGGCGCATTTAACATAGCAGGAGAATCGTGGTTACCGCCAGTAATGACAACATGCCGGCAAGAAGAAGCCAGCAATCGACGAAGAAAGTTGTAGTACAGCTGACGGGCCTGATTAGGGGGATTGCCAATATCGAAAATGTCACCTGCTACCAATAACACATCAACCGCCTCTTTTTCAACAGTAGTAAACAACCAGTCCAGCGCCAGCACGAATTCGGCGTGTCGATCCAATTGCAATAGTTTTTGCCCTAAATGCCAATCCGAAGTATGCAGAATTTTCATGCCAGCCAAGATAGGAAGATTTATAAAAAAAGCTGGTACCATTTAGTTGACCTGTCGCTGCTGGCACGGATTATTCGGCAAGGAATGAATACCGCTCTGCCATCACTTAGAGTCGATAACTTGGAAAAAAAACGTTAGACAAAAAAATAAGATGTATCTACAATAAACAAATTTAAACGAATGTAGTTGTTAAGATCATCCAGTTAAAGCAGCATTTTGGCACGCTGTAACGATATTGAAAGAAAGAACTGTGTGCGCATGTTCTTCCTTTTGCGAACAAATGTTTGTTTATTTGTTTCTTTTTTCACCACAGTGATGGTGGATAATCACCTGACTCAAGGAGCACTACTATCACTTAAAAATGCCTTTTCATGAAAAAACTTTCACTAGTATTGGGGCTGCTCTTGGTCAGCCTCGCGACGCTGCTGGCGCAGCGGACGATTACTGGTTCGGTTGTCGACGAACAGGGGGATGCCCTGATTGGAGCTACCGTCCTGGTAAAAGGTACCTCAACGGGTACGATCACCGACATCGATGGAACTTATTCTATTAACGTCGGTCAGGACGGTAAAGTCCTGGTTTTCAGCTACACGGGTTACGATACCGTTGAAATGCCACTCGGCGTATCTAATACCCTTGACGTAACGATGCAATCTGGTATTACCTTCGACGAAATCGTGGTAACGGGCCAAGGTGTAGGTATTGAACGCAAGCGTTTGACCTCCACCGTAGACGCTATCACCTCCCAGCAATTGGAGTTGGCGCCGATCACCCAGCTGGATCAGGTGCTACAGTCGCGGATTCCTGGTACCCAGGTACGGCTTTCTTCTGGTCAGCCCGGTACGGCTGCCTTGATCCGTAACCGTGGACCGATTTCTGCCAACGCAACGACGACGCCAGTAATTATCATTGACGGGGTACGGGTGGATAACCTGAACTCTCGTCCCGCACTGAACGTAGGTACCGGAGGTGCCAACAGTTCTGCACTGGCGGATATTCCAATTGAAGCCATTGAGCGCGTGGAATTCATCCGCGGTGGTGCAGCCACTACGCTTTATGGTGCGGATGCAGCCAACGGCGTTTTACAGATTTTCACTAAAAAAGGTAACAAGAACAAGAAGGCTACCTTTGGTTATGATGGCACCGTTGGTGTGATGCAGGGTGAAGAGCACTTTCTGCGTTTCCCCGAAACGGCTGATCTGGTGTTCAAGCCAGGCCTGATCCAACAGCACCGTTTTACGGTGGATGGTGGTACCGAAAAAACGGGAGTTACTTTTTCTGGTAGCTTCTATGACGACGACGGTTTCAATGCCATCAACCAACAGCAGCGCGTAAGTATGCGCCTGGGTGTTTCTTCAGAAATTTCTGATAAGCTCACCTACGAAGCATCCGCTGCTTTCACCAGCAACTGGTTTACCCGCGACTACAACGCCAACACGAGCTTTGCCCGTTACGGAAATGCGGAAGGTGGTTCCTTTGGTGATCTTTCCACCTACACTTCTGGTGCTTTGGATACCCTGAAGCAAAACCTGGAACGTCAGGCAGAATTGACGGATATCACCGAATCGGTTCGCCGATTTATGACTTCCCAAACCTTGACCTGGCGCCCGTTTGAAGGATTCACGGCCCGTTTGGTCTTAGGATTAGATGATCGGAATTCTCGCCAGCGGGATGTCCAAACCAACGCTTTGTTGATTTCCAAAGATGCTGTTGCCCCCGGCACAGCCGATCAGGGATCTGTTACGACGGCCACTCGTAGTTTCATCAGTACGACCACGGACCTGAGCTTGCAGTACAAATTTGAGACTGGCGACTTCTCCTTCATCACGGGTGCGGGTGGACAGTTTTTCCGCGAACAAGATGAGCAGTACCTGCTCACGGCGACTAACGTCACGGAAGGTAGCTTCCTGTTCAGTAACTCTGCCACCCAGACCGTTCAGGACTTTTTGCGGGTTGCAGCTTTTGGTGGTTTCTACCTACAGGAGAACCTGGGCTATAAGAACAAACTCTTCCTGGATGCAGCTATTCGCTGGGACGGAAACTCTGCTTTCGGTAAGGATATCGGCTTTGTCAATATCTACCGGGTAGGTTTATCTTACTCCCTCACCGACGAGCCTTTCATGCAGGGCACGGCTATCAGCGATATCGTAAGCCGCTTCAGTGTACGGGCCAACTTCGGCCAGGCGACCAACTTCCCCACGCCTTTCGCGCGGGATAAATTGTTCGTAGCTGACGCCTACAATGGTTTGGTAGCTTATACTTTCGGTAACCCTGGTAACCCTAACCTGGGTCCTGAGATCGTGGATTCTTACGAGGCAGGCTTTGATGCCAGCTTCCTGGACGCACGTATCGGCGTAGGTTTCACCTACTATGACAACACCACCAACGATGCCATTTTTACCCCGCCAAGTTCACCTTCTTCTGGCCAGTTGAACCAGGAAGCTAACGTAGGTACGGTAACGAACAAGGGTATTGAACTGCAAGGCTACGTGGATGTTATCCGCAGCAAAGATTTCGACCTGACGATCAATGCCTCCTTGACGACCAACGAAAACCTGGTGGTAGATGCCGGTGGTGCACCAGAATTTGTGGTAGGTGGTTTCACCTTCCTGGGTTCTTTTGTAAAAGTAGGCCAGCCCCTCGGTTACCTGCGTGGTGGCAAGCCTGTCTTTGATGCGGAAGGCAACTTGATTGATGTGGAGCAAAATGCGTTTTTGGGTAACCCTAACCCGACTAGCTACGGTACTACCGGTTTGAACTTCCGGTGGAAAAACCTCACCTTGTTTGCCAGTGCCGACTTCCAGAATGGCGCTTCCGGTGTAGCCGTGGACGACGTACTGCGTTACTTCGGTGGTGTCAACGATCCCGGTCGTATTCCAGAAAATTCAGCCAACGAAAGCTTCTTTGACCTGGCAGGTGTTTGGGTAGAAGAAACCAACTTTTTCAAGGTGCGCAACATTGGCGTTTCTTATAATGTACCCCTGCGCGATTCTGCCATCAAGCGGCTTACCTTAGGTTTCAACCTGCGTAACCCCATCGTAACAGGGTCTTCTTCATTTGATCCGGAAGTTACGGGTTCTGGTATTAGTGCACAGAATGGCTTCGGTGTAGGTGGTTTCGGCTTCGGTACGGAATCTGCTCCCAAGCAATTTTTGTTTAACGTAAAAGTTGGCTTCTAGACCACCTTTCACAACCTAAATCAATAATTATGTTTAAAAATATATTGAAATGGTCTTTGTCGCTGGCCGTATTGGCAATTGCTTTTACTGCTTGTGAAGACCCCGAAACGACTTTCGACCCGGTTAACCCTAACCTGACCGAAGATGCCATTATAGGTACGACGCAGTCGGCTGCACGCACCCTGGCTGGTCTGGAGCGCCAACTGGCAGAACTGCAAGGTGAGTATGTTCACCTCGCCGAAATTGCTTCTGACAATTACGACAATACCCAGACGTTCTTCAACCAGTTTCTGGACGTACTCAACATCCAGTCTACTGATGCCAATATCAACGCTGTCCAATTTGAATTGGCCCGTATGCGGGAACTGGCGAAAACCGGATTAGCAGTTATCGGACCTGGGGATCCAGACTATACGGCCAACCAGGAAGCCGAATTCAACTTCTTCATTGGTTTGTCTTATATGTTGGGTGGCGAATTGTTTACCGCTTTGCCTGCTGAACCACTGGGCGCTGCGCAGCCAGCTGCGGCTCACTTCACCCTGGCAACCCAATTCTTCCAGACTGGTGCGGCTAAAGCTACGGACGTAAAAACCCAGGCCAGCTGTATCTTAGGTCGTGCCCGCGCACTGTACTTCCTGGGTGATAAGGCAGGAGCGGTTGCTGCTGCTGACCAGGCCATTGGCCTCGATCCAGCATTTCTGCGTTACTGTATGTTTGACAGCCAAAATGGTGCACGTATTGACAACGAAATGCAGAACGCTATCTACGATCGCGGTAGTTTCGATGACTTGCAGCCACTACCCCGCCTGGATTTCCTCGACCCCAAATACAATGGCACCAATCCAGCCCGGGATCTTAATATTCCTTTGTTGAAAATTGAGGAAGCCCACTTGATCAAGTGTGAAGCCGCAATTGCCGACGGCGCACTGGCTACTGCCCAGGGTATCATGAAGGACATCATTGCTTTGGCGGGTACGCGTCCAACGGCTACCTTCACGGATGCTGCCGAAGACCGCACCCAGCGCAATCCTGGTACGCGCCCCGATAATTCTGGGGTAACTGTGGCCGCTGGCCCCGGTGAGATGATGCGTGCCGGTCTCGTGCTCGACCGTAAAATGGGTAACGTAACGGTTCCTGTGGTGAGTGGCACTTCGGTAACGAATGCCATGGTAGATGCCGTTGGTTCGGCTGATGAAGCACTTGAATTGCTTTACCTGTTGCGTCAGGAGATCTTCATTGCTGAAGGTCGCCGTATGACCGATATGGGTATCAAACTTGTCGTTAGTCAGATTGAATTGTTGTCCAACAGCAACATCAAAACAGAGGATACCACGTCAGATATTCCTCCTTTCTTTGATGCAATCAAGACGGAAATCGACGGTATTAACTACGACGCCGCTGCTGGAACGTGTACGATTCTGCACAATTCCAACAAAATCATCGTTGCCAACAAGGCTTCCAGCTACGTTTGCCCTTTCCAATAGGATGAAAGTTAACTGGTGACGGCGTTGTTTTAATGCCAATGCAAAACCCCCTGATCAGCAACTGGTCAGGGGGTTTTCTTTTTTTGTAGCGTGGTGGTGATGGGGAAAGTTAGGCTTTGGGGCAACGCTTGCAGCGTTTTCCCTTTTTATATTTTTTGCAACATTTCTTTTTGGCATCCTTGGCCTGTAGCGTTATTACCGGGCAAGGAAAACGGATGGCGCCAGCAATGGCTTCTGCGGATTGTTTCATTCCCATTTTTAGCGGGTATTAGATGAAAGAGAATCAGGACGGGTATTCGCCTGGTTGATGCTGCTGTGCAACCGAAAATAGTTGGCGGTAATGTGCGCCAGCTTTTCGGTGCGGCAATGTTTGACCACCGTCAGGCGCTGTCCCACAACACCAGCAGTCTCCGGTTTAACCCACAACTCGGCTCGCCAGCCGGTTGGCTCTTTCCGGGTTAGGACAATGGCCGACGCCGCTTGTTTGACCAGGTTTTCCCGGGTAGTAAGCATCGCCGGTGCAAAGGGATCGACTATTTCTTCCGTCTCTATTTGCTGACAAACTGCTTTGGCTAACGCTAAACTCAAATTAATCATCGCAATTTGATTTCTGTTTTCATGGTATTGAGTTTAAATCCTTAAATAGTAAAACAAGTTTTCATCCTTAAGGTTCGGCTGTTGGTCTTCCTTAATCGGTTGGAAGTAGGACGAAACGGCAGCAGTCAACGGCTACTTCTTGACTATACGCACCATGCCCCTGTGTCCATTTTGGTGGTAAACCAAGGTATAGATACCCGCAGGGAGATGGCTGATGTCCAGCAGATTGTCGCCAGCCAGTAGTTGGCATCGTTGCAGCAGCTGCCCCTGGTTGTTTCTCAATTCACCAAACCCCGGTTCCGCGGTAGGCCAGCTGACCACCACCTGGTCGGTCACAGGGTTAGGGAAAACCGCTGGCGACCAGCTCAATTGCTGCTCTCGTAAGCGAACAGGCGTGTCGCTGGTCATCAGGTCATCCACACAAACATACGCTGGTGTATTCATGCCAAAGGCACCGTTGTCGGAAGAACTGAGGTTGAAAACCAGCCTGTCGACATTTCCCAGGCTGGCAAGCTCCACGTACATCCAATCTGCTACAATGTAATCCTGGGAATTATCGGAAAAACGGTAATCTGCCAGGTAAAAGTTAATGCTGTCGCTCTTTTCTACGCCCTCAAGGAATCCCTTGATCGTAAGCAGGAAAAAATCCGGATCATCACCGGTTTCGCCGCCAAACTGTTTGGCGAAGCTGTCGCCAAAAAGCATGGAAAAGTAGGCGTAGGTGGTGTTGGTCACGTACATGCCCTGGACGGGGGTACCGGCGGCGGCACCCGTCAGTAGCATGGGGCTACCCCCAAAAACGTAGGTGAGGGCGTAGGTATCACTGCCGTTGGCACCCCGGCCTGCTACGGCAGCATACTGGTTGCTAAAGCCCATGGTTTCGACGTCGGTAACAGCCGAGATGGCCCATCCCGACCAGGCGTCATAGACCGGGTCGTATTCGTTGGGTAGCGCCACATTTCCGCTGATAAATGTACTGGAATTGGCATTGTTGAGAAAAGTGCCGGGAGTGAGTCCAAAATTTTCAAAATCTGCTGTAGTTTGGGCCGACAGCTGCGTGCAAAGACCAAAGAAGCATAGGAGTAGAATCGTTCGCATAACAAATTTAAGTTGGGGTGAGACTAATGTTTTATTCAATTGATTTAGGGTATAGTTTTCTTCGTTGGTAGCTTTTCGTTCGCTTTAGAAAAGCCAACCTGAATGCCTACCTGTAGGTTCCTGCCCGGCATGGGGCGCCGTTCTGTTACCCGATAATTGGCATTAAAGAGGTTATTGACCTGCAACACAAACTGGCCATCCCAGCGCGCCCATTGCGGAAACCATTTCGCCGTGAGGTGAGCGAGGTGATAACCCGGCAAGTCATCATTGATACCTTCCGTGGCACCTACGTATTGTTGGGTGTAACCAAGTACCCATTTTTTCCTGCGGCACTCAAAATGCATGGTCAATTGGTGTTGCGGGGTATACCACAATTGGGCGCCCCGGGCGATGGCTGGATTTTGAATGGCGGTTTGGTAAGTGGACAGGATAAAATGGTAGCGCAAGGTTACCTTCAATTGGCTTCCCCCATGCCAGTACTGCCAGTTTAAATAGGGTTCCACTCCCCTACTCCACACCTTGGCAATATTTCCTGCCGACCAATAAGGCGTATTATCTTGCTGGCTCCACTGGATCCAGTTGACCACGGACCGATTGAATACATTGATCTTCACCAACCCGGAACCACGGCTCGCATGAATTTCTTTAGCCAGTGCTATTTCTTGTTCCCAGGAAAACTCCGTTTGTAAATCCGGATTTCCGCCCTGTGCCCAGTAGCGGTCGTTGAGGGTAGGAATTCTGAAATTCCTGCCGGCGCGCAACTCAAGTCGCCAGTTGTCTTTAAAATAATGGGACGCCTGCAAATGAAAAACGGTAATAGGGTCCGACCGGTCCACCAGTTCCAGGCGGCCGGTAGCCGCTAATTCCCATTGGCCAAATTGGGTGGTCAGCTTTTGGTACAAACCCAACTGCTGTTGTTGTTGTGCCTGGCGGTAACCGTCGGCGGTGGCCCAGGATTGAATGAATTGCAGGCCACTTTCGCTGTAAAACAAATGCTTTAGTTGTTGGTTTCTAACCACTTTGGCCAGCAAACTGGAAAAGGCACTAGGGGCATCCACCAATATTTGCGGATCGCGGTAGTGGATCTTTTCGTGGGTAAAACCGAGGTTGGTCCGCCAGTGGGATTTGGTCCGTTGGGCCCGCCAGCTCAACTGCTGGCGGTAAATATGGTCTTCCTGGGTGGCCTCACTCCGGTTCTGGGTCGTGGTGGGTGGCAAGTTCCGCAGCGTATGTTGCTGCCAGCCGTGGAGTTCAAATTGGTGACGGGCGTTGGGTTCCCAAACCAAGGTCTGCTGCATCACTTGTTGTTCCTGCTGGGCGTGGGCCAATCTTTTCGTGGGCAAATCGGCGCGTATTTGGTAAGGAAAATCGTTTTCTGCCCGCAGCAACTGGCCATTGACCTGAAAACGCAACTTCGCATTCCCATTGCTGATGGCCAACTGCTGGCTGTGGTAACCAAAACTACCCACCGTGCTTCCTCCCTGGATGCGCAACCCGGCTGGTGGTGAACTCGAACTTAAGTAGATACGTCCACTTACGGCCCCGCTACCCGACTCGGCGCTCCTCCCTCCAGGAACAGCCGCCAGTAGATCAAAACCAATCGTTGGTAAAAGGGAAAGGTCCGTCAGCCCCAACATAGGGCTTTGGATGGGAAGCCCGTTCCACAAAATCGCCGTCTGCCCCGCAGCACCTCCCCGAAAAGTGGGTGTCGCCAAACTTCCAATGCCGTAACTCTTGATGAAGAGCATGCCACTTTGCTCCAGGGCCGCGGCCACGCTCGAAAACTGTTCGAGCCCGGTGATATTAGCTGGCGGGCCTCCCACTTGCGCCTTGCTGCGTACTACCACCTCGGGCAGTTCCTGCAAAGAGTCGAGTGATCCCGTTTGGCCGAAGCCCCGGAAAACACCACCGCAGAAAAGGAATAAAAAAATAATTATACGCAAATAAACTACATTTTCCCGCAAGATAGGAATAGGGGAAATGTAACCAGATAACCTACGAACCATCATGTGGATGCGTTCATAGGCCGGACAGGGTTATCATTTTCCTCTTCCTTTTCCTCCGAAAGGTGGCGTGCCGGTAAGGGCACAGAAGAAATAAGGCACATCAGGCAGGTCTTCTGGCTCGCTTCAAAATTTATCGCCTTCCCATGAATTCACACAGTGGCTGAGGATAAATTTTCTGATTACGGAAGCTTACAGCAGCGGGGACTGCTCCGGATTCACACCGGATTCCCTTTTAAAACAGCAGCAAATGCTGTTACCTGATGGCTAAGTATTTTTTTCGTCTCTAAGACAAAGATACGGATTATTATCAATCCGGGTGCTTGCTATTGTTCGAAGGCAAACTGGATGATGTTGGCCCCCATGCGCAGTGCCAACTGGCGCAGTTCCTCCGGATCTTTGTGGACAGCGGGGTCTTCCCAGCCGTCGCCGAGGTCACACTCGACGGAATAAAAGCAAACCAGGCGGCCTTCCCAGATCAGCCCCAGGCCCATTGCCGGGACACCGTCGTGTTCATGGATTTTGGGCAATCCGTTTTTGAAATCAAACCGTTGGTGATAAATGGGATGCTGAAAAGGCAGCTCGATGAAGTCGAGTTCAGGAAAAACCTTCTTCATGGCCGTTCGGACAAACACATCCATTCCGTAGTTGTCGTCGATATGGAGAAAGCCGCCACCGAGCAGGTAATTGCGCAAATTATCGGCTTCGGCATCCGAAAAAACCACGTTACCGTGCCCCGTCATGTGCACAAAGGGATAGTTGAATAATTCGGCGCTGCCGACGTCTACTACGCCGTATTCACTGTCGTCAAAGTTGGTGTTCAGCTGGCTGTTGCAGAAGCGGGCCAGGTTGCGCAGGGAGGTCGGGTTGGCGTACCAATCCCCACCGCCGCGGTATTTCAGCAGTCCCAGTTGCATCGGGCCGCCAACTGGTGGAGCCCAGGCGGTATTCAGACTTATGGCCACCAGGGTGACCAGCAAAAAGGCTAATTTTCCGTATTTCATGGTTTATTTTTTCAGTTGATTCAGGAAAGCGATCATTTGCGTGGCCGTAAGGGCAGCCGTTTCGGTACGCAAACGATTGGGCCCTAAAGTGACAGCCTGGAAACCAGCTGTAGTAGCCAGGTCCACTTCGGCTGCCGTGAAATCGCCCTCCGGACCGATAAATATACAAACGTCGCTGGCTAGTTGGTAGTTGTGTATTAACGGGGTATTGACACTTTCATCGCACCAACCCAGGTACTTTTGCGCTCCCGCAGTGGTGGCTGCCACCGCAGCGGAAAAAGGGGTGAGCGGATGGAGGCGCGGCAACCAGGCCTGGAGACTTTGCTTCATGGCCGAAACCAATACCTTTTCGTAGCGATTGGCTCGAATTCTGGGTCGCTCCGTCCGGGCACATTGGAGGGGTATGATTTCGTCCACCCCGATTTCAGTCGCTTTTTCCAGGAACCACTCAAAGCGTTCGTTGTTCTTGGTGGGCGAAACCGCCATTACCAACCGACTGGGTGCCCGGTATGCTTCCTGCCTCGTTTGCTCCACCCGGATAGCGCAGGATCGTTTATCAATGGCGGTAATGGTTGCCTGAAACCAACCGCCGCGGCCATCCACAATATCAAGGACATCGCCGGTTCTCTTCCGAAGTACCTGGATGGCATGGCGAGCTTCTTCCTCCGGAAGATGGAGCGTAGCGGTAGTAATAGCGGGAACGTAGAACAATTGCATGCAGCAAATGTAAGAAAAGGTGGTGGATATAATTAAATTCTGGTGTTCGGGTATTTCAATTGCTGGCAACCCCGTGCCCCTTTTGGTCATCGCTTAGGTTAAGTAGAGAAAATCAGATACCTTTGCGATAAATGAACAACATTCCAGATACAATTGGTGTTGTAATTTTCATTATTTAAAACAACGTCAGGTTGTGACCCAATCTGAATGCTCTAGCGTATGGATATTTTAGTGATGGCTGGCCAATTGATGCTGAGCCTTTCTATTTTAATTGTTTTGCACGAAGGTGGTCACTTCTTACCCGCCCGTTTTTTCGGTACCCGGGTAGAAAAGTTCTA
>Ga0208544_10000643_pt1 | contig 26457 bp, 31 predicted proteins | sample DEB08_DNA_9_FD_184526 | JGI IMG/M metagenome (GOLD analysis project Ga0208544, IMG submission 184526) | Aqueous microbial communities from the Delaware River and Bay under freshwater to marine salinity gradient to study organic matter... | ecosystem: Environmental > Aquatic > Marine > Coastal ... | reverse complement strand
ACTAAAAATTTAATTAAATCCTGACTAGATAATTTTTTAAGCTTTTATGATTAGCTATATTTTTATGAAAATTTCTACAAAAAACTACAAAAATTGAAGACTTTCTCGTTTTATTAACCTTCTGTATATCAACTGATTAGTAGGCTTAAATTACAAATTATTAAAAATAGCAGTCATAACGAATTGATTTTCTGTTATTTATAACGCAACACTAGTGATATTACATCAATAAAAACGGGGAGTTATGCCAACGGCTAAGCTCTAGATACCACGACAACCTACAATTAATTGTCTTAGGATTTGCATGCCAAGATTGGACGGAGAAACCGACTTATAGCCAACTAAATATTATTAGATTTATTAAGCCTTTTGGTAAACCAATATTAAAACAGAAGAAATAATGTTTCATCGTGTATTCATAATGCAAGGGCGGCAAGAAAACTACACCCAAAACAGACTCAGCCGCCCTACTTTTTAAATTGACATTATCATCGAGTCCTGTCTTAGGCAAAAGAGCCAACGAGGCAGGATTCACCCAAAGATTCATAGTTATTGTTGACGCCGCTGCTAGTTAGTTTATAATAGGATTTCTTTCATAGTAGCGGCATCCTTTAACAGAAAGATGTTTGTTTTCATTTGTCCGTTTTCCAGCCCACTCGTTAGAGTGAGACTTTTTATACAGTAGCTACAGGTGACAGAATAGCATAGTGATGCTATCAGGATAAAGGTTCGACTCCTTTTGCTACTGCAACACATACCAAAAGGGAGACCGAGCAACAAGATTGTTTTTTGAAATTAGGCTTTGTGATAGCGTGACATTGTTTGGTCACGAAGCGGGCTAGAAAATGTTTGCTAATTCGCTTTCTAGAATCCTTAAAATTAGCAGCCTAAAAGTAATTGGAAGGAGGTCTCCCGCATTTTCAAAAAAATATACTGGGAGCATGCTGCTCTCAGATTTTACGGGGTTTTTATCGCTGGCACTTATTAGAAGTGTCGGCGAACTTTTCGACAAGATAGAGAGGGTTTCAACATACCTCGGCGACTGTAAACAACCGCAGCGTCGAGGGGTTTTTGAAGCTTTTAAAATATGTTAATGGATTTATAAATTGTTGTTGTTGTCAATACCGCCAGTATTGGGCTGGCGGTTATTTTTAAACCAATCAAAAATTAGTTATGCACGAAGAAGAAAAAAAGAAATTATTACAATTACGGCTTTTTGAACTGCAAGTCAAGCTAAGAACAGCAGCAGAGGAATTATTGAAAGCAGAACAGGAGACCTTTTGTGCGATAGGAATGGACAAGGCGTATGAACACATTTATTATAATTTTCGATATGCGCCTATCAAGCCAGTCGAGGATGTATTAAAAATGCTACTCATTAAAACTAAATAAGCCCCTACCCGACCGAGGTAGAAGCTTATATTTTTTCATCATTTAGATACCGCAAGATATGCACAATATTGAATCCAATCAAGGGCAGGATGGATATAAAGAAATCCAACAAACTCAGGAAGTAAAAGCCCTATTGAATCGTTTTGGCATTCGGAAATATACGAAGGCTAATAGACCTATCAAACAACTGGCGACTATCGCAAGCTACGGTTTTAATATCATTTCCATTTTATTAGCATTCAAGGGATTAACATGGTTGCTTTCTTGGATGATTGAAGGAACAATCCTTTGTCGAGTCATCGCCTTTTTTACGCTCCTATTAATCGAAATCGCCAAACGCTGGAGTTCTGATGTATTCTGGGATGCTTACGAATCCAGAAAGGTCATACTAAAACTACCCTTGGCGATGCTCCTCCTCTTTTTTATTTTGTCTGGCATCAGTACTGGCGGCGGCGCTTATCTGGAAGTGATTCGACTAAGCGAAGGCAAGGCAGATGTGATTATAGAAACAACAGACCCAGAACTGGTTGGCATCCAATCAAGATTAGATTCTATTGATAATATGATAGCGACCATGAAAAACACTAGATGGAGAGGAACGGTGACTCAGGATGCTAACAAAAATATTCAATTGATGCTACCAACACAAACGAACCTAATCGCATCGAGACAAACTAGAAAACAACAAATTTGGGAACATAATCAATTAGCATTAGTCGATCATAATATCTCAGTTGGCTGGATAGCTTTAGCGGTGTTTTTCCTCTGCCTATTTTTTGAAGTCGCTTTTGAAGGAACAATGTGGTATCGGTCACATTATGACTTTCGCAGCCTATGCGAACAGTTAGGCAAATCAAAAGCCATTGACCTATTTACCAACAACCAAGACGAGGCAATGATTACTTATTTAAATCAACCAAAAGCTGCGCCCTTGCAAGTGGCGCAACAAGAGGGGCAACAGCGAAAAATTGGTTTCGTGATGAAGGGGGCAACAGGAGGGCAACAAGCGCAGGAAACAAGTGGCTTGAAACAACCAAAAAGCCTTGTTAAACAAGGGGTAACAGAAGAAACAAGCAAAAAGAAAACACTTGTTTCCTCCTCGGAGAAACAAGCAAGGGAAACAGGAGAAACAGTTGTTCTTATAGATTCCAATGTAAAGTACTTAAAACAGAAATGTAGACAAGCCTATAAGCGAAAAATGATACAGGAAGACCCGACTACTCCTGAGAAAAACTATAAGCAACTTAAAAGCCATTTAGAAATTCTAGGCTATCAAGTTAAACCTACGCCACAGGAAGGTAGCCCCTACTATGTAGCCATTTTTAAACCAACAAAATAAAGTTCAATGCTAGTCATAAAAAATGAAGTTACGAAGCGAAGAGTTAAGTCCATAGAAGATGCTTATACTCTCCAAGCAGCAAAACAAGATGGTTGCCTTTTTCGCTTAGTCTTGGCGGCTGTAAATTCAAAAGATACCATTACTCTTATTATGAACAAGGAAGATAAAACCGAATTATTAGAAAATTTAAAAGTAGCAAAAACAGTATAACAATCACCGATTTAAGTACCTTTTTTCACATCAAAAACATGGATATGTTAATACTCAGTTTTCTGGTGGCTACACTCTTTATCAATTTTATAATGAGCCATAGCAGCCCCAAAACTCGCTAACAATCCCAAAACCGATTTAAGTATAGCTAACACAAATCGGAGCAGTAGGAAGACTTCACATCTAGAGAAACTATAAACTAATCTTTATTAAACGAATACCTGAACAGAGCGACAAGGCAAGGAAGGGATTGTCCTGTCTGCTCTAGGAAGGATGTTGCAATTTAGTGGACCAAACACTTACCATAAAGATTTTTTCCAACACTCTAAAGCGTGCGCATGCAAACCAGTTACATTCCAGAGCAATTTGTCGAGAAGATTAAAGAAGCAGCCATCACCGAGGATATAATAGGCGATGAGATAGAATTGAGAAAAGCAGGAAGCGCCTTAATTGGTGACTGTCCGTGCTGCGGAGCTAGAAAGAAGCTCAACGTATATAAAAGCAAAATTCATCCGGGCAGAATGGATTGGAAATGCTTTGTATGTGATAAAGGAGGAGATGGAGTCAAGTTCCTCATGGAAGCTAAAGGCTATACCTACCCCGAAACACTCCGAGTCTTAGCCGACCGCTATAAGATAGTTATTGAAAGCGAACAAGCCCAAACCAATAATAAAAAAGGGAAAGCCCACAACAGGGCCATCAAGTTCAGAGACCTACAACTCAAGGAATCGGGACTCTCTAACAAAGCTCAAACCTACTTCCTGAAGAAAAACGACAAAAATAATTCTAGTTACCAGATGGATAGGTATCAATCAGCGACGATTGATAAGGCTTGGAATGTGGTATCAGGGGATGATATGGTCTTGCATTATTTAGATTTGACTTGTACTCCCATTATGTACCTCACGCCTAAAAAAAAGCGCATGCCGTTTATTCGAGTTCGGTGGAGTAACCCAAGTTTGCATAAAGACAAAAACGGAAAGTCTATTAAGTATAAATCGCCTTGGCAATCGGGCAACCATCTTTGGCTGCCTAATCAGGTGATTGATGCCTACCAGAAGGCGCATCTAATAGAAACCCTATATATCATCGAGGGAGAGAAGAAAGCCTCTAAGATGTGCGCAGAGGGAATGATGACGGTCGGTACAGCAGGGATTCACAACTTTGCAGGCAGGAACGAAATGCCGCATCAGTTCCAATTATTAATTAAGAAATGTGGTATCAAAAAAGTAGTCTTTGTATTAGATGCAGATTGGCAAGACATCTCTATCAAAAATTTAGAGAACTCGGTAGACCAGCGCCCGAAGACTTTTTTTAGCGCCATCAAAAAATTTAGAGACTATTTCTACGCCTACGTCAACGAAGGAATAGACCTGGGCATCTACTTCGCCTACGGAAAAGAAGTTGTATACAAAGGAATGGATGACCTACTAGTCCGCAATTTCAAAAACAAAGAGGAACGAGCCAAGCTAAAAGCAGATTTTGAAGCGGCGATGATTGATAGGGAAGGAGAAGGAGAATATGTGAATGTATTCAATATCACCACCATCAGCGAGCATAAATTAAAAGAGTTCTGGCACCTGCAGGGGCGACCTGCTTTTTTCAAGCAACATGCCGAACAATTGAAGGTGTTGCCTTTTTTTAAATATGGTCAACTGAAGTATAGATGGGAGGAAGAAGAAAAGGGATTTGAACTTATCCAAAAGCTACTGCCTCAGGAGCAATATTGGAGAGTGGAGGAAGCCGAGACCAGAAGCGGCAATGTCAAAAAAACTTATGTGTTTGATTATGTCCAAATATTAGAGTTTTTAAGAAACCGAGGGTTTGGATTATACGAAGCAAGCCCCGACAATTATCGCTATGTGCATATTGAGGATAGAATCGTCAAGGAAGTCACCCATCACAAGATACAGCGCTACGTGCTGAATTTCACAAGAGAGCTAGACCACTCCAAGCCTATCTTAGAATTATTGCTCCGAGGAGGTAAACAATATCTAGGACCAGACAAGTTGAGCCAGATGTATTATAAAAAACCGCAGTTTAACGAAAGCGACCAAGACACCCAATATCTTTATTTTAAAAATTGCTATTGGAAAATCACAAAAGATAAGATTGAACAGCGAGACCTGAAGGAATTACCCAAATATGTGTGGCAAGATAAAATCATAGATTTTGAACCCGAATACATCGGGCATCCGATGATGGATGTTATGCGAAAAGACCAAGAATGGCGGGTCAAAGATGCTCCTGAATTTAAGCAATGCGAAATGGCGCAATTTTATCTAAAATCGAGTTGGTTCTCGTGGAAGAATAATCAGGAACTGCACACCGATAAGGAAGGGAGAAAATCGTATGTGGTGAGAGATAAACCAATTCCAGAAACCAAAGTCGAGCGCCAATTAACGATGGCTAATCTAGTTAGCAAAATGATTGCAGCGGGATATGTGCTACACGATTACCGAAACTGGGGATTGATGAAAGCAATTGTGTGTATGGATGGGCTGGAGTCAGAAATAGGAAAAAGTATGGGCGGCACAGGAAAATCTATTTGGGGTAAACAATTTAAGCACATGGTCCCGATGGAGGTACTGGACGGCAAGAAGGCAAAAATAGAAGATGACAATCACCTCTATGAGAGCGTGGACGAACGAACCTCAGCCATTTTATTTGATGATGTCCGAGTGAATTTCAATTTTGAATTTTTGTTCTCTCATATCACCACAGGCATCAAGGTGAACCCCAAGGGAGAAAAGCGCTTTGATGTGCTACCTCCAAAATTTATTATCACCACCAATCATGCGCTCAATGGCGACGGGAGCAGCTACGACCGACGGCAATATGTACTTTCTTTTTCTGATTACTTTAATCGAGACCGAACGGTAGGGGATGAGTTCGGTGGACAGTTTTTTCACGAGTGGAATCACGAGCAATGGAATCTATTCTACAATTGGCAGGCAACCTGCATCCAAACATACCTCCGTTTTGGGATGACTTATGAGATACCAAAAACAGCACTCACCAGAAGAAAGCTAAGGCAGAAGATTGGAGAAAACTTCTTGGATTGGGCTACGCTTATGTATCACCCTGAAGGAGGGCCATTCTTAAACAAGAAGGTGGAGAAGGTTTACGCTTGCGAAAAGTTTTTGGAAGAATATAGCCAAGACCGAAAATGGGTGAACCCTAAAAGATTTAAAGAGAAGCTCCTGCTCTTTGCCGAGTATTCGGGCTATGCCATCAACCCCATCCAAGCAGGAAAGGACGGACGGATTAAGTCGAACGGAAAAGAGTTTTTTATAATAGCTAATGAGCAATTTAAAGCAGCCGAGTTTGTAACCATTTTAAATGATAATAACCTTTCTTTTGAAAATGATAAATTTTAACCATGGCTATTCATTTTACACTCAAGCAAGTTATCGCTTATTGTAAGCGGGAGAATAAAATGCAGCAAAGGGTATACCCTAATAAAATCGCTAACAAAACAATGTCCAAAGAAAATGCTAATCGCTATTATCAGATAATTAAACAGTTGGGCGAATTAGCGGCAGATATGGAGGAATCAAATATCCATTGGGAGGAACTACGCACAGCAGTAGCATCGAAGAAAGGGAAGCGAAAAACGGAGCAATTAAATTTATTTAACGAATAAAAAGAATAACCATGATAGCAGTATCTACAACATACGAAGCAAAGACCATAGCAATGAAGCATCACGAGTCTTTTCATACAAAAATTTATGCCAATAAAAATATTGGTTTATTCAAGTTATTAACAGGCAACAGAGATTTAAATCTAATTAAAATCAAACGCATCAAAAAAGACATTCAATCAGGGTTAAACATGATGCGCTATTTTCCGATTTTGGTAACTAAAGATATGGTTATCATTGACGGTCAGCATCGCTTTATGGTCTGCAAAGAACTGGATTTGCCTGTTTACTACATTATTGTGCAAGAGGATTTATCCCTGGCAGATATTGCGCAATTCAATAGCCGCACAGAAAAATGGAAGTTAAAGGATTTTGTGAACGCCTACAGCCAGTTGGGCAATAATCACTATAAAGTGCTTGGTCAATTTGTGAACAGTTACCAGTTTTCTTATACCGATGCAGTAGGTTTATTGATGCACGGTACCTCCAATCAAAATGGGAGCGTATTGGATTTATTTCGTACAGGTCAATTTGAGGTAAAGTATTCTCTTGAAGCTACAGAAATTGCAGAGAAAGTATCGAGATTCCGATTTTTTACGAGGTATAAAAACAAGGCTTTTATCCGAGCCATCGAAACCCTCCATAAAGGCGGCAAATGCGACTTTGACCGATTAGCAGAAAAGGTAGAGAACCGACTAGACCAATTTGAAGGCAAGGTCTCCGCAAAGGAATATCTAACTCAGCTTGAGTTATTTTATAATCACGGCTTGAGTAAAAGAGCCATTATTTATTAATTAATCAAATATTTTAGCATGAACAAAGGGGATTTAATCAACCACGTAGCAGAAAATGCAAACCTTACGAAATCGCAAGCAGCCGAAGCGGTTTATTCTGTATTTACTAAGATTCAAGCGACTCTAAAAAATAGCGAAAAAGTCGCAATGTTAGGTTTTGGTACGTTTTCTATTACCGAACGAGCTGCTAGAGTTGGACGTAATCCAAGGACTGGAGAAGCGATTCAGATAGCAGCTAAGAAAGTAGTTAAATTTAAGGCAGGAAAGGAGTTGAATGCTGCGGTGAATGCTTAACAGGAATGATGACTTGGTAAGTTTTTGAAGCTTACCAAGTCTATTTTTTAACCAATAATTAGCAATAATCATGGGTGAAGAAGAAGTCTATAAAGTATCTGATAAAAAATTAATTACTGAGTGGCAGAGGATTAAATTAGTTTTTAGAACGGGTGTTTATAAACACTTTGATAAAAATACATTTAATTTATTTTTAAATGCTGTTACTGATGTTTCTGAAGAGTTACGTCATAGAGGAATTGACCATTAAAATATTTTTCTTCAATCAATAAAAAATTCAATATGCAATGTTTAAACTGTAACAATGATTTTCAAAGTGCTAACTGTAAAACCTGTAAACATCCAGTATCCACAAAAGAATCAGAAGTAAATGAATGGGAGGAGAATGAGTGGGAAGAAGATGCTAGTTATTATATGGAAACGTGCGACGGGTGTAGTTTAGAAATTAATGATTGCGAATGCGATAATTTATTTATATGAGTTAATATTGTAAAAATTATAGACCGCTAAGCTCCAAAGAATAAATTAATAGAAAGAGTATATACATATATACTCTTTTTTTTACGTCCAGACATTTGAAAAAAGACTAATAATAAAATAAAGAAAAGAAGTGGGCTTTTGGACTTTTGGTATCTAAATCTTTGTTAATCAATCTATTATAACAGTCCGAACACAGTCCAAAGCAGTCCAAAAGACCATTAGCCCATTTTGGACTTTGGACTGACCATACAAGTCCAAAGCAAAAGGACTAGTTTAATTCAGCATAACCACCTATTAATCAATCAATTATATAGACAGTCTAAGGAATCAGTCCAAAAGTCCGCACAAAATCCCTAGTGAAGAGGCGGCTATCTTTGGGGAGCAGACCTCCTATATCTCTAATCCGTCCTCGCATCCATCAGTATTTCCTACCATCTTTACACCCATGCATAAGGACAGTACCCAAATCCAAATATCGCTACCATCACCAGAGGCAGCACTAACCGAGGTTGTAACTCGCAGCTTTGAAACATCACCTGACACGGTGTATGGTGTGTTGGTGATGTTGTTGGTAGTGGCGCTAATAGGTTTATGTTGGTATGTCTATACTATGCATAACAAACTAGTAGAATTAAATATCTCTACTATTGATGTACTAAAAGACCTGAACACCTCTCTACAATTGATTAAAGAAGAAAGCGACAATCATAGTTCTAAATTAATAGACCACATTTCCCATACCCGTGAGCATATCAGTGAAAAGATTAATCATCTGCAAAACCGTTTAGGCTCAACATGAAAAAACTATCGAACTTAGAAAAAAAACGACGCCAACTGGCTGCTCAAATTAACACTTTCGCAAGAAAAAGAAAGTTAGTAGTTATGGCGCAGAAACACCCCATGTCTTCTCCGCTATTATTGGCAGTTAAGAAGGTGATGGAAGACCGTCAAGTCCTAGTTAATACAGCTAGTAGTGCCTAATTTGCTACTATTAATTAACTCATTTTAACTATATCATCATGGCTGATAAATACGGCATCGAAAATTTAAAAACCTTATTAGCTTTTATTTTCTTAGGGTTTGACCAGTTGTTCACCATCGACAAAAATCAAGATGGGAAAGTCTCTTGGTCTGAGGGATTGTCTACTTTTACAACTTTAAGCTTTAGGTTTCCTAGCTTATACGATACTTTTCCTTTTTTGAAAAAAGAATGGAAAGACCTCGACCAAGCGGAAAAAGACGAATTGATTAGGATAGTCAACGAAGATTTAGATTTGCCTATGAAGTTTGACAATATTGAGAAGGCGCTCAAGATTTCTATCAATGCCTTGTCTTATAATTTCCGAATTTTCAAAGACTTAAAAGCTTTGTTTCCTAAAAAAACACCTTCTTTATTAAGTAAAAACCCGATATAAAAAAACTTTTAGACTCTTCTCATTCTGATAATTTTAAGAGAATGCCTCACGGTATTCTCTTTTTTTGTACAAAAAGCAGCAAAAACCTACCTCTTTCTCCATATATCAACCAATTACTAATATACCATAATCAAGATATTGCAACATATTACCAATATGTTTATATTTCCAGCTCAAACAAAATTATTATGATGAAGATAGAAGGGAACATTTTGGTGCAACCGCACATTTTGAAGTTTGTCAATTGGTTAGAAAATCTCGAATCAGGGGAACGCCTCGACCTATCGGGCGGCGGTATTATTAGTCACACCTTAGTCTTATTACTCCGACCAAAAACGCTCACTAAAGAAGTAAAAATTAAAGGAAAATTAGAACACTTCACCACTACGCTTCCCTATGTAATGTCTTTCCGTCTTTTCAAAAATGCACATGCTACTTTAGGGCGTAAAGAAGTATTGATTTTTCATCATCACATGCATAAATTATTTCACGAATTCCTCCTCCGTCAAATTTTACACTACATCCATTCGGGCAAAACTCAAATAGAAGCCATCAAAGATTTTTTGATATTAATTGACGCTGAAGAGGATGTAGATTGGGAATCGGTCAAAAGAGTGAACCTAAGGCTAAGAAATAGTAAAAAAATAGTAAGTTTTTACCCCGAAAGTGTAGGGGCTGCATAATCGGTTGACTTTGTAGTGTTTAGCCGCTTTTTAGTGCAAAATAGGATGTCCTTCAATTCGTCGGATTAGCTTTTTTGTATGGTGAAACGATGAGTTTTTAAAATAAAAGTTCATTAAATCACTTGGTAGTCAGTTAGTTTGTTTGTCTATCTCATAAACTACTGATTACCAATAACTTAACTACCAAAATTTAATTCCGAATTTTGCCAAATTTAATTGGGCGATTCCCCTAGTTTTTTTCTGACATTCCTGTCCTTTCCTTTTTTTTGTTTTCCCAACAACTTTGTTGGTGTGAATACTTCCTTAACCGCCATATCCGCTTTTTGTGCCGAAAATATCGGTTCGCTTCGCAGCATCGAGTATGCTTCGACGGCTTGGGTCAATCAATCGACCTACGACCAACGGATTAGCGGCGCTTATAACTGGCAATCGACTATCGAATTTACGGAAGAAGGCTGGAAGAAACTCCCAATTTTACCAGGGAACGAAAAGCTATGGTCCGAAGCCGAACGCCAAACCAATCAGGGCAAACATTATGAGCAAACCGTGCAAGCGATTACGCCCAAAATGCGCCCAGAAGTTTCAGGAGAACTCATGAAGATGCGCAATCATCGCTACCTCATTCGCTTGACGGACAAAAACGGGCAACCGTGGATATTAGGCACGCTCGACCATCCATTTCGGCTCATCGCTGCGGCAAGTACAGGAAGTAATACCGCAGGCTATAATAACTACAGTTTGCAATTTAGAAATCAAACGCCCACTCGGGCAGCGGGCTATGTGCCTGTCTTATAATTCAATCAATATCGAATATGAAGGCTAACAAAGTATTTCAGGTCATGAAGGAACAAGAGGGGAAAACGGGAACAATTTATCTATACGGATACATTGGTCAATATGGATATGAGTACGATGGACATAGCCAAGAAGGTTTACAAGCGGCTGATATATTGAAAGCCGTCAAAGAATTGAAGGATGCGGGTTGTACCCAACTAAATGTCCGAATCAATTCTCCTGGAGGAAATATCATGGAAGGGGATGGGATAATGGCCGCTATGAAAAATAGTAAAATGGAGCTGCACACCTTCTGTGATGGTACAGCAGCCAGTTATGCATTCGCTTTATTTCTGTCTGCCAAAAAAGAGAACAGACATATTGCTCAGAATGGAAAATTAATGGTGCATGATGCAAGAAGCGGCGTATATGGTAACGCCAAAGCATTAAGAACGGCAGCCGATAATTTGGAGGTGTTTAATTCCGCAGCCATTGCTCAAATTGTCGCAGATACAGAAATGAGTATCGACGATATAAAAAGCAAATATTTTGATGGCGAAGACCATTGGATGGATGCCAATAAAGCGCTTGAGATTGGTCTAGTTAATCAAATCGACGATTACGAAGCCGAGGCCACTATCCCAAACGCCGAACAAATGAGCCACCCACAACTAGTACAATTTTTCGCCCAAACGGGCAAAATCGAAAAGAATATTTTCTCCAAAGTGATGGACAAAGTGCGCCAACAAATTGGAATAATTCCTAATCAAAAACTTGAAATCGTGAATATCGAAACTATCAAGCAAGCCCTTGAAAAAGGCGAAGTCACCGCCGAGCAGTTAGCCACTTTGACCGCAGCTCCTGCTCCGCCTACTACTACTGAAGTACCACCGACTCCAGAATTAACTACCGAATCAGTTGCTCAGATGATTAGCGCCGCCTTAACCCCTGTACAAGCTGAAAACGCCGCATTGAAAGCAGAGAATGAAACTTTGAAGAAAACACCGGGCGCTGCGCCTTCGCAGGTCGCTGCTCCTGCTGGAGAACCAGGGGAGAATGCTTTGTCGCCTGAGATGATTGCTTTGAATACCGCAGCAATGGCAGATGCAAAAGCTGCTGACGAATGGAGAAATCCTTTCTCTAGAAGAAGCTAGGCTTCTTTTTAGATTTTAGTACATGTTATTTTTTATTCTTTTTTTTTGAAAAATTTCTAAACACGCAACAATATGACTATTAATTTAGACGCAAATGCAGATACGCTAAACCGCTACGCAGTTGCATATAATCCAGCCATTCAGCAGAAAATGCGCCAAGGCTTGGAGTTTGAGACGCTTTTGTCTCCTAGAGCTTGTGATAATACCTACAGTTCGCCCAACGTGGCGGTGTCTGAAGTGGTGCAATCTTACCAATGGCAGTTTACGCCAAAGGGCAATCCAACTTTCAACGCTGTTGAAAACAAATTGCAGAAAATCAAAATCGACATCCAGTTGACGGCTGACGATTTAGAAAAATTCTGGAATAGTTGGAAAGTAGAATGGCACGAGATTGGAAAAAATCCATTGGAGTGGACGTTCGCACGATACATCTATGAGCAGGTCATGCTCCCGAAAGCTATCGAGGAAATGAACTCCAATTCCTATAATGGGGTATACGCTGCGCCTGTTGCTGGTACAGCTGGAGCATCGAATACTTCTGTAGATGGGTTTGCGAAGAAGATTGCGGATGCTGTAACGGCTACTGATTTAGTGCCGATTGCTACTGGTGCTTTTGTGGCCAACACGATGGTCAACCAAATTGAAACTTGGTGTGATGCGATTCCGCAACCATACAGAGATTTGAATGGCGATATTTTTATGAGCAAATCGAATGCTCGAACTTATTACAGAGATTTTAGAGACAAGTTTGGTACAGGTAACTCTAACATGGGGAATCAGAACTCAGACTTGAGAGTGGAGGCAACGAACAAACGAATCGTAGGTGTCGCAGCGATGGAAGGTTCTAATCGAATCATTTTCAACCCATCAAGCATGAGTAACATGATTTGGGGAACTCGAATTGGTTACCCAACTTATCCAGCTATCCGGTGGGAAGCAGATGAGCGAATTTTGAAGGGGTTAACCGAATTTTACCGATTTTATGGGGTAGAATACTGGGAGAATATGTTTGTGAACGACCAAGTATAAATTTAGTAACGTAATCGGGTGTATAATCAATATAGTAGTAGCTGCTTTTATGTAGCTACTACTCTTTAAAAATATTATTCAAAAACTTATTGATATGGCTGAATTAACAGCAGAAGAGCAGATTCTACAACTCCAAAAAGAACTTGCTGAATCAAAAAAGGCGTTGACTCGGGCGAAAGATAAAGGCGTGGTTGCCATGCCTGTATCTGGCAGTTATACCGCCAAATGGAAAGATGATGCGACTGGTAAGCAAAAGACCAAGAAAGTAGAATTTGTCGATGGTAGCGCAAAAGTGCGTTTATTGAATGGACAGATTGTATCGTCTGAAGGCGTTTTGCAAATCGCTAATGGGGATGCGCCATCTCCTGCCTTATTGGTCAAATTCCCTCTTTTGAAGGAACTGAGTAAAGAAGCTGCTCAGGCTTTATTAACCCATTACGCTAAGATTGGCGCAGGCTTCTTGAAATAATCGCCAACTAGTAAGGGGTGTTGAAAATTTTCAATAATTATTAAAAACTAATCAACCATAATATGTGCGATTTAAAAAATTTAACTAAGAAGTGTGGCACGCCAAACCCTCCGGGTAACAAGGCTATCCTGTACGCTATTCCAGCGGAGGAAGTTTTGGCTACTCCAGCAGTAGGGGATGGTTCGGTAGCAGGTAATACCAAAATATATGCGGAAGCGTGGTCGCTTTCTGCGGTTGTGGCTAAAGGCTATTGGCGAACGATTCCTATCATTGCTAATTCGGGACAAGAGACCTTCGCTATGGTCGGTGAAAGAGGCGGTCGTTCTTTCGAGAATGGTCAAGCCTTTATGTTAGCGGGTTTAGATGCAGAGAATCGGGAATTTGCAGAATGCTTGGCTTCTGGCTGCTGGATGTTTATGATTAAGGATAGAACCGACGACCATCCTGTAGTGTATGGTACTTATGAAGACCCAGCCTATGCTAAGGAAATTTCTGGAGATGGTGGAAAAGGTCCGGGAGACACCAAAGCAATCAGCTTTGTAATCGGCGACGATACAGGCAAAATTCCTTTCAAGTATGACAGCGCTTTAGCCATTAATCAGACACCAAACGCATAAGCTATGCCTAAATTAAAAACAAAAGGGTTTCGCTTGGTTGGTTGGAAATGGGGGCAACTCTGCGCATTCGGAAAATGGGGAACGATTAACCTCGATACCCTTACCGAAAAGCAAGCAGCGAGCTTGATAGCAAAAGGTTTCCCATATCTAAAAGCCACCAAGAAAGCGAAACCAGAAGAGACTGAATAAACCGCTTAGAGGTAAAAGTCCGTATTTTAAAAAAGCCCACATCTATTCAGGTGTTGGGCTTTTTTTTGTCTTGGTTAATCGCAATTGTAACCCCTAATTTTGTTATATGACCTTAATATCAGAAATACAGCATTGGTTTCAAAGAGGTAAAGTGTTCGGGATGGGCTATACCTTATTAGCTCGGACTGCTTTTATGCCTAAAACGTTAACTAGTTTGCAGTCTTATGTTGGACTTTCGGTAGTGCCAAACAGAGCAAAAGGGACGCTAGAACATGCCCTATTAGCGTATCTGAAGGCGAATCGGGAGCATTTGATAGAAATACCCACCATCGAGCAGGAAATGCAGGAGAAGCCGTCAAATAAAGCCCAATTAGCCGACGCCAAGCGAATCGCTCAGGAACGCCTCAATGAACCTACTGCTATCGCTGTTTTACGTGCGAGGTCAAAAGCATGGTGGGATAGGTACGCATTGGCTAAAGGAATGATGCAGATTGCTATTTCTGACCAACAACGACACGAATTAGCCAAGGAAATCATGGAAGACATCACACCAGCTCTTGATGATATATACGATAGCATTCGTAGCTATGAGCAGGATGGAACGGTGCCTGGGGGAGCGAAGGTTTCGCATGTTGTGAAGGAGACAAAAATTAAAATCTTTCGAGCATTAAATTTACGAACAAAAATCAGTCGTTTAAGGAAGAAGTTGGAGGGTAAATTGTCGGCGGCTGATAAAGCTAAAAGGGATAAACAGTTGTTGGATTATGAATTGGAGTTGCGGGGGTTGGAGAATGAGTTGGATTTGAATTAACTAAATAATAAATTTACTATGCACCTTAATCATCGTAGAATTTTTGAGATGTTATTCGCTGCGGCTATATTGTCTAGAGTTGAGGGTTCTATACCTTATTTTGACGACAAACCAGTCTATATACCGCCTAGAAAGGATAATTTAATTAAATTAAAAGCTGGTCAATTGGCTTTTAGGATTGATAGTAAGGAGAAAATTACTCAATTAAAAATTGATAGTTATAATCCAAATGATAAAGCTATTATTTTGGCTAGGAGTATGAAAAGAGCTATAAAGAAAACTAAAAAACGGATGGATAATGAGTTGGGTTTGAATGAATAGTTTTTTATGTCCTTACGTGGTGCAATTACAGGAGCTATTTTTGACTTATGAAAAAATTAGAATGGACAACTGTCAAGCGAAAAGTCATGGATTTAGTAACCTTGGATTATAATCCTCGAAAACTGACAGAGAAGGCAAAAGCAAAACTAGTAGCTAGTCTCGAAAAATTCAATCTTGTCGAAATCCCTGTTATTAACACCGATAACACCCTTGTAGCTGGCAACCAGCGAGTTCATATTTTAATGGACGTTGGTAGAGGTACAGAAGAGATTGATGTAAGAATCCCTAATCGTGAATTGACAGAGCAGGAATTGAAGGAGTATAATATTACTTCTAATACGCATGTTGGTATTTGGGATGTAGAGAAGTTAGCAGAAGTATTTGAGGAGGTGGTGGATTTGGGAGAGTTGGGGCTGATGCCAGATGTGTTAAAGGAAATAGATGGTTTAAATTTAGATTATTCTGATAAGAATAAAGAGATAGATATTGATGGATTTGGCGAAAAAATAACAATTGTTTTAAGTTATGATATAGAAAGGTATGAGCAGATAATAATGGTTTTAAATCAAGGTAATGGGAGTATTGAAGATAATTTCTGGAACATTCTAAAAGAAAAAGGACTATTCAATGGATGAGTATAAATTTCCTTATAAATGGTGGTTAAAAGATGGTTATCCAGCAAAAGGAATAACTAAACATAACAGCAAAGTTTTTGGTACTTTCATTTGTGGTGGTGGTTCTTCTATGGGCTATAAACTAGCAGGGTATGAGCATCTAGGAGGGGTAGAGATAGACCCAAAAGTAGCCGCTATTTATAAGGCTAATCATAAATCTAAATATTTATTTATAGAAGATATAAGGGTGTTTAACCAGCGGGAAGATTTACCAAAAAAATTATATGATTTAGATATTTTAGACGGCTCTCCTCCTTGTAGTTCGTTCAGTCTAGCGGGAAGTAGAGAGAAAGCATGGGGGAAAAATAAAGTTTTTAAAGAAGGGCAAAAAAAGCAAAGATTAGATGATTTAGTTTTTGAATATGTAAAGACTATCAAAAAATTAAGACCTAAGGTAGCTCTATTAGAGAACGTAAAAGGATTAATTCAAGGAAATGCTAAAGCTTATGCGAAGAAGATAAACAAGGAATTCACAAAAGCAGGATATAATGTTCAATTGTTCTTATTGAATGCTGCTAGTATGGGTGTACCACAAAAAAGAGAACGGGTGTTTTTTATAGGATTAAGGAATGATTTTGATTTACCAAAACTAAAATTAGATTTTAATGAGAAACCCATTGCTTTTAGATTTATTGAAAATTTATTTGGAGATTTATTTTCACCTAATGCCGAAATGTTAAAAGGAATAAATTGGTGCATAAAGAACAATGAACCAGATTTCGGTAAATACTATGAATCGTTTGGAAAACGAAAAGGTTTTTCAAGAAGATTAATATTTGAAAAAAATGTTTGTGATACCCTTACTAGTCAGAATCAGCATGATCTATTTAAAGAGAGAGATAAGGCTGGATTGACAGATAGTGAAGCTATACAAGTCGGGTCTTATCCATTAGATTATAATTTTAATGGTTCATTACCACAATACTTAGTAGGGATGAGCGTGCCTCCAATAATGATAGCACAAATAGCAAATCAAATCAATTTGCAATGGTTAAAAAACATAAGATAAAAAAGAGATGAATGTAACTTCAAGAAATAAGCAAGATGTCCTTATAGCCATCCGAGACCACTACTTAAACGGGACAACACTAACACCAAAGCATGAAGAAATGCGGCAAAGGTTATCGGCTGCATTCTCTTTATTAACCAATTATCACAGCGTCCAACAAGCAATCCCTTTATTAAAAGACAAATATCAATATAGCGAAGCAAGTGCCTATCGAGACATCAATAACGCCCTCAAGTTGTTCGGGAATGTACTAGAAAGTAATAAAGAGGGCATTCGTCAAATTGTTTATGAGTACGCTATCAAAACTTACCAACTCGCTGCAAAAAACGGAGATTATAAAGCAATGGCTCAAGCTATTGACAAAATGATAAAAGTGCAGGGATTAGACCGAGACACCGCTGACCTACCAGATTTTGAGAAGCTACAACCGTCCATAGTTGTCGCGGTTCTCCCTGAAGCGATGGAAAATAAACTAGATAAATTCTTATCCAAAGGCAGTATTAACCTAAATGATTATGTTGAAGACATCGAACACGAAGAAATCCTTAACACCGAGGGAGGAGCTACTCCTGAAAGAGCAAATCGGCAGACTTCACAAGAAGAATAGTGGCGACTATGAGAGCTTAATGCGCCAAGTCGGCAACCGAAAAAAAAGCGTACAGCTAAATGTACCCCAGATGTTGGCTGCTAAAAGTCTAGCAACCTACCTCTTGTTAGAATGGGGGCGGGGAACTGGAAAAACTACAATGAGAGGTTATCGGTGGTTAAAAATCGTTTCAAGTATGCCTCGAAGTACAGGCTTATTTATCGGCCCGACTTATCAATTTATTTTAACTCGGATAGTTCCTTCACTGGTGCAAGGTTTGGAAATGTTCGGTATCTATAAAGACCTCCATTATTTTATTGGTAAGCAGCCACCACGAGCTTGGCGCTCCTCGTGGGGTAGAGCCTACCAGCCGCCAGAAAATTATAATAGATATATTACTTTTTGGAATGGAACAGGCGTTCACCTTATATCGCATGATGTGCCGGGCGATGGAAGAGGATTAAATTCAGATTGGATAGACGGAGACGAAGCGGGCATTTTAGCAGGAAACAAGCTCCAAGAAAATACAGACCCAACATTAAGAGGAACAAATAAAAAAGCTTTTAAAAGCGCTCCTTATTTTGGTAGTCGATTCTATACGAGTTCCACTCCACTCACTCCTGAAGGTCAATGGTTCGTTGATTTTGAAGAAAAAGCAGAACGCCAACCCGAAAAAATTAATTTCATATCTGCCACATGCGAGTGGAACATGGAGAATTTAAGAGATGAATATTTAGAAGAGGCAGAGATAAACGCTTATGCTCATTGGGTCTATGAGGCAGAGTATAAGAACAAACGCCCGAAGTTTACCAAAGACGGATTTTATGGATTATTCGATATAGATTCACATTGCTACTCTAATTATAATTATAGTCATTACGAAACCCATGGTAATAAAATAGACTGCCGTGGAGATGGCGACCTTACCAAAGGTATGCCACTTATATTAGGTGTCGATTGGGGCGCTGCCATCAATTGTGCATCTGTAAATCAAAATCTACGAAGCATTAACGAATACAGAACGCTCAAATCTTTCTATGTCTTAGGCTCTGAACAAAAAATGCAGGATGATCTTTTTCGAGACATCGCTAAATATTATCAATACCACGACTGCAAAGAAATTATTTTATTCTACGATTTAGGTGGAAATCACCAAACTGGAAATACTCGATATACCAGAGCGCAGCAAGCGCAAAAACTACTACAAGGTCTAGGATGGAAAGTTCGTCTCCTATCTAATGGCATGAATAATCCTCAGCATGAAATTAAGCACGCTATATGGGAAGCTATATTTAAAGGAGACCATCCAAATTTGCCTGCCTACAAAATGAATAAATCGAATTGTCCAGAATTGTATATCTCTATGAAACACGCCAAAACAAAAATAGGCAGCGGAGGAGAAATCAAAAAAGATAAATCAAGTGAAAAAGCTACGGCTAAAGTTTTGCGCCAACACGCTACTGACTTATCAGATGCTAATGATGCACCTATCTATTCTTTATTTAAAAACGCTTATAAAAGACGGGTTAATCGCACCTTAGGACTAAGGTCTTCTAATAAGTAATAGGACTCTTTCATTTTAAAAACACTATTATTTTGATTATTAACTCTTTAACTAATTGATAATCAAATCTTTTTTGCAGAATGTGACGCAAAAGCACGGCTGCGCCTAAGTAGTTTTGCAATTGTATGTCTTCTTGGTTCTGGTTATCTGCGCAACCTGTCCTTTCCTTCTTTCTTCGATGCGTTCATCTTTGTGCTATGATTGAAGCTTATCGCAAATATTTTGAACATCAATGCAAGGTACATCCTCTTCTGCTCCACGACCCAGATAATGGGGTACAGGTCTTCAGGATGGTGAGTATAGAGGAGGCGTTCGGAGACTTCAAAACACAGGTAAAAGAGAAGGGTTTCTTCTTTCGATTGATTGAGCCTACTTGGACATTAGCGAATCAGTCAAAAAATGCTAGACAGGTGGTGCAAGGTGGGTTTGTTATAGGTCAATACATGAACACGACCTTCGATGGTCCAAGTGCGAAAGATGAGGCGGCTGATGCTACTGAGGGGGTGGCGTTAGATATGGCTACTAAGATGGTAGCGGATAGTGCTAATGGGTATCCTCTATTCTATTACAGTATTGATGACCTTGACAACCTGCAATGGACAGCACAACGGATTGAGACGACTGGCGATGGGAGTTATACTGGATGGATATGTATGTTTGGATTTCAAACACACTTTGCAAACTGTTTAGACACTCATCCAGATGATAATTGGAAAACCTTAACACCACAAATATAATATGGCGGTAGCAGTAGCAATACAACCGAGCGCTTTGTCATGGTCACGTAACCAGATTAATTATCACCTGCTGGTGACTGATAGTGGCTCACCCTATACGCCTGCTAATCTTCCTGATAACTATCAGTTGAATGTTAAGGTGTTCTTTGAGAAAACTTATGGTTCTGCCACATTCACAGAGATTGCGCACACCGAATCTATTCCAGACGATAATGGTCTTGTACCAATTGACTTACAACACATCCTACATAAGGCATATTTAGAGAGCCTAGTGGTTGACCCTATTCCTTCAGTCGATACAACGACACCATATATCGCCAATAATCTACGTAAATATTATATTGAGTATGCGGAAGAAAGTGGAAATCCAGCCGTAACAGATAGCTATACGACGCTACCAACTAAGGAAATAATCGCAGGGGGAATTGACCAAGAAATTTTCGCCAATAATGACTACTTGAGTCTAATAGATAACACAAATAGCCTTTTGACTTGGTATCCTAATTATAAGAAAATTGGCATCGATCAACCCGAATATTTAACATGGTATAATTATACTGGAGCGCAAAAAGGCGTTTTATTGGAAGTGATTGGCTATACTGAAGATTCAACATTATCAAATATCTTTCTTTTTGATGCTGGTGGTGGTGTAGATGCTGAGGATAAAGAATGTATCGTTTTTCCAGCCAATTATTTATTATACAGCATTCATAATAATGATGTACTAAAATTCACTATTCGAGTAGTAGATGGCACGAGTGATTATGATTCTGGCAGCCCTGTTTATTTGTCTCCATTGCGGACTTATTACGTGGATTATGATTATCACGATACAGTCAAGACATTGCTCTATCTGAATAGTTTTTTCTTACCTGAAACGCTGCGCTTAACTGGAGAGCAAAAGAAAAACCTTCAGGTAAGCCGACAAATTAGTCAGCGGATACTACAGGCGAATTATAGTACAGTTAGTAAAGAAATTGAGCAATTTGATTTTGATTGGAATAATGTGTGGACATTCAGAACGGGCAATATCAGAAAAGCTGAAGTAGACGCTTTACAGGAATTACTCATTTATAATACCGCTTATGAAATCACCGAAACAGGCTATCGACCACTTTTGCTCGATGGTCGCCGCTACGAGATAGACAACTCTTTGGAGTTTTTGAATAATCTTGAATTTTCGGCGGTGCGAGCTTTGAAAGCAGTTAATTACCTTAATTTCTTCCTGCCGATTGCGCTTTGTTGCTGCGGAGGAGCGATTGAGTTTGAAGATACTTATTTGATAGAATTTTTACTTGGCATAATTACTTTTTAGTGGATTGTGAAAAACGAAAATACGAACTACTCGACTGGTTAACCAGCGCAGAACCTTCCGCACAACTTATCATCGTTGTCGAAGGAATTCCGCATCCGATTACGGTTGGTAGCTTGACGCAAATCATTAGGAAAATACCCTTACCTGATTATGTGAACGAAAAAGCGGCGAAAAAGGATGGGTTGGAGCAAGATGACCAATTCCGATTATCAAGAAGAAATAAAGGAGGTATCCCTGGAACGGTAATTCAAATATTATGATACAAAAGAAAGTCTTGTTCTTTTTAACATTAATGATGTCTTTGTCCATCTGTCAGGCACAGGTGGACATTTTTGACGAAGCAGATAGCCTCAAATTTGCTGGACAATCGGGTATTATTCATGTTTCGGTTGATCCTGATAGTATTGGCTTGGTGATGGTGCAAGACTCCAGCTACGATGCCATGTTGGCGTGGGATTATAAAAACAAGCTACTATACAGTTATCATCCTGATAGCATTTTGGGGAAAAGATGGAATATTATAGAACATCCACCAATCACAAATATTGATAGTTTAGGCGAATTACCAGCCTCTTATTATATCGACTCGCTTACTTATCTTTTAGATAATTCGATTGATAGTATCAAATTGGAGAGTGATAGTATTAGTATTTATTGGCACAGAAAAAACAAGGGAAGGATTCGGATAGGGAATGGGTTAATGGTTTCTGATACGATTACAGTCGGTAGTAGCAATTTTGTTGATGTAAATTTTGACTTACCAACATCGAATATAGAAAACGAGTTGGAAGTAGTTAGAGATGGGTTCTCTTGTTCCTATGGTCGAGACTACACCATCGGGCTGGATGGCTCAGGCAACAGGCGAAGAATCACCTTCATTATTTCTCTTATGAATGAATTTGTAAGAATAAAACTAAGAATATGAGATATTGCTTTTTTATATTTTTCGCCTTACTTACAATGACCTCCGCAAAAGCTCAACTATGTACGGTTGACTCTATAGGGTTTGAAAAATGCGTGATAGATATGACAGAACATGTTATCCCTATTTATGCAGGATATACAGGGACGCCAGACTCGGTAAAAATAGAAGTGACGGGGTTGGATTATAGTTTTCAAACTCAGTATTTCAGGATGTTTCAACACTTCATTAATCCTTCCAATATAAATACCTTTCACTTTCCGATATATAATGTGGATAAAACACCTGATAGCATTGATGTAAAAATCACATTGATAGGAAACACCTGTAATAGTGCAAGCGATTTTCTTATGAAAACATTGATTATAGATGATCCAGTTTGTTATTGTCAGGATTATTGGGTTTTAAGCGGGGCATTGAACAAAAACGAGAGTTATTACGCTGAAACTTACATAAGCAGTACACAGCAAATTTTAACAGGAAATAGTGTTCTTTATTCTGCCAAAACTTATATAGAATGGGGTGATGGGTTCACGGTAGAAGATGGGGCTATATTAGAAGTAAACCATACAGGATGCACAATAAATTAATCATAATCTTTTTACTCTTCTCATCCTTTATTTTTGCTCAGAATGAAGGAATTAACCCTAAGCTGATAAAACCAGCACCGGGTCCTGAGTATATATTGAAATCAATTGACCTATCAGGCAGGGCAACATGGGTATTAGTTACTGAAGTAATTGACACGGCATCAATCAACAATGCAATCAATCAAAGTACTCAGATGGTTGCAATCTCTCCCTTCAGAAATGAAGCAGGAGATACTATTGGTACTATTTTTATGATGTCAGGCTCAGGGGGCCAATTGTATATAAAAAAGGGGTGGGGAATAGATCTCAGCACTACAGGAATTAGTACTATATTCGATTTAGACTCTGTACTTTTAGACACTAGATATTTTCCTCTCCAAGAAGGATTATTAATACAAGATACATTAGGGCATCATGCAGATAGTTTAGGCGTTTTTAGGGATTCAATCGACGCTTTAAACGAAAGAACAAATGTATTAGAAGCTAACAATAGTGGAGACCAGAGTTTGTCTTTCACGTTTCCTGATTTATCTATAACAGGGGGGAATACTTTATCTTTATCTGCATTAAGAGAATGGGCTAACATTACAGGAAAGCCAACGACCTTCACTCCTTCTAGTCATACGCATACGGAGGCGAACATTACAGACCTTGACCATTTTATAGGTTCGGACATAACAGGAGCAGAGACTGCCTTCTCAGCATGGGATAAAAACGCAAGTGATGATTTTGATGGGGTCTACAGCAGTTTGACAGGAAAACCTACTACCTTTCCTGCTACTTCTCACAATCATGTTGAAAGTGAGATTACAGACCTTGACCATTATACCGATGCGGATATTAGCGGCAATGAGACTGCCTTTACAGGGTGGGATAAAGATGTATCTGATGATTTTGATGGTGTTTATTCTAGCCTAACAGGTAAACCTACTACCATAACAGCAGGTCAAGCAGCAGATATAATTGTAAACAATGGTAAAAATACCTACCCTACAGCAGATGCCTCCAAGCTTGCAGGTATAGAGGCAGGAGCAGAAGTTAACGTTCAAAGTAATTGGAATGCTACTAGTGGAGATGCTTTTATCTTAAATAAACCTACTACCTTTCCTGCTACTTCTCACAATCATGTGGAAGCAGAAATTACAGATTTAGACCACTATACAGACGCTGATATAAGTGGAAGTGAAACAGCTTTTAGTGGATGGGATAAAGATGTTAGTGATGACTTTGATGGGGTATATTCTAGTTTAACAGGTAAACCAACGACAATCAGTGAAGCTCAGGCGAGTGCCATAACAGCTAATACTGCTAAGGTCACATACCCTAGTGCTGATGCCTCTAAACTCTCAGGAATAGCAGCAGGAGCTGAAGTCAATGTACAGAGTGATTGGAATGCAGTTTCAGGTGATGCTCTTATATTAAATAAACCCACTACTATAAGTGCAGGACAAGCAAATGCTATAGTAGCGAATACGGCTAAGACAGGGATAACAGCAGATCAAGCAAGTGCAATAGTGACTAACACTGCTAAGGTCACATATCCTAGTGCTGATGCCTCTAAACTCTCAGGAATAGCAGCAGGAGCTGAAGTCAATGTACAGAGTGATTGGAATGCTGTGTCAGGAGACACTTATATAATGAACAAACCTACTACTATAAGCGGTGTGGGTTTAGGTTTAGATCTAGAATCTGGTAATACAGAAGTGCACTTGAACTTTTCAGAGTTACCTATAGATGCTAGCCCAATAAGTACATCTAACTTTGTTTACTCTGATGCAGCAACAGAGAAGATAATTACTTTTGCTGATCTAGATGCAGCTATAAACAATACAACTAATACGTCTGTATCTGTAACAGGCACGACTACAAAAACATTAACTCTTTTTGACTCAGACGGGAATGATGTTGCTACAACTTTTACAGATGAAAATGATATACCTAATAGTACTACTATTACACTAAGTACATCTGGATTACTTACTGGTGGCGGTACATTCAATACTAATCAAGGAACGCCTTCTAGCCTTAGTTTTAATGTAGATCCGTCGATAGAGTCTAAGTGGACATTGTCTGGAAATGCTATAGAAAATAATAATTCTGGTTCAGTTAAGATAGCAGATGAATTGGAAATAGCAAAAGGATTGTCAATACCTCTTGAAACAAGAGCTAATGGAGATGTAATATCTTTAAATACTGCCACCAAAAGCAGATTTAGACTACAAGGACATATAGGACTGACTAGTGGAACTACAAATACTAGTGGTTATGAAATAGAATTAACTTGTGAGAGATTGGCTGGATGTGTGGTTTCTCCAGATATTTTCTTTGGTACTCTTAGGTTAGGTAACACTAACATATCGAGTTTGTCGCTAGTTAATGGAGAAACTGTCAGAATAAAGAAAGATAATTCTGTTTGGATTGTACTAAAAGCTGCAGCAGTTACAGCAGGGACAGAAGTAGATCCTACAGTTTCTGCTACAGTAAAAGCAATAACAGGAACAGATGTATCTAATTGGAATACTGCTTATGGTTGGGGCAATCATGCTAGTGCAGGTTATATAACTACGGACTTAAATAATTATCCTACAACTCTTAATGTAACAGGAACAACAACAAAAACAATAACCATTCAGCGAAATGGCTTATCTGATTTGACCGCTAATTTTACTGACTTACAGGGAACAGGTCAGCAAGGTCCGCAAGGTCCAGAAGGTCCAGAAGGTCCAGAAGGTCCGCAAGGTCCAGAAGGTCCAGAAGGTCCAGAAGGTCCACAAGGACCAGCAGGTGTAATAACTATAGGTTATCAAGATGTTCAGAATGGAGCAGACCCTTCATTAGCCTCTTTGACAGGATTAAATGAATTGCATGTATCTGTTTTTAGTTCAGTAGGAGGATCAAGTCAAATATTTTTCCCAGAAGCTACTAGTGCGCTAAGAGGTAAAAAGGTTTACATTACATCTGATGGAAATGGTACATATCAAATAAATAGTGATTTTGCTAATATATACATAATGCATAAGGGAGCTGTTGGAAGCGTCCAAATAAATGATCACAGCCCTACAACTGTAATTTGTATGAAATTAGGCTCAGGTTCAGCTTATTATTGGCAAGTCTATAAATCCAATTAACATGAAAAATATAATTTTAGTTTTTCTGCTATTTGCCTTATGGCAAACATCTTATGCTCAATTAAAAGTCATCAGTGGTGATGTCCACATAGGTGGTTCTAGTCCAACCGAAAAGCTGACTGTCAATGGAGCTATAAACCTAGGAACAACTGCTAATAGTAATGCAGGAACTATTCGATATTTGAGTAACGTATTTGAAGGGTACAACGGAACGGCTTGGGTAGATTTGTCTAGTCCTTCAAAGTGGACACTAGCAGGTAATAATATTTATTTCAATACGGGCAAGGTCGGAATAGGCGGAGCACCAGCTACAGC
>Ga0208544_10000642_pt1 | contig 26463 bp, 23 predicted proteins | sample DEB08_DNA_9_FD_184526 | JGI IMG/M metagenome (GOLD analysis project Ga0208544, IMG submission 184526) | Aqueous microbial communities from the Delaware River and Bay under freshwater to marine salinity gradient to study organic matter... | ecosystem: Environmental > Aquatic > Marine > Coastal ... | reverse complement strand
AATCGCTACCGGCACACCGAGGAACAAGAGCGTGATGACAAGTGTGAAGAGAATTGCTGATTCCATGATATCAATCCTTCAACTTGTCTTTGTTTTCAGCAACGAGTTCTTCCGCCTCGTGTCCGGCAATAATGAGTTCGCGATCGCCGCGCCAAATAGCAATAATGGCTTGAAGAGATCTGAACCCGAAAAGGCCAAGACCAACCGGCAAGATCAGATAGGCAATCCAGCGCTGCACGCGTTCTTGAAGGCCAAGGGTGTTTTGCATCCACTCAGGATAGCGCAGATCATCAAGGCCGATGCCCAATTTGAACATTTTTGACCAGTAATCGACTGCGCCACCTTTTGAATTGGCTCCGAAAAATTCGAGCCAGGTCGCTGAAATCAGAATGACCGCATACATGAAGCAGCAGACAGCGCCAAAAATGGCAACCACTTTGAAAGGCTTCTTGGGCAACATGCGGATGAATGCATCAACGCCAAGATGGGCATTGATTTTCAAGGCATAGCTCATGCCAAACAAGATCAGCCATGCAAAAGCGATACGGGTGAATTCCAGCGCCCCGCCCCATCCTGTATTAAAGCCATACCGGGCAATAACCTGAACAAAAGACACGATTGTAATCACTGCCATGATTATGGCGATTACATTCTCTTCAAAACGGTTGACCGCTGACGGGTTTTTGCGTTCCCAAAAATAGAAAATTGCGACAACGAGCAATATGCCCAGATAAGGCCAAATAACACCCATGATTCCCTCCCAGCAATCACATGCAAACGTCCATTAGCGCGCTGATTGCGCTGTAGATCACGATGTCAGCTTTTCGGTTGGACAGGCAATCATATCCAGTCAAAGCGAAAAGGGGGATGCAGTATTAACCGCATCCCCGCTATCGTGATTAGTTTGTGCCGTTTGCAGAAACTGCAGCATCGATAAGGTCTTTACCGATATCAGCTTCAAACTTTGTCCAAACAGGCTTCATGGTGTCGATCCACGCTTTACGCTGTTCTGCGTTCAGTTCACGAACAACACCGCCAGCGGCGATGATGTTTGCGCGATTTTCAGCTTCCTTGGCTGCAACCTGACCATTTGCCTTCATGGTTACATCGTCAACAATAGCCACGAACTGATCGCGAATATCAGCATCAAGACCGTTCAGCCATTCAGTTGAAGTAACCAATAGATAAGCCAGCAACTGGTGGTTGGTTTCAGTCACGCCGTCCTGAACCTCAAAGAATTTTTGAGTATAGATGTTTGACCAGGAGTTTTCCTGTCCATCCACAACGCCAGTCTGCAACGCGCCATATACTTCTTTAAACGCTAGCTTCTGAGCAGAGCCGCCCATTGCTTCGATCATGGCAACAGCCACATCAGATGTCTGAACGCGGAATTTCATGCCATTCGCATCTGTTGGAACCATAAGCGGCTTTTTAGCAGAAAATTGTTTCAGGCCAGAAGACCAGTAACCCATGCCTGTGTAGCCTTTGTCTTCCATCACTTTCAAAAGGCCTTTACCGGCATCTGAAGTTGTGAATGTGTCAACTGCTTTAAGGCTTGAGAACAAGAAAGGAAGATCGAACAAGCGATACTTCAATGTATAGGCTTCAAACTTTGACAACGAAGGCGCAGCCAATTGAACATCGCCCAAAAGAAGTGCTTCCAAAACTTTGTCATCATCATACAACGTTGAGTTCGGGAACACTTCCATGCAGGCTTTACCGTTCATTTCATCGTTTACGCGCTCAGCAAGCATTGTCGCTGCATCACCTTTAGGGTGGCCCGTGGCCGCAACCACATGGGCAAATTTGATGACCATTTCGCCATCATCGCAGTTTGCATATGAAGTGGCAGCTGTTGTTGTTAGAAGACTGGCAGCGATTGCCAGTGTTTTCATGAATTTCATTGATTTTTCTCCCAGAATTAAAAAAAACGCATATTTCACTGGATTCCAGACGAACACCAGCTACATCGCCACAGGGGTGGCAACTGTGACAGCATTCTAGGGCATATCGCTGACAAGAGCAAAGGGGAAAAATCGGAAATTGGTCTTATGGTCTGGGCTACCCACAGACTTGTTTCTTTCAAGAAAGTGCCTGCCTAATATGACCTACACTATTCCAAGGCTGTGGATCCTAAGTTCTCGCTATACTCCTCCAAAAATGACGTTTAGCGGGGTCATTTTACATCGGCATCGGATAATCGCGATAAACCGCCTGAATTTCGTCCATCACTTCCTGGCTGAGCTGGATATCCTTTGCAGCAATGTTGGTGCGCAGCTGATCCATGGAGGTGGCGCCGATGATGACGCTCGCCATGAATGGCCGTGTCAGGCAGAAGGCCAGCGCCATTTGCGCAAAATTAAGACCGTGCTTTTTGGCAATATCGCCATATAGGCCAATGGCCTTCTGGCTTTGCGGCGTGTAGCGGCCATTAAGACCATCTTGCTGGGCGCGGCGGGAGCCAGCGGGAACATTGCCGTCCAGATATTTACCAGACAATGGTCCAGCGGCAAGCGGCGAGAAAGCCAGCAGGCCCACATCTTCCATGATGCTTGTCTCAGCCAGATCAAGATCAAAGATACGGCAGATCAGGCTATATTCATTCTGGATGGAAACCACGCGCGGCAAGTTTTGCTGCTCGGCAATCGTCACCCATTTTTGCGTGCCCCAAGCGCTTTCGTTGGAAAGGCCGAATGTGCGCAATTTGCCTTCTTTCTGAAGGCTCTGCACCTCGCCCAATATATCAGTGATTTCCTGATCGATATTCTCAGGTTTCAAATTGGTGGGATCGAACTTCCAGTATTGACGAAAATGGTATGAGCCGCGATTGGGCCAGTGCAGTTGATAAAGATCAACGTAATCTGTCTTCAATCGCTTGAGGCTGCCCTCTAGGGCTTCACGGATACTCTTGCCTGTCACGCGTGCGCCATCACGGATATCGGCATTACCCTCGCCCGTGATCTTGGTGGCGACGACAAGCTTTTCGCGATCAGCGCGGCCTGCGAGCCAGTTACCGCAAATCTCTTCGGTCAAACCAGTGGTCTCAGCTTTACGCGGAGTGGTTGGGTACATCTCAGCTGTATCAATGAAATTAACCCCCTGACCTACAGCAAAGTCCAGTTGCTCATCTGCTTCTGCTTGAGAGTTTTGTGACCCCCAAGTCATGGTTCCAAGACAAATTTCTGAGACTTTTATCTGAGTTCGGCCAAGAGCATTATATTTCATGGGAATCTACCTGTTGGGTTTTCGAAGTAGCTCGAATACTCAAATTAACATTGGTTGCCAATGGTTTGAGGCGAAATAAGCTGTGTTGACTTTCAAGGATGTTTTTGCGAGGCGTTGGCCCTGGCAAAATCAATGCGGCCAAATCCGGGAAGTTTGAGAGCAGGATTGGCAATATCAATTCCGGTGACAAGCCCAAGGAAATTGAGTTCAAGACCGCTTCGATAGCCCGCTGCAATGCCTACGTAGCCGCCAAGGCTGAGTTCAAAATCCCGACCATCTTTAGCTGCATAAAACCATTGGTCGCCAGCCAGATAATTTCTACCAACAGCATTGGCTGGCAATACCACGCCAAGCTCCGGTACTTCACGCAACACATAAGCAATAAAGGAATTAGAATTTGGTCCTGGCCACAATTTGTATCCGCCATATTGGGCGTGTGGATATGTCAAAATTGCCTGTTCGATTTTAGGGATCAAATTTTCTGCGGCCTCGCCTTTTATGGTTCTGATAAATCGCGGCGTATTGGAGTACCAACGCGCATCGGCCACATAGGCATTCAGCCGGACCGGGCTTCCCCACCCCACTTTGTCATAGCGATTGTATTGGCTTGCGTTTTTGGACTTTGTCACAATCCATGAATGCTGGGAAAGAGCGCCTTTCAGCCCACCCGTTCTTGCAGACATGATGTGGATTACAGCTTCTTTATCATTGGATGGTGATGGTAAAATCTTAGCGGATGACCAGTCGGCAGTTCGCCAGGAACCCGGCCGTTCAACGCCTGCCCACCAGCCTATTGAAGCCAAGGCAGGTAATAGAAAGAGGATAAATATCCACTTTAAGAGTTTACGCAGCGCTTTCATCATCCGCACGATCTATGGACAGAGCGTGACCAAACTATGACAGCTTATCAACAGCTTCAGCCTCACCCATTAACCAAGACTTCCCCATTTGCTTGACTTAAACCACCATTTGGCTTTGGTTAACAAATCGTTAATGTGGCGGCGAGAGAAATGGTGAGGACCGATGGTGCATAGATTCAAAAGGATACCCAGTTTGTTGGCTGTATCCTCCTTTGTATTGCTGAGCACAATGGAAGCTGGCCTTTCCTCCGACGCAAAACAACGTATTGGCGGGCGGACATCTCAACCTATCGGTCACTATGAATATTGCATGAGCCATCTAGCCGATTGCAGCATTCGAACTTTATCAACAAAGCCCGTGAAACTGTCTCGTAAAAAATGGAGCGAGATGCTGCAAGCTAATAGCTTTGCCAATTCCACCGTCGAGCCGGCTACCGATTTGGAACATTACGGTGTTGAAGAGTTTTGGAGCATGCCAACAACCTATGGCGACTGCGAAGATTATGTTCTGATGAAACGGAAATTTCTCATGGACCGCGGTTGGCCCGCATCCTCTTTGTTAGCAACGGTTGTTTTGCAACCCAATGGCGATGGCCATGCGGTCTTGACGGTACGCACCGACAAAGGCGACTTTATTCTAGACAATTTGGTTGATCAGATCCTGACTTGGGATCAAACCGAATACAAATATTTGAAGCGCCAAGCCGCAAATCATTCTGGTCATTGGGAAGATATTATTGATAGCCGGATGTCAGTGGCGAGTATCAAGCGCCACGATTCTTGAACCGCTTCGCTAGCGAACTAAAAGCCTAGTCGTCGAGATCTTCTGGAAAAGGCTGTACATTGCCACATAGGCCGCATTTCAAAAACCTGTCTCGTTTTGCTTTCCAACCTTCCAACTGGTTCGTTGAAACAGTTTGTCCTGTGACCACTGGATCTACACCCTTTTGGGCAACAATTTCATCTGATTTGAACACAATTTGCGTTGAAGCCTTTGGGCTAACAACAGCCATGAACAAGACCGCCAGAAGAGCGGCGATAAGTTGCAATGGAGCAACAAGATGGTGCTGACGCATGGTTAAGTCCCAAAAATGATACGATTTACAATCGCTTACACCTTGGGAGGAAAAGCTTAACCAATGGTTAAAGCTCTGCTGAATACGATAATTTTGAAGTACCAGTAGAAGCACATTCTGCATAGGAAAGACGGTAAAAACTGGTAATTCTGCGCCGAATCGCTACATTCGCCAAAATGAACAACCCACACAAAAACTCACCTGCAAATCCTATGGGAAAATCAACCGCATCAGCGCCTGAGCGCCAGCCTCAAGAAGGCGGAATTGCTGCGCAAGCCTTGGCCTCGCGTCAACAGGCCAAGAGTGCTGATTATCTTGATGGTTTGAATGCTGAACAAAGGGAAGCTGTTGAAGCATTGGACGGTCCGGTTCTGGTTTTGGCTGGAGCGGGCACAGGTAAGACCCGCGTGTTGACCACGAGGATTGCGCATATTCTTGCCAGCGGTAAAGCTTGGCCCAGCCAGATTTTAGCTGTGACGTTTACCAATAAAGCGGCACGTGAAATGCGCGAGCGTATTGGGCGCTATGTTGGCGATCAGGTTGAGGGAATGCCTTGGCTTGGCACATTCCATTCTATCGGCGTCAAAATGCTACGCCGCCATGCAGAGCTGGTCGGCCTCAAAAGCGATTTTACCATTCTCGATACAGACGACCAGATCAGACTTTTGAAACAGATCATTCGCGCTGATGGCATTGATGATAAACGCTGGCCAGCGCGCCAATTGGCAGGTTTGATTGATCAATGGAAAAATAAGGGGCTATCGCCAGAGCAAATCCCCGAAGGCGATGCTCGTGCTTTTGGCAATGGCAAGGGGCGCGAATTATACCACACCTATCAGGAACGATTGAAAATTTTGAACGCCACGGATTTCGGCGATCTTTTGACAGAAACTATCCGGCTCTTGAAAGAGCAGCCGGACGTGTTGCGTGATTATCAAGAACGCTTCAAATATATTCTGGTCGACGAATATCAGGATACCAATGTTGCTCAATATATGTGGCTAAGACTGCTCGCGCAGCGGAGTTCTTTATCGCCCTCTCCCATTAACGGCCATTCAGATGACGGCGATGCCGAGGAGCAAAGAGCGACCGTTGCCCCTGCAACGCCCCGGCGGAGCGATGACGAAGTCATGCGCATGAGCCCCAACATATGTTGCGTTGGGGATGATGATCAATCGATCTATGGTTGGCGTGGTGCAGAGGTTGATAACATCCTGCGCTTTGACAAGGATTTTCCCGGTGCAAAGGTGGTTCGTCTTGAGCGCAATTATCGCTCCACTGCGCATATCCTTGGCGCTGCATCCCATCTAATTGCCCATAATGAAGGCCGACTTGGGAAAACACTATTCACAGACCACTCGGATCCTGAACACAAGAAGCTGATGATCAATGCCTGTTGGGACTCGGAAGAAGAAGCACGGTCAGTTGGGGAAGAAATCGAGCAGTTACAACGCGGTGGCCATCACCTGAACGATATGGCGATCCTTGTTCGGGCATCGTTTCAAATGCGCGAATTTGAAGAACGCTTCATCAAGCTCGGTTTGGACTACCGCGTTATCGGCGGCCCACGCTTTTATGAACGCCTCGAAATTCGCGATGCTATGGCCTATTTCCGGGTGGTCTGCCAGTCGGCTGATGATCTGGCTTTCGAGCGTATCGTCAACACGCCCAAGCGCGGGATTGGCGATGCCACCATGCGCATTATCCATGACCATGCTCGGGCTAAAGGTATTCCGCTCACACGGGCAACGGAAGACCTCGTGCAGACGGAAGAGTTTAAACCTAAGGTTCGAGCGACCCTTGCCAATTTGATGGATGATTTCAAGCGCTGGACAGATCAGCTGGAGGCGACGCCTCACAACGAACTCGCCGAAATGATTTTGGATGAATCCGGTTATACGGAGTTTTGGCAGAATGACCGCTCCGCCGAAGCTCCCGGTCGCCTTGAGAACCTGAAAGAATTGGTTCGCGCTATGGAAGAATTTGAAAACTTCCGTGGCTTTCTGGAGCACGTATCTTTGGTGATGGATGCAGACAAAAAAGCCGATGTGGACGCCGTTTCTATTATGACATTGCACTCGGCTAAAGGGTTGGAATTTGATTCCATCTTTTTGCCAGGATGGGAAGAAGGACTGTTTCCGCACCAACGCGCCTTGGATGAAGGCGGACGCTCTGGCCTCGAAGAAGAGCGGCGTCTTGCCTATGTGGGCATTACTCGCGCACGCGACCGCTGTTATCTTTATTTCACCTCGAACCGACGCATTCACGGGCTGTGGCAAAACTCTATCCCGTCGCGCTTCATAGACGAATTACCCCGCGAGCATGTTGAAATCGTTGAAAGTGGAAACTCTTACGGTGGCTATGGGGCAAATCGGATGGGCGGCGGATATGGAGCCTCGCAATTCGATAAAGCCGAACCGTTTAAATCAACCTATTCATCGCCCGGTTGGCAACGTGCTCAAAAGGGCAATGATGCACGGGCCGCAAACGCACAAGGCGATCCTGTGAAATCTGCTTGGGGTTCAAAATCCGGCAGCGGCACGTCCGGCTCAAGAGGCAAAACCATTGATGGCGAACTTGTTGCATCATCGATCAACGACCCCTCCTCCAATTTCAGTGTCGGGGACCGCGTCTTTCACATGAAGTTCGGCAATGGCAATGTGGCGTTAGTGGATGGCAATAAACTCACCATCGACTTTGACAAAGCCGGACAAAAGAAGGTGTTGGATAGTTTTGTAGAGGCGAAGTGAGGCTTACCCTCACATTTCTATGATCAGCCCGCGATCTGGCGAAATCTTGCCATCTCGGATATCAGGAAAAATTGTTTCCAAAGCATCAAGCCCGTGAAGCGTTTCAAGGTTTAGCCATTTTGCCGATGCCAGTGAAGCGCTTATGATGAAGTCCATAGAACGTTTGTTGAATTCGTCTGCGCCCCAATCCTTCATGCGCTTTTGAATGCGGGCGGGCGCGAAGAAAAACTCACGGCTATCGCGGTTTATCCGTTTGTCTTTGCCAAAGCCGCGCCAGTCGGTGATGCCCACATCAATGTTCTTTTTAATGTTTGCGCCCAGATGCTCATGCAACATGCCGAGCGTTTCGGCATTGCCCGCCATATCGACGATGACCGTTGGCACTTGCTTTACATCTTTGACCATCTGGTCATAAGAAACCACTTCATCATAAAGGCTGAGGCCGCTGACAAAATCAGCATTGCCCGCTGAGGTCAGCCCAACAGCCTTCGGCGCCTCTTTGTCGTCATGCAGAGCCGTTGCCAGGCCGATACTGGTTTTGGCCGAAGCGCTGATGATAAGCACTTGCTCAGCCCCATACCAGCTCATCTCTTTAAGCTGATCCCAAATTGCAAAAGAGGTGAGATACAGCGGATATAGTAACATACGCAGATTATCGCCATCGCGGTTGTAGCCCGGCTCAGCGTTGACACGGCGATACATGTTATAACCGCCGGGAAGTTCGGCGCGGTGTGCGCAACCGTCAAACAGAATATGTTCTTTTATGCCGACAGGCGGCAGCACAAGATGGGTTGCTGGAGGAAAATAGCCAAACAGGCGTTCGCCAACTTCAATGCCATCGGTTTTGCTTTCCACGACTTCGGCAAAACCCCAGACAGGCAAAATTCCCCAATCAGTGTTTTCAACGCCAAGCTGCTTGAAGAATTTCCAATAACCGAGTGTATCTCCCGCTATGCCATAGGTGATGTTATTTGCGGAAAAGCCGAAGCGCTCAATGCGAAGAGAGATTTCACCATCAACGATGTTCGGGGCTGCCTGGTCGTTAGAGATGACCTTAGCATTTGTTAGGCCAGTTCTTTTGACTTGAAATTGTTTCATGAGGCAGCATCCAGTTCCGCTTTGAATTGTTGAAGTCTTGCCATCGCAGGCATCGAATATTCCCGCAGGCGCATCAAGATCGCTTTCTTCTCTTCGTCATTCGGATCAATGTTGCGAACCATGCCGCTAAAACCATCAAGACGGTTATTCTCCAGCCACTTGCGTATTTCGCTGTCGCGGGACCATTGATATTGGTTCATCATGAACGGGATCATCATGCGGATCCAGTCATCGGCATGATTGGGCAAAGGCACAACGCCGCAAAGCTGGTTTTTCTCTTTTTCAGTTTCCTTGGTGACCTCGATATGGGCGATCATGGAAGCGCTGAAAACCGGTTGATAAGAACGCACGGTTTGTGGCGTAATAAGATCGCCCTGAAAAATTGGTTTGGTTTCAAGATTACTGATGGCGCTTGCTGAACAATCAACGTGGACTGTATCTGGCGTAGTTGGAACCTCGCCGTTCTCAAGCGTGATAGTATTTGTGCCCACATCAGTCACCCGCCCCATGCGAATAACATTCTTGATCTCTCGAAGTTCATGCAGCTCTGCTTGGCTAATGGTTGCGCCGTGGAACATTTGTGGTTTTACAGCCGGATCAAGGCGCAACAAAATGCCTGATGCTTCGAGGCGGTTAAACAGGTCTTCCACATTTTCTGCTTTTGCGATGGCTTCAAATTGGGCAGCCTGCCCGCCAATGGTTTCATTGAAAAATTCAATAGTGGCTTGTGCATTTTTGCGGTCCAGCAACCAACCATCGCGTGGCATGATCCATCTAATATTATCGGGATCAACGCGGTTCTCCAAAAGCCAAAGACAGGCATCCATTCCTGTTTTACCACCACCAATAACGACGAAGTCTTTTGGTGGTGTATCTATCTTTGGAAGATCATTCAGGGGCATAAATTGAACGCCGTCGGCTATCGTAAAACTTGGCGTATGTGTCGAGGGAATGGTGGTTTTCAGATAAGTGGCATCAACTGTTTTATGTTGGCCTTGTACGGCAAAATACTTACCAGACAAGAGGCAACGAAAGCGCCCCTCTCCTTCATAATCACACATGGGAAAATAACGCACGCGCCCCGATGGCAAGAAGCGCTCACGCATGACGCTATCAAAATATGCGTTGACTTCAGCGCCGCTTGCAAGTCTTCCAAGGCCTTTGTTCAAACCTGTTTCATCCAATTTTCCATTGCTCAATTCTCTTGAGCTTACCCCATAAAAAGCAGAGGGCTGATGCAAGGTTACAAAGGGATAGGCATTGTTCCAATGGCCGCCGGGTTTTTGAAACCGATCAACGATAATCATATCAGCTGTGCTGTCACTCAACAGCGTATCAGCAAATGCCATTCCAACTGCGCCGGAGCCAACAATGAGGTAGTCCGTTTTTAAAATGGTTATGGCCAAAGGGAATTCCTGATTCTTGTCAAAGGCTTATGATTGAATTCTAAGCGCTTGATTCATGGAGTTAAAGTGCCTCTGAATTCTATATAGGCGAAGACGGCGACAGATCAAAGGTCTACAACCTTTCCAGTTGCCGCGGATTTCTGTGCGGCCATTCCCATAGCAACGGCCATCCATCCATCGTGCAATGTGACCTCCGGCTTTGCGTTACCCAAGACAACCTGTTGGAACTTTTGATGTTGGTAAAATGTCGAACCGTTATGGTCTCCTGCCGCCAACAAAGTTGGATCAACTGGAATTTCATGAGCCTGCGGGCCTTGCGGATTGCGTGGACTGACAATCAGTTTTGGCGTTGGCGCAGGGCCTAGATGAGCGGGCCAGAAACGGCCGGGTCCTGGAACTTTACATTCGATTTTACCCATCGGACCGACAGCGGAAATCTCTTCTTGATATTCAGCGCCTTCAGCGAACATACATAATTCCAGCATGGCACGAGAGCCAGAAGCGAAGTCCACAATCACATAACCATTGTCCCAAATATCAGATTTTTTTCCGTCATAAATTTCATCAAGATGGTTCACGGATTGGCCCGCTGACGCCATGATGCGAATAGGCTCTGATTTCAATATCAAGCGCATCAGATCGAAGAAGTGACAACATTTCTCCACAAAGGTTCCACCAGATTTTTCGTTAAACCTGTTCCAGTCGCCGACCTTTTCGAGGAACGGAAATCTATGTTCGCGAATGGTGAGAAGATTGATCCCTCCGGTTGCTTTATCCACCTGATTGATCAATGCAGCGACAGGCGGCATGTAACGATATTCCATTGCCACCCAAATCGGCGCAGGATATTCGGCGATCAGCTTCTCGATGAATGCCTTATCCTCAGGATTTGTTGCCAATGGCTTTTCAACGAGGATAGGCAAGGGATTGGTTTTTGCAATCTGTTTCAGTTGATCAACATGAGTATAGTTCGGGCTGACGATCACCAAACAGTCAAGGTCTGTGCGTGCCAAGAGTGCTTCAAGGCTTATTTCAAATTGAACATCGGGCACAAGTTCCTGTGCTTTGGCGCGCATGCCTTCATCGGGCTCATAGATCGCTGAAATACGCGCGTTATCCAAAAGCTGAATATTGCGAATATGCTCCTGGCCCATCATGCCGCAACCGATCATGGCGTAGTTCAATATCTTATTTGTCATTACAATTTACTCTGTCAAAGATTGCGTTATTCATTTCCATCGCGCCATGAAACGGGTTGTTGTCGGATCAAACCAGGTTCTTGAAAATTCAGCAGGAGCATTGTTCTGGTCGAAGCTAAGGCGCTCAATATAACCCCATATGGTCGCATTGGAGGTAAATTTGGCAGGTTTCCAATCAGGCGGCGGCGCAAGGCTTACGGCATCTTCAGCCCTAATAATCAAAAGGCCCAGTTTTTGTTTGTAATATTGATAAAGTGAATCGGATAAGTCTTCATTGCGAATTTGCTTTGCAAAACTTCCATCCAACCATATCTCCTCCACAGCAGCCATTTTCCCATTGAGCCTTCGCAGACGGCGGAAACGAAACGCGTCTTGCGAGGTGCCGAACGCAGGAAGATCGCGAGGTTTTTTTAGACGTTCAACGGAAAGTATCTCTGCTGTGGGAAGCCCGCCTCCGCTACTCAGCTCCAGCCTGAAGAAGCTATAAATCGTGGATGCAGCAACTTTGTTGCGGACATAATTGCCCGAGCCCTGCACTTTTTCCAGCAACCCTTTTTCTGTCAGGTCAGCCAAGGCCTTGCGCAGCGTTCCTACTGCGATTTCCAACTCAGCAGCCATTTCGCGCTCAGGGGCCAATTTGCTGCCATCGGGCAAAATACCAGCCTGAATTTCGCGTGCCAGCATTTCACTGACCTGCACATGCAAAGGTAGCTTTCCTGTAAAAGGCGTTGATTGAATGATTTTAAATGTCATATTTCAATTGATCCACAATTGATATATTGATATACAATTGTTCCACGACGCATATAACGAGATTTGATTGATGTCCATAGTCCCTGTCCGTTCCCATGATACTGACGCTGCAGAAGTTTCATGGTTTGCCCCCTTATGCTCTGATGACTATCAATATCTAGGCGTCCCCGATGGTGATATGCGCTCATCATGGGAAAACACATCAAAAATCATTCAAAAAGCTGATGAGCTTGGATTTAGAAATATTCTATGCCCATCATCGTATCAAGTCGGTCAAGACACGCTTACTTTCGTAGCTGGAAATGCACCCTTGACGAAAAACATCAATATGCTGGCGGCGGTGAGATGCGGTGAAATGCAGCCGATCATGCTTGCCCGCACAATTGCAACACTTGATCATATGCTGGAAGGACGCTTGACCGTTAATATCATTTCGTCAGACTTTCCCGGCCAAAAAGAGGACAGCGATTTTAGATATCAACGTTCCCGCGAGGTTGTTGAAATTCTGAAACAGGCTTGGACCAAAGATGAAATTAATCATCAGGGCCAAGTCTACCAATTTAGTGGATTAACAACCGACCCAGTTAAGCCCTATCAGCAGAATGGCGGGCCATTGCTTTATTTCGGCGGTTATTCCCCTGCTGCTCTCGATCTATGCGCAGAGCATTGCGATGTTTATTTGATGTGGCCAGAGAAAAAAGACGAACTAGCCGCTCGAATGAAAGCGGTGCATGAGCGTGCTGAGAAATATGGCCGTGTGCTGGATTATGGCCTTCGTGTCCATATGATTGTCCGCGATACAGAAGCGGAAGCGCGCGAATATGCGCGCGAACTTGTTTCAAAACTTGACGACGAACAAGGTAAACTGATTAGGGAGCGCGCGCTGGATGCTGGTTCTCTTGGTGTTTCGCACCAAGCTAAGAACCGCGAACTGGCAGACTTGGAAGGCTATATCGAACCGCATTTGTGGACTGGCGTCGGGCGGGCACGATCAGGTTGTGGCGCCGCTCTGGTAGGCTCGCCTGACCAAATTCTATCTGAAATTGAAGAATATAAGAAAATGGGCATCAGAGCTTTTATCTTTTCAGGCTATCCGCATCTTGAAGAATGTGAAAGCTTTGGAAAGCGTGTCCTGCCTCATTTGAAAACCTGTTCATTGCCCCATTTACAAGGCAGAGTACCAGCAACAAAACCACAAACGCCGCTTGGCGCAGGAGCTCGCCGATAATGAATCGCATTCAACTTTCAAAGAATATATCCATCAGTCGCATGGTTTACGGCATGTGGCGGGTCGGTGATGTGGACGATACCTCGCCAAAGCATGTGCAGGCGAAGATCGAAGCTTGTCTTGAACAAGGAATTACGACGATTGACCAGGCTGATATTTATGGTGGCTACACTGCAGAAGCAATCTTGGGAAACTGTTTTGCCCAAGCGCCAAAACTGGCAGAACAAGTCGAGATCATTACTAAGTGTGATATTGTTGCGCCCGTAGGCCGTTATAGCGATGCGAAGATCAAATATTACGACACCAGCGCTGCTCACATCAAAAACTCAATTGATATCTCGCTCAAAGAAATGCGCATTGAGAAAATTGATGTGTTGCTTATCCATCGCCCTGACCCGTTCATGGATCACCATGAAACCGGTAAGGCGTTAGACGATGCGATTGCATCAGGTAAAATTCGCGCTGCCGGTGTTTCAAACTTTAAACCGCCTGACTGGAATTTGCTTCAATCGGCGATGAAGAACACGCTGGTTACCAATCAGATTGAAATCAGTGTTTTGGCGCGTGATGCATTTACCAATGGCGATCTTGCATTTCATCAACAAAACAATGTCAGCCCGATGGCATGGTCCCCCCTTGGCGGTGGCTCGCTATTTGATGAGACTGAGGCCAAGACAAAGGCGCTTCGGGACGTATTGACCCGGATAAGCAAAGAACAAAATTTCTCCATGGATGCGATAGCCATTGCCTGGCTTTTGAAGCATCCTGCAAACATTGCCCCGGTGATGGGCACAAACAATCTAGAGCGCATTGCCAAATTCTCAGACGCCATGAAAGTGGCTTTGGACAGACAAACCTGGTTTGAAATATTGACAGCAGCCCAAGGACACGAGGTTGCATGATGTTGACAGACAATAACAACCTAAAACCAAACGAAGAAGCGGATAACCGAATGAATGGTAAACCAGCATCCCAACCGGCTCTCAAAGTGGTCGGCGGAGCAAGTGAATACCAAAAAAGAGAGATTCCTTCTGATGATAATAAGCGCTTGTATCGGGATGCTTTGGGTAAGTTCGCGACAGGCGTAACTGTCATTACAGCACGGACAGAACATGGCCCTGTGGGCATGACGGCAAATTCGTTTGCGTCTGTATCCCTTGATCCTGCTTTGGTGCTTTGGTCGGTTGATAAGTCATCAGGGCGTTATGAAGTTTTCCGCGATGCCAAACATTTCGCTATTCATATCTTACGAGAAGATCAAAGCGAACTTGCGCTAGACTTTGCCAAAAACGCAGATGCTTTTTCAAATTGCGAATGGCGAGACAATGAATATGGCGTTCCACTATTGCGTCATTCTCTTGCACGTTTTGAATGTGCTTTGGAGACCACCCATGATGGCGGCGATCATACGATCATCATTGGCAGAGTGATCGGGTTTTCTAAACAAGAAGGCAATTCATTGGTTTTTGCATCTGGAGAGTTTGGAGCATTTGCTGCGATTAATAAGTAAGAATTGGCAGGTCTGCTGGGGCGCCACACGAAGTGGATAGCAGAAAAGGGAGGATGGGTTGGAAGCATTTGCAAAAATTGTTGGGCTATTGGCCAGCATTAACAGTTTTGTTCTGAAAATTGGACGGAAGCTGGGCTTTGCTGCTTTGTTGCTCATGGTTATTGCAATCCTGCTCCAGATATTTTTTCGCTATGTTCTCAACAATGCGCTGCCTTGGCCTGAAGAAGCTGCAAGAGCCTTGATGATCTGGATGATGGCAATGGTTGCGCCAACGGCTTATCGCCATGCGGGATTTGTGGCTATTGAGATGGTGCCGGATATGCTCTCCAGAAACGCGCGCAACGTGTTGATGCTTGCAATCATGTTGCTATCTGCCCTTGCGATTGTTTTCATGCTTGGTCATGCTTGGGCTCAATACACTGCGCCTTTGTTGTTCGACTCATCAGGCTTGAATAGGCTATTGCAGGATAGCGGGATCAATCAATTCTTGGGCACAGATCTCAAATTTCGAACTGCTTATATTTTCTTGGCGATGGTGGCTTTAATGGTGATCATGCTGAGCGTAGCGGCCGAATTGATCCTCAGACAAATTGGCAGGATGATCTGGAGTGATGAAGACTTCCCCCATCCCGTAAACCCTGTTGCCATGGTGGATGTGTAGTCATGCTAACCTGGTTCCTACCCTTATTTCTTATATTCCTAATGTTAGGCGTTCCGGTGTTCTTTGCCATGTTGGCAGCCCCCGGATTACTGCTCTATTTCAACGGGCAAGAGCGCGACATCGCTTTGATGTATCGTAATATTTATAATGGCATTGATAACGGCGTTCTGCTTGCCATACCGTTCTTTATGTTAGCTGGTGAGTTGATGAACCGCGGTGGGATAACGGAGCGGCTGGTTGCTTTTTCACAAGCGCTCATTGGCTCAGTGCGTGGCGGCTTGGCGCAAGTTAATATTCTGTCCTCCATGCTTTTCGCTGGCATGTCAGGCTCAGCGGTTGCTGACACTTCGGCGCTTGGTTCGATGCTTATTCCTGCGATGGAGAAAGAAGGCTATACGCGAAAATTTGCGGCAGCGATCACTGCTGCTTCTTCGGTAATTGGTCCGATCATCCCGCCATCAGGCATAATGATTATCTATGCCTATGTGATGGAAGTATCGGTTGCAGCGCTTTTTGCGGGTGGGATTATCCCAGGTATTTTGGTTGGCCTTGGCTTGATGATTGTCACACGTGTTTTGGCCAACTATTACGATTATCCTCCGGCCAAACGGATTGTTCATGATAGTGTAACTATCTCGCCAATGGAAAATATTGCAACACGGATTATTGCCCGCATCATGCTTTCAGCAGCCCTTTACCCACTGGTTAAAAAACTTGCTATGGGCGATGATGTTACCAATTGGCAGCAATTTGCAGCACTCTTGGTTGCCAGCTTTTTATTCTCTGAATCGTTCTTTCAAATCCAGCGCAGGTTGGTTTCTGAGGGCTTTCGCATAGTCGCCAAGCGGGCTGTATTGCCATTGCTCACGCCCGTGATCATCCTTGGTGGTATTTTGGGAGGCATTGCCACACCGACAGAAGCCTCAGCTTTGGCCGTTGCTTATGCCGCTTTGTTGGGATTGGTTGTTTTGCGGACGCTAAAACTTTCCGATCTTGGTCCATTGTTCACCCGTTCAGCAATCACCTCATCAGTGGTGTTATTGTTGGTTGGTGCAGCGATGGCGTTTAAAACCGTCGTTAGCCTATCACATGCCGCCGAGAGCCTTGCGGCCTATATTTTATCTTTGACCAGCGATCCTTTGATGCTGTTGCTGATGATCAATATCTTGCTGTTTATTGTCGGAATGTTTTTGGATGCGGGTCCGGCCATCATTATTTTGGGACCAATACTTGCACCCATCTTTATAAATATGGGCGTCCACCCAGTTCACTTTGCGATGATCATGTCAGTCAATTTGACCGTGGGGTTAGCAACGCCGCCTATGGGATTGGTATTATTCGTGGCATCCTCTGTTTCCGGTGTAAAAGTGGAAACAATTTCACGCGCCATTCTGCCTTTCCTGGCAGTAGAGGTCTTTGTCATTTTCTTGATTACCTATTTCCCGATTATCTCACTAGGCATCCCTTATTGGTTAGGGTTTGTAAAAGATGTAGATCTGATGGGGCCGGTTTTAAGATTGTTTTTTTAAAGTGTTCTGACAATATCGTTGGATCATTTTGAATGAAGGCTTTCGAGCCAGAGTAAGTTGGGGCAACGCCTCATCTAAGTTAGTAAATGGGATCAACTTTGATCTCGAAACGGAGGAGAGACAATGAATAAACTTTTTAAATCCCTTGGCGTATTGGCGCTTGGTGCGAGCTTATTGGCAAGCACAGCAATAGCCAGTTATGCAGCAGATTTTAATCTGCGCGCTACGGCAAACTCAAATGAGAATGATGAAGACTATGACGGTCTGGTTGTTTTCAAAAACTATGTGGAAGCTGCATCAAACGGCAAAATTGGTGTCGAATTGTTCATCGGCACTCAGCTTTGCTCCAAAGGTGAAGAATGCTTGCAGGGCGTATCTGATGGCACAATCGACATCTATATCTCCACGTCAGGCGGCGCAGCAGGCGCATTCCCTTATGTGCAGGTGCTTGACCTTCCCTACTTGATGGCGAATGACAGAATTGCCGAAGAAGTATTGTCTGGCAACTTCACTCGCACCATGCGCGATATGGCATTGAAAGATTCGGGCGATAAAATTCGCTTGATGACTATTGGTAATACCGGCGGATGGCGTAACTTTGCCAATACAAAACGTCGTGTTCAGATGCCGAAAGACATGGAAGGATTGAAGATCCGTACCGTTGTGGCTGATCTACCTCAAGAACTCGTAAAAGCACTTGGCGCATCGCCTACACCTATCCCATGGCCGGAGCTGTTTACATCGTTTCAAACAGGTGTTGTTGAAGGTTCCAAAAACGGCATCACAGATATCATGGGGATGAAATTTCCTGATGCAGGGCTAAAATATGTGACGCTTGACGGGCATGCCTATATGGGCGCTCTTTGGTGGATGAACAACGACAAGTTCAAAGCCATGCCGGAAGACTTGCGCCAGGTAGTCGTTGACGGTTTTTCTGCGCTTCAACAAGCGACCTTCGCTTCTCCAAAGCGCAAATCAATTGCAGCTTATGAAGAGTTTGTTGCAGGTGGTGGTGACCTTTATGTGCCAACACCGGAAGAGAAAGCAGCTTTCAAAACTGCCGCTTCACCTGTTTATGACTGGTTCAAAACCAATGTAAAAGGCGGACCTGAAATTTTTGACGCCCTCATATCTGCGGTTTCAGAAGCCGAAGCTGACATTAAGGCCGCTAACATGAAAGACCTTAACTAAGGTCGCTCAAACTGACAAAGAAGATCCGCTCTGGCGGGTCTTCATTTTATCTCGCATCACCGAAACGGATAGAGCCAAACACGGTAATCATCAATCAGGATATGGGCCTTTTCGATTTGCTCTTTCGTCATCTTCTTGACTACTTCTTCCTGACTGATCGCCGCATCAGGGTCGCCGCCAATCGCAGACAAAACATACCACATATAAGCGCGCACAAGATCCGGGGCTTCCATTCCCCTACCAACTTCATAGTACCAACCGACCCCACTTTGGGCGCCGGGATGGCCTTTCATGGCAGAGCGCAGGTACCATTCAAAGGCACGCGCATCATCGCGCTCAACGCCAAGGCCCATGGCATACATGACGCCTATGAGTTCTTCGGCATCTGCATTGCCGGAACGGGCCGCCGGCAAAAACTCCTTCATCGCCTCTTCAAATTTTCCCGCATCCATAAGATCTCGTCCTGCTTCAATTTCAGCATTGGCAGGCACTGCAAAACTGATGACTGCAATCGCCCACAAAAGACGAAGGGATTTGGTATTTACAAACACTTTCATAAATGGACCTCCGGGTTCATTTTGTTTTTGATGATGGCAATATCTGCAGTCGCATCGGAATTGCCAAGGTCTCTTTCGGCAGATGATTTCATTCCTTTTGATGCAAAGCAAGCAGCACTGGGGCAATTGCTTTTTTACGATAAAATTTTGTCCGGCAATCGCAATATCTCTTGCGGCACATGTCACCACCATGACCACGGCGGCGCTGATGGCCTTTCTTTGGGTATTGGTGAAGGTGGCGTCGGGGTTGGGCCAAGGCGGGTAAACGGCGTTGGTGATGATGCAATCACGAAACGCATTCCGCGCAATGCCCCTGCCTTTTGGAACCTTGGGGCAAAAGAAATTCGTGTTCTCTTTCATGACGGGCGCTTAAGCAAATCAGATCTTTATGACAATGGGTTTAATTCGCCTGCGGAAGAATGGCTTCCCAAAGGCCTGACCAATCTATTGTCTGCTCAGGCTTTGTTACCGTTAACAGCTCAATTTGAGATGGCTGGAAATCCTAAAGAAAACGAAATTGCAGGAGCGGTTCATGACCGTATCGACAAAGCCTGGCCAATCATCGCCAAGCGAATTCGTACTATTCCCGAATATGCCGAAGGTTTTATCGAAGCGTTTGAAAATATTCAGAACCCGGCGGAAGTAACCATTGTTGAAATTGCTGAAGCCCTTGCAGCATTCATAGGCACTGAATGGCAAAGCATCGATGCACCTTTCGACGCGTATATAGCCGGAAATAAAACTGCACTCTCCCTGGAGCAAGAAAGAGGGCTCATGCTATTTTATGGTAAGGCCCAGTGCTCAACCTGTCATAGCGGGGCCTTGCTAACAGATCAGAAATTTCATGCGATTGCCCTACCCCCATTTGGACCCGGGCGAACCAGACTTTTTGATCCTTATGCTCGTGATGTGGGACATATGGGAGAAAGCGACGATGTGGATGATGCTTACCGGTTTAGAACACCATCGCTGCGGAATGTTGAATTAACGGCACCCTACGGCCATAATGGCGCTTATCCAAATTTGGAGGGTATAGTCCGCCATCATATGGAGCCGCAAAAATCATTTGATCTTTGGAAGCGCGATTGGGCAAATTTGCCCAGCATAGAACCGCTGAAAAAAGCTGATTTCATGATCATGAACGATCAGCGCGAGATGGCACGTGTCAGAGCAAAAGTGGATATTGATATTCCTGTATTGGACGAAACCGAGATTGGAGACCTAGTCTCATTTCTGCAAGCATTGACGGGAGAGAATGCGCGAAGCAACACCCTTCCTTTGGGCAGACCTAGCAAAGTACCAAGCGGGTTTTCTGTAGATTAATCTAATCGCTGCTTTCCCAATTTTGGTAATATACTAAGGTCTTCATTTCCGTTAGTTTGATCATAGAGCGTTTGAAGTCGATAAGTTTGGACGGAGAATAACCCTTGGAATTACAAGACGAAATAAGAATTAAAGCCCCTCGTGATGTTGTCTATGCAGCGTTGAACGATCCAGAGATATTGAAACAATGCATCCCGGGTTGTGAGGAACTTACTAAGCATTCAGACACTGATTTAGAGGCAAAAGTTACTTTAAAAATCGGCCCCGTGAAAGCCAAGTTCGGCGGCAAGGTCAAGCTTGACCCAAGTAAAGCTCCTGAGAGATTCTCATTACATGGCGAAGGAAGCGGAGGCATTGCCGGACATGCAAGAGGCGGCGCTGATGTTGAGCTTATTGAAGATGGGGATGGCACCATTCTTCGCTATGAAGCCAAAGCCGATGTGGGCGGAAAGATCGCTCAATTGGGCAGCCGGCTGATCGTCAGCACATCTAAGAAATTGGCTGGCAAGTTTTTTGAGAACCTTGCCGAAGTGCTTTCCAAGCAATAGGAGGCAGTTGTTATCACGCGGAGAACTACGAAGACGTTTTGTTGACCGCTTTTTAAACAGCCTATCGCGTTCTAGGTTTTAGATAAGTGCCGTGTGCGGTTAGCAGTGAACCATACTACAAATTATGACGTTGTTCGAATTCAACTTTCAAGCTTGAGCCCTTCAGCGTTATTTTTTCAAACAGAAGGAATCATTGAAAGTAAGTTTACCTTTGGAATGGCAATCCCAGCTTTGTCGCGATAATAAGAAAACAAACGAAAACCAAAATTTGTGAGGGAAATAGTTTGGGAAAGCCTACTGAAGAACAGAAATCAAAACTAAAAAATATAACGAAAGAAACTGCGAAGACTGAACCCGCAGAAAAGTATTCAGTTTCACGCAGCTTTGTTTCTTTATTGAATCAACTAAATGTTTCTGTCGCTGTCACTTCTTATCAATCCGGAAGACTATATATGTTAGGTAGAAATCCAAAGGGTGGATTGATGATCAACCAGCAGTTCTTCCGAAAAGCCATGGGGCTACACTATGACGGCTCCACCCTTTATTTGGCAGCACTAGCCAATATTTACCGGATGCCCAACATTCTTAAGGCAAAAGAAGTTATGGATGAAACATTTTCCGATTGTTTCGTTCCACTTACTAGTCACATGACCGGTATTTTAGACGCCCATGATGTTGGCGTAACCCATGATGGCGATATTCTTTTCGTAAATACGCGATACAACTGCATTGCTCAGGTTTCCAATACTCACAGCTTCAAACCATATTGGAAGCCTTCATTTATCTCTTCAATTATTGCCGAAGACAGATGTCATTTGAACGGCATGGCAATGCATGAGGGACGTCCCAAATATGTTACGGCAGTCAGTAAATCAGATACCATTGACGGTTGGCGGGACAGAACTTCAAACGGTGGAATTGTTATTGACGTTGAAAAGAACGAAATTGTTTGTGAGGGCCTTTCAATGCCTCATTCTCCCTCACTTTATAAGGGAAAATTGTGGATATTGAATTCTGGTACAGGTGAATTGGGTTGGATTGATTTATCTGAAAAGCATTTGAAAAAGCGGTTCACACCTCTTTGCTTTTGCCCAGGATTTGTGCGTGGCCTCTCCTTTCATGGCAAATTCGCATTTGTTGGACTATCCAAACCCAGATACAAGCGATTCGAGGGCTTGGAACTCGATAGTCGTTTGAAAGATGCCGATAGCGATCCATGGTGTGGCGTCCAAGTGATCGATCTTACTGATGGAACATGTAAGCATTGGTTCCGTATCGATGGCAATATCGATGAACTATACGACGTGGAAGTTCTGCCTGACACGATTTGCCCAAAATCCTATGGGTTTCTGACAAATGATGTTTTTAGCATCATTACAATTGATCAGTGAGCAATTTTCGTCGAACAAAATCCTAAGTACCTGAATTGACCAATGGCTCCAAACTACAACAAATTCCAATAAAAATGTGCTAATTGAAAATAAACTCGCGCCATAGGCCTTGGTTTTTATAGTCTGAATTTGACGTATTTTGGGTAAGTGTCTGCTGCTTACCTCCGATCAACCCCATTTGACTGATCCGTTACTTGCTGCCAAGCAAAACGAGATATTTGCAGTCCCAATTGCTGTGTGATAGATGATTTTGATCCATAAAAACCTCCACTCTTTCTTTTAACCACAACAATGGTTTAAGCGGGGGGATCTATCAATAAAATGTAAAACATGCCCAGTCCTTTTCCGACGGTGGATGTCTAATATTACATAATAAAAAAGGGAACACTTGGCTCCCTTTTTCGTTTTAGGTTAGACGATTTGACTAGCCTGCAGCGTTGACTGCTTTCTTGGCCATCACTTTGACCAGATTGGCCCGGTAGGCTCCATCGCCATGGATATCCGACAGCATGTCGTCTTCGGCCACTGAAATGCCTGCCAGGGCGTCAGCGTTAAATTTCGCTGACAACGCTTTTTCCATGCCTTTGTGGCGGAAGACACCATCAGCACCTGCGCCAGTAACACCGACACGAACGCTATTATCAGCCAGTTTAGCGACGAAGACACCCGCCATGGCATAGCGTGATGCAAGGTTAGGAAATTTTGCATAAGCTGATTTTTTTGGCTTGTCGAAACTCACTGAAACCACGACTTCGCCTTCGTTCAATGCAGTCTCAAACATGCCAACAAAGAACTTGTCAGCACTTAAAGTTCGCTTGTTGGTCTTGATCGATGCGTTCAAAGCAACCATCGCAGACGGATAGTCTGCAGCCGGATCATTGTTGGCGATTGAACCACCAATGGTGCCTTTGTGACGCACATGGGGATCGCCAATATGTCCAGCCAAACTAGCAATACCGCTGCAGGCTTTTTGCAACTTCTTATTAGACGCGACTTCCGCATGGGTTGTTGCCGCGCCAATAGTAATTTTGCCGCCTTCAACTTTTACACCCTTCAAATCTGCAATAGATGAAATATCCACGAGATCGGAGGGAGCGGCTAAGCGCTGTTTCATGGTCGGGATCAGCGTTTGTCCGCCTGACATGAGTTTGCCATCTTCAGCTTTGCCTATCAGTTTGACAGCGTCTTTTACATCTTTGGCTTTGTGGTAATTCACTTCGTACATATTCAATCTCCTTGTTCATATCCAACGCTCAGGCCCGGTTTCTTTTCGTTTAAAACTGGGCGCCGAAGGGTCGGGAGAATTACTCTGCTGCCTGTTTGAAATTCGATGCTTGAATAGCTGCCCAAACTTTCGATGGGGTAGCTGGCATTGATATATTCTCATGGCCGATGGCATTGGTTATCGCGTTGATTACCGCAGGCGGAGAACCGATTGCTCCCGCTTCACCGCAACCCTTGATACCAAGCGGATTACCAGGGCACACAGTCGATTCGTGACTGACCTGGAAACTTGGAACATCATCAGCACGTGGCATGGTGTAATCCATATAGGATCCGGTCAATAACTGACCATCATCGCTATAGACTGCCTGCTCTAGCAAAGCCTGACCAATGCCCTGAACCAGACCGCCATGGACCTGACCTTCAACAATCATCGGATTGATGATGGTGCCAAAGTCATCGGATGCTGTGAATTGAACGACTTCGGTTTTACCGGTTTCAGGATCAATTTCAACTTCGCAGATATAACAACCTGCAGGGAAGGTGAAGTTGGTCGGATCATAAAACGCTGTTTCTTTCAAACCAGGCTCCATGCCTTCTGGAAGAGAATGGCCGGTATAAGCCGCGAGGCAGACTTCATGCCAGCCAAGCTTCGTATCGGTTCCAGCAACTTTTACTTCGCCATTTTCAATGACGATGTCGCCAGCGTCCGCTTCCATTAGATGGGCTGCGATTTTCTTGGCTTTCGCTTCTACCTTGTCCAAGGCTTTTACGATTGCCGACATGCCGACTGCACCCGATCGTGAGCCATAGGTACCCATGCCGAACTGAACTTTGTCTGTATCGCCATGGACGATCTGCACATTGTCAGTTGGAAGGCCAAAACGATCATTCACAATATGAGTGAAGGTTGTTTCATGGCCTTGGCCATGGGAATGCGATCCCGTGAGGATTTCGATGGTCCCAACTGGGTTGACGCGAACCTCGCCAGATTCCCAAAGACCAACGCCTGCTCCCAGTGAGCCAACGGCTGCAGACGGCGCTATACCGCAAGCTTCAATATAGCAGGACATTCCAATGCCTCGAAGCATGCCTCTTGAAGCGGCTTCTTTTTTGCGTTTGGCAAAGCTATCATATTTCGCAGCTTTCTTGGCTGCATCCATGTTTGCGCCAAAGTCCCCCGAGTCATAAGCCATAATTACTGGCGTTTGATGTGGGAACGAAGTGACAAAGTTTTTGCGTCGCAAGTCCGCGGGATCAACACCCAACTGACGCGCTGAAACTTCCATAATGCGCTCAACAAGGAACGCAGCTTCTGGCCGCCCTGCCCAGCGATAGGCATCTACTGGCGTTGTATTGGTATAAACCGCCCGCACATTGGCGTGGATATTGGCGATGTTGTACTGACCAGATAGAAGCGTTGCATAAAGATAAGTCGGCACTGACGACGAGAAGAGCGACATGTAAGCGCCCAAATTCGCTATCGTATCGACTTTGAAACCAACGATCTTATGGTCCTTGTCAAAACCAATTTTGGCAGTGGAAATATGATCGCGGCCATGGGCGTCTGTCAGGAACGCTTCTGAACGATCAGATGTCCATTTCACCGAGCAATTGGTTTTCATCGAGGCCCAGAGGCAAACAATTTCTTCTGGATAGATGTAAATCTTAGCTCCAAAGCCACCACCCACATCTGGCGCAATCACGCGCAGTTTGTGCTCTGGCGCCACCTGATAAAACGCGGAAAGAACCAGACGAGCCACATGCGGGTTTTGACTGGTTGTGTAGAGCGTATAGTGGTCGCTTGATGCATCAAATGTTGCAACAGCCGAGCGCGGCTCCATTGGATTTGGGGAAAGACGGTTATTGGTAACATCCATCTCAATAATATGCGCTGCACTTTTCAGCGCTGCATCTGTCGATTTTTCATCACCAATTTCCCAATCATAAATCAGGTTGTTCTTGGCTTCAGGGTGGATTTGTGGAGCACCATCTTTTAGAGAAGCGTCAGCTTTTACAACTGCTTTCAAGGTTTTATAGGATACTTCAACTGCTTCAGCAGCAGCTTTTGCTTTTGCGATGCTGTCTGCAATAACAACGGCGACCGCATCCCCAACATAGCGCACATGTTCTGTGGCAAGCGCAGACCAAGCGTCCATATTCATGGGCGAGCCATCTTTGGAGTGGATCATCCAACCGCAAATAATATTACCGATACCATCGCCAGTCAGTTGCTTGCCATCAAACACACCTTTTACGCCGGGCATTGCCTCGGCTTTCTTTCTATTAATTTTGGTGATTTTCGCATGGGCATGCGGTGAGCGTACAAACGCCGCATAACACTGGTTGTTGTTCTTCACATCGTCTGTGTAATTGCCTTTGCCCGTTACAAAGCGCTTGTATTCTTTCCGTAAAACGCGGGTACCGATTCCTTCACTCATCTTGTCATTCCTCCACTGAATTCAATTAGCTAAACCGTTTGAAAAGCGCTGGGTTCTAAAACTGCGCGCTCCAATTATTGGGTTACCCCATGGCCTTGGCGCCAGCCTGAATAGATTTCACAATATTATGATAGCCTGTGCAGCGGCAAATATTGCCTTCCAACTCTTCACGGATTGTTTTCTCGTCAAGGTTTTTGCCGCCGTGACGATTGACCATATCAGTAGCTGCCATGATCATTCCCGGGGTACAAAACCCGCATTGAAGACCATGGTTTTCTTTGAACGCTTGTTGCATCGGGTGCAGATCGCCTCTGCTTGCAAGGCCTTCAATGGTGGTTACCACGGCGCCATCAGCTTGAGCGGCAAGCATCGTGCAGCTTTTCACCGCTTTGCCATCAACATGGACTACACAAGCGCCACACTGAGATGTATCACATCCAACATGAGTTCCTGTTAAGCGTAAATTTTCGCGGATAAACTCCACAAGCAATGT
>Ga0208544_10000641_pt1 | contig 26521 bp, 22 predicted proteins | sample DEB08_DNA_9_FD_184526 | JGI IMG/M metagenome (GOLD analysis project Ga0208544, IMG submission 184526) | Aqueous microbial communities from the Delaware River and Bay under freshwater to marine salinity gradient to study organic matter... | ecosystem: Environmental > Aquatic > Marine > Coastal ... | reverse complement strand
CAGCGGTCAAGCGTACCGCGTAAACAGGCCGGACACATGACCGCAACCTGCTAAGATCGTCAAAAGCTTAAATTAACTCTTGCAAAACCGGGGCCGTCCACACATGACAATGCTGTTTTAAGGGGCAACAGAACGCAATTGATCGGCTTTCCGCAAGTTTTATCACCCAGCGCGTTTACCGCTACTACATCGTCCGATGTGGCCTTTTCAAGCAATGCCCTGGCCCCCCCCCACTGAGCGCAAAACCATCGGATCGCCTCAGCGGCCTTTATTTCGGTTCTGAGCGCATCATTGAATGGCCTGCTCGTTTTTTCTTCGCTGTTGGCAGTGAAACTACTTCAACTGACTAGGTGCGCTGTTTCTTATGAAACGGCTTTCCGCGCCAAGTTACTTTCGAAACGGGGGTATCACTTCTTAAGTCGATGAAGAACAAGGCAGGCTTGCCATCAACAGTCGGCTGGAATTGCTCCAGTCTTTTCTTCAGGACGTTAATGGTTGTCATGGAAAATATCTTTCGACTGATTATTTGGATCAGTTACTGGAGGTTTCTTTGACCGTGCCGATCATCATCAGGTTTAGACATTCAGCACGAATTTGTTCGTGATTGAGGGCTTTTGAAAGATGTATGTTTACCAACGCTTCTAAGGCTTCACCTTCAAGCGAAATACTTTCCCAACCTCCAAGGGCTTCGACAACATCGGATTCTGCCTGCTGATAGCCTTGAGCATAAGTGAAAGAAATCACGTTGCTTCTCGCGGCTTGGCTTGGCGCTGAATGGCTGCGCCCTTCCGCCTGCGCCGCTTGCTCTGCGTTACTGGCCATAATATCTATAGTCCTAGGAGTTTTCCTAGCGGGTTTACCACTAGGTGATTTCCTAGTTTCGGGGTTTCGCTCTAGGTTTTTTCCTAGCGGTGCGCCTAGGAGATTACCTAACGGGGATTTTGATTTTAATGGTTGTTTACGGGCGCGTTCTTTCGACAAGATCTTGCGTTTAATCGGCCAACTGTTGATGTAATCAATCGAAAGCGTCTTCCAATCGTTACTTGCAGGAGCGCCATCACAATCACCTGTGAATGTTAATCTGTACCTGTTCGGATGATTGGTTCCCGAGCCACCACGGCCATATTTAACTTTTGCGATACCTTTGTAATTCAATTCGGCTATCGCATCAGCTACAAGGTCAGATGTGCATCCGTACTGCACAAAATCATCGTGAGTTACGATAAGTCTACCGTTCTCCCATCTTCCATGTGCAATATGTTCGACAACAATTCGCATAAGCGCCTTTTGAGCATTCACACTAAGGCTTCTAAAGGCTTCAGACTCCAAAAACTCCATGGTAAAGGCTTGCCACAATCCTTCATCATCGGGCGGTTTGGTGTGCTTTTTTATCTGTTGGTGAAGCCTGCTTTTCGCAGTGCTGTTCGGGTTGTTATTGCCCATCGGAATACCTCGCGGCATCTGCAGCGAATTCGCCAAAATAGTGCCGTTCGGCTTCACACCTTGCGGCAATGGCATCCGCCTTGCACTCGAAAGCACCCAGCTTGATGTTTCGATTATTCAATCCGATTTCAGCGCCCCATAGGCCGCTGGATTTGATTGGATGCACACCAACCTTGCCGCTGGTGTTTCCAGGCCAGGGGCGACGGTTTCTGGCGTTTTGTTGTGGTGTTGCCAGCCTCAGATTGCACCATCGATCATCGGAACGGTTGCCATTGATATGATCGACATAATACCCATCAGACGGGAATGAACCTGTCTGATATAACCAGGCTAAACGGGCAGATCGCCAGGCCCAATATTCGATGAATATCTGACGATAACCGTTGGCAAGAGTTCCTGCTGGTGACGCGGCAGCTTGACCGCCGCGTCCATTATTCCATACCCAATTCCCTTTCTTTGGATTGTAATTTAGTAATTCCATCAGGCGAGATTGGGAAAATTCAGGTCGCCCTAGGAGTCTAATTTGTTTGACGGTTACCGGCATTGCTGGCCTCCAATCCCTGCAAGAGTGCAGATCAATTTGGCTTGGATCAGCGAGATGTGGTGTCTGGACGCTATGATAGAAGCGGCTAGATTTTCTTGCGGCTTGATGATAGTTTGTCGATTGTCTAAATGAACAAACTGTTCTGCCCGGTGAGCGCCTCCACGCGCTGCCGGGTTTTTGTTATCGCGATCCATTGCTTACACTCCCGCCTTATATGTTGGGAGGTTTTCCAGATAGGCCTCGAGATCGGCAAACGAGATCAACGTGCGCCGACCAGCCTTCTTGGCGGGGAGTTCGCCGCTCTTCAATTTCTCGTAAATCACCGTGCGCGACATACCTGTTGCCTTAACGGCATCTGGGATAGTTACCGAAATAACTTTAAGCATTTTAATTTCTCCTACAAGGTCCTTGCGGGGTTGCTTGGACTTCGTGGGATACATTTATGGTTTCACGAAATGTGGCTTGGTGAAGTGCCTAACAATCAAGTTTTGATGGAGACATTTACGTCTTGTTCGAATCGGCGGTATTCTTGCCAAATATTATCGACCGCCTTTTCTGGCATTTGGAACTCCTCAGCCACCTCACTGACAATCCTTTTTCTTGTTCCTCTTGGGGGTTTGATGGAAAGCTCTATAATGCGTGGGGCAATTCCGTCGTATTCTCCGGTATCGTAATCAAACTTCTGCTCTGCCATTTTGTGCAGCCAATCCTCTAGGTCTCCGACATATTCGTCATACACTTTGGACTCAATCCAAGCCGCGCGTTCTGCAACAGGGCGGGAATTAGCGCGTTTCGTTAACTTAATGTATCTGTCTGCGTAAGGACGCGCGGCCAGGCGTTCCTGCAATGCACTTTCCGAAGCGCCGCGCCATTTAGCTTCGCAAGCCTGTCCAATTTTGATAACTTCGCTAATGCTCCACTTGATTGGACGGCCAGCGCCGCGACGGGCCCCACCATGTGAGCTCATAATGCCAACTCCCCTAGTGCCTTAACTGCGGCATCGCTGGCAAGGTGCCCATAGTGTCTTTCGATCATTTCAGCGCTAGTGCCCGAGATTTGCGCGATGGTCAGCAGTGGAAGCCCTGCTCTCACAAGATCGGTAATCGTGCTGTGTCTCAGCGTGTACGCGGTAGTGGTAGAAGGCAGTCCAGCCAACACAACAGCCGCCGCAATCGGCGGTTTCCAGCTATTCTTGTCCCATGCTTTACCGTTGGATCGCATGAATAGGGTTGCGCCAGGCAGCTTGTTATCAACTTGCTCAGATAGAAGCTTTGCCGCCTCTTGCGGCAGCTGGATTCGTCTAGGCTTGCCATTCTTATCCTTGCCGATGGTCAGTTCTGCTGTGCGTTTGTCAAAGTCACCTGCGGTAAGCGCCGCTAGTGCGCCGGGGCGCAATGGCAGCAGGCAGAGCGCACGCACAAACGGCCAAGCTTCCGAATTGGTATTTTCCAGTAGCTTCCGGCGTTGGCCGCGATCAAGGTAGAGGGTGCGCCGCCCATTAGCGTTAGGAATGGCCTTTAATGCCTCCTGCCATGCGGCTTCGCTATTCGGTGAGCCAGGTGAAACCACTTTGGCTAGTGCTGCCCGTAAAATTGCCATATCACGGTTGACAGTTGAAGGCGCTCGTTTCCGATAGATCGCCTCGCCTTCCTTACGGCGACTTACTAGTGCAGGTTGCGCTTCCAACCGTTCTCGCCATTCTTTGACATGACGGCGACGCAACTTGACCAGCTTCACTTTACCAATTGGATCATCATAGACGTAGCGCCGGAAACGGTGTTCGGCTTCAGGACGGGTCTTTGCATATTCTCTGCATGCATCGGCAACGCATTCGATCTTCGCACGAACTTCTCCGCCTGCTTCAACAATCTCCGCCAGCGCCTCGGCTTCTTTTTTTGCAGCTGCAAACATTTCATTGCCTAGCAGCATGCCGAAGTCGCCAAGAGACTTAGTGCGATACTTCCCGGTGTCCTCATCATAAGCCCGAGCAATCCAAGTTCCTGTGCCGCCGCGCTTTGAGGGACGAAAGCCAAGGAAGCATCCGGCGCGAAGCCGCTGCCAGTGCGGTTCGCGCTGCACCTTTAGGCCTTCCCGATTGCCAACTTTGCTTAGATTCAATGCCATCGCTAGTAGATACTTTAATTTTGTATGGAATAAGTACGTAATACACTAGGGGATGGATCGGGACAAGTGTGGATTTTAAACATCTGTTATTTATGTGTTATTTGTCCGCACTTGTACGTGATTGACTACATTCTCTGCACTCCGAAGGCAGAGGTCGCGCGTTCGAATCGCGCCGGGTGCACCAAATTTTCACAATTCAACAACAAAGCATCCTAGTAGTATAAATCTACAGTTGGGCCTATACGGGCGATAGGTTAAAAGAAATCTGTTCCAAATCGGAAGAACCTCCCTAATGCGTAGATTTCAATGCCCTAAGTGCGAAAACGAGGTTCACTTTGACAACAGGCAATGCGTTGTTTGCACTACTCAGTTTGGATATTTGCCATCTGCCGACAAGATGCTGGCATTATCTGGCGGCAACGATGAAACTTACCCATGTGAAAATCGCAATGTAATTGGCTGCAATTGGCTTTGCGAGGGCGTTACGAACCTTAATCAGTGTCTAAGTTGCAGGCATACAACAAAGTTGCCAGATCTTAGCGTAAGCGAAAACCTTCGGCAGTTTACGCTATTGGAGCGTGCAAAACGCCAATTGTTTTACTCCATCATGAAATTTCGTTTGCCGCTTTATAGAAGTACGGAAAGTGCTGAAGGATATTTGCATTTTGAGCTGTTGGGGGATGAGATCGACAGCGAGGGAGAAATCGAAAGGGTGATGACTGGGCATAAACAAGGGCGCATTACGATCAACATCGCTGAGGCTGATGACGCAACCAGAGAGAAAATTCGCAAAGCCCATGGCGAACCCTATCGAACTTTAATCGGTCACTTCAGGCACGAAATTGCACATTTTTACTGGGACAAACTGGTTGCGGGGAAACAATCAATCGACGAATTCCGAGCAATCTTTGGAGATGAGCGGGCAGACTACTCAGACGCTTTGAAAGTATATTACAAAAAAAGTGCGCCTCATGGGTGGTCCAAGTCTTTTGTAAGCGCATATGCAACCGCGCATCCTTGGGAAGACTTTGCCGAAACATGGGCGCATTATTTTCATATGATAAGCGGGCTTGAGACAGCATATGCCTACGGAATAAGTCCTCAACCCGTAAAAGATAGCGCACCCTATATGGTCCTGATATCCGATCCATTTGATGTGATCGATCTAAGGATATTGGTAGATCATTGGGTTACGCTAACAGTTGCCATGAACGAGATGAACCGCTCTATCGGCAATTTTGACTATTACCCATTCGTTCTCTCTGATAGCATTTTTCGTAAGTTGAAGTTCGTTCATGACTTGATTGGTGCGCATACCAAAAACTGATATTCAGTCAATCGGAATGACATCCACAGATTGCTTGGTTTTATGGCCACCGGAGGTGCGGGTAATGCCTTTAACCGGAGCGACATCAAAATAGTCCCGTCCGCGCGCTATTACGATATGATCCTGCCCCACGAAAAATCCATTTGTTGGATCATATTCAACCCATCCATTTTCTGCTCCACACCATATACAGACCCAGGCATGCATGGCATCTGCCCCTTCAAGGCGAGGTTTTCCTTCTTGCGCGCGCGTTCTCAAAAAACCGCTGACATAACCCGCTGGAATGCCAATGCCCCGCAGGCAAGAAATCATGATGTGTCCAAAATCTTGGCACACGCCATGTCGACCATTAAACGCTTCCAACATGGGCGTTTCAACGGTTGTGGCTTTTGGATCATATTTGAATTCTTGAAATATGGCGTTGCCTATGGTGGAAACAACATCGATCAAGGACATATCGTCAGTCACAAGATCACGTGCAAATGATCTTGTCCCATTTTCAATAGGCGCCCGAATGGAAGAAGCGCAAAAATGTAAAGGCGAGCGGGCATCCAAAGTGCGGATACTCGATAATGCAGTTGGTAATTCACTTAAAGGGAATACTCTATTTGATATTTCATGAGGTAAGAAACGTTCGACCCGCGCCTTGAGTGAAAAGACAATATTTTGATGGTTTTTTTTAAAAGCTGCCTCGATGCAATTATTATCGAAGAAGTCTTTTCTGCTAGCCCACTCATCAGCTTGGGGAGTACAGGTAATATTTCCTGCAATGAACCGCTGTTCATGCTCCAACTCCGCAGGCATCATTCTTATGATATGTCTGCTTTGAGCAGCAGGATATTCATATCTGTATTCAATTTTGAGTTTGATATCGTAGCGCATTTAAAAATCCATCACCGCAGATATGTTGATGTAAGATCATTGGAAAACTGCGAAAGCTGGTTATTCAGCGTAGCAAACATGGTCTCATCAAGTTTATCGGGCGTTTCAACCGCTATGCCAGCTTGTGTCCGAATTAGTGTGCTTTGAAGCGGTGTGAGCTGATGATTTTCATCAGAACCTGGCAATGATGCAGCGAGACTTTCAAGTTCTTTGAGTTGATAAACCACAGATCTTGGATTGAGCGGATCCAGAACCAAAAGATCGATCATTGTTGATCGGTTTGTAGACAATTCATATCGGCGGCGATGGGTCATCGCACAGTCTGCAACCTCTATTGCAAAGTCCAGGCCGCCAAAAGGAGCGTCAGGGTTTGAGAATTTTGAGACCAGATTATTTGTTGTCACCGCTCGTTCAAGAGATCGGCCAATACTCAGAAATCGCCAGCCCATAAACCGTGTCATATTGTCATGTATCAACCCCGAGAAACCGGAGAGTTTGCGCAGTAAGACACTCATAGCTCTGACCATGTCATTTCCGGGCACAGCTGTTAAGGACATTTGATCGATTGTCTTGGCCAAATCCACCAGAGCCCTGCTGCCATCCATGGAGAAGCGATCTGAAACTCTATTGGCTGCATTCATAGCGCTGTGGATCGTAGTTCGAATGGCCAGTGGAAACTGCTTTTCCACATTTGCAATTCCTAAATAAGTTGCGTGATCATGAACATATTCTAACAACTGGGTGTTTTGGGCGTCAGCTTCTGCCATGCGTACATGATATGCTCGAACCAGTCTGATCAGATGCTCTGTTCGCTCAGTATATCTTCCAAGCCAGAAAAGATTATCAGCGGCCCGGCTTGGTAATATGCCCGGTTGATGGCGAACGAAGGGTGCGCTTGGCGTTTGCAACATCGTCTCAGCATTCACCGGTTTATCACTAACAATCCAAACATCAGCAGCTGACCCACCGTTTTGCATCGCCAAAGCAGTTGTTTCGCTGGAATTTCCAATGCGAGCAAATCCACCTGACATGACACTCCAATGATCGCCTATACGCGCTAGGAAAACGCGCAGGCTCATGGGTCGCGGCACGATCTTTCCATTATCAAGAGCGGGTGTAGTTGATAACCGGACAGCCTCTTGCCCAACCAGCGTTTCACCATTGTCATCTATCCAATCATCGAGTGATTGATTTGCCTGATCTTTGGATTTGTTGGCCTTGAGTGAAATATCATCTGTATCAAACAGAAACTTGGTTGCGTAAGCATCCCCAATAGTCATCTTATAGGCATTGGTTTTTACAAAATCCCGCTCTGCTTTTTGGCCACACCACCAAGTGGCTATATTAGGCATGATCAACGGGTCTCGCGCCCATTCGCGCGCAATTCGAGGGAGAAAAGCCAGCAATGCGCGCGTTTCCAAAACACCCGAACCCAAAGCATTGATGATGGTGACATTTTGTGAACGCACGGCATTCAACAGTCCTGCCGTGCCCAGCTGTGATGTTTCCTCCAGCTCCAACGGGTCGGCCCAATGGGCATCCATGCGTCGCCACAATACGCTTATCGGTTTTGGACCATCGACAGTTCGAACCATCAATTTGCCATCGCGCATGGTCATGTCCTCACCTTCAAGCAACATGAAGCCAAGATAGCGGGCAATATAAGCGTGTTCAAAATAGGTGTCGTTTAATGGGCCAGGCGTTAAAATTCCGATCCGGCTACCATCGCCCCCCCGCAACGCCAACAAAGCGTCGCGAAACTCTTTGAAAAACCCAGCCAGTCTATGAACATGGGATGGAGAATATAGATCAGAAAAAATACGGGTTGTTGCTAGGCGATTCTCCAAGGCAAATGCCGCACCTGAAGGCGCTTGTGTACGATCGCCCAACACCCACCATTTTCCGTCTGGGCCCCGACCAATGTCAAAAGCCAAAAAATTCAGAAATTTACCAGACCTTGGTTCAACCCCAACCAGAGGCCTTAGCCATTCAGGGTTTTTTGCGATCAATTGTCCGGGCAGAAAACCGTCTCGAACCAGCGTATTTTCTCCATAAAGATCACCAATTACTTGTTCAAGGATATTGGCCCGTTGCTTCAATCCCACGCTGATTTGGTGCCATTCCTGTTCGCTTATCAATAGGGGAACAGGGCTTAATGGCCATTCGCGTTCGGTTGTTCCTTGAGTGCTGTTGTCTCGGTAATAGACACCCGCATCACGCAGATATTGTTGGCCGCGGGCGATGCGGATTTTCCAATCATCCAGTGAAACGCCGCTAATTGTCTGAACAAAGCTGCGCCATACAGGCCGAATTTCCCCGCTTTCGTCAATTAACTCATCCTGAATTCCATCATGTAAGGTGTAGTCTTTTAGGACGTTACGCCAGACATCATTCTTTTTAGAGCTCGAAATGGGTGGCATCAGTCACAACCTCATTTGCCATTCGCAGGACGTCGTAAATCCAGCGTAAATGGAAATTCGGGATGCGGTGTTTCGCTGGTTGGTTCATAGGCGCCGGGTGTATGAGCATTTGCCTCAAATCGAGCAAGCCTTCTAGCCTCCGCCTCATTTCCGTTCACAGGAAACGTATCGTAGTTGCGCCCGCCTGGATGTGCCACATGATATTTACATCCGCCAATTGCCTTGCCGGACCAAGTATCGAAAATGTCGAACACCAACGGTGCATCAACCTCCAAAACCGGATGCAAGGCATTTGAAGCCTGCCATGCTTTATAACGTACGCCACCAACGCTTACGCCGTTCTTATTGGTCTTTTGCAACGGTACTTTACGTTTGTTGCAGACCACCTGATAGCGCTCTGGATTGTCAGAACTTAATTTGACCTGAAGCCGTTCAGTGGAGCTATCTGTATAGCGTACGGTCCCGCCGATGGCGCCAGTCTCGCCCAATACATGCCAAGGCTCCAACGCTTGTCTCAGCTCCAGCGTAACACCGGCGCATGTAATCTCACCGCAAAATGGAAACCGGAATTCAGTTTGTGCTTCATACCATTCAGGCCGCAGGTCAAACCCATTTTGGGAAAGATCACCCAATAAACCAAAAAAGTCTTGCCACACGAAATAGGGAAGCATGAAGCGGTCATGCAAAGTGGTTCCCCAACGTGTGAGCTCACCTTCCAGCGGGTTCTTCCAAAGACGGGCGATGATCGCGCGAATAAGCAATTGTTGAGCAAGGCTCATTTTCGGGTTCGGCGGCATCTCAAAACCACGAAACTCAACCAACCCCAAGCGCCCAGTTGGACCATCTGGCGAATACATCTTATCAATGCAAATTTCTGCGCGATGGGTATTGCCAGTTACATCAGTCAAAAGATTTCGCAACAGGCGGTCCGTCAGCCATGGTGTTGCCGAGCCGGCCTCTTCCTGTTTTGGAATTTGCGAAAGGGCAATCTCCAATTCATACAGGCTGTCATGGCGGGCCTCGTCAATGCGCGGTGCCTGACTGGTTGGTCCAATAAATAGACCGGAGAAAAGATAAGACAGGCTGGGATGGCGTTGCCAAAACAGGATGATGCTTTTTAGCAAATCTGGACGGCGGATAAACGGACTGTCCAAAGGTGTGTCACCGCCAACAACCACATGGTTGCCGCCGCCAGTTCCGGTATGTTTGCCGTCGATCATGAATTTATCGGCGCCGAGGCGCGTTTGACGTGCTGCCTCATAAACGGTTTCAGTAATGTCTACGCATTCGCTCCAGTTTGAAGCAGGATGAATATTGACTTCAATGACGCCCGGGTCTGGCGCAACGCGAATAACATTCATGCGAGGGTCGCTTGGCGGAGAGTACCCCTCAATATGAACTGGAATTTTCAAAGCCTTTGCGGCTCTTTCAACAGCAGCGATCAAATCAAGATAATCTTCCAACTCTTCAACGGGCGGCATGAAGACGCAAAGGCGGCCATCGCGTAGTTCCACAGAAAGGGCTGTACGCACAGCGCCATCCAAATCACCCAATTCTTGCTCAACGCGATTTTGAACAGCTTCAGAGGCTGCAAAAGAAGCGCGCATTTGCTCGCGCTTTTCACTCTCACCAGCCTCTGCCACATCCGGTAAGGGGCCGCGCGGGATAGTCGGATCTTTTGCATGGGTATATGGATATTGCGAAGGCGGCACATAGGGCAAAGTGCCAAGCGGTAAGCGATAACCAACGGGACTATCACCGGGAACCAGATAAAGGTTGCCGCGCCGAGGCTTCCATTTTTCAGAGCGCCATTTATTGTGACTTGATGCTTTTGACTGCCAACGCTGCACGGGCAAAACAAAGCCAGATGGTTTCGTTAATCCGCGTGAGAATACCTTTGCAATTCGCAAACGCTCTTCAGGGTCTTCAAGCTTGGAGTTTTGCGGAGTCACATTTTCAGGAAGTTTTCCTTCCTTCAAAATCCACTCTGCAGGGTCTTCATAGGCTGGAACCACATATTCCTGTGAAACGCCCAGTTCATCAGCCATGTTCTGCAGAAGCTGTTCCGCATGCTGTGGCGTAGCGCCCGTATCGATGTCTTCAAAAGCTATCAGTTTTTCATCCTGCCAGATCGGCTTTTCATCACGTCGCCAGTAAAGCGAAAATGTCCATCTTGGTAGGCTTTCGCCCGGATACCATTTGCCCTGACCAAAATGGAGAAAGCCTGTTGGGGCAAATTTATCGCGTAACTTTCTGATCAGTTCATCAGCAAGCCCCCGTTTGGTCTGACCAACCGCTGATGTGTTCCATTCGTCTGCTTCAAAATCATCGATGGAAACAAAGGTAGGTTCCCCGCCCATGGTTAAGCGCACATCGCCATCTTTTAAAGCGGCATCAACTTTCTTGCCCAAGGCATCAAGGGCAGTCCAAGATTCGTCTGAAAATGGTTTGGTAATACGTGGGTGTTCAGCAATCCGGCTCACAGTCATATCAAAAGCAAAATCAACTTCTGCAAAACTGGCTGCGCCTGAAATAGGAGCAGCGTTACGGAAATGCGGTGTAGCGGCAAGCGGTACATGGCTCTCGCCTGTCAACAAACCAGATGTTGGATCAAGCCCTATCCAGCCAGCACCCGGCAGATAGACTTCGCACCATGCATGCAGATCTGTGAAGTCGACTTCAGTCCCAGATGGACCATCTAAGGCTTGGAGGTCAGGTTTGAGCTGAATGAGATAGCCGGAGACAAAACGAGCGGCAAAACCGAGATTACGCAATATTTGCACCAGCAACCAGCTGCTGTCGCGGCACGAGCCTTTGCCTGTTTCGAAAGTCTCTTGGGGTGTTTGAACACCCGGTTCCATCCGTATCACATAATTGATCTCGTTGGAGAGTCTTGCGTTTAGCCCGACAACAAAATCAACTGTTCGTTGTTTATCGCTGCTAATCGTATTCAAGAACTTTTGTAATAAAGGTTCGACCGGCTCTGGCGTTTTGTAAATCGTCAGGTCAGGCGCAATGTCTTCATGATACTCAAATGGCCATTCTTCTGCGGCCTCTTCAACGAAAAAATCGAAGGGATTGTAAACTGTCATATCGGCGGTTAGATCGACTTCAATTTTTAATTCATCAACTGGATCAGGAAAAACAAACCGGGCCAACCAATTGCCATAAGGGTCTTGTTGATAGTTCACAAAATGATTGGACGGAGACACGCGCAGTGAATGAGAAATGACGCGCGTTCTGCTGTGAGGTGCAGGGCGTAGCCGGATTACCTGAGGCCCAAGCGTTACAGGTCGGTCATATTTGTAATGAGTTAAATGATAGATACTTGCTGTAATAGACATGGAGTTCCTTGGAATTGAGCAATGTGCTCAGACATTTATAGGGAAGTGCAGCAGAAAATCAGCAAAGCAGCCATCAAATCGAAACATTTGACAGCAGTATCTTTGTTTCTCTTAAGAGTATTTGGCTCGTCTTGTCAGTCGGTATCAACGGATCAAACCTTAGTGGGCTGGTAAGCAGATTTCCAGTACTAAATTCTTTTGTCGGAGCAACCAAAATCTGGGTGAGGTTCACGCCAATACGCTATTGATCGAGGTAATTGCGCGCGAGATTTTCTGAAGTTTGAATAAACCGCGCACATCTTACGTCAGAACCTGGCTCGTCCATTCTTGAAATAATCCAGCCCGTATAGGTAAAGCTTCGCAATAGCTGAAAAAGCGAAAGATTTGTAAGGTCAATCTCGCGCTCTTGTGTGTACCCATTGATCAAAGCTTCGCTTAGGTGCTCGCAATTGGGTTCGCGATTTAGCCTGTTTATGGTCGTTGCCAGTTCGAACAGTCTGAAACCCCAGCCACTGTCATCAAAGTCAATCATAGAGATTCCGTTTTCAGTCACCATAACATTTTCAGGAACCAGATCAGCATGGATCAGTCCGTAGTCGAGTTCTGGAAGTAGGCTTTCTAAATGTTCTACAGCCAAAAGACGTGCTTCACTAAGTAGAGTTTTTTGAGCCTGGCTTAATTGCGAATTTTCCCAAAATCTGCCCCATATTGGATTGTCGCCCAGAAGCCCTTCGAGATCCCACGAAGGACGCTCAAAGGAAGCAGGTAAAGACCAGTTGTCGGATATGTGATGCAACTTCGCCATTTCCTGCCCAAGAAGGCGAAAAGAACCAACTGAACTTGGAAGTTTACTAAGTCGCCCATCGACGCCCATGGGCTTGCCGTCTATCCATGTCAGCAAATCAGCAACAACACCATCAACCTTGCAGGTAAACGCATCACTCTTGTTCAACACAGGCATTGGCACTTTTAGGCCTGCTTCAGATAGCGCTGCCATCCAAGCCAGCTCTGAAGCCATTTCAGTATCTTTTCGATATCCGACCCTATGAAGGCGCAAGGCCAGCGGGCCTTGTTTTGTATCTACGCGATAGACCTTGTTTTCGCGTTCAGCGATGAGTGATGCCGGACAATCCTCATATCCCCAAGCACTTAAAAAGGCACGAATGTCAGTCAATTGCCGGACCTATGGTATCCATGGCTGCATCAAGGGTTTCAATGAGCAAATCTGCATTGTCTTTTGAAAAACACATGGGAGGTCTGACTTTCAAAGTGTTGTAGTCAATACCCAATTTGTTGAGTAATATTCCGCGCTGGCGCATCTCATTGGCTAATCTGTCGACATATTTTGTTGCTGGTTGTTTGCTGGTTCGATCCGTCACCATTTCTGCGCCAAAGAATAATCCATATCCGCGAACATCACCAATACAGGCATGTTTGTTCGCCAGTTGAATAAGCTTCTCTTTTGCATATGCGCCCACATCTCTGGCATTTTCTTGAAGCTTCTCGCTTTCAAGAACGTCCAACATCGCATTAGCTGCGGCGGCCGAAACTGGATTACCGCCAAAGGTGTTAAAATAACGAATTGAGGTGCGAAAGGCTGCCATGATTTCCGGCGTTGTAACCACGCCCGCTACAGGATGACCATTCCCCATTGGTTTGCCTAAAGTAACAATATCTGGCTGTGCATTGATGCGCTGATGGCCCCACATATGTGTGCCGTTGCGTCCAAATCCTGGTTGCACTTCATCTGCGATAAATAAGCCACCAGCTTTTCGTACAGCTGCCATCGTTGGTTCAAGCCAGCCTGGTTCCAAAGTCGGGAATCCTTCATTCACAAAGGATGGACAAAGGATGATTCCGGCAAAGCCTATGCCTGAGACTTCCAGATCATCAATTGCTTCTTGTACTTTGCGTGCAAATTGATGAGCATGGGCCATGCCACTTTTACCGCCCAGTGGCCGATAACTATCGGGCGCAGGAACATGACGAACATTACCGCCATCGCCAGTGTCTGGCTTGTTGGTGCGGCTTAGTTGGGAAACCGTTGCAGTATTCCCATGATAAGTGTGGTCAGTTGCAATCACGCCTCGCTTGCCAGTTACAGCTTCGAGCATGCGCAGAGCAATGTCGTTGGCTTCAGACCCGGTGCAGGTCAAGATTGCCGTTGAAAGAGGATCGCCAAAGGTAGCAGTTAATCTTTCGACGTAATTTAAAATGCCTTCATGGGGATAGCGCGTATGGGTATTCAGCATTCCTGCTTGTTTGCAAATAGCCTCAACCACATGAGGGTGACAATGACCCACATGTGGAACATTATTATAGCAGTCTAGATATCGATTGCCGTCATGGTCCCAGACCCAAACGCCTTGGCCCCGCACGAGCGATACAGGTTCATTATAAAATGTTGATACATTTGGCCCCAACAGTTTGGCGCGCCGTTCCATCAATTGTTCTGTATAATTCAAAAACCCACTCCGATGAAAACGTCTTGAGGAAAAGCGTATTCAAAATGAATCTTCTAAGCAAGAAACTTTGTGCCAATACAGAACCAAGTCTTTAGTAAAAGTCTTTGAGATGGAGAAGCTGAACAGTTGCTTACATTAAGTCACCTGAGCAATCCACGAGACATCAAATTTGGGTTTAGCGTGGAATTATTGCGCCGCGATGGCCAATCACCCGATTGGCTAAATCATGCCCAGCTTTCATAGCCTCAGCCAAATCGCCAGTTGTCAGATAGGTCGCTAAAAAACCACCATTAAAACTGTCGCCTGCTGCAGTCGTATCAATCACTTTGATCGCAGGCGCAAAACTTACTGCAGAGACCTCGCCTTTATCAATGGGCCAGGGGCCTAGCTCGCCGCGCTTTAAAACACCAAGTCTCACACCATTTGTCCTCAATCGCTTCAGGACCTGATCTTCATCTGAATCGCCGAATAATGCCATTTCGTCATCCACGGATGGTAGCGCTATATCGCAATGAGACCACGCTCTGGTTATCTCATATCGAGCTTCCTCTTTGTCTGGCCAAAGCGCGGGTCGATAATTGCTATCAAACACAAATTTACCGCCATCGGCCCTAAAATCTTTTAGCCAAGTATAAAATCGGTCGCGAACTGGTCGGGGAAGTATGGCAAGAGAAATAGCCGACATAAAGATGACGTCAAAGTTGCTCAATTCTTCAAAGCCTGCATCTTCGCTGGATGCATACATCAAGCGAGCAGCAGATGCGTCTCTCCAATATGAAAATGATCGTTCGCCCGCTTCATTTGTGCTGATGGAGTACAGTCCCGGTAATCGAGTCGGATGCCTTTTTAGAAATTTTGTGGAAACGCCCTCACTGGCAATAAAGGTTTCTATGCGATCCGACAGTGGATCGCGACCAATCATCGAAACAAACGCAATTTCGTGATCTTTGCCCAGGCCGCGGGAAAGATAAATTGCAGTATTCATGCTGTCTCCGGCAACGCCCAATGCCGCGTTTTTTCCATCAGCATCTACAATCATTTCGATCATGGCTTCACCAAGGCAGGCTATTTTTAAAGAACTCATAAATTTCTACTTCGAATATTCGGTCAAGAAACGAAACGCCCAAGGTTCTATTTGTCAGGCTCTATTTGAATGAGTCTGGCATTAATGTTGTCGGCAGCCACAAGGCTATTTCTGGGAAAATTATCACCAATAGGAGAATTAGCAACATTGGAGCCAAAATGATCAACACATCCGGCATTACCTTTACCACACTCACTTTTCCTATGGCTGCCGAAATCAGCAAACAGAGCCCGTAGGGTGGCGTGACCAATCCAAAGGCCAAAGAGATAATGCCGATGATCGCAAACACGATTGGGTCAATGCCAGCAGCTGTTGCAACGGGCATCAATACGGAGCCAAGAATAATGATCGTTGGAATGGCGTCAATGAAAAGTCCGAAGAAGAGAAACAGGGCTGCAATCAAAATTGCCGTTCCAAAGGTGCCAAATTGCATGCTTGTCATGAATTCCACGATCAGCCTTGGTGCATTATAAAACGATAGCATCCAACCAAAAGCTGATGCTGTGCCGATGGCGAATAGTGAGATGGACGCAAATCTTCCTGTGTCATAAAATATATCACCTAGATCACCAACCGTAACCGTTCGGTAGACAAATACACCCAAAATCAAAGAATATGCAGCTGCAATAATGGCGCTCTCCGTTGGGGTTACCAAACCGCCAACGATCCCACCAATGACGAGTATGGGCGTAAGAAGCGCTAGCGCGGCGCCTTTGAAGGCATGCCAGAATTCAGCAAAACTGGGCTTTGCCACAATCGGGTAATTGTAGATTTTCGCATAGGTATAAACGGTAGCCATCAATGCAAAGCCGATCAAAAGGCCTGGAACAGCACCTGCCAAAAATAGTGCGCCAACAGATATTTGCATCACACCGCCCCAAACAACCATCAGGATGCTTGGAGGGATAATAACGCCCATCACTGACGAGCATGCTGTCAAGGCAACGGCAAAGCGGGTGTCATAGCCTTCTTTGACCATGGCAGGGATAAGAATTTTCCCGCAGCCAGCGGCATCTGCTGTAGAGGAGCCTGAAATTCCGGCAAACAACATTGAAACTGCTACGTTTACATGACCCAGTCCACCGGGCATCCATCCGGTCATCACCCGCGCAAGGGCAATCAGTTTGTCCGTAATCTGACCTGAGTTCATCAAATTTGCCGCCAACAAAAAGAACGGCACAGCAAGCAGAATGAACGAATTATAGGATTGGAACATACGATCCAAAATAATGAAGGGCGTCAGTCTGATATCGAGCATTACAATAGGAATAATTGCGATCCCCAATGCAAATGCCACAGGAACGCGAATGATGATGAGTAGCAAGAAGCCACCCACAAGAATGGCGCAAGCAAGCCCGGTTCCAAGAATCATTGAACGTGTCCTTTTGATGCCCTGAAATCGGCGAATAGTTGAGATAGCCTATAAAATGCGAATGCAGCCCAGACCACGCCAGCTGCGAAGGATCATCGGAAGATGCTGCAAATCTGGTTGCATTCCTTGCATCTGATCAGTCTGCATTTATGACTGGCACATGCCTTGATATTAATGGCGGCATTCTTCTTTCTTAAGAAGTTTGCTTAGCGCTTGCAAATAGCCCCATTGCGTTCAAAGACAGCCATCGCCAAATCTGTTGGTGATGGCTGTTAGCAGACGTTGGGCACTACCGGCGAATGGTTCCGTCAGCCAACCAAGCGTCAAAAACGCGAAGGGCGGCAACTGCAAACGCTTCATCGTTTATGTGGCAATCCAGCTCATCATATTTCACGGGATCTTTAAACGATTTTCTCATTTCGTCTAAAAATTCAGCAAACGCTTCAGGATCATGAGCGTCTCCGCCTTGCCGGTCCCATTCTTCAATGCCTTGGTTTGGCATCAATACATGAACCGGTGCCTTTGATTGTGAAAGCCGCTCCGCCATATTCTGCGCGGTTAGTCGTCTTTCCTCCCCGTTAAGGCTCGAAGATTTGATCAAACGGTTGTGCTCATGAAACGGTCTGTCTTGAAATTGTGCGGGTATTTCCTGCCAGCCCGCAAAGTCGATCAGATCCAAACAGCCGGGCGCAACAAGTTGGGGAATGTTTCCCAGACCTGCGCCTAGCAAACGCCCATTGCCAGCGCTGACAACTGAGCCAAAGATCAGATTACTGAACTCCTGAAGTGCAAAATCCATGACACATGTAAAGCCGCCTTCTGCTGCGATGTGTTCGAATGCCATTCCGCCCATGCCAGTTGCGTGAAAAACGGCTACCTCGAAACCACGTTTTTCCAATTCAGGTTTCAAGATCTTTTGGTATCGTAGGCAAGAAGTGCCAAGGGCAGTCATGCCGATGATGGGCGTTTTGCCATCTGGTTTTTGAACTGCGCGAGCAGCGCCCAAGACCGCGCCAGCTGCCTGGCTCAAAGATGATTTACAAAGCGAGTTCAGACCATACAGGCCGCCAGCCCAAAGGATCATCTGAATATCAGAAGCCAGGCGCTCAGGTGGGATAAGCGGCGAGAACGAGACCGTCGAGACTACATATTTCGGAACGCCTAGAGGCAGCACCTTGCAAACATCCAGGGCCAAGTCCGTGCCCATGGTGCCACCAAGAATGACAATACCATCAAACTTTCCACCATCAAATAATTGACGGGCAAGTTTGCAGGCTCCGGTTGTCATTAACTGCATGGCGCTGTTCTCATCGCCGCTTATAATAACAGCCTCAATAGTGCTGTCGGCAGCCTGAGCGACCTGATGTTTGGAAATATCTGTCAGCTTTTGCGGATCCCCCAAAACACTCACATCCATGGTAAGCGTTCCACCACCCATCGCAGTAATACGCTCGACCATATAGTCCAGTTCATCGTTTTTCGTGTCGTAAGTGCCAACAACGAGAATTGTCTTATCAACCATCATTTCCTCCGGACATTTTTGCGAAACAAGTCGTTCGACATTCCGCCAATTTCAAGATGCGCATCGTTTAAAGCTGCATCCAAGCAGTTTTGAGATTTTGATATTTAGAAATCGCATGAAGTGATTTGTCGGAGCCATTGCCGGATTGACCAACACCGCCAAGAGGTACAGTCACATCAGGTCCGCCATAGGTATTCACATGAACCACGCCGCAATGGAGGGCCCGCACCATGCGATGGGCACGCGATAGATTGCTTGTCCAAACACCTGCCGCAAGGCCATAGTCTGTGCCATTGGCGAGAGATATCGCGGTCGCCTCGTCTTCGAAGGTTGTAACGGAAAGGACGGGGCCAAAGACTTCTTTCTGAAAAAGACTGTCCGTTGGATTTACGCGGTCAACAATCGTTGGTCCCATATAGAAGCCACCTGTTTCTTCCAGTGATCTGACACCGCCCAGAAGAATATCTGCTCCTTCGGATTTTGCCTTATCTACGGCGGCAAGATTTTGCTCAAGTTGGGCAGCTGAATTGATGGCTCCAATTTGGGTGTCGATTTGCAGCGGATCTCCCGGCTGCATTGTCTCAGCTGCTTTGACAACTGCAGCTACAAAATCCTTCTGAATATCTTTTTGTACAAGCAGGCGTGAACCCGCCACACAGACCTGACCGGAATTTCTGAAAATACCGCCTGCAACCACCTTTGCGGCTTTATCCAAATCATCGGTATCATTGAAAATAATGTGCGGAGATTTGCCGCCCAATTCCAGATAGACCCGTTTCATATTGGATCGCGCAGAATATTCCAGCAGCCGTCGCCCAGTGCTACCCGATCCGGTAAATGCCAAAACATCCACATCCATCGAAAGAGCCATCGCTTCGCCGACTATGCTGCCTTCTCCCGTAATTACATTTAACACGCCCGCTGGAATCCCTGCCTCAAGGGCTAATTCTGCCAGTCGTATCAATGTCAGAGAAGCTGTTTCAGGCGGCTTGACGACTACTGAGTTTCCAACGGCCAGCGCGGGGCCAATTTTCCAGGCACCGATCATCAACGGAAAATTCCAAGGGATAATGGCTCCCACCACGCCGACTGGTTCATGATGTATCAAACCTAAAACATCATCTTGTGTGGGGGCAATTTCGCCGTATAGTTTGTCTATTGCTTCAGCGTAATACCGTATAGTTGCTGCTGCGGACATCGGCTCGGCTTTGATTGCCATGCTGATTTCCGTGCCATTATCGCGAACGCCCAATACCGCAAGTTCAAGGGCATTCGTTTCTATCAGATCGGCCCATTTATGCATGATCCGCTTACGTGCGGCAGGCGGCATATTTTTCCATCGGCCATCTTCAAAGGCTGTCCGTGCAGAACCAATAGCAGCATCCATATCTACTGAAGTTCCGCGGGCAATCGAGGTTAGAACGGAGCCGTCGATAGGCGTAATGACATCCAAGGTTTCGCCAGAAGAGGCTGGAACAGGCTTTCCGTCAATCAAATGATATTGTTGCGCTACTTTTGATTTTCGAAGCATATCAATTGCCGACTGATCCATGGATAAATTCCTAGCGTTGTTGGCTGTCATGCATTTCATGATCAGGTTCTGGTTGGCGTTTTCTGTGTTCAATAATCAAGGTGCGGATGTGCATCACAGTCACCAGCAAGATCAGACCGAAAAGGATGGCTGCAATTGGCCTATCGATAAAGTCGAGCGGTTCTTTCACCCGCGCCATGGCACTGCGCAATTTGGTTTCCATAATGCCGCCTAGTACCATTCCGAGAATAATCGGTACGATGGGTAAATTGAGCCGTTTGAGGATCAACCCAAACACACCAAATCCGGCAGCTATCGCACAATCGGTAATAGAGTTTCTAAGCGAGTAAACACCTACAAAACTCAAAATCAGAATAACGACACCCAAAAAACGCGTTGGTATCTGGATAATTTTTGTTAGCAAGTTGGTCGAGAAAAGCAGAAAGATCAGCACCATTACATTGAGAAGCAACATGGCGATATATAGTGCGAGGACAAAATCCATTTCGTTCTGGAAAAGTTGCGGACCAGGAATCACATTGTGGACGTAAAATACAGACAACATCATTGCCGTTAGCGCTTCACCGGGGATGCCGAGAGCAAGGAGCGGGATCATTGCCGCTGCGGGGACAGCATTGTTGGAAGCTTCAGACGCGATCAAGCCTTCAGGAGAACCCTTGCCGAATAGCTCAGGTTTTTTAGAAGTCTTTTGCGCATAGGTGTAGGACATAAATTGTGCAGTGAACTCTCCAACGCCGGGGATCATTCCCATCATCACGCCGAAACCGGAAGAAACGGATGCAACGCGTTTGTGTCTGAACAATTCTTTCATACCGGAAAAAAGCGAGCCCTTGAGGGGCTGTGCTTTCGGACTTTTATCCTCGTCGGTGAGAAGTAAAAAAGCTTGTGACAAAGCAAAGAGACCCAGCACAACCACAATGAGATTGACACCGGAAGAAAGCCAGGTTTGGTCAAATGTATAGCGCTGTGTGTATTTGACAGGCTCGAGGCCAATCGTGTTCAAGAAGATTCCAAAAGAGGCCAACATTCCGGCGGCAAAAATCTGTCCGCGATGAGCTAGAACGACAAGGACAATTCCGAGCAGTGCCGCCAGAAAAATTTCGCGACTTCCGAATTGAGGCGCAATCCATGCCAAAACTGGAGAAAGCAAGATCAAGCAGATGATACCGAGCACACCGCCGAAAAACGATGCAGAATAAGCAAGTGAAATTGCCCGTCTTGCTTCGCCGGCTTTCGTCATCGGATAACCGTCATAGGTAGTCAGTGCGTTGACAGCGGTGCCAGGCGTGTTGATCAAAATTGCAGGTATCGAACCGCCATACATGGATGATCCATAGATACCGAGCAGCATGGTTAGGCCAACCAATGGCTCCAATGAAAAGGTGGCTGGTAAAAGGATTGCAATGGCAACGGCTGCGCCGACGCCTGGAATGGCTCCAATAATGACACCACCAATTGAACCGATCAGGAGAGCGATTAGAACATCAATCCTTGCAAGCAATCCGAAAGCTGAAACGAGATCTTCCATGGTTAGTCCTAAAAATAGGTCAGCATGAAGGAGCGGATGGCATCAGGCAGAAATTCATACACCTGGCCGCCAGGAACTTTCACCTGAAGAAATGATTTGAAAATGACAACAATGATTGTCGCCGTTAGGGCCGCAATCGTTAGCATTTTTGCACTTCGGTATCCCATCCGAAAGGTGAGGCTTACCGCGAATAGTAGTGTTGATGGCAGATAGCCTAACACTGGCACGATGAAGACATAGGCCATAAACCAGACAATGAACTCGAATGACCGCAGCCAGAATGTAACTTCCTGCCACCGTCCCTCGATACGCGGTGAGACAAAATCACTGATCCAATTCAGGAAAGCAAATCCGGTCATGCAGATCAAAGATATGGTTGGCCAGAGAGAAGGCTGCGACGACCATTTGGTTGCAGATTGCCAAGTGGTTTCGTTGCCAAGCTGGCTTACAAGAAAGATGGACAAGATGAGGAATGTCGAGGCAAAAACAAAATTGCCAGGGCGACGATAGCGCTGGAACAATTGCTTAAGTGTTTTGATTTGAACCAGCATAAGCCTCCCGCCCAGTGTTTCTCAGATTGTGCCTGAAAGAAAATGAGTCAGCGCGAGGTTCGCGCTAACTCTGGTCATATTAAAAGGATTATTTTAGCAGTTCGCCAATAGAATTGTTGATAGCAATATCTGACTCGATCTGCGCTGCTGAAGCCGCAGCGTCTTTCCAATAGATACCAGCACCCGTTTCAGTAGCCAGTTTCTGAGCACGATCTGACATCACTGTTGCTTTTGCAACGTCAATGATTTTCTCGCGAACATCTGTTGGTGTATCTTTATGAACAAACAAACCGTTCCAAAGTGCGATATTCAAAGACGGCTCAATCTCTGCAACTGTTGGCGTATCAGGTGTTAGAGAAATTCGTTCAGATCCAATGGATGCCAGAACTTTCACTTTATCAAGGCAAGGCAAAATCAACTGCAGAGTTGTGTTCATCACATCAACATCGCCTGAGGCAAGGGTATTGCAATCAAGCGCATCAAATGCAGCTTCTGAGGAAAATGCAAAACCTTGTTTCTTGGCAAGTGCAAAAGTTACCTGCGTTGGTGTTAGAGGCGCGCCAAAATGGCCCAATGCTACGTCATTTGATTTGGCATGTTCTGCCAATCCTGCGATGTCGTCGTAAGGCGCATTTTCGCCAGCTACGATAACAAATGGATAGGTCAGGAAAATACCCAATGGCTCAAATGGGTTTGGCGCCAATTCTGGAATGCCGATATTTGGACCAACCACTGGAACACCAATGACAAATGAACCAATTGTATAACCGTCAGCTGGGGCTTTAGCCACTTCAACAGCGCCCGGGAATGGACCACCGCCACCACCTGGCTTGTTTACTACAGCTGCAGGCGATCCGTATTTCGTTTGAAAATCCTCAGCGATCATTCTCGTCAACACGTCTTCCAAATCTCCCGGAGGAAACGGAACGATAAATTCGACAGGTTTTTCAGGGTATTCAGCAAAAGCAGGTGCGGTAGCTAGCGCACCAAAAGATACTGTAGCGGCTAGCGCCAGTTTAAACAGCGATTTCATAAATTCTCTCCCATAACAGGTTCATTATTTGAACCTTAAGTTGCATTTTTATCTTGATACGAAAAACTATCTCTGTCAACATACGTGAAACGAAAAGGAGGAACTGCTGCAATTTCTGCGGCAAAGTGACAATGGGAACAATTGCCAAAGCATTGAATCTTCTCAATTTTTTCTCGGAGAATGCGCCAGAGCTTGGCCTGATGGATTTCAAAAATCTATCCGGTCAAGATAAGGCAACGGTCTATCGCCATTTAACCGAATTGGAAGCAAACGGCTTTCTTGAGCAAAATGAGAAGACAAGGAAATATCGCCTCGGTGCTGCAATTGTTCGACTTTCCTCCATTAGAGAGCGCTCATTTCCCACACGAAGAATAGTGTCTGAATGGATTGATCGTCTTGCCGAGGAAGTTCAAGAATTGGTGCATGCCTCATTGATCCAGCGACTGGAAATGTCGCCTCTCTATTTTTGCGATAAAAGCCGAGGAGCAACGAGAGTGAATTTTAGTGAAGCGGAGATGCTGCCGCTTCATGCAACCGCATCCGGATTAGCCGCTCTTGCCTTTGGGCCGCCAAGTCTGCTTGAAAAACTATCGAACAAGCACCTAGCCAAATATTCCAATTCAACTCCAACAAATTTCGATACACTGAAAACGATTGTCGGTGAGGTTCATGAAAAGGGCTTTTCTTTTTCAAACCAATCTTATGAAGAAGATGTGTGTTCTTTTGGCGTGCCGTTTTTTGAAGCGGGTCCTTACGCCTGCGGAACCATCGCAATCGCCATTCCTGCCACACGACTAGATTCTTCCAAAGCGCCATTTTACACCAAAAAATTATGGGAGGCCTCAAAGGCAGTCTCGCGTGAATTAGGCGGGAACATTCCCGAAAAACTTGAAAATAAATGGCGACAAGCAGCCTAGTGCCCATTTTACGGAGAAACACATGAACACTCAAAACGTCAATTTCCTGAAGGAAAATAATGCCCGCCATATGTTTCACCCTATGGCACATCCCGCCGATAGTCTGGCCAATCCACCCAAAATCATCACCGGAGGCGAAGGCGTTCACATCAAGGATGTTGATGGTATCCAGACTATTGATGCTGTTGGCGGTCTTTGGAATGTCAATCTTGGTTATTCTTGCGAACCTGTAAAAGAAGCAATTAAAAGGCAGCTGGACACCTTGCCTTATTATTCAACCTTTCGCGGCACCTCCAATGAAGCAGTAATTTCTTTGTCCTATGAGCTTGCCGAGTTTTTTGCTGAAGACGGATTGGTGCGCGCCTTCTTCACATCAGGTGGGTCAGACAGTATCGAAACGGCGCTTCGCCTTGCACGGCAGTATCACAAAGTCCGAGGCGAACCAGCACGGACCAAATTCATCAGTTTGAAAAAAGGTTATCACGGCACCCATATGGGTGGCGCTTCAATCAATGGCAATGCGAATTTTAGAACAGCCTATGAGCCTTTATTACCGGGCTGTTTCCATATTCCCGCGCCCTATACTTATCGTAATCCGTTCAACGAAACCGATCCTGCCAAACTTGCACAGCTTTGCGCTGCTGCTTTAGAAGACGAAATTGCCTTTCAGGGAGCCAGCACAATTGCTGCTTTTATTATGGAGCCTATTCTTGGCGCGGGCGGCGTTATTCCGCCCCATAAGTCCTTCATGCCAATGGTTCGCAAAATCTGTGACAAGAACGGAATTTTGTTAATCACCGATGAAGTGATAACCGCCTACGGACGAACAGGTGCCTGGAGCGGTTCACGGCTATGGGGCATCAAACCTGACATGATGTGTACCGCGAAAGCGATTACCAATGGGTATTTTCCTTTTGGTGCCGTAATGCTCTCACAGGATATTGCCGATACATTTGAAAACGACAAAACAGGTGCGGCAGCTATTGGACACGGATACACCTATTCAGGCCATCCTGTAGGTGCAGCGGCAGCGCTTGCTTGTCTGACCGAAACCAAACGCCTTGATGTCACCACCAATGCAGCTGCAAGAGGCACGCAGCTATATGAGGGTGCTTTGAAGCTTATGAACAAATACGAGACAATCGGCGATGTGCGAGGAGGTCACGGTTTGATGACGGCCATCGAGCTTGTGTCCGATCGCGAGACGAAAGCGCCGGTTTCAAAAGAGCTCCCAGTAAAACTCCAAGAGGCTATTTATCAAAACGGAACAATGGTGCGGGTCTCTGGTCCAAACATGATCTTCTCGCCACCACTGATTATTTCCAAGGATGAAGTTGATAGGGTATTGGCGTCAGTGGATGCCGGATTTGCCTCGCTTTAACAAAACAAGAGTAGTTAAAAAATGAAAACACCAATGATCAAAGCTGAAGATAATTTCGTTGCTCTTTTGGGCACAAAAGGCGGCCCCTCTATCCGAACCGGATCTACAAATCCCACATCCAACCTGCTTGTCCTTAACGGTCAGCAAATTGTGGTCGATTGCGGTCTAGGGGTAACGCGTGCCCTTGTCGACCAAGGCATGGCATTAAAAGATATCAGCTTGGTTTTCATCACCCATATGCATTCAGATCATTATCTTGAATTGGGCCCCATGTTGCATACTGCTTGGACAACAGGACTAAAAACGCCGGTATTGATTTATGGGCCAAAAGGCCTCGAAGACTATTGGGATAATTTTTTACGCTCCATGAAAGCCGATATCGAACTGCGAATAGAAGATGAAGGCAGGATCAATATTGCAGATCTCATTTCTTTCAAAATCCTTGATGAAGGTTCCATTCATGAAGGCGAAAACCTGTCCGTCGCTGTCATGCGAAACCAACACCCACCTTTGATTGATACATTTGCTCTGCGTTTTAATACGAGCGCCAACAGCGTCGTCTTTTCCGGCGATACGGCATATCTTCCAAAATTGGCTGATTTCGCAAAAGACGCGGATCTGCTGATTCATGAAGCAATGCTAGGCGAGGCGCTGGATGCGCTGTTTAAACGTGTTGGCAACACTGATGACCGCCTGATGAAGCATTGGCTGCAATCGCATACCATGGCGGCGGATGCGGGGAAAATAGCTTCGATGGCTGGCGTTAAAACGCTGGCGCTCAATCATCTAATTCCCTCGGATGATCCTGACTTCACCCATGATCATTGGCGCAATGCTGTTAAACCCAGCTGGGCAGGTAAACTCTATATTGGGGAAGATGGCTTGCGTATATCGCTGGATTAGGGAGGTACACCGCACTTTTTTGCCAAACAACACCGCTATTATTGTTGAAGTTAAATGGCGGACAGACAGTCCGTATAAGTATTGTTCCAGTAACGTCTCAGGAAGTCAGATTTATCTATATTTCATAGG
>Ga0208544_10000640_pt1 | contig 26560 bp, 24 predicted proteins | sample DEB08_DNA_9_FD_184526 | JGI IMG/M metagenome (GOLD analysis project Ga0208544, IMG submission 184526) | Aqueous microbial communities from the Delaware River and Bay under freshwater to marine salinity gradient to study organic matter... | ecosystem: Environmental > Aquatic > Marine > Coastal ... | reverse complement strand
TTCTGTTTTTCGCGCTTGCAGCGAAGCTAACTCTGTCCCGCAACTTGATCTTTGACCTAGCCCCCAGCGAAGGTCCTGTTTGGGCCAGTTTTGCATTATGCGGCCCATTGTTCGGACTCAGAAAATCCTTTGGGGGAAGGGCGGGCCGTGAGGCCCGCCGAAGGCTTAGGAGCCTTCTTGCTGTTTTGCGACGCGGCGGCGTTCGTCTTGGCTGGCGTTGTCGAAATCGTCTGCTGCCAGCGTCATGCCGTACTCGGTGCCACCTGTGCTGTTTTCCCAGCTTGTTTGGCGAAGCGTGCCGCGAGCGTGAACCAAATCGCCGGGGAGCGTGTTGTCTTTTACCCACTTAATGACGTTCTCGTTGAAGATCGTCACTTCGTTCCAGTAGGCGTTTGCTTGAAAGTCGCCTCGGTCGTCTTTGCGGCCATACTCGGCTGCGATGCTGACGCGAAGTGTGCTGCCGACTGTCTTGATTTTGCCTACGCGGCCCATGATCTGAAATTCTGCAAAGGTTCTCATCGTGGTGTCTCCTTGGTGAAGTTGTTTCGATAAAAAACGGTCAAGCGTGTATTCGATGCGATCAAACCAAAAAACGGAGGGTCTGAACGATATTATAATATCGTATGATATTCTAATTCGGGTGGAAACCGTTTTTTTGATTGAAGGGGAGGGCGTTAGCCTGAGCCGGTCGCTAAGAGAAGACTAAGTGATGGTCCGTTTGAGAAACAACGCCAAGGGGACACGTGAGAACCGACGCGCTCAGTTTTTAGAGGGCCGGATAGGATCAAGATTGTTGGCAAGCAGCGTCATACTCAAGCTGTCGTGGATAGCAAATACGACTGAGGTGCGCGCAAACGCGGATCGTAGTGAGGATCCTCCTGCAGAACAGAAATGGGTGAAAGAGCGCTTCACGATTGGTTCTCGATTATGGCATGATTTGCCAAAGGGAAAACACGGGTGGTCCGTGGGCATGATGGGACGACTGACAGTGGCAACGGCACACGAACCTACGGGGATTCACGCACAAGGCAACACGCGGTCAATCTCGCGGCCCGCCCGTGCCTCGATGTGGTTTCTTACGGGTTTGATGGCGGTTGTTGTCCTTCTGGCTGGGCCGGTCAAAGCAGAAAGAGTGCAGCCGTCAGCAATCTACGTTGTCGATGGCGATACTATCCGGTTCGCAGGCGATAGTTGGCGTTTGGTTGGGCTGAACACGCCAGAGACCTACAGACCGCAGTGCGATTACGAACTGGCCCTTGGGCAAGCTGCGACGGCAAGACTTCGCGAGCTGGTCATGTCGGGACGCGGCGTTGATCTGGTCGCGCTGCCCGGGCGCGATCGGTACAACAGAGGTTTAGCGAGGCTTTTCATAGGTGGGGAAAATATTGCAGATATTTTGACCAGCGAAGGTTTGGCACAACGATACGATGGGGGCCGACGACAAAGCTGGTGTGGGTGACGCGATAGCGTTTCTGCGCGAATAGCGCAGGCCCGTTGTCGCAGGGCATCGCCCTGGGGCAGCGGGCAGAAATATAGCTTAGTTACGCACGGTGCCTATAAGGCCAGTAACAGCGGCCATTAGGCCCGCGTAGGATGTAAACACCAGCCAAACCAAAACAAAGAGCAGTCCGATGTTCCCGATCAGGCTAGGTTCAGCATCAAAGCGGAACGCATCAGACGATAACCCTTTGCCAAGCATGATACCAAAACCAAGCGTAGGCAGAAAAACGGTCCATCCCGCCAGCATGTATTGATTGCTTGTCTTGCGACCTTCGACCCAGCAAGCGCGTAGCACGCAGATGGGTCGAAAAATCACTTCGGCCATGCGATACTGAACCTGTTCAAGCATTGCGCTTGCCCCTAGTCATCAAGATCATCGAGCCGCTTGAGTGCATCCGAACACCAGTTATCAGGCCAAAACCGCACGAGTTCATTAACCGCAGTTGCATCAAGGTTTTTGCTCGATGTCGATACCAGTTCAAGGCCCAACAAACCTTCAGGATCGGCAAGCTCGCCAGCGGCTTCGGCATAATCGTGATCCATGTCCTCTGTTAGGAAGTCCTCGCCAGTCGTTCTAATCTCCGTTCCATCATCATCCCGTGAAAAAAACGTCCTATCAGAGTGGATCAATCTCGAAACACTCACCATTTTAACGCGCTTGTGCCTTCGACATCATGAAAGTCTTGGTGACTTCAACAAAAACGAAATCATCATCTTTTGGGGCGTCTTTCATTGGAACCTCTCTCCACGTTTTAAGGCCACGAAACCGCCAGTAAGCGGCCCGACCAGACCAAACCCGCCAACAATGGCTGTCGCCAGCCAAAATTCACCGGGCGAACTGTGCACAGCGGCATTTAGCGGCCTTCCCAAACATCATCCAGCCGCAAGGGTTTTGGCAACTCCTTCGGGATTACGGTCAATAATCGAAAGAAGGACAACCGCTGCACGATCTGGTGAGCGCCGTTCTTGCTCCCAATCTCTGACGGTGCCGACAGGCAAACAAAAGCGTTCGGCGAATGCGACCTGTGACAGCTTTAGACGTTTGCGGATCGCAGCCACATCAACAGTTTCCGGCACGAACACGCCAGCGGGTTCAACTTCGCCTTTAGCAATTGCCAGCGCTTCGTTTGCGCTTTGGATCAGTTCTTCTCCGAAATTCATTTGTTTTTCCACTTCTTGCTCTGGCCCAGTTGGGCCGTTACTTTCTTCACGTTCGCTCGGTATGCGTCCGCAAGCGAGGGCAGTATCTTCGCCAGTTCATTCTTCTCGGCGTCGGTAAGGTTTGCTTTCGCTCCCTTCCCGTACACGGCAAGCAGGAATATAGGCACATCATCACCGCCAAAATAATGTATCGTCCGATACCCACCACTCTTGCCACCACCACGACCAGCATGGCGTAGTTTACGCGCCCCGCCAGTTCGGGCCATAAGATCACCAGCAACCGGATTATCGGCCAAAGTATTCACAATTGCCTCCATGTCCGCCTCGGACAGTCCGTGGCGTTTGGCTTGAGTTAGAAAAGTGGCTGTCCAGATTACAGTGTGCATACCACAACATACGGCAATGCCGTAATTGGGTCAAGTGGAAAATACGGCATTGCCGTATAGAAAAGGCCCCGCCGAAGCGGGACCAGTTGAATCCTCACCACAAGGAAACTCGCGGGCCTCGCGGCCCAAAATCTTTCATTCGTCGCCGCCACTAATCAAAGCTGCCACATCAAGTCCCAGATCATCGGCTTGGGCGGTCGTGAGGCATTGGGCTGGGCCATCTTCGGACATTGGAACAATCACGATGACGCCGCCGCTCTCAATGCAAAGCTCTTTGGCGAGTGTCATCACGGGTTCAAAGAATTGGTCGCGGTGCTGCTTCATCGCAATAGAATAAGTCACCACGACGATCATTGCGGCGCAAAGGATCACACCTCCGCTCAACAGCAACGTTTTAGATTTCTCAGTCATTGTCCTTCCTCTCATCCTGTCCAACGCCGCCCTGATGGGCCAACGTCGATATGTGTAAAATCCGCGTACCGGCCCAAGCCGTGTATTCCGTAAGATTCAGCGTAGCCAACAACCAACGGCGGGCTGACACCTACAATATTGAAGTCACATGCCCTGCCTGCAACGTGTTGAGAATTTCGGGCAGCGTTCGGGATGGTCGCATTCCGTCTCGCCGTGCGAAAACCAGAGTTAATCAAGATCGCCTTGGGCTGACCAAAATCTAGTGACATGCGCGTCTGGATCAGAGCCAAGTCACCAAACAACAGAGGGTCTATTGGACTCTGCGCATCTGCATCGCGCCAATCACGCCACAGCCAATTCAGACGTTGAAGATTACTTGCATCGTATCGCTGACCGTTTCTGAACCTGACGGCCAAACTGTCTCCGTCTGTGTTCGCGACCATGAGACGATCAAAGCCAATGTCAGACCAAGGTGTGTCCTGCGCCGTGCAAATTGCTGGGGCTGCTAGCAACATCGCCGCCATGCTCACGGTCTTTAGAAAATGCCTCTTGGTTTGCATTGTCATATCCTCATGCGGAAAAATCGGCGGGTTCAACTGTGTAGCGCCCCCTTAACAATATTACGATATTGTCTCACAGGCGCTAAAATGGTTTTCTACTCTAATCAATGAAAGTGACGGGGAGGGCAGGGCGCTTGTGCGCCCCGCCCAACACATCAAACCATACCTTCGGGCAACCATACTGCGATGCGCGCATCTTGCGTCTCCGTGACGCCAAGGGCCTTACGTGTTGCCTCGTCGCCGAACAGCTTTTCTAACTTTGCAGCCTTCTCACCTTTTTTCAAAGTCGCGAAAGATTTGGCTGCGTCATGGTTCTCGGACAGGTTCAACAGGTCGTTCCACAACTCGATCATGTAGGGACCACCAACCCGCATGAAAAAGTTCTCTGCTGTTGGTGTGAAGTGATCCCGTGTGACCTTCTTGGTTTTCTGGTCGATCATGTCTGCAAGATCAGCGTCCGAAATCGATAGCTGGCCGATAATTTTCCGCACCAACATATCCATGCACTTCTTATGTCCACGTTTGCGGAACGCTGCGAAATCCTCGGCCTCGTTGCCTTTGCTCTCAATCGGATCGGGCAGGGTCAATCGCTTATCTTGGGCATATCCTGTCTCCGTCTGTGGCACATTGGACAGGTAGGGCAGGGACACGTCATAGGCATGAATGCGGCGGTATCCCTGCGATTGCGTCAATTGGTAGGCCAGTAGATCAAGGGCAAGCGTCGGATCGTCCAGTAGGGCGTTTTGACGTGCGCCTACAACCACACGGTTAAGGTCTTCTTGCAACTTGGCAGAAATCGGCGACTTCTTCGCTGTCTCTTTGTGGGCGGATTTTTTCAACACGCCCGCCTCAATAGCGGCAGCTTGATCCTCAACGCGCACAAGTCCTTCGATTAATTCAACCCGTCCGTTGAAGTCCACATACATGATCATGCCAGCATGGGTCATTTGCTCGTCTGTGAACACGCCTTTGACCTTCGCCTTCAACTCCGCATATTCAACGATGCCAGCATCATCGCAAGCGTCACCCTCAACCAATTCGCTCAATTCGTTGAAGCGGGCATTTTCTTCTTCGGTCAAAACGCCTTCGACCTTGTAGAGCCGCGCCAGCTTCATCCGCTCAATGGTGTCGTAATAGACGCCATCGTCCATCAACGCTTCGCCCCATTTCCAACCGTTGTGTTCTGCAAGCTGCGCTGCCGTATCCGCTAGTTTCACTTCAAAACAATCCTGCAAAATAGTCGGATCATCAAAGATCGTTTCATTTTCAAACAGGTCTCCACCGATGCGACCCCCTGCGGCTTTATATTCCCCAACACCCACGAAAACGGCGCGACGGTCAGTGCCTTTTACATGGTCGGGTTTCAACGCTTCCTTGATCTGGTGATCGGACATAGCCCCCCAGCCTTTGGTGCCACGTGATTTAACGACCTCCAGCACTTCAAGGGTCAGCTTCGCATCATTGCTGATCGTGAACGCCTTAGCTTGGGACAGGCTGATTTCGGTGGCTTTCAATGCGTCCAGAACTGCGTCGTCAAGGCAAGCAAGAGCCAAGCGGCGATACACTTTTTTCTCCGTCACACCGTATGCCACTGCAATCTGACATGCGTTCATGCCTGTTTTTGACAAGGTGCCATAGTCACGAATTTCATCGGCGGGGTGCAAGTCTTGGCGCTGCGCGTTTTCACTGGTCGCCCATAATTTCGCGGTGTCTTCGCTGGCTGCAAGCTGCACCTGCACGTTCTGAAAGCGTGGATCGTCCTGCAACAGCGCAAGGGCGCGGTAACGCCGCCCACCAGCAACAACGCCAACCCCCTCGGTCCCATCGTGACGGAACCCTGCAAGGTTATGGATCAGGCCAGCGACTTTGATGTTCTCGGCAAGGGATGCGATTTCATCATCTGAAACCACTGTGCGGGGGTTAAACGGGGAAACGTATAGGTCACCAAAGGCAACGGTTTCTGTGATCTGCGGGATTGTTGTTTGATCGGTCATTTTTCTATCCTTGATGTGGTGATGAATTGAGGGGAACGCCCTGCATGGGCGCTCCTGATTTTCAGTAGTCAGAGGGGAAAAGGATGGTCATAACCCGCTTGGTTTGGTCCAAGTCTGTCGGGTCTTCTGCACCATACTCGAGGTTCAAATCGTAAAGGTCGATCTTGAACCAGATGGTTTTTGTGTCGTCGCCAATGGTGATTTCCACCGCCCCAAAGCTATGATCGCCGTAGGGGTCATTGTCTTCGGTGAAGTCGTCAAAGTGCTGGATCGCCTGCATCATCCGCGCCAACCAAGCGGGGCTAAGTGCTGCAACGGCCTGCGTCATGACAATCTGGCCAGATATTGTAAAATCCGCCCCCCAAGTATGGCGAAAGCGGTCACTATGTTCCGCAATCGTCTTTGCTCGCTCGGCTGCGGTGTAGTCTTCTTCTGGAATTGAAAGCTGTTCAAAAGCCATTTTATCGGTTCCTTTGTGGTGCCACCGTTTGAGACTTTGTGCCTCTTAATGGTGCTGGTTTTGAGCAAAGCCCTAAAAGGGCGTCGTCTCTAAAACCTGCCATGTGGCCGAACAGGGTCGGGGAATTTGGAACGGAAAATCGACAAGGTAGGTGCGGGCAGGAGGCGTAGCCGACAACTCGGCCTTGTCTATTTTCTGTGGAAAAAGGGGCAGGAACAGGCCCCATTCTTTCTGCCCGAAGCGGCGTTCGGCTTGACCGAACCCCAAGGGATGCACCATGCAATCGTGACCCGCAGGGCAGATCGGCGCGGCCCAGGGCGAGCATGACCAAAGGAGGGGGTACGGCTCGGAGAGACGGGCGGCTGACTATTGGATCAACTCGTTTCGGGACGTGATGTTCTGGTGAAGCCGCGCGCCGGCTGAACTAGTGCGCGGTGACACGGCCAAAGGCCGGGTCAGGGGCCCAACACCACTACACCCGCAAATCAAACCAGACGTTCGAACTTAGTGAAAAAAATCGGATCAAATTCTTAATTTTTTCGCTGCCATTGGATCTTCAACCACTGGCGCCATTGCGCAGACAGATGAGGAAAATGACTGCGATCTAGCTGTTGCCGCCATGCTAAATCTTGCACAAACAAACCTGAGCACCCAAGAAACACTGCTACAACTCTCCATCGATAAGCTCATTTTTTTTGACACTCTTTGAAGCTGCCACCACCCCTGAAGAACTTGAACCACTGGCGCGTTTTGATGTGACCATCGAAGAGGCCGAACGTATCGACACGCAGGTTATGGCTGCTGGCATTCAGGCAATGCGTCGAATGTGTCCCGCCGCTTTCCAGAAAAACTAAGAACAAGATGGGGCTGTCTGCCCCCGCGCCGATGGCGCTCCCCCGAGGATTTTTGAGGGAAGATGAATGATGAAAAGAGCGTCTATTCTAGTCGACCAAAGCCAAAGACCGAGGCATAATATTATTGTGTTAAAAACAATATTGTAATATTGTTTGTTATTGCGGGCCTAGCAGGGATGCGACGGTTCGTGGAAGGTGAAAAAAACTCCGGTTGGATTTACCGAAAGGGCCGGAACCGCAAGGTTTCGGTCCTTTTATGTTTATGGAGGAAGCAAACGAAATTCGTATTGATACTGGTGCTGTTCAACCTTGAGTCTGGTTCCGAATTCACCGAGCGACGGACAAAGGATCGACGGTCTGAGCTGAAAGGCAAGGTAGGCGGGCGATTGAACGTGTTTTACACCTTGTCGATGCCAAACGCATATTTCACTGAACAACTTGTTTTGCGGAGACTCCGGCGACGGCTTTTTGGCCGCGGAGATCGGCGCGGAACTGAGTGGTTCCGGTTGCGAAAAAAGGAAACCATGGCTGACGTGGTTGATCTGATTCATAAAGCGGCCTGTCGCATTAGGTGGATGTCCAAGATGAAATTGTCGTGGCCGTCAGGCCAGGACTTCGTGGTCTACAAGAGCTGGGATCGCAGCCGATAGTTAGTGCTGGGAGGGTTGGCACATTCTGTCCTATTCTTCCCGCAAACGCGCATCCAAACCTTTCAAACTAGCGATGATATTCAGTGTTCCGGCACGCGCAGCATTGTTCATGCCGCGTAGGTATCCACCTGGGCATTTGACAGGGAGTTGTGGATGGTATCGGTTTGCGTCGGTGATGATGAGAGCAAGGATCGCATCGTCTTTTCCCATCAGATCGCAAGCATCGTTCCAAGCTGATTGGTTGATACCCAATTCTCGCAACATCTGAATCGCTGCACATGATACGTCATGCTCGGTCGGTGGCCGCCCTTGCGCGTGAGCATCGATGTAGAACTTCATTTCAGGTGAGCAGAGGCCATAAAGGATCGGTCCTGATAGCTTTAGGCGAATTTCGCCCTTGCGGTACTCGCCTGACCCTTCATTCTTCTTTTCTCTGCAATCTTTCGAGCCGTGAGGCTCGGAACATAAATCCTTAGCGTGTGTGGACTTGTCCACACTCTTTTCAGGAACGCTTGCGTTACAGACATAGTTAAGTTCTTGGGTTGTATCTTGTATATAGGGGGTAGCATCTGTGCCGCTCTGGTGTTGCATATTCTCTGACTCTTGCAAGATCATCAACACATTCCGGGTCAAGTTATCCGCCTCAAGAACATGCTGGCGAAGTTCGTCCATATCCATGCGACGAAGCAAACGAGCGTCAGGCCAACCCTCATACTCTGACATGTAGTCTTCGACCTTCTGATTGGTGATCTGCATGTCAGCAAGATCGTTCAACGCAGCCTTCAAATGACCCTTGTGAATGCTTCGCGTGTTGCACAGTAGGTTGCGCTCTACCTGTAGAGCCTCTTGCTGATGCTTGTGGCCCAACATGGCAGGGACCAAGGCAATGGCATTTGAGAAAAAGATGCCACAGCCAGCAAAACCGGACCTGCCGCCGTGCGCCATCGTGCGTTTCTCGATAAGACCCAATGCCACAAGCCGCTTTTCGTGCCGGTTGATTGTATAGCGGGATTTGCTGCGACGAGCTGCCACCTCGCCCTGACGACGCCAACAGCATGGTTCACGGTCGGGCTTCTTCCAGTCACTAGGCCGGGGATCTTCCGCCATGCGAACGAAAGTGGAAATTTCTGCATCCGTCAGATTGAACAATGTCGGTGCGGTGTTCTCGAACAGCCGTATGAAGCCGTCCCGTTCCATGCCTTCGGGCAGGGTCGGATACACTTGGGTGTCTAGATCGTCGTGCGCTCTTAGAGCGGAAATGTTGTTCATTTTTCTATCCTTGCTCGATTTTAAGCAAGACGGCTGCGGGCAAATTTCAATCGTTCGCACAAATGCGTTTTTTGTTGCCAGCTTGGAGAGGGAGTGATAAAACCGAGATCAACAGCTTTTGTGATCTACTAAAGAATTGGCGTTCTTTGGTTTCAGAACCCCCCCCGTTAGGTTTCCGCCTTGCGGGGGTTTCTACTTTTTAGGGCTGGTTTCTCCTTTCGATTCTCTTGTTTCAGGCGCTGTCAGAATACAGGGTATTGGGCTTTCGGCCATAGTACCTACTGTATGCTGCGCCTTGGGCTAACTCTTGTGGTTGATGAAAGGGTTAGGCCAAGATGCAGATATAGCGGACGCACAGATGCGTTTTTTGCTTGATTGCTATGTTGGTGGGGTGTTAGAACCGGACTTGAAAAATTGAGTAGCCGTTCGGGACGCCAATCCCTTGGTTCTAAAACCCCCCGTACAGGTTAACCCCTCTGCGGGGGTTTCTCGTTGTACGGCGGGAACTGCTCCTCTACCTGTTGATTCTTATTATTTATGACGACAGGCATACAACGTCTGGGTGGCTGTCGCAATTATAGTATCGTGCACTCGGCGTCATACCACGCCTAGTAGTTGACCTGTTCAAACCCGTAATTGCCCTCATAGTCGCGCCAATCCACGAAAACCGACCGATGAAAGATCGAAGGGCAGTTACTTGGGTAGTTCTCAAGACCGGTATGAGCCGCAGGCAGCGACCGGTAATCGCTTGATCCCGCCCAACGGAAATCGCCCTGTGTACCGTATGTACCAACGCGCATGGAAAACGAACGGTTGCAGTCACCGTCACGTCCGCTCTCGTTTTGACGGGCGTAAGTCACGTTGTAGACTCGGATGGATCGAACGAAATTGAACTCTGCACCGCTTATGTCGATGTCTGCACCGCCATCTTGGACGAGCTGCATGGCAAAGCCATCTGGAAGCGGGTTGGCAGACCCCCCGCTGCGTCGGACAACGGCGGGTTGCGCCATAAGCGAAGTATCCGTGAGTGGGACGCTTGGGTACGACTGGACAGGTGCATCGTTCATGTCCAAGAGAATTTCATAGATGCGATCCGTTGTTAGAGTGTCCGGATCGACCGTATAGGCAACGCCCATCGGGCAACGCCAAATTTGCAATGGTGGCTCAACAGGCCAAGGTGTGATCCTGCGGATAAATTCCGCACGGGCGCGAGCACATGGCACCGATGCAGGCCAGCCCCCCGACAAGCAAAGCAGAATAGCGCAGTCAATCTGGTATGTTTGTGCTTGTGCACGCTCTGGTGCCGCTGTGATGCCGATTGCGGCTGTTGCCATCGCCAGTACGCTTGAGTGGAGAATGTTTGTCATGCGTCACTCCTTCGATTGTTGGATATTATAACTGTGTAGTCTTGTTATAATATTGTTTAGTCGAAGTTGGAGTGTTAAATCAAGTGTCGGCTTTGGTAGAGATGTCCTATTTTGTTGAACGTCAGATAACTTTGACCTTTGCGTCAACAACTAACCCACATGACAAAGCGGACCTTCGCGAATGATGCGGCGAAAGCGGAAAAGCCCAGAGCCGCAGATGCGGTACGATCCACCGACGGCAGTTCGCGGTAATGGCCACAGTTGGGGTGGCCGAGCACGTAGTTTTAGGCAACAATCTAAGAGTGTGTGGCGTCTCGAGTTTTGAGTCGGGTTTAAGCCCGATTAAATGAGCGCCCTCTAGTTGCTTAAATTCGTTTGGGAGCCAATACAATTTCACGTTCATTAGCAAACGAAAGTCAAAAACGCGCGATCGAATGCTCAGAAGGGCCAGTGCTGATTATTGCAGGTCCGGGCTCCGGGAAAACGTACACCCTCGTAGAACGCGTTGTTGCGTTGATTGAGGCTGGAAAAGCCACAGCTGAAACCCTTTTGGTAGTTACGTTTACGGAAAAAGCAGCTCAAGAGCTCACTACGCGGATTTCAAACCGTTTGATGTCGGCTGGCTTAAGTTTCAACGTGAATGAGATGTACATAGGTACGTTTCACTCATTGTGCCTTCGTATTCTAAAGGACCATAGTGAATTCACCAGGTTGAAACGCAGCTTTAACCTTCTTGATCAGTTCGATCAGCAGTATTTCCTTTACCAGCGGCTAAAGGAATTCAAATCCATCGAGGGCGTCAACTGCCTGATTGGAGAAGACCGGTCAGGCCGATGGTATCAATCTACGCAGCTCCTTAAATGGCTAAACAAAGTTACCGAAGAAACACTGGATATCAAAGCGCTTGCTGGTTCCCAGCAGGCGTCACTTCAAGCACTTGCCGAGTGTTTCCTTACTTATCAAAGCCTACTTGAAGAGGCCAATGCATTGGATTTCTCGGGAATCCAATTTGAAGCCTTGAAGCTGTTACAGAACAACCCTGGCGTTCTCGCTAGTCTGAGATCCAAATTTTCCCACCTAATGGTGGACGAGTACCAAGACACCAATACGATTCAGGAACAGATACTCTTCCTGCTGGCCGGTGACTCAAAAAACCTGTGCGTGGTGGGCGACGATGATCAGGGCTTGTACCGATTTCGGGGTGCCACAATCCGGAACATCCTTGAGTACCCCAGCAACTTTGGAGCGGGAGAGTGCGAGCAAGTATCCCTTACTGTAAATTATCGATCCGACCCAAAAATTATCGACTTCTACAACTCTTGGATAGCCGATGAGGAGTGGAGCGATGACGACGCGCAATACCGATATGACAAGGTCATCGAGCCACGCCCTGACGATTTTGCAGACGTTGGCTCGGTCCTGAAGATAACTCAAACTGACGACAATGACTTTCAGGATGAGGTCTACGCGTTTTTACGCCACCTCGAAGCATCTGGCGAACTGACAGACTGGAATCAGGTGGCTTTTCTGTTCCGGTCGGTGAAAAGCGACAAAGTTCTCGCACTTGCCCGTCACCTGGAATCCAACGGCATACCGGTCTACTCGCCGCGATCTAACCTTTACTTTGAACGCGACGAGATCAGGTTGATGATTGGCGCGCTAATTTTCCTATTCCCTCAGTTTGCGGATGTTCGGCAAGAGAGGGCAGACCTCGAGATGCGGGTATGGGAGTATTATGACGAGCAGTGTTTTAACCTGTTCGTGCAAGAGCTTCGCAAGCCGGAAAACAAGAGACTGTTGGAATGGGCGCGGCCTCTGGCCAAACGTCACCTCAACCTGACCGCCGATGCTGACTACGCGTTTTCGGGGCTGTTCTATCAGCTGCTTCAATTCCCGCTGTTTAGCCGTTTCTTGGATGAAGACCAGCTGACCGGCGTCGACAAAGGGCGCGCAGCGCGGAATCTCGCGACCTTTTCCCAGCTCTTGGTGAAATTCGAATATCTTCACTACATCACTGTCTTAAACCCGCGCTTTTTGGACCAGAATATCAAAGACCTGTTCAATCGTTACCTCAAGTTTTTGCATGAGGGCGGGATCAACGAATACGAGGATGACAGCGAATATGCGCCGAGTGGATGCGTTTCATTCTTGACCATCCACCAGTCCAAGGGGCTCGAGTTCCCGATTGTCGTCTGCGGATCGCTCGAAGCAACGCCACGCAAGCAGTGGTCGGATATCGATGAGCTGCTTGAGCCCTTCCTGAACAAACCGCCGTTTGAACCGCTCGAGCGGACCAAGTTCTTCGATTTTCGTCGTCTTTTCTACACTGCCTTTTCGCGGGCACAGAACCTCTTGGTGCTGGCCACGGAGGTCAAAGAAGGGCGCGGGCGATCTCCGTCACGCTACTTCGATGATTGCTTCCACGATCTGCCCCATTGGCGCGATCCGAAGTTCGTAGTCGAGAATTTCGACTTCGAACACGTCAAAGACGTAAACCTGAAGCGAGAGTATTCCTTCACCTCGCACATCACCCTGTTCGAGAACTGCGCGGAACAGTACCGCTTCTTCAAGGAGCTCGAGTTCCAGCCGATCCGCGCAGGTGCGCAGCTCTTTGGTACTTTGGTGCACCAGACGATTGAGGACGTGCACAAGGCCGTCTTGCGGGGGGAACCCCATCTGGTCAACGAGGATCAGATTAAAGGGTGGTTTGATACGAACTATCACTACCTTTCCAAACGCGAACGGCAATATCTGGCCCCGCAATCGCTGAGGGCGGCGCAAAGCCATGTTGAACGCTATGTTGCCCGTGAGCGCCACAATTTTGACCGGCTGAAAGAGGCCGAGGTCGATATTTCGTTGGTGAAGGACAGCTATATCCTCAAAGGCAGCGTTGACCTGATCCGAGGCGAAGATGGCACTGTTGAGCTGATTGATTTCAAGTCGGAGAAAAAGCCCGACATGGAGAAGGACCGCGCGCGGTTACGTCAGTATCAGCGTCAGTTGGAAGTCTATGCGCATTTGGTTGAGGAGCGAACGGGCGAGAAGGTCAGCAAGACGCATCTTTACTATACTGGCGAGCAGGACAGTAACCCGTTTATTTCGTTTGAAAAGGACGGTAAGGCTATTGGCAAAACTATCGCATCGTTTGATGCCGTCGTGGACCGTATTGAGGGGCGCGACTATGCGATCAAGGAACGTCCCGCAAAGCTGTGTGAAAACTGCGATATGCGGGCCTATTGCGATATGAAAAACTGGAATTTTAAGGTGGGCGGTGCGTGATGGCTGACGAACAAGACAAAATGGATTTGGGCGCAGACGCCGAGGCGACATCGGTTGATGGATACAAATTCCAGCCGATCAAAGGTTATCCAATGTTTAGCTGGCGAGGCAAGCGAGCTTTTACTTCAACACAGTTTTATCCAGCACAGCTGAAGGAGGTGTATGGGAGTGAAGTTGACGGCTGGCGAAATAAAATTTTTTGGGGCGATAATGAAAAAGTTTTGAGCCACCTTTTGAAGAACTTTCGCGGAAAGGTTCAAACTATATACATTGATCCGCCTTTCGACTCCAAAATTGACTATTCGAAACCAATAAAACTTCGGGGAAAGCAAGCTACTACAGATGGTTCAGCTTTCGAAGAAAAACAGTACACTGACATTTGGAACAATGATGAGTACTTACAGTTCATGTTTGAACGGTTGATACTGCTTCGTGAACTATTGGCAGAAGATGGTTCGATATTTTTGCATTGCGACTGGCATAAGTCTCATCATTTACGTTGCATTATGGACGAGGTCTTTGGACAAAAGAACTTCGTAAATGAAATCATTTGGGCCTATCATGGTCCAGGGTCTCCTGGGATGCGTCAGTTTAACCGCAAGCACGATAATATTTTCTGGTATTCGAAAACACAAGGCTCGTGGAAGTTCAATGCCGATGCGGTACGAACCGCGCATGACGGCAAAACTTCGGAAAACTTTAAGCAGGGCTTAAAAGGATCGGGTTTTATTGAAGGTAATTATGAACTCGCATCTGGAAAAATTCCTGAAGATTGGTGGGTCATGGCTATTGCCGGAAGATACCCTAATGATGGGGTCAAGCGTACGGGGTATCCAACTGAAAAGCCTCTCCCTCTTCTTGAAAGGATTCTTACAGCAACGACTGACAAAGATGATATTGTTCTTGATTGCTTCATGGGATCGGGTGTTACAGCACTATCTGCACAGCGACTTGATCGACGGTTCATAACTGCAGATATCAATTCTACTGCCGTGTCAGACGCTGTTAAGCGTCTCAACTTGGCAAACAAGAATTCTACAGGAAGTGCGATTGAGGACGTTAAACGGCCAGGCTTTGAAGTTCTAACAGTTAACAATTACGACATCTTTCGAAATCCAATTGAAGCTAAGAGCCTACTCGCGGACGCTCTCGAAATCCAAAAAATCGAAACAAGCTCAATTTACGACGGTGAAAAAGATGGGCGCATGGTCAAGATTATGCCGGTCAATCGGATCGCAACCAAGGCGGACTTGTCCGAGCTGATCGCGGGTTTCGACTACACTGCGTTTGATCGCCGCTTAAACGCTAATCCAAATCAACCCGTAGAAAAGATCCTGTTGATCTGCATGGGCCATGAACCCGATCTGAAAGCGCAGCTAGAAATCGAGGCGAAGCCCTATAAAATCGATGTAGAGGTCGTAGATATTCTACGCGACAAGTCCCAACTCGAATTCAAGCGCGACTCCGAGGCACGTCTGGCAATCAAGGACGGTCATCTGGAAATCGAACGCTTCTACCCGATGAATCTGATGCAAAAGCTCTCTCTCCAAAAGGAACAAGTCACCGATTGGCGCGAGATGGTTGAAAGCATCATGGTGGATTGGAACTACGACGGCGCGATCTTACAGCCGGTCGAACTGGACGTGCCCGACAAGAACGAATTGGTCAACGGTCGCTACAAGGTGCCCGAGGACGCAGGCACGGTGCGCGTGAAGATCACCGATCTGTTGTCAGAGTCTTGGGAAGGCAGCATCGATGGCTAAGCAAAATGACGCGGCCCTCGGTGAATTTGCGTTCTTCAAGTTCCTTTTGACGTTCTACAATCAGAACAAAAAAACGATCCGTCGCAGCTATCGCGATCTGTCCAAGAAGTTCCTCGACTTCAACGACCCTGAAAATGCACATGCATTTTTACGCACGCCACAGTTTGAGGCGTTGGAGATTTACGTTTTCCTGAAAGAGTTCCTCGACAACAAGCGCATCGAACAGATCTTCAAGGAATGGTACGAAAAAGAAGGCGTTTTCGCCGATCGCGCCAAGGGCGGTGTCGCAACAGACAGCGGTCAGATCAGCCTGTTCGAGGACGTATCCCAGAAACAATATGACGATGTGTTCAAGGCCATGCGCAAAAACGCACGCGCCTATCCGAACTACATCTTCGCGCTGACCATGGGCACGGGCAAAACCATCCTCATGGCCACGTGCATCTTTTACGAATTCATCCTAGCCAACAAATGGAAGAAGGATCCGAAATATTGCCACAACGCGCTCGTCTTCTCGCCCGACAAAACGGTGTTGTTGTCGCTGCGCGAGCTCGAAACTTTTGAGCTGTCCAAGGTGGTGCCGCCCGAGTACGTGAACTTTCTGACCTCCCACATACGGTTCCACTTTCTGGAGGAGGCGGGAACGTCGCTCGACACGCTTGACCAGTCCATGTTCAACGTAATCGTGTCCAATACGCAGAAGATCATTCTGAAGCGGAAGAACAAAGAAAAGAGCGCTATCGATGATTTGTTCGGCGCAACGCCTGACACGTTCAAGGAAGGTGGCAGCGTCTACGCCGACGCGGCTGATCTGTACGATTTTGACACGCCCGAGGAAGAGGGTGAGCTGACAACCAACCAGCGGTTCGAAAAGCTCACGCGCCTGGGGCAGCTTGGAATTTACGTGGACGAGGCGCACCACGCCTTCGGCAAAAAACTGGCCAAGGATATGGGGATCGGTGCGAAAGAAACCGACAACAGCCTGCGCACGACCATCGACAAGCTTGCCTCGCGGCTTGAGCGGGCGGGAACCCGTGTCGTCGCCTGTTTCAACTATACAGGTACGCCGTATATCGGCCAGACGGTGTTGCCCGAGGTCGTTTATGCGTATGGCCTGAGCGATGCGATTGCCAACGAGTACCTGAAGAAGGCTGATCTGCACGGGTATTCGAACACCAAATCCGAAGAGTTTCTTCGCATCGCGATCAATGACTTTCTCGAGCAAACAGACGGTTTGCGTCCGGAGGGGCTGTCGCCGAAGATGGCGATCTTCGCGACCACCATTGACGAGGTGCGGAACGAACTGCAGCCGCTGGTCGCCAAGATTCTTGAAGAGAAAGGGCTGCCCGCTGACAGTATCTTGGTCAACCTCGGTGATGACAAAACCACTAACGATGACATTCGCGAGTTCATCCGCCTCGACACACCGGGATCCAAGAAGCAGTTCATTCTACTTGTAAACAAGGGGCGCGAGGGATGGAACTGTCGCTCGCTGTTCAGCGTGGCAATGTTCCGCACGCCCACGTCGAAGGTTTTTGTTCTTCAGGCCACAATGCGTTGTTTCCGCTCAATTGGTGAAACGCAGCACACAGCACACGTCTATCTTTCATCCGACAACCTTCAGATTTTGAACGACGAACTTAGCCAAAACTTCAGGCTGTCTGCGGAAGACCTTAATAATGCAAATAGCCACAAGCAGCGGTACGAGATCCTAGTAAAAGAGCCTGTCGAAAGCATAAAGCTTCAACGCGTTCGGCGATCATTTGAACTTATTGAAAAGGAACTGTTACCGAACCAGGAGCTGGGGATCAATCGAGCTGACAAAAGCGCTTGGCAAATTCTGACCGGAAAGTACCATCTGCTCGAGACCGTTCAAAGTGGTATCGAGCCCACCCAAATCGGAAAAACCGCGTCCTCAAAGACCATCGACCGGACCGAGCTACGTCAGAAAATCGAGTTATCAGAGATCATGCTCGTTTCCGAGGTGGCGAGATATCTGGGGCGCAGCCCTTTAGAAATCGAAGCGATCCTTCATTCGACTGGCGAGGGCATTCAGAACATTCTTGGTGCGATAAATGAATACAACGAATTGCTCTACGACGTAGTGATCCCGCGTCTCTTTGGTCTTCTTTACGATCTGGAGCAGCACGAGATCACCGAAGAGCACGAAGTCGAACTTGTAAGGCTGCCTGAAAACGGTTCCTATTCTGTAACGGCTGACCCCAAATTGGTGGTAAGAGATGACGATGTCGAAGATCCACTTGTTTCTTCAAAATCGTTCCACCTGGATACGTATGCCTTTGACTCACGGCCGGAGCAGGCACTGTTTTGGGATTTAATCCGAGAAGGGGCAGTTAAGAAGCTCTATTTCACCGGCATGTTAACTCACGGTCAGTCGGAGTTTTTCATCCAGTATGTTGATCCCGAGTCTAGAATGGTCCGAAGTTATTATCCTGATTTCTTGTTCGAGAAAGACGACGGAACTTATGTGATCGTTGAGGTCAAAGGTGACAATATGATCGACGATCCGATTGTTCAGGCAAAGCGGGAGTATGCTGAGCAAATGGCCAACGCATCGGGTATGGAGTACGCGATCATAAAAGGCACTGACGCTGAGGCTCATAATTTCCGTTTCCTGCTTGCCTAGCTCCTTGGAGCAAAATTCCAGAGGTTGAAGCTGGGTGAGTTCGAAGTCGGCTTTGTCATTCGCGCCTGTATTGCCTCGCACCTGCAGCGAACGTCGGCTCAATGATAAGATTCAGAAAATCACTCAATGGCTGCGCTTAAGTAGCCGTTTCAAACCCCATCCAGCAACGAGGATGTGGGGAGGTAATGCTAACGAATAATGACCGCAATTCAGCTCCAAGATGCTTGGTTTTGCTCCAGCTTCTATTAACCTATCCATGAACTGCTTCGATACCTCTGGCAGTACAACTGTATCTCTCTTAGCCAAAACAACATGAAGATCGAGATCAGGCCGTGCAAGCCTGTCCACGTAATTCTCCAAGTTGATTGGGCCCCATGCCCTCCTGAGATTAGGTAAGTCAATCTCAAGCTCAAGGCTCTTGCGTATCTTTTGGGTTGCGCGACCCGTCCATACAAAATCCGCGAAGCTTCCCGCCGTGAGAAATAGCGATGCCTTTCGGACAGATTTTTCGTGTGCCGCGACTAGACCCGCAACCCACGAACCCAAACTCATACCGAGAACCGAAATCTCGCCATATCCTTCTGATTTCAACCAACGTATGAGCTTTCGCCCATCCCATACTGCCTGTCTCATTGATTGAATTGTACGACCAAGATTTGGACTAAGGATGTAGTCTGCGTGAGTAGAGTTAGGGCGGCTCCGCTCGAAATGGTAGGGCAAAGCGATCTCAACAACCGTGATGCCTCGCTTCGAGAAAAAGTTGGCAATTTGGCGGTTTCGTGTACTCGCGTTCCAATGATGAAAAACCACTAGAGCGTGGTCAAGGGAACCGCTGTCTGTCACCTTCGCCCAAACCACGTTGTTTACTTCGACGTCTGTTGAAATGCCCGATGGGAACTTTATCCAATCTTCATTCATTTCAAAACCCAACGTGTCTCCACAAGGATCATCATAGAAGGTCGTATTGGCGACGGCTGCGTCGGCAAGATCGCAAAATTCTGCGATACCTGTTGCATTTGTCGCCACTGAAAACCCAACCTCCGCATCAAGTTCGAAGTCCGCTGTATGCTTCACTTCATCGCCGCGCTGCGCCCGCCGTTCGTCCCAATTATCCATCCATTTATGATACAAACTGACTGTCCTTCCGTTTACTCGCTGTCCGTTTTCCTAAAGCGGGATCGAAGAGTCCGTACACAGCGACCAATAATCCGACACACAGTAAGATCGAAAAACCAGCGAAAGCACCGATCATCAGATAGCCGATGGTGAGTAGTGTAACGATTGCCATCATTTTCACCGAAGCCTCATGAAACGAGCTACCGAGACCAATTCTGATGGAACCATAAAAAAACGGGGTACATGTCGCCAAAGCAACCAACAAACTGGTGTAGTGTGTTGGTCTGCGGAATGTATTCTCAGGGTTCAACACCTCTGATCTCCTCAATACTGAAAGCATGTCCTCAACCAGCCAACATAGGATATTTGTTCCGCTCGACGTTAAATAGAAGCTTTGTAACTTCATACAGGTTGCAACCATGATCCCCAAAAGAGTGCAGCGGAATATACCACGCATTACTCTCAGGCTGACTTCATAAGTGTCTTCTTCTGAGGCAACGTCAGAGTGGCTGGCAATGTCCCAAAGGTCGTAGGCTAGCGTGTAGAGCAAAATGAGACCTGCAAATAGCAGATAGAAACAAAGGCACATGTATAGGTAAGCGAAACCAGTGAATGCCAAGGCTTGCGGCACTGATATGACGTCTGGACGTACAAGCGCCAATGTTCCCCAGTCTATAGCGTAGTCGCCCCCTCCGCTCGATAACGACACAAAGCGAACACCTATCCACTGAAAAAGGCCAGCAAACCCAATACATATCAGAAAAACAGACCAATACGTGTAGGATGAACCTTTAATCCTACGTGCCCAATCACCCGCACTGCTCGTTCGTTCAGCTTCCGTCAAAAACGTCAAACGGCCTTCATTTTTCCAGAAAACAAGCAGCTCAATGACGAACGCACAAAACAACGGCAGAAAGACCATAAACAAGAACGTCCAGTTTGGTGCCCAGAGGAAACCAACTTGCTTCAAGGTCGCATCCGTATTGCCATAGGTGACGTTGTGAATACCCAGAAAATATGACGAAAACCCAAGCGCGACAGCCCCTGCGAAAATAGAAGAGGGTAAGTCTAGCGGAGACCCAGAAAAAATTGCTTCTGAACGCCTTGCAAGGCTAAATCCTTGTATCGGAAAAGTAAGAACATTGAGGTTTTCGGTCTCTTCCACCAACGCCTCGGTTGCCAGCTTCCTCTTTGCCGCTTTTCTCTCGTTCGTCAGCCTTTCTTTTGCCGCTGACAGTTCAGCTTGCCATAGGCTTGCGGCTTCAGGATCGTTGCACCCAAAGATTCGTGCCAGCCAACGGATATTGGTGGAACTGATGCCATGATCATTATCTTGAAACCAGACTTGCACGGTCCGCAGTTCTATACCGTCACGATTTACATCAATGGCCGAAATTGCTTCGGCGAGCAGGTCCGCAGTCCAAGGGCCGTCAGCAAAGCCTTGCTGGTCTACCGGACGTCCAGCACCTTCCGCAGCCAAGCGGGAAAAAAGCGCCTTGAAGTTACCGGAGAAATTCTGCGGTGCAACAAAATACTTACCGTTCTTTATCAGGCTGTTATGAGACAATTTTTCGTTCCCCTGCGCAATTGTGCGTTCTTTGTCGTGCTTATGCAGAAATTCCATTCACAACTAGTACGGGTACTTCCTGTTGCCAAATGCAGAAGTCAAAAACAAAATTTTTAGGCATTTCTTCGCCGCAAATTCAGGGGGATTCATCATGACAACTGCTATCAATTCATCGACCAAATCGACCGGACCCAATGTATCAGCCACTACGAAGACCGCTCGCCAGGAAGTAAAACAACGACAGCACGCAGAACCAATCAAGTTCATCCTTGATCGGGACACGCGAGATGTTGTCGGGTGGCTCTATAAATGGAACACGGGCGCACTTGTCCCGATGTGGAAAGATGGTGCCTGTCAGAACGTCATTTATGAATGATGTGGGCTGTCGGGAGGATTGAATCGTGATTATTTCAGGTCAGCATTACTAACTTATTTAACATAACAGTTCTTATGCGATTTTTATCAGGCGGCAAAATTTCCTGTCGGAATGGCTATATAATGAGACTGAATTAGTGAGACTCGAACGGTAACAAAACCAATACGTTGGCTCGCCCGTTCTAAAGCGCCATAACTCGTTGTAGCGTGCTGCGGTTTGAAGGCGTTAAGGGCTACACCAAGAGTATTTAACGCTAGATGCCCTATCCAAAACGCAGCCCAAACAGGCCTCCGGTTTCTTCCTCGTCAGTCAATCGTGTTGGGTTGATGTAATTCTTGATATCAAAGCCATCCTGAAATCCATCTTCTGGTAGCGCATCCGAATTCATCGTGACGATATACTGAAACCCAACTCTCTCCGCATGACTGGCTCCAAGTTGGAGCGCCTTGGCTACTTGTCTCTCATCAACCCCATCGAACAAATGGCTGTCGTGGATCAGAAATCCCGGACCTATGCCGCGTTTTGTCGTAAGCTCTGCTAGCATAAGGTCAAAGCAGAAAATCTGCATATTTGTGATTCCCTTGCTTCGCTGTCCTTCAATTTTTACATCGAAAGTAGGACCATTCGGAGTTGCTGCAATGGTCAAGTTTCCTGCTTGTTCATACAACGATGTGGACAGGTCTTCGAATATTACGATGGCATCGTTAGTGACATCGTTCCGTTCGTGAAGGTCATTTTGCAGCGCTTGTTGTAACCTAGCGCGTTCGATATCTAGCTGAACAGTCGTGCTTTCGATGCGCTCTGCTATTTCCAACTGTTGACGTAGGGCTTCGACGTTTGCTTCGGCACGGCCAGCTTCTTCTTGGAGGCGCGCATAATGCTCAAGCGCGCCGCCTGATTGAAGAATACCCATGAGCTGCCTACGACGGTGATCAAGCTCAATCCGTTGCGCCTCACGGACTGTAATTCGACCTTCGGCGGATGTTATTTCGGCGGATAGATGCGATTGTCTGTTGCTTATGATTGCTTCGTGAAACTCAGATACTTCTTCGAAACGCCGGCCAACGGTTTCAGGCAACACTACACCAGCTTCATCATATAACTTTCTGACGTTTGTGATCGCCGGAGGGGCTTCGCTATCCAATGCGGTGCTGAGTTGTAAGATAAGCTCCCGGTCGATCAGGTTGTCATCGTTGATTGCAGAAATTGAGCGAGTGATTTTTGAGGCTTCTTGTTCGATCGCTGCATACTCAGGAACAACATTGAACTCGGCAATCTGTCCTTGAAGCCTTCGTGCCTTGGTCTCAGCTATAGCCAGCCGTGTGCGAAAATCTGCTGAGTTTCCGTAAAAGCCACCCAAATCGCCTTGCTTGGCTGCTTTACGAAGCTCAGCCATGGCGTTTTCTTGGGAGCGGGTTTCCTGAAATTCCTGGGAAATACTGGCATCTAAACCCAGCAAATATGAAATTGCGACTTGCTGATCCCAGTTTTGCTGGGGCGCGGATTGTTGCGTGGGTTGGACGATCCCACCGCTACCTTGGCGGCGAGCAAAGTAAGAAAACAGCGAACGAAAAGTTGGTCCAAACCGGCTGATTGCATCTGGGTCAGTCGGTAACCCAAATAGTAACGCTCCTAGATCGGCTCTCCAATGAGTATTTGATAGCACCAAATCGCCATTTTTCTTGTTTAACTCTGGTTTGATCGGCCAGTGTTCAGTCTCTCCTTGGAGTCGTATCTGCGCAGGTTTTTTACCTGATCGAGCCGCCGATATAGTATGCCCACCAATATCCGCCTGAACTTCAAATGAATATGGCTTCAAGGCGTCTGATCTGAATATACTATCTGGCTTGGCGTTACCGCCGTAGATAAAGTGGATCAACTCAACAAAGCTGGTTTTTCCGGCTCCATTGCGCGACTGCTTATCGGTCGCTTCTGCCTCTTTTTCGGCTATTAGGATGTTCAGGCCTGGACCAAATGTCAGCGGCTTGAAGCTCTCCAAATCACTTGTCAGAGTATGGATCATGCTACCGACTTTCGTAGAACACCGTTGTCGAAATTTACAGCTTTGACAATAAATAGAAGATCCAAGGCAAGTATAAACCAATCGTAATTTATTGGCGCGACGCCTATGGGTTCGCCTCGCTGTTTACGCACTGCGTCCCAAGTGCGTGAAACTGTCATTGGCTCGTTCAGACACGCTAAGATGTCCGCTCCAACTGTAAGTAGTGCGCGATCTGGGCGAATGTGTTTCGTCGGTAAAATCATGTTGCCCCCTCAGCGACTACATAATCCTCAAAGATATCGCAGCGCTCGAAGAAATACGACATTACTGCCAAAACAGCGGCTTGGTGCTGAGGTGTGCCCGTCATACCTCCAGCGAACTGTTGAAGCTCCATGAAAATGCGGTCGGCAGATTGTCCCTCAACTTTAAGCTCTTGATAGCGGTCGCGGAAACCTTGGGCAATTTCTTCCCCAAAATTCGGATTAGGAAACTGGTTGAAAAACTCTTCGACCAACCGTTCTCGGCGGCGGCCCTGACGCAAAAGCTCAGCTGCATCATTGGATAGATCGTTCGCTTTCAGCTTCTCCGCAGAGGGCGCTACCAAAGGTAGATTATCATCTGGGTCTATGCGTTGAATCAACATCACGACAGGGCGCAAGGCTTCAAAGTCAAGATTTGCGAGGGTTCGTTGTGTTGGAGCCGGACCAAAAAGGTCTTCCAACTGTAAAGGGTCGAGTGCCATCGTAATTTGAAAAAGCTCAGGATAGTTCATTTGGCCAAGGCTTACAGTTGGGTTAGCAGTTCCCAAATCTGAAAGCTGCTGTACCGCGTCGGCAGGAATGCCTTCATCGTCATTATGCACAAATGTCCAACGCGCCATACGCGGACCCCAGTGAGCAACAGCACCGTTAAAATCTGCATCGACCTTCGCTTGGAGCTTATCAAGTTTTGTAGTTCTGGGGGCATAGCATTGGTAAACAGTCTTATCGCTTGCCCTATAGCCGTCGCATTTTAGGTCGCCTTTGTTCCCGTAGGGTCGAACAGCCTGAAAGTCGCCGGTATATGCATGGCCCATAATCCGAGAGAACAGGTCCTCGAACGCTTTGCCTTGGCTTTCAAGAAACGCGATGCGGAACTTAAGTTGAAAAAGGTGACGTTGCAGCTCGTCCATTAACGGGCTGCTCCGATGGCGCGCTGCACAGTGCTGCGGTTCACGCCCAAAATCTCTGCCATGCCAGAAACAGTTTCTCGCTTCGTTTCAATCGCAGCTTTCGCGTGTGCGATCTGTGCCGGTGACAGCATTGGTGGTCGGCCAAGCCGTTTGCCGCGTTTCTTGGCGGCGCGTAGTCCTGCTTTGGTTCGTTCTTGGATCAAGTCTCGCTCGAACTCGGCCAAAGCTCCCATGATGTGAAACACAAGCCGCCCGCCTGCTGTCGTCGTGTCGATTCCATCTGTCAAGCTGCGAAACTCAATGCCGCGCTCACCAAAAAGTTTAAGTAAGTGGATCAAGTCAGCTATGGACCGCCCTACCCTGTCCAGCTTCCAGACAACTAAAAGATCGTTCTGGCCAAGTTGATCCATGGCTTCGGAAAAACCCGGACGGGTCTCGGCGGCTTTCGCGCCGCTCTGCGCTTGGTCAGTTATGATCCGGTCGCACCCGGCCTCGGTCAGCGCCTCGATCTGTAGATCAAGGTTCTGTTCCTCTGTTGATACCCGTGCATAGCCGATTTTCATAGATTCTTTTTGCACGAGGTTTTTGCGGCAGTCTAGCGCTAATTGAAACAAGGACTTAGCGAATGAGAAAAAAGTGCCGCAAAAAGGGTCGTTTTCGCGGCACTCAACCATGAGCCGCCGTTCGTTCCTCGCGCAGCGAAAGAGGAAAATGAGCCCAGATTACCGATTTTCTGTGCAGCAGCGAAAGTCTGGTATCGGGAAGCACACAGAATGTTCCCGAGTTGACGGCCTAGTGTACTGCCAACTTGCATCACCCAGCATGTGCTGGGGCGCGAGGCTCAGGACGACGCTTAGCCTCGCGCAGTAGGTCTTAGAATGCTTGGTAGATCCGCATCTCCGGCTCGGACGTGACATAAGGTGTCAGAGCCACAAAAACGTCTTGCATGAACAAGTCGCTTGACAAATATGCGGTCGCCGCATCGACAGATTCAAATCCATGCAGAACCTGCACATCCTCGTCACGCACCAAAAGTACCTTTGTTTCTGCGCCTTCGATCGTGGTCAGGAAAGGCGCCTTATATTCGCTGTAGATCGCAGCGGCGGCTTCGCGGTTTTCAGGGGCGATGGTCAGGGTGACTTCCAGATAAGCTGCGGGATCGGCAAGTGCAGAGGTTGCAATAAGTGATGCCGCGATGGCCAATGGTTTGAGAAAAGTGGTCATGTGATCGTTCCTTCTTTGGTTCACTCGACACATCTGCCTTTTGCCGGGCACTAAGAGAAATTTCTTCTGCGAATGGCCTCATTCGCCAAAAGAACTAATCCAGATGCTCTTGTGAGGCTAAGGTCCTGCTAGAACTGAATCGGAGAGAATATGAACTTTCAGCAGCTGAGATTTGTGGTGGCCGTCGCGGATACCAAGTCGTTTACGAGTGCTGCGGACCTTTGTTGTGTTACACAGCCCGCCCTTTCGAACGCGATTTCCCAGCTAGAGGTCGAAATGGGCGGCAAGCTATTTGAAAGAACGACACGTTCGGTCGAACTCACCGCTTTTGGGGAAACGGTGATGGATGACATCCGAAGCATCTTGTCGGCAAAGACACGGCTCTTGGTGGACTCCTCGGAGTATCTTGCCCGCGAGGATCGCAATATCCGGATCGGTATGTCACCATTGATTAACGACGATTTCGTCGCGGCCCTCTTGTCACGGATTGGTGGGCTGGAGGGCAACCTGAACATCATCCTGTCGGAAATGAACAAAGCGGATATTCAACCTGCACTTGCCGCTGGTGACATTGACTACGGCCTTGGCCCCGGGCCGTGGTCGAAAGACACGTTAGCATCCGAGCCGATTTACCGTGAACCTCTATTGTGCGTTTCAGATGTGCCAACCGGGCCCGAGGCATCGGCGAACACGCTGGCATCTATTTCAGAAAAGCAAATATTGCTTGTCGGCGATGATTGCGGTCTGTCAATTGCCGTGCGGAACTTGTTTGAAGACCACCAGATTGCGCTGGACGCCTACGA